>Ga0137415_10002023_pt1 | contig 20216 bp, 13 predicted proteins | sample CZODoug3_1_1_16f_FD_183082 | JGI IMG/M metagenome (GOLD analysis project Ga0137415, IMG submission 183082) | Vadose zone soil fungal communities from Angelo Coast Range Reserve, California, USA - CZODoug3_1_1_16fungal (Hybrid Assembly) | ecosystem: Environmental > Terrestrial > Soil > Vadose...
GCTGCCGGCGGACAGCCCGATCGTCGCCATCCTGACGCGGCTGACTCCGAAGAAGGGCGTGGAGGACTTCCTGGAGGCGGCGGCCATCGTGACTCGCTGCGTGCCGCACGCGCGCTTCGCGGTCGTCGGCGGCGGCAACGTCGTGGTGGACGGGGCGATCGTGCCCGACGTGGCATACCGCCAGACGCTGGGAGCGCAGGCGCTACGCCTGGGCATCGCCGACCGAGTCGTGTTCACCGGAATGCGCCTCGACACGCCGCAGCTCCTCTCCGACATCGCCGTCTCGGTGCTCCCGTCGCTGAGCGAGGGGTTATCGAACGCCCTGCTCGAGTCGATGGCGGCCGGCGTGCCCGTGGTCGCCACGCGGGTCGGCGGCAACCCCGAGGTCGTGGACGAGGGACGCACCGGGCTGCTCGTCCCGCCGCAGGATCCTCCCGCGCTGGCCCAGGCGATCTGCCGGCTCCTGGAGGACCACGAGCTGGCGTCGCGCTTCAGCCTCGCCGGGCAGCGGCGCGTCACCGAGCTCTTCTCGCTCGAGCGGATGACCCGCGAGACGGAGCGGCTCTACCTGGACCTGCTGGAGCGGGCGCGATGAGCCGGGTAGGGTGGTGGATCGCCGCCTGAGCGGCGGCGCCTCAGGGACTTACCGGGTCGATTTCCGGGGGTTGTTCTGATGTTCCGCGCCCGCCGCGTCGGTTACCTTGCAGCGTCGGCAGTCACTGTCGCGCACGCGCGAAAAAAACGAGTCATGCACGCGAGGGGAGCGTATGAGACCGATGACCTCGGCACGCGTCGCCCCGCTGCTGCGGTCGTAGGCGGCGGCGTGCCGCTTCACGTCGAGACGATCAAGGAGACCGCGGTCTTCGAGGGGCTGCGGGAGGCGTGGACCGAGCTCCTGTCCGAGAGCCCGTGCGATCGACTCTTTCTCACCTGGGAGTGGCTCTTCACCTGGTGGAAGCATCTCGCCGACGGGCGCCGGCTTTCGATCCTCGCGGTGCGCTCCGATCGGGAGCTCGTCGGAGTCGCACCATTCGCGCTCGCGCCCGCGCCGATCTCGCACCTGTGGTCACTTCCTCGGCTGGAGTTCCTGGGGGCCGGGAGCGTGGGCTCGGACTACCTCGACGTGATCATCCGCCGCGGCTACGAGACGGGCGTCGTGGCAGCGCTGGCCGAGCACCTCGCGGGGCGGAACCTGGCGATCGCGCTGACCCAGATCGACGCGAAGGAGGGTGCCGCGTGGCGGCTCGGCGGCGAGCTGGCGCAGCGCGGCTGGAGCGACTCGCGCACCGTCACGAGCGTCTGTCCCTTCATCGACCTGCGGGGACAGAGCTGGTCGAGCTATCTCGAGAGCCGTGGCGCGTCGCTCCGCTACAACTTCCGCCGCCGGCTGCGACACCTGGAGAGGACCGGTATCTGCATCGAGCGCGCAGAGGCTGATGGGCAGCGCCAGAAGAGTCTGGAGCTGCTCGTGGCGCTGCACCACATGCGCTGGCGCGAGCGGGGGGGCTCGGATGCCTTCCATCGCCGGGCGCTCGTGGCGTTCCACCAGGAGTTCAGCCAGCACGCGCTCGAGCGTGGGTGGCTCAGGCTCCTGACCCTCGGCGTCGGCGGGGAGCCGGCGGCCGGCGTGTACTGCTTCAGGTACGGCGGGACCTTTTCCTTCTACCAGTCGGGCTTCGATCCGGGCTACGCGAAGCAAAGCGTCGGCCTCGTGACGATGGGACTCGCGATCAAGACCGCCATCGAGGAAGGCGCCGAGGAGTTCGATCTGCTCCACGGCGACGAGTCGTACAAATTCCACTGGGCCTGCCAGACGCGTGAGCTGGGACGTCTCGCGCTGTACCCGGCGCACAAGCTCGGCGCGCTGTGTCGGCGGACCGCCGAGCTGGACCGCGCCGCACGTCGCGCGGCGCGTCGGTTCCTGTTGCGTCAACCGGTCAATGATGTCACGCACGCTCCTTAAGACCGGGATCGGTCTCGCCCTGCGGGCGACCTCGGGGGACCGCCTGATCGGCGCACTCTCCGGAGTGACGCGCCTGCCGCTGGTCGTGGGCTATCACCGCGTCGTCGATCGCATGCCGGCCGCTCGGCCGGCGGTCATCGAGGCGATGTTCGCGAGCCGCCAGATGTTCGAGCGCCAGCTCGACTGGATCGGGCAGCGGTACAGGTTCGTCTCCCTCGACGAGCTGGGCGCGCGGCTCGAGTCGGTCGAGCGGTGCGAGGAGCCGATCGCGGCCGTCACCTTCGACGACGGCTACCGAGACGTCTACGAGCACGCGTTCCCGGTGCTGATGCGGAAGGGGATCCCGGCCGCGGTCTTCGTGGTCACGGACTGGCTAGAGGCCGGGGATCTGCTCCCGCACGACCGCCTCTACTTTCTGCTCGCGCGCTCGTGGCCGCGCTCGCGGGACGTGCTCGCGCGGCTCGGGGTCGTGCGCCCGCGGTGGGAGGGGCCCAAGAGCCCGTTCGAGGCGCTGCGGCTTCTTCTGACCGGACGAGCCCAGGAAGAGCTCGGCCGGGTGATCGCGGCGCTCGAGGAGCAAGCGACCCTGGAGAACGCGGAGGTGGAGAGCGTGCAGCCGCTCACCTGGGAGATGGTCGACAGAATGCACAAGGCCGGCGTCACGATCGGCTCGCACACCCGGAGCCACGCGGTGTTGACCCAGGAGGCCAGACCCCGGCAGCTCGACGAGCTGACGAGCTCGCGGCATGTCCTCGAGCAGCGGCTCGGCACACGGATCGAGCACCTCGCCTATCCCGACGGTGCGTTCGATACACAGGTCGTCTCGGCGGCGGCGACGGCCGGGTATCGGTTCGCCTACACGACCTGCCGGCACCGGCACACGACCCGGCCCCTGCTCACGATTCCGCGTCGCATCCTCTGGGAGAACACCTGTCTTGACGCGGGCGGGCGGTTTTCGGGCGCGGTCATGAGCTGCATCACCCGCGGCGTCTTCGACCTCGCGGGCTGTCCGAGGACTCATTGATGTTCCGAGCTGCGGCGCTTCTGATGGCGGGGCGGGTGGTCGCGTTCGTCGCGACGTTCCTCGCGCCGGTCGTGCTGGTCCGGCTCTTCGAGCCCGGCGAGTTCGGCACCTATCGGCAGCTGTTCCTCGTCTTCGGCACCTTGTACCCGATCGCGCAGCTCGGCATGGCGGAGAGCCTCTTCTACTTCCTGCCGGGCGCCGACGAGGCGGCCGGGCGGTACGTCGCGAACTCGGTCGGGCTCCTGGGCCTCGCCGGGCTCGCGAGCGTGCTCGCGCTCGAGGCCGTGGGGGCCGACATCGCGGGCTGGCTCGGGAACTCCGCGCTGATCGATTACCTGGCGCCGCTCGGCGCGTTCGCCGCGCTGACGCTTGCGGCGGCCGGGCTCGAAATCGTGCTGACCGCCAGGGGGTGCTACGGGTGGGCGGCGCTGTCCTACGGCGTCAGCGACGCGGCGCGGGCGGCGGCCCTCGTCCTGCCGGCGCTGGTGTTCCGGAGTCTCGAGGCGGTGCTGGTCGGGGTCGTGCTGTTCGCGCTGCTGCGATTCCTGGCCGCGCTCGCCTACTTCGCGCGCACGTTCCGTTCGACCTTCCGGCTGGACGCGGCGCTGCTCGCGCGGCAGCTGGCCTACGCCGGGCCCTTCGCCTTCGCCGTGGTGCTGGAGATCGCCCAGGCCAACTTCCACCAGTACGCGGTCGCGCACCGGTTCGACGCGGCGACGTTCGCGGTCTACGCGATCGGGTGCCTGCAGATCCCGTTCGTCGACTTCGTGATCAGCTCCGCGGGCAACGTGATGATGGTGCGGCTGGCCGAAGCGCGGCAAGCCGAACGCGCCGACCTGGCGCTCGCGACCTGGCTCGACGCGACGCGGAAGGTCGCCCTCATCTTCTTCCCGCTGGTCGCCGGGCTGCTCGTCGGGGCACGCGAGCTCGTGGTCGTGCTGTTCACCGAGCGATACGTCGGCGCCGTGCCGGTGTTCACGGTCTCGACGCTCACGATCGGGCTCGCGGCGCTCATGACCGACGGAGTCCTGAGAGCGTACGCGCAGACGAGGTTCCTGGTGCTCCTCAACGCGGTGAGGCTCGGGCTGGTCGCCGCGCTGGTCGTTCCGTGCATCGCCGTCCTGGGTCTCCCCGGCGCGATGCTGGCCACCGTGGTGACCACGGCCGTCGCCAAGGTCCTGGCGCTCGCCCGGATCAAGCGGCTCCTCGGCGTGGGCCTCGCGCAGTTCCTGCCCTGGCGCAGCCTGCGCGGCATCGTGGCGAGGTCCGCCGTCGCGGGCCTCGCCGGTCTGGCCGTGAAGTGGCCGCTGGCCGAGACTCCATTGGCGGCGCTCGCGGCGTCGACGCTGACGACCGCGGGCGTCTATGGTGCCCTGCTCGTGCGTCGGGGAGTCCTCAGCGAGGACGAGCGCTTGGTGCTCGGCGGCTGGCTGCGCCGGGTGTCCGGACGCGCGCTCGAAACCGTTCGCCCGAGCGGATAGGAGAGCGACGAGCGATGTGCGGGATCGCAGGCGTGATCAGTCTCGGCGGGCGGCCGGTCCACGAGGGAGAGCTTCACGCGATGTGTGACGTCATGGCTCATCGCGGGCCCGACGGCGAGGGCTTCTACATGGCGCCGGGTGTCGGGCTCGGCATGCGCCGACTCAGCATCATCGATCTCGAGACCGGCAACCAGCCGATCGGCAACGAGGACGGCACGGTCTGGGTCGTCATGAACGGTGAGATCTACAACTTCCAGTCGCTGCGTCAGGAGCTCCTCGCGCTGGGCCACTCGTTCTCCTCGGCGACCGACACAGAGGTCATCGTCCACCTCTACGAGGAGCTCGGGGCGCGCTGCGTGGAGCGCCTGCGCGGGATGTTCGCCTTCGCCGTCTGGGACGTCCGGCGCCGCCGGGTGCTCGTCGCCCGCGACCGCGTGGGGATCAAGCCGCTGTACTACGCGCAAGTCGACGGGCGCCTGCTGTTCGCCTCCGAGCTGAAGGCGATCCTCCAGCTCCCCGAGGTCGAGCGCCGCCTCGACCCGGATGCGCTGGCGAGCGTCTTCGCCTTCCTGACCTCTCCCGCGCGCCACAGCGTGGTCGCGGGTGTCCGCAAGCTCGAGCCCGGGCACCTGCTCGTGGCGGGCGCCGACGGCCAGGTCCGGGTCCGGCCGTATTGGGACGTGAAGTTCGAGCCCGAGCACGGCCGCGACGAGACGTACTTCGTCGAGCGGCTGCGCGAGCTCCTCCACGAATCGGTCAAGCTGCACCTGGTCAGTGACGTTCCGCTGGGTGCATTTCTCAGCGGCGGGCTCGACTCGAGCTCCGTCGTCGCCACGATGGCGCGCGTCGCCTCGGGCCCGGTGAAGACGTTCGCGATCGGGTTCCAGGATCCCGACTTCGACGAGCGGCCCCACGCCCGCCGCGTCGCCGAGCGCTTCGGGACCGACCACCGCGAGCTCGTCGTCGAGCCCGCCGCGCTGGACGTCATCGAGGACATCGTCTGGCACCTGGACGAGCCGTTCGGCGATCCCTCCGCGATCCCGACGTACATGGTGTCGAAGCTCGCCCGGGAGGATGTGACCGTCGTGCTCTCGGGTGACGGCGGTGACGAGCTGTTCGCGGGCTACGACAAGTACCGGGTCGAGCAGCGCGAGCGTCGGTACGGCGCGCTGCCGCCCCTCGTACGGGGCGCCCTTTCCCTGGCGGGCCGCCTGATGCCTGACGGCATGCGGGGCCGCAACTTCGTTCGTCACTTCTCGCTCCGCGGCTGGGACCGGTACATCGACGCGCTGACGCTCTTCCGACCGGATGAGGAGCGGCGCCTCTTCCGGCCCGAGGTGACCGCGACGCTCTCGCGCCGGGACCCGTGGCGCGAGGAGGCCGACCGTCTGGCCCGCGCCGGCGGGGACTGGCTGACGGCCCTGCAGTATCACGACCTGAAAGCTTACCTGCCACTCGACATCCTGACGAAGGTCGATCGGATGAGCATGGCGCACTCCCTCGAGGCGCGCGTGCCCCTCCTCGACCACAAGGTCGTCGAGTTCGCCGCGACGATCCCGCCCGAGCTACGGCTCCGCGACGGGGGGCAGACGAAGCACATCTTCAAGCGCGCCATGCGGGGCACGTTGCCGGACACGATCATCGACCGGCCGAAGCACGGCTTTGCCGTGCCACTCGACCGCTGGTTCCGGGGGCCGCTCGCCGAGTTCTCCCGGGATCTGCTCCTGTCGCAGCGGAGCCGCGAGCGCGGAATCTTGGAGCCGGCGTACGTCGAGGCGCTGCTCGAGCGACACCGGCGCGGGCGTCCCCTCGACTTTCAACTCTGGACCCTGATCGCGTTCGAGCAGTGGTGCCGCACGTTCCTCGATACGAGGCGGCCCCGGCGCGCGTGCCCGGCCGCCGGGGACCGTTCCAGCCTCGTCGTCAGAGCGTAACCGCGAAGGAACCGCGAGCATGCACGAGGGAACCGAGACGAAGAGCGGCGGGATGCTCCGTGTGATCGTGTTCACGGCGGGTCCGCTGGCGCGGGTCAACCACGTCTTCTTCCGGCGGCTCGCCCGGGACCCGCTTCTGGAGCTCGCGGCGATCGTCGTGGACGAATACGAGCGGCCGCGGAAGGCGTTCCTCGGGCGCGTCGTCCGGGCGGTCCGGCAGGACGGCCTGGCCTGGCTCGCGTTCAAGCTCGGGTCGAAGCTCGACGGGCTGGTCCGCCGCCTCGCGGTCCGGCTCTTCGACCAGGCGCACGGCGGAGCCCGCCTGGACGAGTCGTACGAGGCGCTCGAGCTCGCGACCGGAGTACGGGTCTATCGGGTGCGGGACATCCATCACGACGAGAGCCTCGAGCTGATCCGGTCGCTTCGGCCACAGGTCGGCGTGATCGTGGGAGGCCGGATCCTCCGCGCCACCGTCACCTCGATTCCCGAGTACGGCACGCTGAACATCCACAAGCGGAAGGTGCCCGAGTATCGCGGCGGGGGCCCCGTCGGCTACTGGGAAATTCTCGCAGGCGAGTCCTCCATCGGCGTGACGATCCACTACGCCCTCCCGCAGGTCGATGCCGGGCCGGTCCTCGCGGAGGCGACGATCCCCATCGAGGCTTGCGACACGCTCGAGAGCCTCCAGATCAAGGCCGACCTCCGGGGCGCGCAGCTGTACCACGAGACGCTCAGGCGCTTCGCCCGCGGCCTCCGCCAGGGCACCCCTCAGGATCTGTCGCGCGGCGCGACGTACCGTGCGCCCAGCGAGTTGAGGGTGTGGCGGCTCCGGCGGCGGCTCGAGCGCCGGGCGGCCGCCGCGATGCCGCTCCTGCGCGCGCGGCTGGCCTGGCCGGTTCGGCTCCGCGTGCTGGCGCAGTATGTCCTCATGCTGCCGCGGCTCCTCGCCGTGAGGACGCGGCTGCTCCGAGAGCACCGCGCGCCGGTCTGCATCCTCTTCTATCACCTCGTGGCCAATCGCCCGGTCAACCACATGTGCCTGCCACTGGAGAGGTTCGTGCGGCAGGTGGAGTTCCTGCGCCGCTACTACACGCTGGTGTCGCTCGACGACGCGGTCGAGCTCGTCCGCTCGGGGAAGAACGACCAGATCGCCGCGTCGATCACCTTCGACGATGGCTACCGGGACAACGCCTGGGCCATCGAGTACTTGCGCTACTTCGGGATCCCCGCCAGCTTCTTCGTCTCCATCGGTCATGTGCGCGATGGCTCCGCCTTCGAGCACGATCGACGGCGGGGGTTCGAGAGCGCCCGTCCGATGTCGGAGACCGAGCTCCGACGCCTGGTCGACGACGGGTTCGTCATCGGATCCCACGGTGTCCACCACGAGGACTTCGGGGCGCTCGATCCCGCTTCCGCCGACCGGTGCTTGCGCGAGAGCCGCGAGCTGATTCGAGCCGCGTGTGGCCAGACCCCCGTGCACTTCTCGTTCCCGAAGGGACAGCGGGGCACGAACATCACCGAGGAGAGCTTCGATCTCGCGACGCAGCACTACCGCTACGTGTTCTCCGCGTACGGAGGGTACTGCTTTCCCCAGGTCGGTCGCCGCCACTTTCTCCGCACGGCCCATCCCACGGACGAGTGCGAGCTGGCCATCGTGATGGACGGGTACACGGGATTCCGGCAGTGCCTGCGCGGCAATGCCTGGGGGCTCAAGACCGAGGCGCTCACTCCGTACTCGCCGAAGCCCGGTCGTGTGGCGCTCGAGGGCCGTCGATGAGCCTCGCCCTCGCGTGTTCCGGCGTGACCGCCACGCTCGCGCGCGCTCGGCGGGGAGTCGCGCGGCGCGGTGTCGGCGGGCTGGTCCGGCTCCTCGTGTCAGGCGGGATGCGGCTCGCGTTCCTTCGGGAGTCCCACGTCTGGCTGCTGCTCGACCTGTCGAGCGAGCGCATGCGCGTCGAGCTTCCCGTGGGGATGACGCTCGTCAGGGCGGGGGAGGAAGACCTCCGGCTGCTCGAGGACCTGCCGACGGTGAGCGCTCGCGTGGCGCGGCGCCGCCTGGCCGCGGGCGTCGACCTGTGGATCGTCCGCGAGGGCGATCGCGGCGTGTTCGCCTGCTGGACGTTCCTCGAGCGGACGCCCGCGCTGGCGGCGCCGGGCGGGTGGCTCACGCTGCCCGAGAGCGCGGCCGGGCTCGAGGACTCGGTGACGTCGCCGTCCTGCCGCGGACGCTCCGTCGGTCCCGGCGCGTGGTCGGCCGTCGCGGACGCGCTCGCGAAGGAAGGCGTCGCCGTGATCGTGACGAAGGTCGAGGAGTCGAACGTCGCGTGCCGGCGCGCGCTGGCGAAGACCGGCTTCCGTCACGTCGCCTCGATGCGACTCCTCCGAATCGCGGGAATCCCGCGCGTCGACGTACGGCTCCTCGAGGCCGGGCGCGCCGCGTTCCTGGCGGAAGGGCTTGCCCGCTAGAGCGATGAAATCTCCAAGGATCGCGCTGATCGCGCCGAGCGTGGACATCCTCGGTGGCCAGTCGGTGCAGGCGCGGGCGGTGGCCGACGGGCTCCGGCGAGACGGTTACCACGTCCTGTTCGTGCCGATCAACCCGCGTTTCCCGGCCCCCCTCCGAGGGCTCCGGCGGCTCCCGTACGCGCGGACGCTCGTGAACCAGGCGCTCTACCTGCCGAGTCTCGCGCGTCTGCGCCGCGCCGACGTGGCGCACATCTTCTCCGCCTCCTACTGGTCGTTCCTGCTCTCCCCGCTGCCGGCGATCGTGCTCGCGCGAGGCCTCGGGAAGCGGACCGTGCTCCACTATCACAGCGGCGAGGCGGACGATCATCTGGCGCGCTGGGGCGCGCTCGTCCATCCGTGGCTCCGCCTGGTGGACGAGATCGTCGTCCCGTCCGAATACCTGCGAAGGGTCTTCGAACGCCACGGATACCGCACGCGGGTCGTGCCGAACGTCGTCGACACGCGGCGCTTCGCCTATCGCGACCGCGTTCCGCTCCGACCGCGTCTCGTGTCCTCACGCAACCTCGACCCCTACTATCGCGTGGACGTCACGATCGAGGCGTTCGCGCTCGTGAAGGCTCGCCACCCGGAGGCGACGCTGACGGTGGCCGGGGATGGGAGCGAGCGGGAGAAGCTCCGCAGGCTCGCGGCGGCGGTCGCCGGTGACGGCGTCCGCTTCGCGGGGCCGGTGGCGCCGTCGGCGATGCCGGACCTCTACGCCGAGGCGGACATCTTCCTCAACGCCTCGGTCATCGACAATCAGCCCGTGTCGGTGCTGGAGGCCTTCGCCGCCGGCCTGCCAGTCGTCTCCACCGCGACGGGGGACATCGCCGCCCTCGTGCGCGACGGCGAAACCGGCCTCGTCGTGCCCCCGGGCGATCCGACGGCGGTCGCGAAGGCCGTGACCGCGCTTCTGGAGCACCCCGACCGCGCGCTCGGCATGGCGCGACGGGCCCGACGCGAGGTGGACGCCTACAGTTGGCCACGGGTCCGCGACCAGTGGGCTAGGGTGTACGCGGGGGCTGCGGCGTGAGGCTCGCACGCGTGCGGCGGATGGGACTCGCCGAGCTGGTCTTCCGCGGCCGACAGGAGGCGTCGAAGTGGCTCGATCGCACCGCGGCGATCGGGCCGCGCGGCACCCGGGCGGAGGGCGAGCTCGACCTGGCGAGGTTCCGCGAGGTCGCTCCCGGGAGGTTCTTCGAGGGCGCGGCCGACGCCCGGGTTCCGGGGCTCCTGGCCGCGCGCGCGCCGAGTGCCCGCGACGAGATCCTGGTCAGCGCCGGCGACGTGTGCGGGGGCCGCTTCGATCTCCTCGGCTACTCCCGGCTCGTCTTCGGCAATCCGGTGGACTGGCACCTCGACCCGATCTCGGGGCGCCGCGCGCCGCTCGTCCACTGGAGCCGACTCGATCCGCTCGACAGCGCCACGGTCGGGGACAGCAAGGTCGTCTGGGAGCTGAACCGACACCAGTGGCTCATCCGACTCGGCCAGGCCTATCGGCTGACCGGTGACGAGCGCTACGCCGGAGCCTTCGCGGCGTACGTCCGGCAGTGGCTGCGCGCCAACCCGCCGGGCATGGGAATCAACTGGGCGAGCAGCCTCGAGGTCGCGCTGCGGCTGATCGCCTGGTGCTGGGGCCTCGTCCTCTTCAGCGAGTCGCCGGTGCTGTCGCCGGAGCTGTTCGCCGCGATGCTCGACGCGCTCTCGGCGCACGCCGCGCACGTCGAGCGCTACCTGTCCCGCTACTTCTCGCCGAACACGCACCTCACGGGCGAGGCGCTCGGCCTCTTCTACGCCGGCGCCGTGCTCCAGGAGCTGCGTCACGCCGAGCGCTGGCGGACGGTCGGCGCGCGGATCCTCGTCGACGAGTGCGAGCGCCAGATCCTCTCCGACGGCGTCTACTTCGAGCGGGCCACCGGCTACCAGCGCTACACGCTCGAGATCTATCTCCATTTCCTGATCCTGGCCGGGCGGAACGCCTGGCCGGTCCCGCCCGCGATCGCCGAGCGGGCCGGCAAGATGCTCGACTTCATGCTCGCGGTGCGCTTCCCCGACGGCTCGGTGCCCTTGATCGGCGATGCCGACAGCGGATCGCTCGCGCCCCTGGCCCGCCGCCGCCAGGATGACGTTCGCGGCGTGCTCTCGACGGCGGCGGCGCTCTTCGCCCGCGCCGACTGCGCGTGGGCCGCGGGGTCGCCGGCGCCCGAAGTGCTCTGGCTCCTCGGGCCGCGGGGGCTCGAGGCGCTCGACACGCTGCGCCCAGCCCCGCCGGCCTCGCCCCCGTCCCAGCTCTTCGGCGACGGGGGGTACGTGGTGATGCGAAGCGGATGGGAGCCCGACGCCCACCAGGTCGTCTTCGACGTCGGCGCGCTCGGCTGTCCGGTGAGCGGAGGCCACGGTCACGCCGACATGCTCTCGATCCAGTGCGCGGCGTTCGGCGATCCCTACCTCGTCGACGCCGGGACCTACTGCTACACCGCGGATGCGGAGTGGCGGGACTACTTCCGGAGCGCGGCCGCCCACAGCACGGTCGTCGTGGACGGTGAGCCCCAGGCGGTGCCCGCCGGGGTCTTCCGGTGGCGGGCTCGCCCGCGCGCCCGCCTGCGCAGCTGGCGCTCGACGCCTCGGTTCGACTTCGCCGACGCGGCCCACCACGGCTATCGGCGCCTATCCGATCCCGTCGTTCATCGGCGCCGGGTGCTCTTCGCGAGAGCAGGCTACTGGCTGCTGGTGGACGATCTCGAGGGCGCCGCGGAGCACCGGGTGGAGCTGAGGTTCCAGTTCAGGCCGATGGAGGTCGAGGTGGACCCGACGCTCTGGGCGCGCGCCCGCGGAGCCAACGGGCGGGAGCTGCTGGTCCGGCCCTTCAGCGCGGCCCCGCTGAAGGCGCGTGTGTGCGAAGGCGACCTCGTCCCGATCCAGGGGTGGGTCTCGCCGGAGTACGGTCAGCGCCGACCCGCGCCGGCGCTGATCTACTCCACCGTGACGTCGCTACCCCTCCGGATCGTCACGTTGTTCCTTCCCGCGGCGCGCCCGATCGCGTCTCCGCCCGTCGTCACGCCGCTCTTCGACGAGCACGACACGCCGGTGGGGCTGGTGTTCGAGGACGACGACGAGCACGTCCGCTTCGCCGACTCGATCCCGCTCGCCTCGGACCGGGAGGGGAGAGCATGACGAGCGGCGTGATGTGGCCGGGCGTCATCGGGGGGCGTGTCGGCCACAGTCTCCTGCGGTGGCTCGCCGGGAGCCCGCCGCGACGAGACCGGTGCTCCGGCGAGGCGTACCGGGACCGGAGCAAGCTCGAGGTGTTGCTGGGGCCGGGGATCTGGCGCGAGCTCGAGGGCAAGGTCGTACTCGACTTCGGCTGCGGCACGGGCGCCGATGCGATCGAGGTCGCGAGCCGGGGGGCGAAGAAGGTCATCGGTCTCGACATCCGGGAGCGTGCGCTGCAGATCGCCCGGCGGTCCGCCGCAGACGCCGGCCTAGCCGACCGTTGCGTCTTCGTGACCGAGACCGTGGAGGGCGCGGACGCCGTCATCTCCCTCGACGGTTTCGAGCACTACGCGGACCCGCGCGGAGCCCTGTCGACGATGAAGGGGCTCCTCAGGCCGGGCGGGCGGATCTTCATCGCGTTCGGTCCGCCATGGTTTCACCCGTTGGGCGGCCACCTCTTCTCGGTCTTCCCCTGGGCGCACTTGATCTTCACCGAGAAGGCTCTGATCCGCTGGCGGTCCGACTTCAAGACGGACGGGGCGACGCGGTTCGGGGAGGTCGAGGGCGGGCTCAACCGGATGACGGTCCGGCGCTTCCGAAGCCTCGTCGACGAGTGCGGCTGCGCCGTCGAGGAATTCGTGGCCACGCCGATCCGACGGCTCGCGTTCCTCTCCTCGGGCCTGACCCGCGAGTTCGTGACGTCGATCGTTCGGTGCCGACTGGCCCGGCCCGAGCTGGGCCCAGGGGCGCGATGGTGACTGGACCGTGAGGCACTCGAGGAGGCCGGAGCCCCTGCACGCCATCCAGCGCGGAGACGCGTTCTTCGCACGGTTGGCCGGCGAGCGGTGTCTGGCCGTCCGCTGACGCCATGTGTGGGATCGTCGGCATCGTCGGCCTGAATCCGCTCGAGCGCGTGGACGAGACGCGCTTGAAGCGCATGCGGGACGTCCTGCGTCACCGGGGGCCCGACGGCGAGGGACTGTGGGCCGACGGCGCGGTCGGCCTGGGCTTCCGCCGACTCGCGATCGTCGACGTCGAGGGCGGCGCCCAGCCCATGGCCAACGAGGACGGGAGCGTGTGGATCGTCTTCAACGGCGAGATCTACAATCACGCGGCGCTCCGTCCCTGGCTCGAGAGTCGCGGGCACCGCTATCGCACCCGGAGCGACACCGAGACCATCGTCCACCTGTACGAGGAGGAAGGCGAGCGCTGCGTCGAGCGGCTCCAGGGCATGTTCGCGTTCGCCGTGTGGGACCGCGCGCGCGAGCGGCTGCTCCTCGCCCGGGATCGGCTCGGCATCAAGCCGCTCTACTACGCCCAGACGGAGCGTGAGCTCGTGTTCGCCTCCGAGATCAAGGCGATCCTGGCGGGCGGCGCCAGGCGGCCCGCCTTCAACACGGCGGTCCTGCCCGAGTTTCTCGCCAACCGGTTCGTGGCGGGGACGGAGACATTCTTCCACGGGGTGCAGAAGCTCCTGCCCGGGCGCACGCTGACCTGGTCCCGGGCCGACGGGCTCGCCGAACGCCGGTACTGGCGGGTGCCCACGGAGCTCGACGACTCCGGCACGCTCGCGGGCGTGGCGGGTGAGGTGCGGACCGAGCTCGAAGCCGCGGTCCGAAGCCATCTCATGAGCGACGTGCCGCTCGGGCTCTTCCTCTCGGGCGGAATCGACTCGAGCGCCCTCGCGGCGCTGATGGCGCCGATGGCGGCCGAGCCGATCCGCACGTTCTCGGTCGGCTTCGCCGACGCGGACGCGAACGAGCTGCCCTACGCGAGGCTGGTGGCCCGGGCCGTCGGGGCCGTGCACCGCGAGGTCGTCGTCTCGCCCACGGAGTTCTTCGGCGCGCTGGGCCCGTTGATCTGGCACGAGGACGAGCCGATCGCGTTCACCTCGAGCGTGCCGCTCTACTTCGTGTCGCGGCTCGCCCGCGAGGACGTCAAGGTCGTGCTGACCGGCGAAGGCTCCGACGAGCTGTTTCTGGGCTACCACCGCTATCGGGTCACCGCGTGGAACGACCGGGCGTCGAGAATCTACGGGGGTCTGCTGCCGGCGGCGCTCCGCGCCGGCGTCCGCCGGCGGGTGGACCGGCTCCCGTTCCCGCTCCGTCGCTATGCCGCGCGGACGTTCCTCGCGCTCGAGCCGGGGCCGCGGGAGCTCTTCTGCGAGAACTTCGCGGTCTTCCCGACCGCGATGCAGCGCCGGCTCCTGGCCGATCCCATGCTCCTCGCCGCCCGCGATCCGTACGCCGACGCGCTCCGCTGTTACGAGGACGGCGCCGGCGGGACGCTCGAGCGGATGAGCCAGGCGGATCTCCAGACGTATCTCGTCGAGCTGCTCATGAAGCAGGACCAGATGAGCATGGCCGCATCGATCGAGAGCCGCGTGCCGTTCCTCGACCACCGGTTCGTCGAGTTCGCCGCGGCGATTCCCGGCCGTCTGAAGGTGCGTGGGTGGCGCACGAAGGCGGTCCTGCGCGAGGCGCTCCGGGACCTGGTGCCGCGCGAGATCCTCACGCGGCCGAAGATGGGCTTCCCGGTGCCCGTGGGACGCTGGCTCCGCGGCCGGTTCTGGCCGCTCGTGGAGGAGCTGGTGCTCGGACGAGAGGCGCTGGGCCGCGGGCTGTTCGAGCCCGCGGAGCTGCGCCGGCTCGCCGAGGCGCACCGGGCGGGGGCGGCGGAGCACGGTGATCGCCTCTGGCTCCTCCTCAACCTCGAGATCTGGCAGCGCATCTTCCTCGACGGCCAGGACGTCGAGGGTGTGATGCAGGCGATCCCATGAGCGAGCGGCGGATCCTCTGGGTGAAGGTCGGTGGCCTGTGGCCGCTCCACCTGGGCGGCCGGCTTCGGAGCTTCCACATCGTCGCCGAGCTCTCACGGCGGCATCGGGTGACGGTGCTGACGACGCACGGCGCTGGGGACGATCCGCGGGCGCTCGCCGACCGGCTGCCGCAGTGCGAGCGCGTCGTGTCGTTCCCGCATGCTTCCCCGAGGCGGGGGAGCCCCCGATTCGCCGAAGCGCTCGCACGTTCCTGGCTCACGCCGCTGCCCGTCGACATATGGAGGTACCGCGTGCCGGCGCTTCGCGCGGAAGTCGCTCGGCTCGTCGGCGCCGGTGCCGTCGATCTCTGCGTGGCCGACTTCCTCGTCGGCGCGGCCAACGTGCCCCTCGGCGGCCCCGTGCCGGTGGTGCTGTTCGCGCACAACGTCGAGTACATGATCTGGAAGCGCCTCGCCGAGGTCGAGACGCGGGCCTGGCGCCGGGCGCTGCTCGAGGTCGAGTGGCGGAAGCTCCGCCGCTACGAGCGGCGCGCCTGCGCCCGCGCGCGGCTCGTCGTCGCGGTCTCCGAGGTGGATCGCGCCCGCCTGCAGGCGGACGCGCCGGGCGCGCGCACCCGGTCGATCCCGACGGGTGTGGACACGTCCTTCTTCACCCCCAACGGTGTGCACGAAGCGCCGGCGCGCCTCGTCTTCACGGGCGCGATGGACTGGTACCCCAACGAGGACGCGATCCTGTATTTCATCGACGGAATCCTGCCGTCGATCCGCCGTGAGGTGCCCCGGGTGGCCCTGACGGTCGTCGGCCGGAATCCGTCGTCGCGCCTGCGGGCGGCGGCCGAGGCGGCCGGCGTCCGGGTCACCGGCACCGTGGAGGACGTGCGGCCCTGGGTCGCCGAGGCGACCGTTTACGTCGTGCCATTGCGAGTGGGCGGCGGGACACGGCTCAAGATCTTCGAAGGACTGGCGATGAGCAAGGCCGTGGTGTCCACGACGGTGGGCGCCGAGGGCCTCCCGCTGGTGGATGGCACCCACTTCGTTCGCGCCGACGCTCCGGCCGCCTTCGCCGACGCCGTGGTGTCGCTCCTGCGGGATCCCTTCCGACGGAAGGCGCTGGGGATGGCCGGGCGCCGGCTCGTGGAGGAGCGGTATTCCTGGACCCGGGTGGCGCGCGAGTTCGAGGCGCACTGCGAGGAGGCGCTGGCCCGCCCATGAGCGCACGCGAGATTGGAGGAATTCGATGCCAGGAGCACAGAGCATGCACGTGAGCGTCTTCGGACTCGGCTACGTGGGCTGTATGACCGCGGCCTGTCTGGCGAAGGCCGGCCACCGGGTCTTCGGCGTGGACATCAACGCGGAGAAGGTGGCGATGGTGAACGCCGCCACGCCCCCCGTGGTCGAGCCCGGACTGGGTGAGCTGCTGGCTCAGGTGGTGGGCGACGGGCGCCTCCGGGCGACGACGTCGAGCGCCGAGGCGCTCGCGGCGTCCGACGTGTCGCTGATCTGCGTCGGCACGCCCAGCCGCGCAAACGGCGAGCTCGACGTGGACGCCGTCGTCCGGACCGGCGAGAGCATCGGCCGGGCGCTCCCGAAGCGCGCCGAGCCGCACACCGTCGTGCTCCGGAGCACCGTCTTGCCCGGGACGACCGAGCGATGCCTCGTCCCGGCGCTCCTGGCCGGCGCCGGGGCGCGGGCGGTGATGCGGGTAGCCGTGAACCCCGAGTTCATGCGAGAGGGCTCGTCGCTCGCCGACTTCGCGCGACCCCCGTTCACGCTCGTGGGGTGCGGTGACTCCGACACGGCGTCGCTGCTGCGCCTGCTCTACGAGGGTGTCGACGCCCCGTTCGTGCACACGACGGTCCGGACGGCGGAGATGGTCAAGTACGCCTCGAACGCGTTCCACGCGCTGAAGGTGTGCTTCGCCAACGAGATCGGCGACGTCTGCGCCGCGCTGGGCGCCGACGCGCAGGAGGTCATGCGGGTCTTCCGGATGGACCGCAAGCTGAACGTCTCGGAGACGTACCTCCGCCCGGGGTTCGCGTTCGGCGGCTCCTGCCTGCCGAAGGATCTGCGGGCATTGCTCCACACCGCCCGGAGGGCCGACATCCCGTCGCCGCTCCTCGCGGCGATCCTGCCGTCGAACGAGATGCAGATCCGCCGCGGCGTGGAGGCCGTCCTGGCCACGCGACGGCTGCGCGTCGGCATCGTCGGTCTGGCCTTCAAGGCCGGGACCGACGATCTGCGGGAAAGCCCGATGGTCGCCGTCGTCGAGACGCTGATCGGCAAGGGGTGCGACATCCGCATCCTCGATCGGAACGTCACGACGGCCCGACTCGTCGGGGCCAACCGCCGCTACATCGAGCAGGAGATCCCGCACGTCGCGTCGCTGATGTGCTCGACCGTCGACGCGCTGCTCGACCACGCGGAGGTCCTCGTGATCGGCAACGCGTGCGACGAGGCGGCCCAGGTCCTCGCGGCGGCGCGCCCCGGCCAAATGGTGATCGACCTGACACGCGGCATGGCGACGGGGACCTCGAGCCCGAAGGGCGTCGCCTGAACCCGAGGCTCGGCATGCTGGCTCGGTATAGTTTTGCGCTCGCCTTCGCGGCCGTGGCCGTCGCCGGCCAGTCCGCCGCCGCGCCCGAGCCTCCACGTCTGTACGTCGACACGGCGTACGTGTCTCCCTCCGGGCGGACGATCGCCGTCGCCGCGGGCGGGAACCTCCAGGCGGCGTTGTCGAGCGCACAGCCCGGGGACGTCATCACGCTCGAGCAGGGGGCGACCTTCACCGGGCCGTTCACGCTGCCCGCCAAGAGCGGGAGCGGACCCATCGTCGTGCGGACGAGCGCGCCCGACGGGGTCTTCCCGCCGCCGGGGCGGCGGGTCGATCCATCGCTCGCGGGTCTGATGCCGAAGCTCGTGGCGGCGTCGGGCACGGTCATCACGGCGGCGCGCGGCGCCCACGACTATCGCTTCGTCGGGCTCGAGATCCGCCCGACGACCGGGGCGTTTCTCCAGAATCTCGTCGTGCTTGGCTCCGACGAGACCTCCATCGATCAAGTTCCGCACCACATCGTCTTCGACCGCTGCTACATCCACGGCGATGCGCGCCGGGGCGCACGTCGGGGGATTGCGCTGAACGCCCGCCACGCCGGCGTCGTCGATTCGTACCTGTCGGACTTCAAGGAGGCCGGCGCCGACTCGCAGGCGATCGCCGGGTGGAACGGACCGGGCCCATTCAAGATCGCCAACAACTACCTCGAGGGAGCCGGCGAGAACCTCATGTTCGGCGGCTCCGATCCCTCCGTGCCGGACCTCGTGCCTTCCGACATCGAGATCCGGGGCAACCACTTCAGCAAGCCGCTGGCCTGGAAGCGGAACGACCCCGCGTACGCGGGGACCGGATGGACGGTCAAGAACCTCCTCGAGCTGAAGAACGCGCGCCGGGTGCTGATCGAGGGGAACCTCCTCGAGTACAACTGGGCCGACGGCCAGAGCGGGTTCGCCGTGCTGTTCACCGTGCGCAACCAGGACGGCCGCGCGCCCTGGTCGGCGGTCGGGGACGTCGCCTTCGTGAACAATGTCGTGCGCGGCGTGGGGGCGGGCATCAACATCCTCGGAACCGACGACATCCGACCCAGTCAGCGGACGAAGCGCATCCTGATCAGGAACAACTTCTTTCTCGACATCGGTGGCGAGCGCTGGGGCGGAGGCGGAACGCTCTTCCAGATCCTCAACGGGACATCCGACGTCGTCATCGACCACAACACCGCATTCCAGGCCGGCAACGTCATCACGGCCGAGGGACCGCCCAACACCGACTTCGTCTTCACCAACAACATCGTGGCACACAACGCCTACGGCATCGCCGGCACGGGAACCGGACCGGGAGGCGAGACGCTGGACCGATACTTCCCCGAGGCCACGGTCAAGAAGAACGTCATCGTCGGGGGCCGGGCGGCGCAGTACCCGAAGGACAACTTCTTCCCCTCATCCCCGGCGGACGTGCGCTTCGAGGACCTCGCGGCCGGGCGGCACCGCCTGGCGGACAAGAGCGCTTACCGACGGGTCGGTCTCGACGGCGCCGACCTGGGCGCCGACGTAGGGGCGCTGCCGGCGGCCCTCCGGGCCGCAACGAACCATCGTCCGTAGACCATGGATGCTCTTGTGATCGCCATGATCGCCCAGGTCGTCTTCTGGACCTCCGTGCTGCTCCTGACCTACTGCTTCGTGGGCTATCCGCTCCTCGTCTGCCTCTGGGCGCGGCTCCGGCCTTACCCGGTGACCCGTCGGGGGTGGGAGCCGACCGTGACGCTGATCGTCGTGGCGCACAATGAGGCCGCCCGGATCGACGACCGTCTCGCGAACCTCACCTCGCTCGATTATCCGCGACACCGGCTGCAGATCCTCCTGGCCTCGGACGGCTCGACCGACGGCACGGCGGAGCGGGCGCGTGCCTGGAAGGGGGCGGGCGTGCTGGTCCTCGCGTTCGCGCAGCGCCGGGGGAAGCCGGCGGTGCTCAGCGACACACTCGAGCTCGCCCGGGGCGAGATCGTCGTTCTGGCCGACGCACGTCAGCGGTTCGCCCCCGACGCCATCCGCGCCCTCGTCGCGCCGCTCGCCGATCCGACCGTCGGCGTGGTGAGCGGCGAGCTGCTCTTCGCCGCCGAGACGAACGAGAGCGTACTCGGGGAAGGCGTCGGCGCTTACTGGCGCTACGAGAAATTGATTCGATGGAGCGAGAGCCGGGTGGGCTCGACCGTCCGCGCAACCGGCGCGATCTACGCGATCCGCCGGAATCTCTTCGAGCCGATCCCCGCCGACACGATCCTGGACGACGTCTGGCTTCCGATGCGGATCGCCCGGCAGGGCTACCGCGTGGTCTTCGAGCCCGGCGCTCGCGCCTGGGATCGGGCGCCGGCGACGGCGGCCGAGGAGTTCGCCAGGAAGGTGCGTACGCTGGTCGGCAACTTCCAGCTCCTTGCGCGGGAACGCTGGCTCTTGAGCCCCTGGCGGAACCGGCTCTGGCTCCAGACGGTGTCCCATCTGATGCCGCGTCTCGTCACCCCGTTTCTCCTGCTGGCCGCGCTCGGCGCCGATCTCTTTCTCGCCGGGGACTCGCGGCTGCATCGCGTCACGCTCGCGGGACAGCTCGCATTCTACGCGGCGGCGCTCGGGGGCCACGCGCTGCGCGCCGCGCGGCGGCGGATCCGGATCCTGACCATTCCCTACGTCATCTGTCTGCTCAACGTCGCCGCCCTGGTCGCCTGCTTGCGGTTCGTCAGGGGGCGCCAGGCGGTGACGTGGGACAAGCCTGCCCG
>Ga0137415_10002024_pt1 | contig 20211 bp, 16 predicted proteins | sample CZODoug3_1_1_16f_FD_183082 | JGI IMG/M metagenome (GOLD analysis project Ga0137415, IMG submission 183082) | Vadose zone soil fungal communities from Angelo Coast Range Reserve, California, USA - CZODoug3_1_1_16fungal (Hybrid Assembly) | ecosystem: Environmental > Terrestrial > Soil > Vadose...
CGAGCCAGAAGATCTGTCTGAAAATAGACTCGTTTCATCACCCTCAGCGCGTGTGCAAAAAATACTACTTCCGCCACTCCTTCTTTCCTGGCGTCCTATGAAGTTCCGAAATCGCTGGCTGGATACCCCGTACCTTGCATTTACAGTGCAGCGGGAATATACTCTGATTTCGCTCTGAAGTGGTCGAACGGATGAGTGGGCGCGAGCCCACTTTTTTGTTGGGCCGGTTGGAGTGCACTGCGGACCGGCTAAGGTCGGGGAGTCTCTGCGTGGATTTGGAAAAAATCCGCGGCGCTGCCGAGCGGGTAGCGCGTTCGGAAGGCCTGGAAATCGTTGATGTCGAATGGAAAGTCGGCAAGCAGCGGTTCCTGCGGGTGTACATCGATCGGATCCCGAAGCCGACGGCGGTAATCAGCGACGCGTCGGGGGAAATGGCCACCGAAGGTGTTCACGACCCCTATCCGAAGATCAGCCACTCGGATTGCGAGCGCGTCAGCCAGCAATTGAGCGTGATCCTCGACGTGGAGGATCTGATTCCTGGCCCAGCAGGATACACGCTGGAGGTCAGTTCGCCGGGGATGGACCGGGCGCTGAAGAAGCCGGCGGATTTTGAGCGATTCAGTGGGCGGCTGGCAAAGATTTCGACCAGCGAGCCGGTGGGCGAGGCGAAATTTTTTGAAGGACGGCTGGCAGGATTCGCGGATGGGAAAGTCCGCATGGAGCTGAAGGGCCGGGAGGCGCGGACGGTCGAGGTGCCGCTGGAAGCGATACGGAAGGCGAATTTGGTGGTGGAGTTTTAGAGAAAGAAAAAGGACTTAACACAGAGAGCACAGAGGACACAGAGAAGGTCAAAGTCAAAAGTAGAAAGAAAAAGGACTCAACGCCCCGAGCGGGTCGGGGCAGTCGCCGGGCATAGAGAAAGCAGAGAAGAGGGGCGGAAGAACTTTAGGGACAAGACATGGCGAATTTGCTCTACCAACAGATCGAAATGCTGAGCCGCGAGAAGCACATCGAGCCGGAAGTAGTGGTGTCGGCGATCGAAGACGCGATGGTGGTGGCGGCGCGGAAGTTTTATAAGACGGAAGAGGACCTGCGCGCGAAGTTCAATCAAGAAACCGGACAGGTGGATGTGTTCTCGGTACATATCGTGGTCGAGGAAGTGACCGACCCGAAAAAAGAGATCAGCCTGACGGAAGCGAAGAAAAAGAATCCGGCGGCGGAGGTCGGCACGGAAATTTTCGGGCCGAAGCCGACGGACGTGCTGGGGCGTATTGCGGCGCAGACGGCCAAGCAGGTGATTCTGCAGAAAGTGCGCGAAGCCGAGCGCGACACGATTTACAACGAATATCACACCCGCGTGGGCGAGCTGGTGACGGTGATCGTGAAACGCGCCGAAGGGCCGGACCTAATCGTGGACATGGGACGGACGGAAGCGCGCCTGCCGAAGCGCGAGCAGTCGAAATTGGAGACGTACAACATCGGCGAGCGGCTGCGCGTGGTGATCAAGGTGGTGGACCGCGCGGCGAAGGGGCCGCAGGTGATCGTTTCGCGCGCGGATGCCAGCCTGGTGCAGCGTTTGTTCGAGATGGAAGTGCCGGAAATTTACGACGGGACGGTGCAGATTCGATTCGCGGCGCGTGAAGCGGGTGAGCGAACGAAAGTGGCGGTGATGAGCCGTGACAAAGACGTCGACCCCGTGGGTGCGTGCGTGGGCATGAAGGGCATGCGCGTGCAGTCCATCATTCGCGAACTGCGCGGCGAAAAGATCGACATCATTCCTTACAGCGAGGAGACGGTAGCGTTCGCGCAGAAGGCGCTAAGCCCTGCGAAAGTCACGCGTGTGCAGATCACCGATCCAGAAAGCAAGAAACTGGAAGTGATCGTGGAAGATTCGCAGCTATCGCTGGCGATCGGCAAGAAGGGGCAGAACGTTCGCCTGGCGAGCAAGCTGATTGGCTGGGACATCGACATCAAGAGCGAAGAAGAAAAGCGCCAGGAAATTGAAGAGCAGATGACTGCGTTAACTGCTCCGGCGACGCCGCTGACGTCACTGGCGGGCGTGGGCGCGAAGACCATCGAGAAGATTGAAGCGGCGGGGATTACTTCCGTCGAGAAGCTTGCGGGAATGACGCCGGAACAGCTGATGGAAATTCCGGGCATCGGCGAAAAGATGGTCGACAAGATTTATCAGGCCGTGAATCGGTTTTATGAGGGTGGCGCCGAAGCGGCCGCCGTACCGGGTGAAGCCACTGCGAGCGGGGAAGCCGCGACCGAGGCGGGCGAAGCTCCTGCCGCGGAAGGCGAAGCTTCTGGCGAACCTGCGGCGGAGACGACAGAAAATTCCGCGGCGGCGGAAGCAGTTGAAGAAGCTCCTACTGAAGCAGAAGCGCCAGCGGGAGCCGTAGCAGAGGCCACGCCCGCCAGCGATGAAGGCGATGAGGCGAAGGCGGAGGAAGCGAAGTCGTAGTCAAGAACGGAGCGCATGACTGACGTAAATCAAGTCCGAATCAACGAACTTGCCCGCGAACTCGAGGTCAAGGCCAAGGCCATCATTGACCTGTTGCCCGGGTATGGCGTCACGGAAAAGAAGACGCACTCGAGCTCGATCCCCGCGGACGTCGCTGAGAAAGTGCGCAAGAAGATTCAGGGAACCGCGGAAGAGGAAGCGCAGGCGGAAGCGGCTGCCAAAGCGGAAAAGGAAGCGAAGGAAGCGGCTGCGAAGGCCGCGCGCATGAGACCTGCCGCGCCTGTGGCACCACCGCAAGCGACTGTGGCGCCAGCAGCAGTGAAACCGAGCGCGCCCGCAGTTCCAGCTGTGCCCGTGGCAAAGCCGAGTGCTCCAGCAGCACCAACGGCGGTTGCAGCCGCGCCCAAGGCGCCGACTCCTGCGCCTGCTGTAGTGCCGCCGAGCGCCAAGCCTGCTGCGCCGGCAACGGCTGCGCATGCGGCAACTCCGATTCGTCCATCTGCGCCTGCTGGACCGCCAGCGGCGCCCGTCGCGGCACGACCTGCTGCAACTCCGCGACCTGCTGCACCAGCCGGTGCACAGCCTTCGGCGATGCGTCCCGCGGCTGCCGCGCCAGGTGCTACTGCTCGTCCCGGTGCTCAGGCAAGACCCGGCACTGCGCCAAAACCAGGCGCTCCTTCGCGCCCATTGCCTACGGGAAATCGCGGTCCGCTGCCCACAGGTAACCGCGGACCTCTCCCCGACGCAAGCCGGGAATCGCGCCCAAGCGGCCCGCGTCCAGGGCAGCCGATGCGTCCACAGCAACCCGGCCAGGGGCGGACATTCACGCCGCGATCTGGCGGCCCAGGAGGACCGCAATCACGACCTTTTGAGCAGCGTCGCGGCCCGATGCCCACGGGCACGCGTCCCGGCCCGCGCGCGCCCGGGCGTCCCGGGATGCTTCCCCCGTTCCCAGAGAAACTGCCGCCGAAGGCGGAGCCGGGCAAGCCCCTTTACACCCGCAAGCCTCCCCAGCGCCAACGTCCCGTTCTGGACAAGCGCGAGCAAGAAGGTGAGCGCAAACTGCACCCGACCCGGCAGCGTCCGGGCGCGGGCCGCAGCGCCGTGGCCGTCATTGCACCGCCGGAGCCACGCCCGCCGCGAGAGGTGACGATTACCGAAGGCATCACCATTCGCGAACTCGCTGAAAAGCTGGATGTGCGCGCGAAGGAACTTTTGAAAAACCTGCTCGACCGCGGCGTGTTCGCCAGCATCAACCAGGCGCTGGATGTGCCGACGGCCACCACACTCGCGGAATCGTTCAGCGGCGTGGTGAGCGTCGTTTCTCTGGAAGAAGAGATGGTGCTGGAAGTTGCCAAGGAAGAGACCAAGGAAAGTTTGAAGCCGCGGCCACCGGTGGTGACGGTGATGGGCCACGTCGACCATGGCAAAACGAGTTTGCTGGATGCCATTCGCGAAGCGGATGTTGCGGCGGGCGAAGCGGGTGGCATCACGCAGCACATTGGCGCTTATAAGGTGGTTGTCAATGACCGTGCTGTGGTATTCGTCGATACGCCGGGTCACGAAGCGTTTACGCGCATGCGCGCGCGAGGCGCGAAGGTTACCGATATCGTGGTGCTGGTAGTGGCTGCCGATGACGGCGTGATGCCGCAAACGAAAGAAGCGATCGACCACGCGCGAGCGGCGAAGGTGCCGATCATCGTGGCGATCAACAAGATCGACAAGCCGGAAGCGCAATTGGAGCGCGTGAAACGGCAACTCACGGAAAACAGCCTGATGCCCGCGGAATGGGGCGGCGACACCGAGTTTGTGGAAGTATCCGCGAAAAAGAAAATCGGAATCGAAAAGCTGCTCGAAACGATTCTGCTGGTCGCCGATTTGCGCGAACTCAAGGCAAATCCGGACGCACCCGCGACGGGTACGGTGCTGGAATCGCGCGTGGACAAGGGCCGCGGCCCGGTGGCTACGATTCTCATACAAAATGGCACGTTGAACTCAGGCGACTTCTTCATTTGCGGGTCGGTATTCGGCAAAGTGCGCGCGATGTTCGACGACCGCGGGCGTGTCGTGAAAGACGCGCCGCCTTCCACACCCGTTGAAGTGCTTGGTCTGCAAGGTGTGCCGGATGCAGGCGACCTCTTTCAGGTCACTGACGAAGCCAAAGCGCGGCACGTCGTGGAATACCGCCAGGGCAAACAGCGCGACGCGGCGATGGCGCGGATCAGCGGTTCACGCATCACGCTCGACCAGTTGCACGAACAATTGAAGGCCGGGGACGTTAAGGAACTGGGAATTGTCATCAAGGCGGACGTGCAAGGCTCCGTGGAAGTGCTAAGCGAAATGCTGCCCAAACTTTCGACCGACCAGGTGAAGCTGAAGATCATCGGTTCGGGCGTCGGTGCGGTCACGGAAAATGACGTGCTGCTGGCTTCCGCATCCAGCGCGATTGTGATCGCGTTCGGAGTGCGGCCAGACCGCAAGGCGCTGGACCTGGCGCAGCAGGAACACGTGGACATCCGCACGCACACCATCATCTACGAAGTGTCCGACGAGCTGAAGAAGGCCATGGAAGGTTTGCTGGAGCCAGTGGTCACAGAAACGTACCTGGGGCGCGCGGAAGTACGCAACACGTTCCGCGTTAAAGGCGCAGGGACGATTGCAGGCTGCTACGTGGTCGATGGCATCCTGAAACGCGACGCGCAAGTGCGCGTGCTGCGCGAAGGCGCGGTGATCTATACGTCGAAGCTCAACTCGTTGAAGCGCTTCAAGGATGACGCCAGCGAAGTTCGCACTGGTTTTGAATGCGGCGCAGGCGTCGCCAATTTCAACGACATCAAGGTCGGCGATGTCCTGGAATGCTTCAGCGTTAGCAAGATGAGCGCCGCGGAAGCCGCCGGACAGAGCGGCGGGTCCGCCGGTAAGAAATAATCCGCCAGACTGTCCCCCGGAGCGCCACATGCCGGTCGGTCTGCTCACCCTCGAGCTGCACATCCCGGACGCGCAATCGCTGAAGGACAAGCGGCAGGTTCTGCGCAGCTTGAAGGATAAGCTGCGTCGGGACTTCAATGTCGCGGTGGCAGAACTTGAGCATCACGACACGTGGCAAAGGTCCGTTGTGGGTATCGTGACGATTTCAAATGAAGAAAAGCACGTGAGAGAAATGCTGCAGAAGGTTTTGGACGAGGCGGACCGCATCCTCGGGTCATTTTTGATCAATCAAGCGGTCGAGATTGTTTAGAGTATGTTTCCGAGACGCCGATGAGTCCAGCAAATCACCGACACGAACGAGTAGGCGAGGAGATCGCACACGAAATCAACGCCATGCTGGCGGGGGAATTGAAAGATCCGCGGCTGGAAGTAAGCGTGGTGGCCAGCGAAGTGCGCGTGCAACCGGACATGAAGCACGCGCGAGTATTCATCAGCGTGAAGGGGACGAACAAGGAGCAGACCGACGCGATCAAGGCCCTGGAGCATGCTTCCGGATTCATCCGGCGCGAATTGGTCGAGCGCCTGCAACTCCGCCGCGTTCCGGAATTGCATTTCATACTGGATCTTTCGCAGGAGCACGTCGAGCGCATCGAGCGGCTATTGAAGGAAATGAAGAAGGGCAATCCACCCGCGGCGTAGGAGTTTTCAGTCGCTAATGTTTGGCCACAAGTAAGAAGCCTTGACTTCGAGAATGCAACGACAACCACAGCCGGCGCCGCTTGACGGCGCGCTCGTCATCAACAAGCCGAAAGGTAAAACGTCCCACGATGTTGTCGATGCCGTGCGACACCTGGCGGGCTTCCGGCAGATCGGACATTTGGGCACGCTCGATCCGCTAGCGACCGGAGTTCTAGTGCTGTTGCTGGGCCGCGCCACGCGGCTGGTGCAATTCTACTCTGGACGCCGCAAGCGATATGAAGCGGGCTTTCGGTTTGGCTTTGCGACAGATACCCATGATTCCGATGGCGAGGCCCAGGGACCGGACGCTGCGCCAGAGCTGGACACAGCGATACTCGAAAAGTTTGCCTGTGAGCGCATTGGGCGGTTCGAACAGATGCCGCCGTCTTTTTCCGCGAAAAAAGTGAAGGGGCGTCCTGCGTATGAGCTGGCGCGCAAGAAACAGCCTGTGGAGCTGAAAGCAGTCGAAGTTGAGGTCTACGAGTACAGGCTCAAGGAGATTGCAGGCAGCATCGCGCGCTTTGTTATCGAGTGCTCCTCCGGAACTTACATCCGTTCACTTGCACATGAGATGGGGCAAAAGCTGGGGTGTGGCGCGCACTTGGCGGAAATCACGCGCACAGCGGTGGGAGAGTTTTCGATGGAGCAAGCGATCACGCTCGAGGAACTTGCCGAAGCCAAGCAAGCCGGAAAATTCGCCGACTGCCTGATCCCTCTCGAAAGCCTGCTCAGTAATTTTCCGCGCGTCAACGTCTTGCCGGTGGTTGAAAAGCGCGTGCGTCACGGCACGAAATTCAACATTATGCTGGCGCAGCTTCAGCCGGGCCGCGTCGAGCCTCCTCCGGGAGCGACGACCCAGCTCGATGGCGGGGAGCCGAAGCCGCCGCGGCTGCGGGTATTCAGCCAGCAGGATAAACTTATCGCCATTGCCGAAGCCGTTGTGCCGCGCACTTACCAGCCAATCGTTGTCTTCGAAGCATTGCCCTAATCACAGACTTACTGCTGAGGCGGTGGCGTAGGAGATTGCAGAGTTCCCGGGCCGACAGCCCCGCGGCCCCCGGTATCACCGCGGCCTGCGAAAATCGTTCGCGTGAGACGATCCACCAGACGGAGCTTTCTTGGAGTGACCAGTATCAGCAGTTCCGTATCCTGAAGCGAATGCTGCCGGCCCCCGAACAAATATCCGGCGATGGGAATTTCAGCGAAGCCCGGCAGGCCGGTGATGGAGCGAGTTTCCTCGGTATCGGTGAGACCGCCGATCAAGGTTGTTTCGTCCAGCTTGACGCGAACCGTTTGCGTCAGGGTGCGGTTGGAGAGAACGGGAATGCCATTCACGCTGGAGCCGGTCAGGGCGCGGATTTCGAACTCCAGCAACATAGTCACTTCATTGTTGGGATGAAGCGTGGGTGTCGCCTTTATCTTCACGCCGAGATCGACATATTCCGAGGCCGGATAAGGAGTTTGCCCAACGCCGACGGTCGAACTGTTGGCGAAATTCGCCGAATCCTGAATCACCGTTACTTCGCCTTGAGACGCGGCTGGATCCTGGGACACCAAGGCAATGTCGGGGAGGCCGCTGCTCGTCAATGTGGAGGCGATGAGTGCGGTGGGACCCACCGGAGAGTTGAGCTCGATGCGAGTTGCAAATGTGCCACTTCCTAGACCGAGATAAACGCCGACCGTGCTGGATCCCGAATTTGTTACCGCAATGTCTGGGACGGTGCCGTTAGCAAAATTGGCGATCACGACTCCGGCGGGGGTCGCTGCGGTCGCTAGCGGAGAGCCGGTTGCTTGGGCAAATGTGCCGTCCAGATTGCTGCTTCCCAGCAAAACTGTGACCGTGTTGTCGCCCTGGTTCACGACGGCAAGATCCGGCACGCCGTCGGCGTTCAAATCTCCCGTCGCGATCGCCACGGGGGTGGTTCCTACAGAAAAAGGAGAGTTGGGAGCCTCCGCAAGAGTGACGTTGCCCGTTGCCGGGTCGACCGAGCTCAGTAAGATCGAAACGCTGTTCGAAGTTTTATTTACGACCGCGAGGTCCACTTCCGGTGCACTCGCAATTGTAGGGGTGGAGAAAGTCTTATTTCGAAAATTTGCGCTGACCATCGCAACCGGAGCGGTCTCTAAGACCGTGCCAGTATTCGGCAGTTTGAAGGGCGAGCCCGGAAACTCGGTAAACGTTCCGTCTCCATGTCCTTGGAAAAGAGAGATGGAGTTGTCACCCTGATTGGCGATAGCGAGATCGAGAAAGCCGTCACCGTTGAAGTCCGCTACAACCACGGAACTGGGATTATTTGTGGGATTCGTGCTGGTGCCGACGGAGATCGGCGAGCCAGGAGCCTCCGTAAAAAGTCCGTTAGCTTTCCCGGTGTTGGTGTCGACGCTTCCCAACAAAATTGAAATATTATTCGAAGTGGAATTTACAAGAACCACGTCCGCGGGCTGGCTGGTTGTGAAAGTGCTGTTGTTGCGGAAAACTCCGGTGCCAATGGCGACTTGGCCAGTTTCGTTGGTGCTAAGCGTGATCGGCGATGGAGTCACCTGAGCGAAGTTTCCGTTGTCCTGATTCTGCAGGATGGCAAAGGTGTTGGCGCTGGGGTTGTTGGGATCGAAGAGATTTTTAAAAACCACAGCCAGATCGGGGAGCGCGCCGCCGGTAAAGTTATTGGCCACCAGCGCGGACGGATTGGCCCCTACGAAGATGCTCGTCTCGGGAAAGGTCGTGGAGGCCGGCAGTCCCGTCAATGTGGTGGCGTTCCCCACGCTTCCGGAAAGCAAGGAGAGAGTGATTGGATAGCGATCGCCGACAAAAAAGCTGGCTGGTTTTCCGTCTTGCGCGCGCAGCAGCACCTGGCGTCCGCTTTGAACCAAAGAAAGGGTCTCGGAGAAATTGGCAGTAAGACTAGGAAGGGTGAGCAGAAAGGTGGATAGTCCGCCACCAATGGGTATAACCGCGGGAACGCTGGAAAAACCCTTTCCTGCGAAGACTTGCTGAATGTTGGTCAGCAGGTTAGTCAGGTTCGTCGACGATTTGAGTTTATTCAGGTCGCTGGTATTCAAGCCGATGAGTTGTTCGGAAGCCGGAGGCGTAATTCCAAGAGCGCGAGCCTTATTGCGATCGACTTCGAGGAACTCGAACTCCAGCATAACTTCACCGCGGGCCCTTTCAAGTTGTTCAATCAGTTGACCCGCGAGGGCGAGACGCTCCGGAGTGTCGCGCATGGTGATGGTGCGGCTGCGCGTGTCGATATCGATGCGCGCCCCTCCGGTGATGTCGCGCAAGACGCGCAGCATCTCGGTGACATCTTCGGGGCCGACTGCTGCGGAGAGTGCAAAAGTTTGCTCCGCTTCCAGCCCGTACTGGCGCCGTTTCTCCGGCGTGTCTGGAGCGACGAAGAGCAAAGAGGGATTCACGGGGCGCCAAAAGGTGCCCGATTGCGCGCCGAGCAGGGACATGCCCGTGTAAAAATCCACATCATCAACGCGCAGTTGCACGGTCCGCACGACGAGGTCTGGGTCAAATGACGCTTTGACGCCAAAGAGTCCCGCGAACTGTTCGTAAACCGTCTTGGTATCGCCACGCAGGTTGAGGTTGTGTTTTCCTGTTTGCGGATGCAGCCGAGGCAGGCCGGAGATTCCGGACGGGGGCTTCGCGCGGAGCCCGTCGTCCATGGCCTTGAGTTGGGCGAGACGCTCCCCAACCACTTTGTTGCTGGGATCGATCCGGAGCGCGGCTACCAAGTCGTCGGTGGCCTCGGTCAGCCGTCCTGCCAGAGCATCTCGTTCCGCGGCCTCCATGTAGGCGCGAACCAGCCTGGAGCGCAGGGCCGCACCGCGTTCAAGCACGTAGCCTTCCTGCGGAGCGTATCGCGCAGCCTCCTCGTACGCTAGGAGCGCTTCATCAAGATTTCCCGCCGCTTGTGCTTTGTCACCACGCTCGACAGCCTTCTGCGCGCGTTTGGGATCAGGCCGCACCATCGGGCCTTGTGTCTGCGATGTGGCAGGTGCCTGCGCAGGCGCCTGAGCGCAAAGCAGCAGCGACAAGAGCAGAGAAGTGCTTAGCCGGATGGTACGCATCAGCATCAAACAGGATAACCTAAGCTGGCCAGGCAATTAGGACTAAACTGGTCCGGTTGACGCCGGTCCGCAGATGGAGTAACATTAAACCGTAGTTGCAAATCATTTACAACTGGAGTTTTCTTGCTTTCGGCTCTACTTATCGCACTTCGTGAAGGCGTGGAAGCTTCTCTCGTCGTCGGCATTATCCTCGTTTATCTTTCCCGCACCAGCCGTCAGCACTTGACCCGTTTCGTCTGGTATGGCGTAGCGGCGGCGGCGGCGCTCAGCCTGGCAGTGGCAGTTGTGCTGGAGCGCTGGCGCATCAGCGAAGACGGCTTCGAGGGGCTGATGCTGCTCGTCGCTGCAATCTTCGTTGTTACGATGATCGTATGGATGAACCGCGTTGCGCGCCGCCTGAAAAAAGAGATTGAGGCCAAAGTAGAAGCCTACGCGGAAAAGGCTGGGAGCGCGGCGGGCTGGGGCATTTTCCTTTTTGTCTTCTTGATGGTCCTGCGCGAGGGGGCGGAACTGGCGCTGATTCTTCGTGCCGTTGAGCTTTCCAGTGAAGGGCTGCAAACCTGGATCGGGACGATTGTAGGTATCGCCGGGGCGGTCGCCGTGGGGCTTTTCTTTTTCAAAGGTACCTTGCGCGTTCCTCTGCACCGTTTTTTCGCCGCCACCAGCGTGATCCTGATGCTCGTTGCGTTGCAACTTGCTCTCACCGGGCTGCATGAGTTGAGCGAAGCGCGCTGGCTGCCTTCGAGCAAAGTGGAAATGGCGATTCTGGGGCCTATCGTGCGGAATGAGCTGTTCTTTTTTGTGTTCATTTTTGGCGCTGCGGCGCTGTTGATCCTGCGCGAATGGCTGGCGTCTTCGCATGACAAGAGCGGTCAGGGGCCGATGAACGATGCGGAGAAGCGGCTGCTCAATTCGCAAAACCGGCGTCAACGAAATTGGATGATGGCCGCGGCAATCGCGTCGCTCACGGTCATTCTGGTGCTCACGGCGGACTTTATTTATGCGCGGGCAAACTCGGCGCCGCCGTCGGCGCGGCCGATCGAGGCGGTTGGGAATATCGTGCGCGTGCCCACCAGCGAAGTGCAGGACGGCGCCATGCATCTTTACACTGTCAAAGCGGAGAACCAGACGCTGCGGTTCATGATCATCAAGAAGCCTAATGGCTGGGGCGTGGCCTTGGATGCCTGTCGCATCTGCGGCGCGGAAGGCTACCGGCAGGATGGGCAAAATGTCATTTGCCGGCACTGCGCCTCGGCGATCTATATTCCGTCGATTGGCGACCAAGGGGGCTGCAATCCCATTGGTGTGCCATCGCATGTGGACGGTGGGGACTTACTAATCGATATTTCGTCGCTGACGCAAGCAGCAAAGGAGATTCCTCAGTAGCGGCACCCGCCGCGGTGGGTGCCCGTTACTCGCGCGACCAACTATTTATGTTTCTGAGAATTGTTGCCGACTCTTTTGGACGCCGTCCGCGCCACAAGCTCCTCACCGGGGCGGCGCTGGCTCTGGGCATGGGAGTAGCTACGGCGGCACTGAGCGTATCGCTGGATGTAGGCGACCGGCTGGCGAAGGAATTTCGCAGCCTAGGCGCAAATTTGTTAGTTACGCCGCAAGCGGATTCGCTGCCGCTCGAAATCGGCGGCGTGGACTATCGTCCCGTGAATGCCGGCGCGTATCTGCCGGAAGCCGACCTGCCAAAGCTCAAAACGATTTTCTGGCACAACAATATTATGGCGTTCGCACCCGTCTTGGAAGTTCCAGCGAAGGCATCGCTAGATGCCGTCTACAAGCTGAAAAGCGACGAGCACATCGCCACAGAAGCGACCACTCTTCTTGGCATGTGGTCCCAGCATTCTGTTGCCGTTCCGGATGGTTCGAGCTTCGTCACCGGCGTTCAGAAGACTAACCCCTGGTGGAGCGTTGAAGGTCGCTGGTTCACCGAAGGGGCTTCCGAGTGTCTTCTTGGTAAGAGATTTGCGATGCGAACAGGCGAACCTATCGGCGGCACTATTTCTGTTCACGTAGGAAGCCAAAGTTTAAGCCTCAAAGTGACCGGAGTGGTATCGACGGGGAGTGTGGAGGATGACGCCATAATCGCCCCGCTCGCGCTCGTTCAACAGCTTGCAGACAAGCCCGGGCAGTACCGTAAGCTTTATGTCAGCGCGCTGACGAAGCCGGAGGACGACTTTGCACGGCGCGATCCGAAGACGATGAACGCCGGCGAATTCGAGCGGTGGTCCTGCAGTCCATACGTCTCCTCGATTGCTTATTCGATCAAACAAGTGCTGGCGGGAACGGATGTGCGCGTGATTCGCCGCGTCGCGGAGGGGGAAGGGCAGATTCTTACGCGAGTGCGCATGCTGCTGTGGCTGGTCACAGGAGCGGCACTGCTTGCCGCCGCATTGGCCGTGGGAGCCTCCTCGGCGGCTTCGGTGATTGAACGGCGCACAGAGATCGGTTTGATGAAAGCGCTGGGTGCAGGCTCCGGGACCGTGGGATTCCTGCTTGCCGCGGAACAACTTTTGCTCGCCTTCGTTGGCGGGGGCGCCGGTTACGCGCTGGGAATTGTTTTGGCGCGTTTGGTTGGAGAGAAAATCTTCGGCGCGGCGCCTGAGCCTTCGGTGATTGTTTTTTTTGTGGTCATCGCGCTTGCTACCGGCGTTACGATTCTGGGCAGCGCCCTTCCGCTCCGCCGCGCGTCACGCATCGAGCCGGCGCCTATCTTGCGAGGCGAATGATGGCCGACCCTCGCGCAGCCAATCGGGCCATGTTCTGGCGCATTATCCGCCGTCTCTTCGGCGCGAACCCCGGTCGCCTTTTCGTTATGTTGCTTGCCCTTGGCGCCGGCGCCGCCGTCACCGCCGCTCTCCTCAATCTTCAAGTCGACGCCAAGCGCCGCCTCACCACGGAATTCCGAGCCTTCGGCGCCAATGTGATCGTTCTCCCGAAACATGCGTCGCTTTCAGGCTCCGAAACTTTGCCTGAATCGACAATTCTTTCCGTGCCACGAAACCTCGGAAACGCTCCCGTCACTATGACTGCTTCGCTTTACTTGATTGCAACTGTTTTGTCGCCGCAGTCCGGAAAATCGCTGTCCGCAGTAGTTGCGGGAAAGAATCCGAGGCTCATTGGTTGGGTTGCACCTGCGAATGCCACTTCTCTTGCTCCCCTGGGTTTCCCTGCCATCCCTGCTGGACCCATCTGCATGGTGGGAGGGCGCATCGGCGAGCAACTGCGTGTCGAGCAAGGCTCTTCAATTACTTTGAGCAACGGAGATCAGAAGGAAACGTGCGTCGCGGCCGGGCTGGGCGAGAGTGGCGGGCCCGAAGACGACCAAATTGTCACTGACGTGCGAGCGGCACAACGCTTGGCCAGCCTATCAGGTCGCATCAGCGCGATCGAGCTCACGGTTCCAGGCACTCCCGGCGAAATCCAAAGCTACATCGCGGATCTTCAACGCCGGCTTCCCGATGTTGATGTCCGTCCCATTCGGCAGTTCACCGAAGGCGAAGCGAAAATTTACAACCGGATCAGCGGGCTGCTGACAGCGACTGTTGGAATTGTTCTGCTGCTCACGGGGTTGTGCGTGATGGCGGCGATGACCAACGTGGCGATGGAACGGAAGATGGACGTCGGCTTGATGAAGGCGATCGGTGGCTCGATGCGCCGTGTACTGCGACTTTTCTTGGCGGAAGCGGCGTTGCTTGGACTTGCTGGGGGAATGATCGGCGCGGCGGCGGGGATTTTTCTCTCCATCGGTTTGGGCAAAGCGGTCTTTGGAGTGGCGGCGAGGCCGCGCCTGATTGTGTATCCTGTAGCTGTGGCCTTAACCGTGATCGTCGCGATTCTCAGCGCATTTCCGCTGCGGCAGCTGGCCAGCATCCGCCCGGCTTCGGTTTTCAGGGGTGAAGCGTGAGCACCCTCGTTGCAGTGCCGCCGCGAACTGCGGCAAAGCAAGTCGTCATCGAAAATCTGATCAAGCAGTACGGCAACCTGCGCGCGCTCGGCGGCGTCAGCTTCGATGTCCATACCGGCGAATGGGTCGCGCTGATGGGCCCGTCCGGCTCGGGGAAAACCACGCTCATCAACATTCTCGGCGGCTTGGACACGCTCACATCCGGACACGTGGTTGTAGACGGCGTCGATCTTTCAAAACTTCGCGAAAACGAACTGGTTCGTTACCGCGCGGAGAAAGTCGGCTTCGTCTTTCAGCAGTTTCATCTCGTGCCCTATCTCACGGCGCTGGAAAACGTGATGCTCGCGCAGTATTTCCATAGCGTGACGGATGAATCGCAGGCCGCAGAAGCGCTGAAGCGCGTAGGTCTTGGCGACCGCCTGACACATCTGCCGGCGCAACTCTCCGGCGGCGAGCAACAGCGCGTGGCCATTGCTCGCGCGCTAATCAATCAGCCAAAAATCATTCTTGCCGACGAGCCGACCGGAAATCTCGACGAAGCCAACGAAACCATCGTCATCCAGATATTCCGCGAACTGCACAACGCCGGCCACACGATACTGATGGTGACGCACGACCCGGACATTGCCCGTCAGGCGGACCGCCGCATCGAACTGGCTCATGGCCATTTGCACTTCGACACGGCGCAGCATGGTCCGGCCCATCCACTGAATTGCCCGCTTGCTGACACTGGAGACTGTTGCACACCGATATCCACCGACGATGAAATCCGCTTCGACCATCTGCTCGAACAGATTTGGGTCTGCGGCGAAGAAGGGAAGCCCGCAGAGGCCGAGCGCCTCCACGCCACCGGCTCTGCGGGGAAGCCTCCGGTCGTGGCCGACGAACCAGCCGCGCGGGTTCTGTCGCGCATGTCCGATCTGCGCTTAGTGCAAATGCAAAACGGGGAAGTGCAACTCACGGCCGTAGGTAGCCAGCGAGCGCGCGACGTTGTCCGTCGTCACCGTCTCGCCGAGCGCCTTTTCAAAGACACTTTTTCCGTTGACGATTCCGAAGCGCACACCCAAGCCTGCAAGTTCGAACACATCATCAGCCCAGAGCTGGACCAGCGCATCTGCACCTTCCTTGGGCACCCCAAGACCTGTCCGCATGGGAATCCCATTCCACCGGGCGACTGCTGCAACGGCAAGTCCAAGGGCTGATCGTTCACTCCAAAAATGCCGACTCCTCTCGACCCACGAAAAAAACCTACCAGCGTCAAGGTTCATGTTTCGAACGGTGCGGGCGTGGATGTCACCTGGGCCGACGGCCACGCGAGCCACTACGAATTTGCCTATTTGCGCGAAGAATGCCCCTGCGCTACCTGCAACGACGCTCGCGAGAAGAAGGCCGCGCTCGGCGACTTAGCTTCACCGTTCAAGCCGTCACCCGCACTGCCTATGTTCAAGCCCAAGCCGCGCGCCCAAGCCGCCACGCAGGTGGGCAACTACGCCATTCAGATTAGCTTCACCGACGGCCACTCCACAGGCATTTACAGCTACGATCATCTTCGCAACATCTGCCCTTGCGCCGAATGCGCTAAAGCCTTTCGCGCGTCTGCGCGCTAACCATTTCCGCCCCCCAGCGCTCACCAGCTAGACTTAGTGCTCTAAAAATGCGAGCATTTCAACCTACGAGTTAACGACACCCAGACATGAGCAGCACTCCCCATAGCCCTGCTGTCGCAGGCAGCCGCGGCAACGGTATTCCGCGTGTCATCGTCGCCACTACAGCTCTCCTGACCTTCATCTCGTTCTGGCGCGCGGCGGCCATTGTGCTGAACGACCTGGCCTCCTCGGCGTACTACGCCGGGGGCGAAGCGGAAGGCTACATCGGCAAGACGGCCCCATGGTTCATCCTCGCCATTATGGTGTTTTCGTATGCCGTGCGCGCGGTATACGTGGAAAGCTGCAGCATGTTCGTGCGCGGCGGCGTTTATCGAGCCGTGAAGATGTCCCTTGGGGGCACACTCGCGAAATTCAGCGTTTCCGCGCTGATGTTTGACTACATCCTTACGGGCCCGATCAGCGGCGTCGCCGCCGGCCGGTATCTCGCGGGATTGATCGATGAACTCCTGCAGTATTTTCATGTGAGCGGCCCACTCGCTTCCACAACAATCAGTCTTATTGCCGCGAGCTTCGCCATCGTCGTCACGTTGTATTTCTGGTGGCAGAACACCAAAGGGGTTTCCGAGTCCAGCGAAAAAGCGTTGCAAATCATGAAGTTGGTCACTGTGATGGTGGTGATGCTCATTGCCTGGTGCATTTATACCGTGGCGGTGCGGCATTCCGCGCTGCCGCCATGGCCACAGCCGAGTAACCTCAGGCTGAGTACCAGCGCCCTGGGTTGGCTTGCGCACAGCAGCCTCCCTCATATGTTCGGAATCATCGCCATCTTCATTGCCCTCGGCCACTCGGTATTGGCCATGAGCGGCGAGGAATCACTTGCGCAGGTCTACCGCGAAATCGAAAGCCCCAAGCTCCCCAACCTGAAGAAGGCCGGAGCGGTTATTTTTGTCTACAGTTTGGTCTTTACCTCCCTGGTTTCCTTCTTTGCCGTGATGATCATTCCAGACGGTGTCCGCAAGCAGTTCCTGGAGAATCTGATCGGCGGATTGGCGATGAATCTTGAAGGGCCCTTTTTTGCCCGCCTGATATTTCATGGCTTCGTTGTCGTGGTGGGCACCTTGATTCTGGCGGGCGCGGTGAACACGGCCATCGTGGGCTCAAACGGCGTGCTGAACCGCGTTTCAGAAGACGGCGTGCTCAGCGCCTGGTTCCGCCAGCCGCACAAACGGTTCGGCACGAGCTATCGCATCATCAATATCGTCGTGGCTTTGCAGGTCATCACTATCATCATCAGCCGGGGCGACGTCACTTTCCTTGCGAACCTATATGCTTTCGGCGTGATCTGGAGCTTCGCAATGAACGGCCTTGCCGTGCTCGTTCTCCGGTACACCAGTCCCGGACAGCGTGAATTCCAAGTCCCATTGAATTTCACAATCCGTGGCGTGCAGATTCCCGTGGGTCTTGGGTTGATCACCTTGACGCTGTTTTTGATTGCGGTTGTGAACTTGTTTACCAAGCCCGTTGCTACCATGGCTGGCGGCGCCTTCTCAATTCTGCTCTACATGGTGTTCACGGTTTCCGAACTCCGGGGTAGACATGGCGGCGCGGCTCACGTCGAGATGGACCAGTTTAATCTCGAGTTGGAATCGGAGTTGACACCTGAGGCTGTGGGAGCGCGCCCCGGGAATATCCTCGTCCCCATCAGCAACCATTACGCGCTCTACCACCTTGGAAACGTGCTGGACCGCATCAAGCCCGGGCGTCGCGACGTTGTTGTGCTCCACGTCCGGCTTTTGCGCCGCTCGGCTTCAGGTGAAAACGAGCTGGAGGCCGATCAGCTCTTCGGCAGCATCGAGCAACAACTCTTCTCTCAAGCGCTTTCCATGGCGGAAAAAAGAGGCAAGTCCATCCGCTTGGCGGTCGTGGCCGCCAATGACCTATGGGACGGTATCCTGCGTGCAGCGACCTCGCTTCATTCCAGCACGATTGTTGCGGGGCGCTCGACGAAAGAATCAAACGAAGAGCAAGCCCGTCAAATCGGTGAGGCTTGGGAAAAACTTGGCGATCAGAAGCCGCAGTTCAATCTGGAAATCCACTTACCCAACGGTGACAAACTTTACAAGGTTCTCGGGCCGCATGCGCCGAATCTGACCGCCAACGAGGTCAACCTTCTGCACCGGCTGTGGCTGCGTTTCAGTGATGCGGTGGCGCCCTTGGAAATGCACCATCACGACGTCGTGCACTTCGCGCTGGAGGAAGTGCAAAAAGAGGTGGACGAAGGGCACGAAGACATCGTGGTCAACCGCCTGCGCGCCCATCTCGAGGCAAATCAGAAGAAAAAAAATCCGAAAGCCTGAGGCAACAAGTCTTCAGCCTTTAGTCTTAAGTACTAGAAGCTATTGCACAACCCAGCTAAGTTGTTGATTCTTTTGATCAAAAATCGAGTTGTGCAACAGCTTCTAGGTGTTCCCTTGAGTGGTGAACGGCTCTCATTTCTTTAGTAGCTTCGCCGTCCGAAAACAACAATCACAAACCATGATGAACCGCCTCAAGCGAGCTGCGTCGTGCAGTGGCCGCAGCGCTTCGCGGTGAGCGGAATCGGCATGGCGCACTGCGGGCAGTCTTTCGTGGTCGGTACTGTTGCCGGCGCCGGTTTTGCCGCGAGTCGATTAATCTGCTTGACCACCAGAAAAACGCAAAAAGCCACAATCAGAAAATTGATCACTGCGTTTAGAAAAATTCCATAGTTGAGCGTTGCCCCCGGCGGGATCGCAGCCTTGGCCGCCGGAAGCGAATCGAAACCAGGAAGGCCCAGGAGTAACTTGTAATCGCGTCGTGCGTGATCGATATCGTAGCCGCACAGAGCGAGCACTATAATTTCGGGACGAATGTCGATTACTTCCTGCCAGTTGACTTGCGACGAGGGCTTATGCATTCGGCCTAACGAATCACAGCCGCCGGCCATCTCCATGAGCTCTGGTCCCCAATGACCCGAGCAAAACGGAGGCTCCACCCACTCCATCAGAAAACAGCGTGGTCGATGCGAAATGCGATCCGCCCGGAGTCGCACGGCTCCAACACGCTCCGACAAGCTAGCTATGATGCTCCGCGCACGCTCCGGCACACCGCAGGCGTCCGCGACGCGTCGAATATCATCGAATATGTCCGTAAGGCTGGTTGGCTCGAGGTTCACTACCTGTGGCGGGCCTGGCAAGGTCTCGGCGAGCCGGGCAACAGTGCCATAACCAACCGCGCAGACATCGCATAGTTTCTGGGTCAGAATTACATCCGGGCGCAGCTCGCGCAGAAGCGGCTCATCAATTGTATAAATTGTCCCGTTATCACGCAGCGTACGACGCACCCATTGGTCGACTTCGCCACTCGCCAGGCCAGCATTATGCACTGGACAATGCGTGACCCGCGGCCGCGCCTTTGCTTCCTCCGGGAAATCGCATTCATGCGAAACACCGACCACCTGTTCCATCAATCCGAGCGCGGCGGCGATCTCGGTCGCAGCGGGCAAAAGTGAAACGATCCGGCTCACTCCTCATTCTACTGCTATTCTGCTCGGGCAGAACACGAGAAGAGCACGAGCATGAGAACGAGTACGAACAAGAAACCATGGAGCGCGTCTCTGGCATTTAATAATCCTCCGAATGGCCAGGCGGCGCGCTGCCTTACAAAATACCAACCGCGCGCGAGATGAGTAATACGACGATGCTCAGGGAAATGAAGATTTGACACATGGTGAGGCCTTTTGCCCAGCGTGCCAGCAGCGGCGCGTCCGTTGGACCAAAGGTTGAGCTCTGCGTGAATGCTATAAACAGGTAATCAAAAAAACCGGGGCGCCACCGTTCCGCGCCAAAGTGGCTGCGCTCGGCCTTCTCGATTTGCATCTGCGGAAACACAAAGCTGCGGCTGCCGAATTCACGACGCCGGTCGCGCACATTTGGCCCACCGCCGTCGAGTCGCCAATACCAAAGCGCAAAGACGAGAACGTTCGTCAGCCAAAGCGCCGCTCCGGAGCCCAATAGTCGCAAAGGCGCTTCCTTATGAGACGGGAGCGTCGTCACCAGTAATACAACCGACCCAATCAGGGCGAGGGTGATAATGGCGTTAATCACAATCCCGAGCGCATGGTTCAGCGAGTGACGACCCGTCCGGTGGGACATGATTGTCGGCACCAGTAATACGACAATCACCCCGGGCAGCAGCCAGATAGGACCAACAATAAACCATCGCAGCAATGCAAGATGAATTCCTCCAATGGCGAGCAATGCAAGGATCGCCTGCCAGCGTGGCTCAGGTTTATCAATGTGATCTGCGGGGGCGCTCATCCCATTGGCTATAACTGAAAATCCGTGGCGAATCCATCTCATTGAGGACACGATTCTGGCAAACAAGCGCACGCGTTAACCGATGAAAAGCGATGCAAGGACGCATTGCATTCCCAAAGCACTTGGTGCGAAATTTAT
>Ga0137415_10002025_pt1 | contig 20193 bp, 20 predicted proteins | sample CZODoug3_1_1_16f_FD_183082 | JGI IMG/M metagenome (GOLD analysis project Ga0137415, IMG submission 183082) | Vadose zone soil fungal communities from Angelo Coast Range Reserve, California, USA - CZODoug3_1_1_16fungal (Hybrid Assembly) | ecosystem: Environmental > Terrestrial > Soil > Vadose...
GTCGTGGCGCTGCTGGTCACCGCGGTCGCCGCATCCCGGGTCCTACTCGGCGTGCACTACCCCAGCGACGTGATCGGCGGCGTCCTGCTCGGACTGGCCTGTGTCTTCGCCACCCAGCCGCTGCGACCGGCCCCGGGCCGCCCCGATACCGGTCACTGAGGTGCGCCGTGCGGCAGCTCGGCGGTGTGCTCGATCCGCACCGCCTGCAGGGCGCCGGGATCCAGGTCCAGCAGCCGCAGGATGGTCGGCGCGATCTGGGTGGTCCGAACCGGTTGGTCGACGGTCTGCCCATGGGCCGAGGTGGGTGAGTCGACCACCAGCGCCACCTGTTGGTCCTCGGCGTCGGCTCCCCCGTGCTCGGCGATCTTCGACCGACCGCCGGTGTAGACCACCCCGTGCTGCACGACGCCGTAGAGATCAGGGACCGCCGGGTCGTTCGGAGCCGCCTGGAAGTACCGCGCGGCCTCGGCACCGGCGTACAGGGTCTGCAGTCCCGACGCGGTGAACGGCTTGGGGTTGCCGTTGCTGTCCGTGCCGGCGCCCTGCTGACCCAGCAGGTAGGCCTTGGCGAAACCGGCCGCCTCGGCGGAGCGGTCGGACAGCCACATCATGATCGCGTCGTCGTCGGTGGCCTGGGCGACCAGCGGGGCGGCACCGGGGTGCGTGGCCGCCCATTGCGCGTCCAACCCGTGTACCAGCGGCTTGTCGTCGATCCTGGTCAGCGCGGCCGGCTCGATGGGTGACTGGCCGTGCTTCGCCGAGAGGATGACGGCGGTACTCCGGTCCAGGTCGTTCTTGCCCAGCTCGGCGACCAGCGCGCCCAGCTGGGCGTCGACGTAGTCCAGCGCTCGGGCGAGCAGCGGCCCCGGAGTGCTGCCGTCGGCGAGGTAGCCGCCGGGCAGCCCGTCCGAGCTGGGCAGCTTCTGCGCCGTGGACACGGCCTGGAAGTTCATGCCGAAGATCGCCGGGATGCCGACCTTGGTGGTCCGGGCGTGGTCGTAGCCGTCGATCTCGTTGAGCACCGCGCGCACCTTGTACGAGTCGTACCGCTGGGTGCTGGCGTTGTCCGTGGTCCAGTCGCCGTCGGCGGGCCCGCCGGGCACCCGGCTGTTGATCTCCGGGGTGAACAGGTCACGCACGCCGTCGCCGGAGGTCCCGTTCAGGATGTCGTAGGCCGGGTGCTTGTCCGACCACCCGGTGCGCAGCCCGGCCTGGCTCGCCACGTCGAACACCGTGTTCACCCGCAGGTAGGCGTGCGGGTACACGGGTTTGCAGGTCGCCGGGTCCACCGGCAGCGCCGCCGGGTTGATCAGCGTGCCCGGTGTCGCGGTCATGGCCAGCACGCCCTCGGGCAGCCCGGCCAGGCCCTGACCGGCGTCGATCGCGGTCTTGTCCCGGTCGAGGTCCTCGGTGAAGTCGATCTCCGCGCCCGGCTTGGCGCCCGCGCAGCTCGTGGTGCCCGCCGGCAACAGGTCGTGGTTGAAACTGTCGTCGTAGTAGATCCCGGTCACCGAGGGGTCGCCGCCGGTCAGCTGGCCGACCGTGCCGGGGAAGGAGTCGGAGGGCACCGGGGTGCTCGCGGCGGTGTACTCGGTGCCGCCCCGCACCAGCGCGGCCAGCGCCGAGTCCGGGTGGCTGCGCACGTACCACGCCAGGTCCCGCTGGTGCAGCCCATCCACGGAGAGCAGCAGCACCGAGGTGACCGCCCCGCTGCGCGACGCCCGCGCCCCACTCACCCCAATTGCCGCAACCACCGCGGCGATGACCAACAGGCCCGCGGCGCCGATCGCCAGCACCCTCCACCGCAACATCGAGATCGACACCCAGGTCCCCCGAGTCTCCGCCGCCAGAACCACTCGGGCCGCCCGGGCCCGCTTATGTAGGATTCCGACATATAGAGATGAACGGCGGGCGAAGAACAGGTGACACCCACCTAGGCAGCCAGGAACGAACCGCGCACGCGCGGCCCCACCCGTCGAGTCAGCCGTCGATCCGCGCGGCCAGCACGGGCTGCCCGGGTCCGGCGAGCTGCTCCGTCACACCTTGGCGACCGGCGATGGCCATCAGCAGCGCCTCCCCGGGACAAGCGGGCGTCGAATGTCCTGGTGGTGGATCAGAAGCGGCGCAGCAGCCCTCGGACGTCGACGTCCTCGTAGCTGACCAGGTGCGCGACCACGTCGCGGACCCGCCACCGCGCGCAGAGCGTGCGCGCGTCCCACTCCTCGGGCGACAGCGTGGCCAGCAGGTCCGCGAGATCCGCGCGCTCGTCGCGCGCCAGTTCCGCGACGTCCATGGTCACCCCTCATCGCTGATAACCCATCCGCGCCCGGCCTGTCCGACGGCAGTTCCGAGTAGCGGCACCATAATCCTCGTCAACGAAACAGCTATCACGCCGACGTACGGTTCGAGATTTGCTCGACAACGCATTCGAGCCACAAAAGCGCCGACCTGATAGGGCCGAGTGGCCGCGGCGATCACCTTCCGCAATTATGGACACCTGGTTAAGCCACGGGGGGCTTCGTATGAACATGTTTCGGGGTAGAGCGGTGCCCGTGGGCGGTCGTGGTGAAGCGCTGCCCACGGTGGGACAACGTCGGCGCGGGGCGGTGGCCGGGTGAGCACGTCGGCCGATACCGCCGTCGCGGCGGTGGCCAGCGCGGACGGGTTGCCGCCTCGGGACATCGGCACCCTGCGCGAACTGTGGCGGTTCCGCGCCTACGGGCGGGCCGAGCTGCGGGCGTTGCTGCTGGGCGTGGTGATGCGCGCCCTCGAGCTGGTCGCCGACCTGGCCGCGCCGTGGCCGTTGGCCATCGTGATCGACAACGTGCTCAAGGGCAAACCGCTGACCGGCCCGCTGGGCTCGGTGAGCCGGCTGTTCGGCACCTCGGCGCTGGCGCTGCTGACCATGGCCGCTGTCGCGGTGCTGGTCTTCACCGTGCTCTCGGGGGTGTTCGACTACCTCGGCGACCTGTTCATGAACGGCGCCGGCGAGCGGATCACCTCGCGGATCCGCGCCGACGTGTTCGCCTACATGGAGCGGCTGCCGCAGTCCTACCACGACGGCCAGGCCATCGGGGAGCTGACCAGCCGGGTCGTCACCGACACCGGGCGGATCGAGGACAGCCTGGTCGACCTGTTCTCCACCCTGGTCCCCGGCGTGCTCACCCTGGTCGGTACCGCCGCGGTGCTGGTGTCGGTGGAGTGGCGGCTCGGCCTGATCGCGCTGTGCGCGGCCCCGCTGGTGTTCGTCACCGCGATGCGCTACGCCCGGCTGACCCGGGTCACCTCACGCCGGCGCCGCGCCGCGGTGGGCAAGCTGACCGGCTTCGTCACCGAGTCGCTGCAGGGCATCCGCACCACCCACGCGTTCGGTAACCAGGACCTGCAGGACAAGCAGTTCAACACCACTAACGACCGCGTGCTCAGCATCGGGCTGCGCTCGGTCGACCTGAGCGCCCGGTTCACCCCGGCGCTGGAGTCGGTCAGCGCGATCGGCACCGCGGTCCTGCTCTTCGTCGGTGGCTACGGCGCGCTGCACGGCTGGTGGCAGGTCGGCATCCTGGTCGTGGTCACCAGCTACCTCAATAACATGCTCAGCCCAATGAAGTCGCTGGCCAAGCTCGCGCCGAGCTTCACCCAGGGCGCCGCCTCCGCCGAGCGGGTCGCCGCGATCCTGGACCAGCCGACCGGGCACATGGGCTCCGCCGAGGGTCTGCCGGAGCGGGTCGGCGGCCAGATCGAGCTGCGCGGCGTCGGCCTGGACTACGGCCGTGGCCCGGTGCTCTGCGGACTCGACCTGACCATCGACGCCGGGGAACGGATCGCCCTGCTCGGCGACAACGGCGCCGGCAAGTCCACCACCCTGTCGTTGATCGGCGGGCTCTACCAGCCCACCAGCGGCCACGTGCTGCTCGACGGGCTCTCGGTGCCCGACGTGCCGGAGCACTGGCTGCACCAGCAGGTGGCGATGGTCCTGCAGGACACCTTCCTGTTCTCCGGCACCCTGACCGACAACCTGCGCTACGGCCGCCCCGACGCCACCGACGAGGAGGTCGCCCAGGTCGCCGAGGCCGCCCTGGTCACCGAGTTCGCCCACCTACTGCCCGACGGGCTGAACACCGCCATCTCCGCCGGCGGCATCGGGCTGTCCGGCGGCCAGCGCCAGCGCGTCGGCATCGCCCGAGCGCTGCTGGTGGACTCCCCGGTGGTGCTGCTCGACGAACCGACCGTCGGCCTGGACGTGCACGCCGAGGAGCTCGTGGTGCGCGCCCTGACCCGACTGATGGAAGGCCGCACCGTGATCATGACGACCCACCAGCCGGCACTCACCGAGCTGGCCACCCGCACGATCTACCTGCGCCGAGGCGGGATCCTGGAGAGCGCACCCGTCCGGCCGTCAGCCAGCAATCCCGCCGGCGCGGCCCCGGCCGTGGCAGTGCTGGCCCAGGGAGCCGGCGAATGAGCCTGAGCGCGGACCACCCGGCGGAGGTCATCCAGGTGATCATGGTCATCCGGCACGCGGAGAGGCCGAACCACACCGGCCCGCACGGCGTCACCGCCGAGGGCGAGTTCGACCAACACTCGCTGACCGTCACCGGCTGGATCCGCGCCGGGGCGCTGGTCGGCCTGTTCGCCCCGTTCCGGGGCGAGCCACCCGAGGGACTGCGCCGCCCGGACACCGTCTACGGCTCGGCCTACGAAGAGGGCCACAGCAAGCGCTCGGTCCAGACCGTCACCCCGCTCGCCGCCCGGCTCGGGCTCGACGTGGTCCGCCGCTACGCCGCCGGCGACGAGTCCCACCTGGCCCGCGAGCTCACCGCCCGCCCCGGCGCCGCCGTCGTCTGCTTGAACCACGAGTCCATCCATAAGCTCGTCGAACACCTCGGCGACGTCACCCCACTGCCGCCAGCGCACTGGCCGAGCGACCGCTACGACGTCGTCTGGACCTTCACCCGCAACGGCACCGGCTGGACGTTCGCCCACGTCCCCCAGGTGCTCCTCCCCGGCGACCTCCCCTACCCCATCGCGGACTGACCGTCCGACTTGTCGTGTCTTTTTCCCGCGACAAGTCGGACTTGTCGTGCCCATTTCCCGCGACAAGTCGGCGCATCCACGGACTTGTTGTCCGGGGATGAAGTTGGCCTGGATCGGCGCGTTGTTGGCCGCGACTCTTGGTTGGACAGCGCAGTTCAGCCGACCGGGAAGTTGCCATGCAGGACGTGTTCGTACCCGATCTGACCGGCCGGCTGGCCCTGGTGACCGGGGCCAGCGACGGGATCGGCCTCGAGCTGGCCGAGCGGTTGGCCGAAGCCGGCGCCGAGCTGGTGCTGCCGGTCCGCAACCCCGCCAAGGGAGCGGCAGCGGCCGCCCGGATCCGCGCGGCGGTGCCCGGCGCGGTGCTCTCCCTCGGCGGCTCGACCTCGCCTCGCTCGACTCGGTCGGCGCGCTCGCGGCCGAGCTGCTGGCCGAGGGCCGGCCGGTGCACATCATGGTCAACAACGCCGGCGTGATGACGCCACCCACCCGACACACCACCGCGGACGGGCTGGAGCTGCAGTTCGGCACCAACCACATCGGTCACGTGGCGCTGGTGGGCCGGCTCCTGCCGCTGCTGCGCGCCGGCCGGGCCCGGGTGACGACCCTGTCCAGCAGCGCCGCCCGCGCCGGCAAGATCGACTGGTCGGACCTGCAGAGCGAGCGGAGGTACTCCCCCATCCGTGCCTACAACCTGTCCAAGCTGGCCAACCTGCTGTTCGGCCTCGAGCTGGACCGGCGCGCCCGGACGGGCGGCTGGGGCATCGTGAGCAACGTGGCCCACCCGGGGACGACCTTGACGAACCTCTACTCCGCCGGTCCCAACCTGGGCCGACGGCTGCCCTCGCCGCACCAGGCGATCATGGCTCGGCTCGCCAGGCTGGGTCTGTTCGTGCAGTCCGTGCAGCGCGGCGTGTTGCCCGCCCTGTACGCGGCCACCAGCCCGGACTCCCGGGGTGGTGGCTTCTACGGGCCGGACGGGTTCGGCCAGTTCACCGGCGACCCGACCGAGCTGGCCGTCTACCGTTCGGCCCGGGGCGAGGCCGACGCGGCCCGGCTCTGGGCGGTGTCCGAGCGGCTGGCCGGGGTCGAGTTCGGCGGCTGAGCCCACCGGAGGGCACACTCCTCCTATGGACCGGGCCCTGATCGCCGACTTCCTGCGCACCCGCCGAGAGGCGGTGCAACCCGAGGACGTCGGGCTGCCCCGGGGGCCGAGGCGGCGCACCGGCGGGCTGCGGCGTGAGGAGGTCGCGGCGCTGTGCGGCATGTCGGCCGACTACTACAGCCGGATCGAGCAGCAGCGGGGGCCGAACCCGTCCGCGCAGATACTCGCCTCGATCGCCGTCGGGCTGCGCCTCTCGCTCGAGGAGCGCGACCACCTGTTCCGCCTCGCCGGCCACGCCACCCCGAGACGGGTCCCGGGCGGTGACCAGGTCAACCCGGGCATGCGGCGGATCTTCGACCGACTGTGGGACAGCCCCGCCCAAGTGGTCAGCCACCTCGGCGAGACGCTCGCGCAGACTCCGCTGGCGGTGGCGCTGCTCGGCGACGACAGCGGGCACACCGGGTTGGCGCGCAGCCTGCACTACCGCTGGTTCACCGACCCCGCCGCTCGGCTGATCGAGCCCGAGGACGAACACGCGGCGCGCAGCCGGCTGATCGTGGCGCACCTGCGGGACGCCTACACGCGTGACGGCCAGGGCTCGCGGGCCGCCGCGATCGTGACCGCCCTGCTGCCGCGCAGCGCGGAGTTCGCCGAGCTCTGGCGGCAGCACCCCGTGCTGGGGCCGTACTGCGCACCGAAGCGGATCCGGCATGCTCGGCTCGGCGAGCTGGAGCTGCACTGCCAGACCCTGGTCGACCCGGACCAGTCCCAGGCGCTGCTCGTGTTCACCGCCGCGCCGGGCTCGGCGAGCCAGCACAAGCTCGAACAGCTCTCGGCGCTCGCCGGTCGGCCCGGCTGACCAGCGCGGCAGCTCTGCACGGGGTCGCGCCGGCCGGCCCGGCCGGCGGCCGGCCCGGCCGACCTGGGCGGCCGTAGGATCGGCGGTCGTGTCGTTCAGCGCGGAGCTCAGGGATCGCACGGCCAGCACGTGGCACGCCGCGGTGGCGCACCGGTTCGTCGACGAGCTGTGGGGTGGCCGGGTCGAGTCCCGGGTGCTGCGTACCTACCTGGTGCAGGACCTCCAGTTCGTCGACGCGTTCATCGCGCTGCTGGGCGCCGCGGTGGCCAGCGCCGACCTCGCGGGGCCCCGGCTGGTGCACGCCCGGCAGCTCGGGCTGGTCGCCGGGCCGGAGAGCGACTTCTTCACGCGCGCCCTGGACGCACTCGACGTGCCGACGGCCGAGCGCACGGCGCCCGCGCTCGCCCCGCCGACCCGGGACTTCCTGGCGCTGATGCACGGCGCCCAGGTCGGCGCCGACTACCCGACCTGCCTCGCCGTGCTGCTCGTCGCCGAGTGGCTCTACCTGGACTGGGCCGACCGCCCGGACGCCGAAACCCCGGCCGAACCCATCCACCGGGAGTGGATCGAGCTGCACCGGGGGTCGGCGTTCGCCGCCTGGGTGTCGTTCCTGCGCACCGAGTTCGACCGGGTCGGCGCCGAGCTGGACACCGCCGGTCGGGACCGGGTCGCCGCCGTGTTCACCCGCACCGTGGAGCTGGAGCTGGCCTTCTTCGAGGCCGCCTACGCCTGACCGGCCGACACAGCCGTCGGGCACAACGATGCCGGCGAACGGCGCCGAGCGCGCCCCCCGACCGGTGGGTAGCCTCCGTAGATCACGGGGTGCGGCATGGAAGGAGCCTGATGACGCAGGTGAACGGTGGTGCCCAGGCGCCGGCCGACGACGAGCAGCGGGTCACGGTGACGCTGGCCGACGGGGTCGCCGACGTCCGGCTGAACCGCCCGGCCAAGCGCAACGCGCTCGACCCGGCGATGTTCGCCGCGCTGGTGGACGCCGGTGAACGCCTGCGCGCCGACCGGAGCGTGCGCGCCGTGGTGCTCTCCGGCGAGGGCCCGGACTTCTGCGCCGGCCTGGACTTCGGGTCGTTCCGCGCGATGGCCAAGGGGCAACGGCTGTCCGCCTCGGTCCCGCTGCCACCCGGCTCGGGCCCGGCCCGCGCCACCGGCCAGCGGGCCGCGTACATCTGGGCCGAGCTGCCAGTGCCGGTGATCGCCGCGGTGCGCGGCAATGCGCTCGGCGGCGGACTGCAGATCGCGCTCGGCGCCGACATCCGGCTCGTCACCCCCGACGCGACCCTGTCGGTGCTGGAGATCCAGTGGGGGCTGATCCCGGACATGACCGGCTCGCAGCTGCTGCCCGAGCTGGTGGGGCGCGATGTCGCCAAGGAGCTGACGCTCACCGGGCGCCGGGTCCGGGGCACCGAGGCCGTGGCCCTCGGCTTGGCGACCCGGGTGGAACCCGACCCGCTCGCGGCCGCCCTGGCCATGGCCGGGCAGATCGCCCAGCGCAACCCGCACGCGGTGCGCGCGGCCAAACGCCTGCTGGACCTGGCCGGGCGGGTCGACCTGGAGGCCGGCTTCGCCGCCGAGCAGGAGGAGATCGGCGCGCTGATCGGTAGCCCCAACCAGGTGGAGGCCGTCACCGCGGGATTCGAGAAGCGAGCACCACACTTCGCCGACTGAACCGACCGATCGGATTGATCAAACGCCAAACGTCTGTCAACACTTCGTCGATCGCCGTCACCTAGCGTCGTTGCCATGGCGGTACGTGCGGTGCGGGGAGCGACCCAGGTCGATTCGGACTCTCGCGAGGAAATCCTGGATGCCTCCGCCGAGCTGGTGGCCGAGGTGTTGGACCGCAACGAGCTGGCAGGCGACGAGGTCATCTCCATCCTGTTCACGATGACTCCCGACCTGACGGCGGCATTTCCCGCCTACGCGGCCCGCAAGATGGGACTGACCGACGTCCCGCTGATGTGCGCCAGGGAGATCGCCGTGCCCGGCGCGATGCCCCGGGTGCTGCGGCTGCTGGCCCACGTGGAGACGAACCTGCCCCGCGACCACATCAGGCACGCCTACCTCCGGGGCGCCGGCGCGCTGCGTACCGACCTGCCCCAGTAGCCGGTCCGGTCCCGAGCACCTGCTCGGCCTGTTCGCCGGCGCCGCGGTACACCGAGGGCAGCTTCACTGCGCACGTGGCCCTGTCCTGAGAGGATCCCCTACCGTGCACACCATCTCCGGGCACCGTCGCTGGCTCTTCGGGATCTCCCTGTTGGTCCTGTTGGTGATCGCGGGGTGCTCGCAGTCCTCGACACCGGCCCCCGCCGCGGCCCCCTCGGCACCCCAGACGGCCCCCCAGACGGCACCGCCGGACACGCTGGCCTCGGTCCACCGGGCCGGCGCGCTGCGGGTGTGCAGCACCGGCGACTACCGGCCGTTCACCTACCTGGACCCGGCGACCGGCCAGTGGAGCGGGATCGACATCGACCTGGCCAGGAACATGGCCCAGCAGCTCGGCGTGCGCCTGGACCTGGTGCACACCACATGGGGCACGCTGCTGGCCGACCTGACCGGCGGTCGCTGTGACGCGGCGATGGGCGGCATCTCGGTCACCGCGGACCGGGCGGCCAAGGCGACGTTCAGCGCCCCCTACCTGGTCGACGGCAAGGCGCCGATCGCCCGCTGCGCCGACGCGAGCCGGTTCCAGACGCTGGCCGAGATCGACCAGCCGGGTGTGCGGGTCATCGTCAACCCCGGCGGCACGAACGCGTCCTACGCCCACGCCACCCTGAAGCGCGCCACCATCGTCGACTACCCGGACAACAACACGATCTTCAACCAGCTGCTCGACAACCACGCCGACCTGATGCTCACCGACGCCAGCGAGACCAGGTGGCAGGCCGCCCAGCACCCCGGGCAGCTCTGCGCGGTGAACCCCGACCACCCGTTCACCACCGCACCCAAGGCGTACCTGCTGTCGTACGGCGACACCGCGTTCCAGCAGTGGGTCGACCAGTGGCTCAAGACCGCCCAGAGCGACGGCACCTACCAGCGGATCAGCAAGCCCTGGACCGGCTGAGCGCCAAGCGCGAGCCAGCGCCGAGTTCACCCGGCCGCCACCTGGGAGTTCGCCGGACGTCGCCCCACCCGGCGCCGATGATCTTATTCTCGCTGTTATGGAGCGGACGGCGCTCACCACCGGGGAGTTCACCGCGTACGGGCCCTCGCACTGGGCCGTACTCGCGGTCGCCGTGCTCGGCGCCGCCAGCCTGGTGCTGCTCGGGCGGCGCGCGGAGGCGCGGCTGGTGCGGTGGTGCCGCCAGGTGCTCGCGGTGCTCATCCTGGTGCTGAACGTGGGCATCGAGATCGCGGTGCTGCGGCCCGACCAACTGGTGCACACCCTGCCGCTGCAGCTGTCCGATCTTGCCCCGTACGCGAGCGCGTACGCGCTGTGGACGCTCCGGCCGTGGGCGTTCTCGCTCACCTTCTACTGGTGTCTGACCCTGAGCACCCAAGCCCTGCTCACACCGGTGCTGTCCGGGCCGGACTTCCCGAGCGCCGCGTTCCTGGCATTTTTCGCGATCCACGTGCTCGTGATCTGGGCGGCGATCTTCCTGACCTGGGGCGTCGGGCTGCGGCCGAGCTGGCGAGGCTACCGGTTCACCGTGCTGGTCACGGTCTGCTGGGCGGCGGCGATGTTGGTGTTCAACGCCGTGGCCGGCTCGAACTACGGTTTCCTGAACGCCAAGCCACCGACCGAGTCACTGCTGGACGTGCTCGGCCCCTGGCCGTGGTACCTGCTGCCGGAAACCGCGCTCGTGCTCGGCGCCTGGGCGCTGCTGACGCTGCTCGGCAGGCGCCGCGCGGCCAGCTGAACGGCTGCCGCTCTCCCGCTTGTCGTTGACGCCCCGGCGAACTGTGCCTACGGTCGGCGCGCGATATCGCGCAGGCATTTCTGTCGTCGAGAGCGGTCGACACGAGATCGGTCGATGCCGGGTCGTGGACGGCGCCGGGAAGGTTCGGTGGTCGGTGTGACACTGGTCGGCGAAACGCGAATGACACCCGCGAACACCACGAAGCGGACCGTGCCGCCACGGGCGCTGGACTCGGCGGTCACCGAGACCGAGAACGTCTACGTGATCGGGCACTTCGGCATCGCCAGGGTGCCGGCGCAGGGCTGGTCACTGCGGGTCGACGGGCTGGTCGGCACCCCGCTGCGGGTCGACCTGGAGCAGCTGCGGGCCCTGCCGGCGGTCAGCGTGACCGCCGTCCTGGAGTGCTTCGGCAACCCACTGCGGCCCGACGAGCCGGTGCGCCGGGTGGCGAACGTGACCTGGCGGGGCGTGCCGGTGCGGGACCTGCTCGACCGCGCCGGGTGCCGGCCGGGGGCGGACAGCCTGTGGGTCGCGGGGCTGGACACCGGTCGGTTCGACGGGCGGGCCACCCAGGACTACCTGAAGGACGTGCCGCTGGACGTGGCCGCCGACCGGGGCATCGTGGCCTACGAGATGAACGGTGAGCCGCTGACCGAGGAGCACGGCTTCCCGGCCCGGCTGTTCATACCCGGCTACTTCGGCACCAACAACGTCAAGTGGCTGCGCTCTCTCACGGTGGCGGCGCATCGCCCGGAGCATCTGTTCACCACCGAGCTCTACCAACGTGTTCCGCCGGGCGGGCGGCATCCCGAACCGGTCCGCGACCTGGATGTGAACAGCCTGCTGACCGGGCACAGCGAACGGGCCGGCGTCACCACGGTGCACGGCTGGGCGTGGAGCGTCGCGCCGGTGCGCGAGGTGCGGGTCGGGGTGGACGGCGAGTGGCTGGACGCCACCGTGGACCCACGCCGGGCCGATACGTTCGGTTGGCAGCGGTTCAGCCGCGCGCTCCACCTGGGGCCCGGGGCGCACTCGGTGACCGCACGAGCCACCGACTGCCAAGGCCGCAGCCAGCCGCTGGCCGGCGCCCGCAACGAGGCCCACACCGTCACCGTCACCGTGCCGGACCCCGCCCCAGCGGGCGGGGTCGACGCGGCCACTGCCCCGTCGACCGGCCTCGACCGCCGGAACCAGGAGCGCGCTGCACCCTCCTAGGCGATCTTGGCGGGCGCGACCGCGCCGCGGGCCCGAACCTCGGCCAGGTAGGTCAACCCGGTCCGCGCGCCGCGCTGGAAGGTGTCGTCCAGGTCGATCAGGCCGGCCCCGGCAGCCATGATGTACGCCTCGTACTCGACCGAGGCGCGCACCGCGACACGGTCCGCGCACTGGTCAAGCAGGGCACGCAGCGTCGACTCGTCCTGCTCCAGGTTCAACCAGGCGTCCGCCACCGCGTCGCGGCCCGACCGCATGCCCTGGAACTCGAGCGCGTAGTCCAGCCGCGCCGCCAGCGCCGTGTTCCATCGGCGGTACAGCGCCATCGCCTGCTCGTCGGTGATCGCCAGCTCGGCCCTCGGTCGACCCGCGCTCCGCACCACGAGCTCGTTCAGCCTGGAGTACGAGGTCCCGCCCTCTGACCTGATCATGTCCGCACATCCCCTTCGAGAGAGTTAACTGGAGGTCAGCGACACTGCTGAGGTGAGCCGCGACGAACAGCCGCCACGCCCCCGCCGCGACCGACACCCACCTCCGCCGGGCCAGTCCCTCACTCGACAGGATGCTGTCGCCATCACGACAGAGTCATCTTGCGTCACATCCATTGACACCTGATGTATATGGCGTAGGGGACCTATTGACGACCCTCGTGACCTGGCCTCTTGCCATCAATTGCTTGAGATTTGCTCAGAGTGACCGCGCCCTGGACAGGTCGCGACCGGTCGGCGGCTGCCCACCACCCCAGCGCGACCGCTGACCGCGGCGCGCCGACAGTACGGTCGGATGATCTCCAGGTTGAGGGTTAAGCGCCGCGATTGTGGATATACAGCGCCATGTGGACGGTCGCCGTCGTGCCGCTGGTCGTGCTCACCATGCCGCTGTGCCTACAGCTCCTGGAAGCCCGCTGGGTCGACCGCGCCGACCGAATCGAGACCATCCCAAGCGATTCACCCGAAAGAGACCGTAACCTTTCCGGAGTGGTCACCGGACTCAATTGCCCGGGCCGAGTATCAATTGCTGAGGGGATCCGCTAGGTTGGTGTCCGTCAGCGAGGGCTCCCCAATCATCGCTGGCAACCATGGCGGTCGTCCGGCGATGCCGCCGATTGAACAGGAGAGTACTGTGCTGAAGAAGGCTGGAATCGTTGTGGCGGCCGCTGCTGCTGGCCTGCTGGCTGTTAGCCCGCTCGCGTTCGCCGACGACGGCGGAATCCTGAACGGCGCGCACGGGCAGCTCGGTCTGGTGAACGTCCAGGACAGCGCCGTGCAGGTGCCGATCCAGGCGTGCAACAACTCGGTCATCGAAGGCGCGCTGGGGATCCTCGCGGGTCACCAGAAGAACAGCGACAGCCACGATGGCTCGTGCCACCAGAAGAACAGCGCGAAGGACAGCTCGGGCAGCGACGACTGAGCTGCTAGTCGACGACAGGAAAGGGCGCTGGACCTCTGGTCCAGTGCCCTTTCTCGCATGTCCGAACGGATGTAACGCCCCCCGCCGAATAGCGTCGGGCTCGCCCGCGGCCGGGCCTCGGTCAGCCAATCTCGTCCAACTGGGCACCGCGTGCCGGACCTGCTCGGGCGGCGTACCCGCTCGCCGACCCGGCGAACCGCGGCGCAGCCATCTGGGGAGTCCCCGATGAGCGGCCTTGCCGTGTGACCCCGGGCACGGTACGACTGTGACACGGGGCACCGACAGGCCAAGGCCGGACCGGCAGAGAAGGTCCGACCTCCCGGTCAGCGCTCCCAGCACGATGCACCGGCACCCCACGCGGAGCTCGCCGCCATCAGGCTCAAGCGCCGTGGGCCTGCGCCGCCGGACAACGAAGTCCGTCGTCGCCGAGGCCACCAACACGGCACCTAAACGCACGCTTGGTAGCCAGCTGTCTCGTGCTCTCGGACGTCGCCCCAACACGCCTGTCGGGGCGACGTCCGACTTATGTCCGGACCCGGCCGAGAGAGTGCTCAGGACACGTCGCGCCGCACCAGGCCACCCAGCGAGACCACGTACTCCTTCGCGGAGTCGTCGAAATGCACGCTGTACACGGTCGGGAAATAACCGCCGCGCTGGTAGGCCGCCGGCTGCTTGATGTCCTGGCGCACCGATTCCTTTTTCAGCAGCCATTCCCTGGTCAGCATCGGCTCCATGAAGGTGTACCGGCCGTCCCAGGAACCGTTGATGAAGGTATGCGTGAAGTCGTAGCTGCCCGTCGCGAAGCCCTCGGTCGAGTCGAGCCAGTGCAGGCCCATGGCGGGCACGGCGGCCTGCGCCGGCGGGAGCGGGTCCGGCACGTAGTCCCGCGGCACGTACTTCGGTTCCGGCAGGTGCGCGGCGCGGACCACGAAGTCGGGGGCGGCGGGATTGATCGCCATCACCGAGGCCGCGTCGGCCAGGTAGAAGTGGAAGTCGAAATGCGGCTTGCCGAACAGCACCGCCGGCGGATGCCCGTGGCTGTTCCAGTTCAGCATGATGTGGTCGAAGACGGTGGCCGAGGCCGGCGCCGGGAGCTCCAGCATCGTCATCGTCGGCGGCACCGTGTCCTCTGCCGGCAGCCCATCCAGGGCGGTGGCGGTCAGCCGTAACCCCACCTCGGTCGGGTTGCCGGCCGGGTCGAGGGTGACAAAGGACCGGATCGACCCGTTGCCCATGCTCTGGGGCGGGCCGAATACGGTGCCCGCCTTTCCCGAGCCGCCACAGCCACTGACCAGAATGAGTGCGCAGAGGCCGGCGAGCAGCAGCGCCGGGGGCCGGGGGCGTCGTCTCTGACGGGTGGCGCGCGGACCTGTTGTGCTCATCTCGAATGTCCCCTCCGGCCGGTGAGGAGAAGGTAGGCACCCGGGCGCCGGCGGCACAGCGGCGAACCTGCCCATCTTGGCCGGTCCAGCTGGCCATCTTGTAGCTATCCGGCGACCGTCATGATCACTTCCAGGTAGTCGGACACGCCGACGAGGGTTCCGTCGGTGGCGACGTTGAACCTCTCGAACAGCCCGACCAACCGCTCCAGCAGCAACCGCCGTTCGTCCTGGCCCAGGGTCCGGTAGATCGCGTTCAGCGGCGGGAGGTGCTCGCGGAACATCTCGGCCTGCGCCAGGGCCGAGGGGGCGCAGAACTCGTGGCTGCGCACCGTCGCGGTCAGCGTGGCGACCCTGGCACCGAACAGCTCCCGACAGTGCTGCTCAGTGCCCCACCGGCTCGGCGGCGGCCCGACCGGAGCGGGTGGCAGGGGCAGGTTGGCCGCGTTGCTCGCCTGTATCTGTCCGGCCAGCCCGTCCGGGGTCCAACTGACCAGGCCGAGCCGGCCGCCGGCCCGGCACACCCGGAGCAGCTCGTCGGCGGTGCGCTGGTGATCTGGCCCGTACATGGCGCCGAAGGTCGACAGCACCACGTCGAAACTGCCGTCCTCGAACGGCAGGTCCGACACGTCGCCGACCTCGTAGCTCATCTCGAGGCCCTCGACCTCGGCCCGACCGGCCGCTCTGGCCAGGTTGGCCGGCACGAGATCGGACGCGGTGACCAGCGCACCGCGACGGGCCGCCGCCAGGGCGGTGTTGCCGGTACCGGCGGCCACGTCCAGCACCCGCTCCCCCGCGTGCACGCCGATCTCCCTGACCAGTATCTCGCTGATCAGGGTCTCCCGGGTGGCGATCGGGTTGTAGTCGACCGCGGACCATATCGCCCGGATCCGCGCGTTCATGTCCTGTCCCGTGGTCATCGCCTGTCCCCCCGCTGGCCCGAACCGCATTATTCGATAGCCTAGTGAGCTATCCAATTTGGTCCTACGGCTTATTCCGCCGGTCGGGAGGTCAGAGCAGCTTGTCGAGCGTGATGGGCAGGTCGGTGACGCGGCGGCCGGTGGCGTTGAAGACGGCGTTGGCGATGGCCGCCGGCACGCCGACGATGACGACCTCGCCGAGGCCCTTCACGCCGATCGGGTTGATGATCGTGTCCTCGCCGGCGACGAAGACCGCGTCCAGCTCGGGTACGTCGGCGTTGACCGGGACCAGGTAGTCGGCCAGGTTCGCGTTCACCACGCGGCCGTCCCGGTGGTCCAGCACGGTGCCCTCCAGCAGGCTCCAGCCGATGCCCGCGACCATGCCGCCGATGGCCTGGCTGTGCGCCAGCTTCGGGCTGATCACCCGGCCGCCGTCGTACGCGGCGAAGATCCGCCTGATCCGGACCAGGCCGAGCAGCTCGTCCACGGACACCTCGGCGAACACCGCGCCGTAGGAGTACGAGCTGAACCGGGTGTTCGAGTCGCCGGGTGACCAGCTCTGCCGGGTGTCCATGCTGGGCCGGCCGCGGCGGCGCAGGATCTGCTGGTACGTCTCGCCCCGGCCGGGTGCCCCGGTCACGGACAGCCGGCCGCCGGCCGCCGAGACGTCCTCCGGCCGCGCCCCGTACAGCGGGGACGCCGGGTCGACCACCGCGTCCCTGACGAAGCCGTCGCGCAGCGCGGTGCACGCGGTGAGCACGGCGGAGCCGACGCTGGCCATGGTCTGGGCGCCGGCGTGGATCGGCGCCGTCGGCATCGTGGAGTCACCGAGGGTGAACCTGATCCGGCTCATCGGCAGGCCCAGCGCATCCGAGGCGACCTGCGTCATCGACGTGTAGGTACCCGGCCCCATGTCGCTGGTCGCGCTCATCACCTCGGCGCTGCCGTCGGCGTTGATCCTGGCCAGGGCGTCGGTGGCGCCGCGGACGGCGTGGTAGGCGGCGGCCGCCATGCCCATCCCGACCAGCAGGTTGCCCTCGCGGCGCGCCCTCGGCACCGGGCTGCGCCGCGACCAGTCGAAGCCGGCCGCCCCGGCCCGGTAGCAGTCGGCCAACCGGCGGGTGGAGAACGGCAGGTTGTTGGACTCGTCGACGGTCGGCTCGTTACGCAGCCGCAGCTCGATCGGGTCCAGCCTCAGCCGGTGCGCCAGCTCGTCCATGGCGCACTCCAGCGCGTACGCACCGGTGCTCTCCCCCGGCCCGCGCATGTACGTCGGCATGTTCACGTCCAACGGCACCAGGCGGTACCGCGAGCTCATGTTCGGGCTCCGGTAGAGGAACCGAGGTAGGTCCATCACGCGGTCCTCGTAGGAGGCGTAGCGCGAGGTCTCGGTGCGCGCCTCGTGGACCAGGCCGGTGATCCGGCCGTCGGCGGTGCTGCCGATCGCCAGCCGCTGCCGGCTGGTCGGCCGGTAGCCCGTGCCGTGGTACGTCTGCTTGCGGCTGAGCACGAGCTTGACCGGGCGGCGCAGCTCACGGGCGGTGAACGCGGCGAGCATCTGGTGCTGCCAGGTGCGGCCCTGGCTGCCGAACGCGCCACCCACGAACGGCGAGATCACCCGCACGTCGGTTTGCGGGATGCCCAGCGCGGCGGCCACCGAGCGCTGCGTGCCGGCCACCCACTGCGTCTTGTCCCAGAGCGTCAGCCGGGGGCCGTCCCAGCTGGCGATCGTGGCGGCCGGCTCCATCGGGTTGTGGTTGTGCCGGACGACGGAGAAGGACAGGTCCACCGTGGTGTGCGCGGCGCGCAGCGCGGTCTCGGGGTCGCCCCGTTGGTAGTCGGGCGTGTTCGGCGCTGGCCCCGGCACCGCGGCGGCGGCGTCGATGTCGGTGACCGCGGCCTGCCCCTGGTAGGTCGCCTCGACCAGGGAGGCGCCGTGCTCGGCCGCTTCGAGCGTGCTGGCCACGACCACGGCGACCGGTTGGCCGAAGAAGTTGACCTGGCGGGCGTCGTAGGGCAGGTGGACGCCCGTGAAGTCGGTCAGCACGCGGAGCACGCCGGGGTGGGCCAGCGCGCGGTCGGTGCCGACCGTCATCGCCGTGGCCCTGGCGACCGTGCTGCCCACGAGCACCGCGTGCACCAGGCCGGGAATCTGGTGCTCGGCGGCGTAGGTGGCCCGGCCGGTCACCTTGAGCGGACCGTCCACCCGGGACATCGCCCGCCCCACGACGGCGCCGGTCTCCGGGTCAGCAGTCACGTTCGCCTCCGTTCGCACCTAACCCCCTAAATGGGTGATTGATACGTCAACTCTATCAGTCGGAGTCAGGCTGGTCCGCCGGCACCGCACCGCCCAGCGGCAGCCGCAGCTGGAACGCCGCGCCACCAATGCCGTCTGCACCGCTGTCTGCGGCGCTGCCGGGCAGGTAGGCCAGCTCGCCGCCGTGGGCCCGGGCCAGCGCACGGGCGATGGGCAGGCCGAGGCCGGCGCCGCCGGAGTCGCGGGCCCTGGCGTCGTCCAGCCGGACCAGCCGGTCGAAGATGCGTTCCCGGTCGGCCGCCGGCACCCCGGGCCCCGAGTCGCGCACGGTCAGCAGCGCGACCGCGGCGGTGTGCCGCACCGACACCCGCACGGTGCCCCCGGCGGGCGTGTGCCGGCGGGCGTTGTTGAGCAGGTTGCTGACGATCTGGCTGATCCTGCCCTCGTCGGCCAGCACCCCGAGACCGTCGACCTCACCGGGTTCGTCGGCGTCCAGGGTGACCGTCAGCGCCGGGGCGAGCAGCTGGGTGCGCCGGATCTCCGCCTCGGCGAGCTCGGCCAGCGCGGCGAGCCCGAGATGTCGCCGGCGCAGCGGCAGGCCGCCCTCGATGTGCGCCAGCTCCAGCATCTCGGCGACCAGGTTGGTGGCCCGGCGAGTCTCCCGGACCATGGTGGTAGCGAGGTCCTCGCGGCGGGACAGCTCCAGGTCGGGGTGCCGCACGAGCGTCTCGGCGAGGCCCTGCATGCCGGTCAGCGGGGTGCGCAGCTCGTGCGCGGCGTCGGAGAGGAACCGCCGCAGCGTCGCCTCGGAGCGCTTGGCCGTGGTCTCGGCCTGCCGGGCCTGGCCGGTGGCGGCCTCGGCGGCGGCCTGCGCGGACTCCAGCGCGTCGAGCATCGCATCGAACGCGGCGGCGGTGCGGCCCAGCTCGGTGTCCGGATCCCGCGGCCGCAGCCGCCGGCCCCGGTCCCCGGCGGTGATCGCCTCGGCCAGGCTGGTCATGGTGTCCAGCGGGCGCAGCGCCGCGCGCACCCCGATCAGCATGGCGACCGCGGCCAGCACGAGCCCGATGCCGCCCACCCAGGCCAGCAGCACCCGGAGCTGCGCCCGCACGGTGTCCAGGTTGTCGTCGTTGGTGGTGAGCACGAGCCGGGAGCCGTCGGGCAGCGGCACCGCGATGCTCTCCGGGCGGTCGCCGTCGCCGGTCAGGTGGTAGGGCCCGGTGTGCCCGTCCGGTTGGCCGGCCGTGGTGCCGCCGGACGAGCCACCGCTCGGACCGCCGTTCGGGCCGCCGTTCGGCATAACCGCGCCGACGTCGGTACCGGCCGGGGCGGGCGGCTGGATCTCGGCGAGCACGGCCCGGTCGTGTAGCTGGCGGATCATCTGGTCGGCCGGCACGCCCTGCTGGATGAGCATGGTCGCGCGCTGCACGTGCACCGACAGCTGCGCGTCCTGCTGGTGGCTCAGCTGCTGGTCCAGCACCACGTCGACCACCACGCCGACGCCGAGCACGAGCAGCGCGGCGACCGCGATCACCACGACGGTGACCCGCCAGCGCAGCGAGCTGTGCCTCACGAGGACTGCCCCGGCTCCGGCGGCCCGAGCTTGTAGCCGAGGCCACGCACGGTGTGCACGATCCGGGGCCCCCGGCTCTCCAGCTTCCGGCGCAGCCCGCTGACGTGCACCTCGACGATGTTCGGGTCGTAGTCGTCGTAGCCCCACACCTGGGTCAGGATCTGGTTCTTGGTCACCGTCCGGCCGCGCTGCTCGGCCAGGTAGCCCAGCAGCCGCAGCTCGGTGGCGGTCAGCTCGAGCACCGCGCCGGCGCGGCTGGCCGTGCCGGACTGTTCGTCGATGACCAGGTCGCCGTACTGGATGGCGGTGGGCACCCGGCCCCGCCTGCGCAGCACGGCGCGCACCCGCGACACGAGCTCGGCCAGCAGGAACGGCTTGATCACGTAGTCGTCGGCGCCGCTGTCCAGGCCGCGCAGCCGGTCGTCGACCCCGTCCCGCGCGGTGAGCAGGATGACGGCGGCATCGGTGTGCTCCCGCACGACCTCGAGCAGCTGGAAGCCGTCCCGCCCGGGCAGCATGATGTCCAGGATCACCAGGTCGGGGCGGAACCCGGCCAGCACCTGCTCCAG
>Ga0137415_10002026_pt1 | contig 20193 bp, 13 predicted proteins | sample CZODoug3_1_1_16f_FD_183082 | JGI IMG/M metagenome (GOLD analysis project Ga0137415, IMG submission 183082) | Vadose zone soil fungal communities from Angelo Coast Range Reserve, California, USA - CZODoug3_1_1_16fungal (Hybrid Assembly) | ecosystem: Environmental > Terrestrial > Soil > Vadose...
GCCACTCAATCGCGGCATTACTTTCATTTCTCTGGGAGCCGCAGCGGCATATTCCATACCTTCGAACTCCGGACCGGTTGCCGGCGCGGCCCGGCGGAAACTTGGGAAATGAATTCCGCGGCCACGAATCTCGTAGACAACGAACACGATGATGCCAATTCCAGCCAAAACGAAAATTGCCGCAAGTAAATTGCCGGCTTCAAATTTTCCGCGAGAAACTTCGCCGACATGCGCAGGAGCAAGCGCGGTTGCTGGCGTGGCCGATGCCGCAGCCACGACTGGCGGTTTTGCAGCTGCAACAGGAGCGGGCGCTTGCTGAGCAGGCGCCTTGGCGGGCTGCGATTGTGCAACTGCCGGCTCTTGGCGCGTAGCGGGAACGGCTGCGGACGATGCTGGCGCGCGGGCCGCCGCCACTGGCGTTTCTACGACCGGCGAGAAATTCGGCGCGGGCGATGTCGGAATCTCTTCAGGTCTGGCTGGACTGCCAGCGGCAAATGATCCCGGCGCGGCGCCGGAAGACTGTGTGACAGCGGAGCTGGCCGCGGGCTCTTCCGGTTTGGGGGCAGTCGCCTCCATTCCAGCAATCGCGGGGGCAGCAGTCTTGGTCTTAGCTTCGGCTGCCTTACCCTTCGCAACAGCTGCTCCAGGAATTGGGCTTGGTTCTATTGCCGGACTTGATTCGGTTTGTACTTCAGCCAAAGCAGTAGCGGCTTCACCGGCTGGCGCGGGCGAGGTCGCGAGCGCCGGGCTTTGCATCCAGCCGAGATCGTAAAATGAATCCGCGAAAACAACGTTCAGCGCGGGCGAATAAATTTTCTTCGCGGAAGTGATCCAATCGGTCGCCCTGGTCGGATTGTTATGTTTAAACTCCCACGCGGCCTGGGCATAATAGAGAGCCGGCGTGTCGCCGGTAAACTGGAACTGCTCCATCAACTTCTGAGCACGACTGTCTTTGCCTTCCAGCAACCACGTCATGTAGATGTTGAACTTGATCAGTTGCGCGGCTTCGGTCTTGTCTCCGCCCAGCGTCTTGCTCAGGAGCGCTTCAAACCGATCGCGCGCGGCGGCATAATCTTTTTTCTTCAATGGCACCAAAGCCAGATTGAATTGTGCCTGGCGGAATTTTGAATCCGCTTTCAACGCCTTTTTGAATTCGGCCTCGGCCTGATCGAATTGCTTTTGCTCCAGCAAAATTTCGCCCCGCAAATTCAAAGTAGCTGCCTGATTTGGATCAGCCGCGTCCGCGTCGTCGATAAATTTGCGGGCGGCGACAAAGTCGCGTTGTTGATAAGCCTGCCGCGCCTGCTCAACCCGTGATCGGGCAAACGCCTTGGTCTTGGCCGCACGATCGGCCGCTGTGGTTAACTCAAGGGCTGCGCGTGTTTGGCCGGCCTGTTTTTGCAGCCAACCCACCTCGTAGAGCGATTCGGCAAAAAGCTTGTTCAGCTGGGGCGAGAAATTCTTTTCCGCTTGTGCCATCCAGTCCTTCGCTTCCTTCGTCTTGTCTTGCTGGAGTGCGATGGCCGCGTTCGCGTAGTGGACTGCGGGGGTGTCCGGAGAAAGCTCGAACTTGGCCAGAAGTGAATCGACCATGTTCTCTTTTCCTTCGAGCAAATAAGTTAAGAGGATTTTATATTGAATGAGCTGGGTCGCTTCGCCCTGCAGCTCAGACGCGTTGCTCGAAAGTAATTCCTGAAAGCGATTGCGCGCCTCCGCCCAATCCTTTTTTAGAAACGGAATCTCGGCTAAATTGAAACGCGCGTTCCAAAATTTCGAATCGATCCGCAACGCTTCGCGCAGCGCGGCTTCGGCTTTGTCGTAGATTCCTTGGCGCATCATGATTACGCCGCGCAAGTTTTGCGATTCGGCGAGGTCCGGCTGACGCGCGTCAATCGCGTCGAGTTCTTTCAGTGCGTCCGGAAAATTATTCCCGTCGAACGCTCGAAAGGCTTTGTCATACATTGCTTCGAGCTCCGCTTTCGAAGGGGCAACGTTGTCCGCTGCCAAGGAACCGAGCACCAACACTGCGACCGCCGCAATTTTGCGAATCTTCATGCCTCTTGTCATCAAACCTTTTCGCAAGCCCCATTACAAGCCCTAAATTTTTGACGCTGGAAGAGGATTTTCCTGGTCGCAGGGCAGCAGGAATTAAGCCGCTTAGGCGTTGAGATTTGCGACGATCCGCAAGCCTTCCAGGGTAAGATTTGGATGCACGGCATCGATCTCGCGTAGCCGTGCGGCGATCAGGTCGGCGTAACCCCCGGTCGCAATCACATGCACCTTCTTCCCGCGAAAGCGCTCGGCCTTGATCCTGGCAATAATCTCGCGCACGAGTCCGCGATAGCCGATCACCGCGCCGGAGCGCATTGCCTCGATTGTCGATCTTCCAACGGTCGACCGTGGTTCTTTTAGAGAAAGCTTCGGCAAAAGTGCGGTCCGTTGATAAAGAAAATTTGTCATCGATTCCAGTCCGGGCGCAATCACTCCGCCGACGTATTTTCGTTGGGCCGAGACGATGTCGAATGTCACCGCGGTCCCAAAATCAACTACAATGGCGGGACACCCATAAAGGGCGGCGACCGCTGCCGCATTCGCCAGCCGATCCGCCCCAATTGTTTTCGGATTTGGGTAATCGATTCCAACGCCAAGCTCGACCCGCGGCGTTAACCATAAAACCCTTGATCGCTTCGCCGCTTTCCGGACGGTACCGTTTTTCTTCGGCACGACTGAGCAGGCAACGAAGATTTCGATCCTGTCCGTTCCGGGACGGACTCGCCGTGGCGAGCGCCGTCTCACAAACCGTTGAAGCGTCGCAGCCGTGAGGTTTGCGGTGGGAATGCGCATCGGTTTCAAAATTCGCCGCCGGGTCGCGAAGGCGAGTTTTGTAAACGAGTTGCTGATATCGATCAGCAAGTAATTTGTCGCACCCACGAAATGCGACTTCACTGCGAAGACGCACCGAGGTCAAGTAGCGAACTTGCGACGTAATCCCCGACCGCGTAGCCTCGTCGCGTGCGAAAGTTGGTCCATCGTCCACGACGGTTGCGGCGGTCTCCAGCTATAAGAAATCTCGTTCGCGAAACCAATCTCACCGCGCACGATTTCGTGTTGCCTCTTTTCGTCAACCAAAAAATCGACAAACGACGTCCAATCGCGAGCATGCCGGGCGTCTTTCAGCTTCCGCCTGGCGAACTCGTCGATGAAGCGCGACAGGCCCAAGACGCCGGGCTCCAAGCCGTTCTCCTTTTTGGGATTCCGGAAAAAAAGGATGAATATGCCAGCGGCGCTTATGCCGAAAACGGCGTTGTGCAAAAAGCGTTGCGCGCGATTAAGGAAAAATGTCCAGACGTGGTCGCGATCACCGATGTTTGTCTTTGCGAATACATGAGCCACGGCCATTGCGGCGTGACTCGCATCGACGGCGACCATTTCCATGTGCTGAACGATCAGACTGTCGATCTTTTGGTGAAAACGGCGCTCTCTCACGCCCAGGCCGGCGCAGACATGGTCGCGCCCAGCGACATGATGGATGGCCGGATCGGCGCAATTCGCGAAGCGCTCGATATGAACGGTTTTGCTGAAACCGGAATTATGAGTTACGCGGCGAAGTTCGCTTCTGTTTTTTACGGTCCGTTTCGCGAAGCCGCCGAAAGTCCGCCCCAATTTGGAGACCGCCGCTCCTATCAAATGGATTCGGCAAACGCCGACGAAGCGTTGCGCGAGGTCGGCCTCGATATCGACGAAGGCGCGGACATCGTGATGATCAAACCGGCGTTACCGTACATCGACATTCTCTGGCGCGTGCGCGAACGCTTTCGCAAGCCGACCGCGGTTTACCACGTCAGCGGTGAATACGCGATGATCAAGGCGGCGGCCGAAAAAGGCATCGTGGAGGAACGCGCCGCCGCGCTTGAGATCATGACTTCGTTGAAGCGCGCCGGGGCAGACATCATTGTGACCTACTGGGCGCGCGAACTGGCCAAATGGATCAGCGCATGAGGAATCGTAACGGCGAAACGCAGGCGCACGCTCGTCTGAAACGCCTCGCTCTCGTTTGGGCTCAACGAGAAGGCTACTCCGCCTGCGCGATGGAAGTCACTTTGCCGCGCTGCCGATATCGAGCAGACCTCGCGGCGTATCGCCCGAATGGAAGACAACCAGCCGTGACCGCAATTTTTGAATGCAAACAGGCGCTGGTCGATCTTCGACGTGACAACGGATGCACTTCGACAACGATGCGGCGTCTCGAGAAAGTTCACCGGCGCCGTGAGATTCTGGAGAGAAATCTGCGCGTTCATTATCCAGCGCTGCGCGTTGCCGATACACTCTTCGACGAATTCGATTCGCACAACTTCTCCGCGATCGAGCACCGCGGCTACAAACAGGTGGTGCGGCAAACGCAGGCATTACAAAATCGACTCTTTGATTGCACAAAATTTGAAACGTTAATTCGCTATCGCAGCGCGAATCTGTTTTTTCTCGTTTTGCCTAGCGAATTGTTTCGCAAGCCGGAAATTCCGATTGGCTGGGGCGCGTTGATTGAATCGAACGCCGAACTGATCCTGGCGCGCAAACCGGTGTGGCACGAAATGGAGCCCGGAAGTCAGCTGCGCTTTTTGGAGCGGATTGCCGCCTCCGGCACGCGCGTCTTAAATCGACAGCACGAAATCACCTTCGAAAAGATCACGCGCGAAGATTGTCGATCTTAGGATATGTCGATCCTAGCCGCGTTTGACCAATAAGTTGCGCCCGGTCATTTCTTTCGACTTTTCCATTCCGAGCAAAAACAAAAGAGTCGGTGCAACGTCAGCCAGAATTCCGTCGTCGCATCGAAATTGCCCGGCATCCTTCGCCACATAAATGCAATGAACAAGGTTTGTGGTGTGCGCGGTATTGGGAGAGCCGTCGGGATTTCGCATCTGTTCGCAATTGCCGTGGTCGGCGGTGACAATGCATTTGCCGTCGAGCTCAAGCAGTTTCGGAATAATCCGGCTGCAACATTCATCTACCGTCTCGACCGCTTTAATGCCGGCTTTCACAACCCCGGTGTGCCCGACCATATCAGGATTGGCAAAGTTGAGGATGACGAGGTCAAATTTGTCCAAGTGCGCGAGAAGCTCGTCCGTTACCCCGAGCGCGCTCATTTCGGGCTTCAAATCGTAGGTGGCGACTTTGGGCGATGGGATCAGCTTTCGCTCTTCGCGTGGAAAAGGCTTTTCGACTCCGCCATTAAAGAAATAGGTCACGTGCGCGTATTTTTCCGTCTCGGCGATGCGCAACTGTGATTTGCCCGCTGCGCTCACCAGTTCGCCGAGAATGTTTTTGAGGTCCTCGGGCGGAAAGATAAACGGCGACGGAAAACGAACGTCGTACTCTGTGAGAGAGGTAAACGTTACTTGCGGCCAAATTTCTCGGTCAAAGCAATCGAAATCTTTGAATAGAAAAGCCTGCGATAATTGGCGGGCGCGATCGGCCCGAAAATTGAAAAACAAAACAACGTCGCCATCACGAACGCGTTGCTGATTCGCCTGAGCAAAAATCAACGGCGGCATGAACTCGTCCGTCTTGCCCTCGCGATAGTGCCGATTCAAAGCTTCGGATGGAGAGTCTTCGCAAATCTCGCCACGTCCGAGAACGACCGCGTCCCAGGCTTTCTTGGTCCGGTCCCAACGACGATCGCGATCCATCGCAAAATATCGTCCCACTACAGTCACAATTCGGGCGCCGCTTTCGCGAAGTTGTTCTTCGCAGGCTTCTAAGTACTTGCGTCCGCCGGTGGGCGACGAATCGCGTCCGTCGGTGAAGGCATGAACGAAAATCTCATCAACGTTTGCCGCCCTGGCTGCGTTCGCGAGCGCAATCATGTGATCGTAATGGCTGTGGACGCCGCCATTGGAAACCAGGCCTAACAAGTGAAGGCGATGTCCGCGCGCGGTTGCGAAAGTCTCCTGCGCGACGTGATTCCGGGTCAGCTCACCATCGGCAATCGCCTTATTAATTCGCGTAAGGTCCTGGAGAACGACGCGACCCGCACCCAAATTCAGATGCCCGACTTCCGAGTTGCCCATTTGGCCTTCGGGTAAACCAACATCAGAACCACTAGCGCTCAGTTTGCTACCAGGATAATCGCGATAGAGCTGGTCGTGAAAGGGCGTGCTGGCAAGAAGGGTGGCGTCGCCATTTTGTTCACGCGACTGCTGGCCGCCGGGATTGATCCCCCAGCCATCACGAATGATGAGCATCACCGGGCCGGCCATATGCGCGCACTCTGCCGACGATTATGAAGTCGGACAAGCGGTTTCCTGCGGTTGCGGGGTTGACAATAGAACTGATGCGCAGCTACATCGCGCTGGTGAAATGGCGCAATCAGTTGCTCGCGCTTTTGTGCCTCGCTGTTTTCGCTGGGTTGGGGGTTCTTTATTTCCAGCATTGGGTTGTGCAGAAGCCGTTCGGGATAATTCTTGTTATCGGGGAGGGGCTCGCACCGGAACGGATTGCGCTGACTCGTGTTTATCTCGGAGGCTCCGATGCGCGTTTGGCCCTGGACGGAATGCCACACGTCGCGCTGGTAACTAATTACTCCAGAGATTTCGCGGTCTCCGATCAGGCGGCAGCCGCGAGCGCGCTGGCCACCGGCGTTAAAGTCAATAATCGCTCCCTCTCGATTGATCCCGCCGGCAAACCGCTCGCCAACATTATCGAATTGGCGCGGAATCGGGGACGTGCGACGGGTTTGGTGACAAATGAATCGCTGACAAATGCGACATGCGCGGCGTTTTATGCCCATGCGCCGAACGCGAACGACAGTGATCAAATCGCGCGTCAACTCGTCGAAGGCGGCAAGATCGATATCTGCATGGGAATGAGCACGGCCGAATTTCTGCCCGAAGCAAAACAGGGGCAACGACAAGACAATCGCGATCTTCTGTTAGAATTGCGCCAAAGCGGTTTCGACGTAGTCCGGACCCGAGCCGAATTGGAGTCCATTCCGGTGTGGCGCCGGCCGAAACTTTTCGGAGCGTTTGCGGACGGAAATAGCGGTAGCAATCAGGCCGCTTGGAATGACGAACCCGCTTTGTCCGACATGGTGCGGCGTGCGATTGAGTTGTTGCAATTCAATCAGCGTGGTTACCTGCTCATCGTCGACGCGGGTCGTATGCGAAAAGCGGCCGAAACGAACAATGCGGAAAAAACGTTAACCGAAACCGCCGAGCTCGATCGCACGCTCTCAACAGCGCAGCGTTACGCCGGACCGAAATCGACAATCATTGTGAGCGGCGATACGGCGATCGGTGGGTTGCACGTGAACGGTTTTCCATTCCGCAAGGACAGCGGAATCGCGTTACTCGGATTGAATCCGTCAGGCGAACCGTGGATGACTTGGGCAACCGGTCCAAAGGGGCTTCAATCCTACGGCGCTGCAAAAGGCCCGGAAAGACAAACACCCGTCAACCCGGACGAAGTTACCCGAAAAGATCAAACCGAGCCGGCTGCATTTTACACCAGATCGGCTTTGGAAACGGTGGAGGATGTCGTCTCATTCGGAAGCGGCCCTGGCACGGAGATGTTACACGGCACAATCGACAACACGCAGATTTTTAAGATCATTCGAGACGAGCTTTAAAAGGAAGCAGATCCTTTTCCGGATCGTAGGCCCAAAAAAAGACCCACCGCGATCATGGGTGGGTCTCTTTAATTAAAAATGCCTAACGGCAGGCCGTTATGGGCTGAGGATCGGAACAAAAACGAATGACGGCGGATCGGGAAGATTTGGCGGCGGTCCTTCTTCTGGTGGCCCTTCCGCAACTTCCTTGGCCTCCTTGCCTCCGCCAAAATCTTTTGCGTCCTTGCCATCGACCAAAGCCGTGTTGGCGATTGTTAGTTTCGCCGTTGAGTAAACTGCGAGCTCCGCAATACGACCGGACTTGGCAACGTTAAAAGTAAACTTCACATACTTCGCTTCGGTCGGGCCAAGTTTTATTTTGGTGACGTTGGCGGTGAGATCCTGCTTCGCGATTTGGTGCCATTGGAGACTGCCAGTGGCCAATTTCGAATTAGACGTCGCAACGGTTACAGTGCCCTTTGTGCCGTTGTTCAAAAACGACACGATGTCGATGTTTTCGATTTTGGAAAGCGAAAGTACCAGCTCGGTTTGTCCATCGAGCAAGGCGTAACCGACGCCTGGCTGACCTGAAATCAGGGCCGCTTCTGCGATTTTGTCGTCTACCCGGGCGCCAACGCTAACGCGGGCGACGTTGTTCAGTACAAGTTGCCCGGCAGTCGCGACCAAGGCCTGGACGAGAACGAAGCAAAAGGTCAGCGCAACAGTTCGATAAAAGCGAGAGAAAGGTGCGCTCATAATTTCCATAGCTACAAAAAACGGATAATACGCTGGCCACGCTTTTTTTGGCAATACAAATCTTCGCCCCACTCTGAAATTGAAATTATTTTCCACGGCTGGGGCCGCCTGTCCGCTACAAGCCAAAAACAGCGACCGGCCATTCAGGCCGGTCGAAACTGTGGAACCTTAACGCGATCGTCCCAGCGACTAGAGCCGGCTGGCGACGTGTTGTCCGCGGAGGAAGCGGTTGCTGGCAAGAAGGCCCGCGCATGTTGCGGCTCGGTACTTTCTTGTCCCGTCATAAGCGTAAAGCGGTATGTACGACGACCGCCCAGCGCGCTCAGCGCGGAATGCGCTCCAATTGATCGTCGGATCGAGAATGTATGTTCCGTCGGCGGTGGCCCACTCAAGCCAGGCGTGACTCTTGCGGCTGGTCCACATGCGTTTTCCGATCACGAGCCGGACATTTTCGACTCCGCGTGAATGCATCGCATTGTAAAGCGCAACTGCTTTGCCCTTACAATCGGCGTAGGCGCCGAGTTGGACCTCTTCGGGAGTTTTCCATTCCATGGAGAAGCCGTACGGAATCGCCCTCAGGTTTCCGATCCAATGATTCACCAGCGAGATTGAAATAGTTTCGTCTTTGTGCCCGGAGGCTGAGCTAAGAATCGGCCGGATACGGGTCATTTGCCGGTCGTAGGGCGTGGAATTAACTGTAATGTAAGCGGACTGGGCAAAAGCGGGGAGGCAGGAGAGACAAAAGAGGGCGAACCCGACGAAGGCGACTTTGCGAAGCGAGTAAGGGCGGATGCTTATTGTGACCATAATGGTGATAATCACCACAAGCACAGCCCATGCCACCCCAAAAAGGCCAAACTCCCCTTGGCAACGCCATCGAATCGGCCAAACTCAGTTGCCTCGCGCCCGCATCACGTGAATCTGAAACAAGCCCGCCACCCAAACTCTCTCCGCGTTACCGTATGGCTCTTGCTCGGCGCGACCCTTATCGTCGTTTTGGCGGCCAGAATTCGCCTGCTTGGGTTGCCTTTGGAGCGGGACGAGGGCGAGTATGCTTACACGGGCCAACTGTTTTTGCAGGGCATCCCGCCCTATCAGTTGGCCTACAGCATGAAGTTCCCGGGCACCTCCGTTGCCTATGCTCTACTAATGTCGATCTTTGGCGACTCGATCACCGCCATTCACATCGGTCTAATCCTAATCAATTTGGTTACTGCAGGATTACTTCTTTTCCTCGGCCGAAATATTTTGGGCGAGCTCGGCGGACCCGCGGCCGCGGCCGCCTATTGTGTTCTCTCGCTAATGCCTTACGTGCTTGGCTTGGCAGCGCATGCCACTCATTTCGTCGTTATGTTTGCAGTCGCCGGCACTCTTCTTCTGAGCCGCTCATTAGATCGACAATCTAGAACACTAATCTTCGCGAGCGGTAGCCTGTTTGGATTCGCGTTACTGATGAAGCAACCCGGATTGTTCTTTGTCCTCTTTGGCTCGGTCTACCTTTTCAGCCGGGATTGTCGCGCGCAGCGCAATACTCGCGACATCTTCGTCCGCAACTTAATCTTTCTGAGCGGTGCGAGCGCCCCGTTTTTGGTCAGTTGTTTAGCTTTGTGGAAGGCTGGTGTCTTCGAGAAATTCTGGTTTTGGACGATCAAATACGCGGGCCACTATGGCAGTCAGGTTTCAATCGCCGAGGGGTTTCGGCTTTTTGCCGGACATTTTTGGGGCGCACTAGGAACAGCATGGCCAATCTGGTCCCTCGCGGCGATTGGCGCCATCGTGTGCGTTGTTAAGCCGGCCCTTCGCCCTCGCGCCAGTTTTCTGATAACGTTTGCCTTTTTTTCCGCGCTCGCAGTTTGCCCAGGATTTTATTTTCGTCCGCACTATTTTATTCTGCTTTTGCCAGCGGTTTCCTTGCTAGCCGGAATGGCAGTCATTGGCGCGTTTGAAACTTTCCAGAAGGGTGCACACAAGTTTCGCATCGCGATCCTGCTCCTATTCGCCCTCTGTCTCGCATGGCCGCTCTGGTCAGAAGCCGACTTTTTTTTCGGGCGGTCGCTCGATGAAGCTAACCGAATGGTCAATGGAACAAATCCCTTTCCGGAATCGATTAAGATTGGCGAATATTTGCGCGCGCAATCGAGCCCGACAGACACAATCGCCGTGCTGGGCTCCGAACCACAGATCTATTTCTACGCTCAACGGCACTCGGCCACTGGATTTATTTACACCTACGGATTGATGGAGCCGCAGCCTTATGCGCGTCAAATGCAGCAAGAGATGATCCGAGAAATCGAAACGGCGCGCCCAAAATTCCTTATCCTGGTGGTCGCGAGCAAGTCGTGGTTGGTGGGGCCCGATTCAGATCAAACGATTTTTAGATGGGCAGACGCTTACTGTGATGCGAACTACGAGGAAGTTGGCCTAATCAATATCTCTAATCAGGGTACTGACTATTACTTTTCAAGCAGGCCAGCGAATGTGACACCGACCGCCGAACACATTCTGATTTACCGACGAAAGGCTTAAACGATCCGAATGTCGTCGCACGTTTGGGAGAGATTGCGTCCACACTGGCCGTTTACACTGGTGGCGATACTGGGCTTGGCGCTAGTTCTGTCAAATTTAGGAAAGGATTATTTGTGGGCGGATGAAGGAGACACAGCAGTCCTGGCTGCGAACACTATCAAAGGGGGCGTTCCGAAAGCTTGGGATGGCGTTACCTTCGTCGACTCCGATAAAGGAGCGCGTCTGAATCATGATCTTATCATGGTCACCAGCCCGTGGCTGCAATATTATGTTACCGGCGCTTCCTTCGTCATTTTTGGAAAACACGCATTTTCGGCGCGACTACCCTTTGCGATTGCCGGCTGGCTCACTGTCTTGCTCGCATATCGCCTCATTTTGCAAAGTACGGCTAGCCGTTGGGCCGGGTTTTGCACCGCCTCAATACTCGTCAGTTCCGTCCAGTTTCTTCTCTATTGCCGCCAATGCCGCTATTACGCGCTGAGCATGCTGCTGGCGCTTTTGCTGCTTTGGATTTTTCTCCAAATGAAGTCGGCGCGGCACTGCGTCTTGTTTGCTGTCGTCGCAATTCTCTTATTCCACGCTCACCCCATCGGCTCCGTTCCGGTAATCGCTTTGGGCGCTTTAACTATAGCCTATCGCCCATTCTTCTCCCAACGTCGATGGTTTTGGACGGCGGCTCCCGCCATTGCCCTGTTAACATTGCCTTGGATCGCGCTCGCCGGCAGCGGCTACGCAGAAAGCATGGGCAGCGTGCAATCTATCCCGCAGTTTGCCGGACGGATTGTGCAATACATGATCGAATGCGCATCAGTGACACCGCTCCTCGGGGCGACGATTCTCTTGCTATTCCAAAGCGTTCGAAAGCGCTTCGCTAATAAAAAACAAATGTCTACGGAGTCGTCGATTGCTAATGTCACGCGGATCGAAAATCAAGGAAGCGCGATAATAATTGTCACGTTCGTAACACTGCTCTTGTACGCAGTTATGATCGCGGCTACGCAGCCAGCTGACTCTCTTTGGCGAATTGGGATTCGCTATACGGCCGCGGTGCTTCCGCTAATGGCAATGACGGCGGGTATCCTCATCACCAGAATTACGGGCGATCGGGCAATTCTTTCTGTTCTGCTAATGTCGGTTTTTATTTTCACTAAGTTCGCCCAGCTGACCCCTTGGATTTTCTGGGGCAAAACCGTGGCCTCCTTTGATGGAAAGGAGGTTATCGAAGCGCATCTGCCATCAAACTTTATCGAGCGCTTCCTGAACACGCGGCAACAATCGATTTTCCTTTCCGATTTGTTCCAAAGTAATTTGGGAACGGTCGCGAACGTCTGCGCCTTTCTGCGCGATTATGCCGATGCGGGAGATAAATTGATTACAAATTACGAATGGGAACCGCTCTATTTTCACACTCGCTTGCCCCAGGCCTTAAAAATTTTACCGGATTATCCCATATACCAGGCGGCCAAATTGAAAGGACTTCCGACGTATGTCTTCGACGTCGATCAAGTGCGCTGGGTAATCTGGCGCCCCGTTTGGGAGGGATATCAGGAATATTTTGGCGCCGAAGTGGAGCAGCAAATCGTCGATCGAGGTGGGCGCATCGAACGGGTGGCGGAATTACCAGAGACTCTCTGGGAAAATCGGGAAAATATTCACTTTCGACGCTTTCCGGGTGGACGTTATTTATTTCACGGTCCTGAAACTTTTCCTCCCGCTACTATTCTTCGAGTCGTTTGGCCTGCGCAGCACTAGCTACTGAAAAGCGCCTTGGCGACGGGCTATTGCCATCTACAATCCGCACGAACATGGACGGCTCCGTCGCAATTGCCACGCCTGTTCCGTTGCCATCCTTCTTGAAACACAAAAGCGCGTTTTGGACAGCAATCCTCGTCGGGGCGGTGCTGCGGGTTTATTGCGTCGCCTTCACTAACGGCACGGGCGACATGGATGATTGGGAAGACCATGCTCAGCAAGTGCTGAATCGCGGACTGATCGGATACTACCACGCGAACTCGTTTGCGAATCATCCGCCGTTTATCAGCAAAGTGAGCGCTTTGATTTTGCAGATTGCGACCGTAACTCACATCCCGTTCCGAATTCTTTTCCGCGCACCGTTTGCATTACTGGATGCCGGAAACGCGCTGTTATTGTTCTCGTTGCTCCCGGAAAACCGGTGGCGATTTATCGGCACCGCTTGTTACTGGCTGAGTCCGACTGCTATCCTTATTTCCGCCTATCACGGCAATACCGACACCGCGGTCGCGTTTTTCCTTTTACTGACTGTCTGGTTAGCGACGAAAGAACGAGTCCTAAGTAGCGGCGCTGCCTTCGGCGCGAGCCTTTGGGTCAAACTGCCGGGGATACTGGCTCTTCCTGCGCTCTTGGCGTTGTTTCGTCGCTGGCGCATTCGCGGCATTTTTCTGCTCGCAGCGGCCATCAGCGCATTTTTAACTTATCTTCCCGCCCTCGTTCAGGATTACAAAATCGTTTTCACGAACGTTTTTGGATACCGCGGATTGATTTTACAAACTGCGGAGGGCGTTCCGTTGTGGGGTCCGAGCGTCTTACTTTTTTCTACGGTCGTGCCAATCCAGGCTTGGCCGGAAAAATATCTTCGTCCGGTTCTATTCCTTCTCGAGCAGAGCTGGTATATCGCGATCGCCGCCATGCTCCTTCTCTCGTGGCTACGCCGACATCGTGCGTCTGCTCAAGAGGTGTGCGCGACCATTGGCATGGCCTACGCCGTTCTTTTTGGATTTAGCGACTATTGGGCGTTCCAATATTTTGCCTGGGCTTTGCCCTTTTGGTTCTTCCTTCGCTGGTGGTTCTCCATTCCAGCGGTAGCGCTCACCAGCGCCTACCTCTATTCGTTGCACTGGCTTTTCTCCGGAAATGGCTGGCTACTTGGAAAATGGGATTTTCTGGGACATCCAAATCTACCATTGCTCGTCCTCATTATTCGGAACATAGCCGTATCGTTCTTTTTTGTTAGCGCATGCTTTTTCTTGGTTCGCGCATTTCGGCGCGAGGCAACTTCAACGCGAGCATCGAGCTCACAAGATAGTCCGGACAAATGAAAGGGTCGGATGCGTTGACCACTCTTCGGCGCCACTGGCCGTTCATGCTCGTAGCCATAATCGGGGCGGGCCTCATATTCACCAATCTTGGCTCCGGCTATTTGTGGGCCGATGAAGGCGATACCGCGGTGCTGGCGTCGAACATCCTGAAATTTGGCGTCCCGAGAGCATGGGACGGCGTGACCTTCATGGATTCAGATTTTGGCGCTCGGGTTAATAATGATCTCGTAATGGTAAGCAGCCCGTGGCTGCAGTATTACCTTGCAGCGGCGTCATTTTGGCTTTTCGGCGAAAACACGTTTGCCGCCCGCTTGCCATTCGCTTTCGCGGGCTGGTTAACCATTTTGCTCGTCTATCGCCTCATTTGGCAATCGACCGCCGATCGTCGAGCGGCCCTCTGCGGAGCGATCTTAACGATCTGTTCGGTGCAGTTTCTTCTTTTTTGCCGCCAATCGCGTTACTACGCCCTCGCGATGCTTTTTACACTTTTGTTGATCGAGACTTTTTTGCGGATGAAAACGTCACGGCAAACCGCACTGTTTGCGTTCGTAGCCATCCTCCTATTCCACACTCATCCAATTGGCATCGTTCCCGTGTTTGCTCTTGGTGCCCTAACGTTAATAGATCGCGGATTTTCGTCGCAGCGAAGATCGTTTTGGTTGGCTCTGCCGGCGGTCAGCGTTTTAACGGTACCCTGGTTTGCACTAGCGCACACGGGTTACGCCGAGAACGCTTCGCTAGTGCCGTCCGTTCACGATTTTTTTGCGCGCTTAGTTCAATACTTGATCGAGTGCTCATCCGTGGCTCCGCTGATCGGAGTAACGGTTCTGGCTGTGGTCAGCTCGATCGGCCGCTCCCGCATTGATCGACCTAGGGAACAGCGAGCGAGAGAGCTGCTGGTTACAATTCTAGCCGTGAGTGTTTCCTACGCGATCGCCATGGCCATCACTCAACGAACAGCCGCTTTGTGGGTGACTGGTCTTCGTTATACTTCTGCGGTTATTCCGCTTCTCGCAACCGCGGCGGGCCTCCTCATTGTGAAAGTAAGCCGCGAAAAAAATTCTGTTTTGCTGTCGTTGCTGTTGCTTTTCGCGTTTACGAACTTCGCTCAAATCACACCATGGCTCTTCTGGGCCGACAAAAATCCAGATCCTGAACAGAAAATTGTCGCACCCCATGTTCCAGAAAAGATGATCAATTGCTTCTTGCCCGCCGCCGATCTGCTGTTTCTTCGCGATTTGTTCTGCTCGAATGTTGGGACTGTCGGCAAATGCAGCGAATTCCTTCGCGAAAATGCTCGGGCTAACGATTTACTTGTAACGAATTACGAGTCGGAGCCGCTCTATTTCCACACGCGATTGCCGCAAGGGATGAAAATCATGAGGCAGGATGCGATTTACGAGACTGCGCGACGTCGCGGACTCCCCGAATACGTTTTTGGAGTCGACCACGCTCGCTGGGTTGTTTGGCGTTTCAATTGGGATGATTATTTGGGAATTCGCTGGCCCGACGTTTCAGATCACCTTTTAGCAGAAGGCGCGCGGCTCAACGATGTGGCGGAGATAAAAGAAACCGCCTGGGAAAACCGGGAAAACATTCATTTTCATCGGTTCTCCGGTGACACGTATCTATTTCCACATGACACAAATCTGCAAGCAGCGCACATTTTCCGTGTCGATTGGCCCGCGGGTCCATAGGGCCAGCTCCTAATTTCCGTATTTGATTCCAGGGCTAGACGTTTCGGGCTCGGCTGAATATTTCGGCCGAATGCGCGGGGATAAGAAAGTTATCCACGCTGTAGCGCCGAGCAACACCAGGAGAGGATAACCTTCATGGAGTGCGGTGGGGCCGCGATTACGAAACGCAAGCACATGGACGAGCATATTAACGACCAGCACGGCCAACGCGGAGCCCAGTGCGGCGGTGGCGACAACAAACAAATAAGGCATTGTCCGATGTCGCAGCACATCGCTTGCGGTCCACGCCCAAGTACCCAGCCCGCTGATCACAAGCACGATACAAAGCCAGCGAAAGATCTGTCCGAGCGCTTGTAGCGCTGCCAGTCGGTAATGATCGACACTCGACGGCAATGGGAAATCGAGTTCAGGTGCGTCATCGGAATGCGCAAGTCGCCAGCGGGTGAGATCTCGAAACAAAGCCAACAAATCGGCGGATCCCCAACTATTCGTGGGGTAGGCGCTGAAGCCGGTAAATAGAAAAAACTCGGCAGCATACCCGGGGACAGTTTCCCGCAGTCGCTGCGCATTTTCAGGGCGCCACCGAGGCACCATTGTATCTCGCCGAGGTCGCGCCAGGGCTATCCGACCCTCGTCACACGCGCGGTTGATTTCCAATCCGATGGATCGGTAGAAGTCCAGTGCCTCCCTCGCGGTGTTGCCATGACCCGAAGCGATGACGCAATCCCGCAGGGCCCAGATAAACGAGCCTCCTCCGATTTGAAGTTCTTCACCCGGACGTCCGGTAAGAAAATCGGAATAGTTGGCCCACTCTAATCCGACCGGTCCCTCCAAACACGGTTTTAGTTCCGCAAAAGATGGGCTGACTTGGTAAAGCTTCAGTCGAACATCGCGAGTGACCGGTACGTAAGGAATTTGTTCGGACGGGACGGGTCTCTGCAACGCACCATAAGCTGATCGAAATTCGCGAGCGCGAAACTCGACCGTGCCAAACCAACCGTAGTAACGGTAATTAAGTGTACAGACCGTGACGAGAATTGCGGCCGCGCAGATGGTGGCGGTGCCGGCCGGCGCGACCAATGGACGAAGCCGTTCCCCCGCGCGCCATGAATTCCAAGCGCTGATTCCAATCAACAACGCGGCCCCGGGCAGAATCCATATCCCTTCCTCGCGAGTCAGATAGAACGCCGCGGCGGCGGTGCCAAGCAATGCCCCCCAAGCGAGTCGAATATATAGGCCAGCAGCCCGCCGAGTTTCCAGCGCACACAATCCGGCGAAGATCAATAATGTGAGCGGCGTGTAAATATTTTGGCGAACGATATCGAGTTCCACATAACTCATTGGTTGCCACCAGAGCAGAGTGAAGGTGCCGAACGCCTGCCAACTCGCATCAAAACAGGGACGCAAGGCTAGTACGAGCAGTATGCACCCGAACAGATAAAAAAGATGTTGTGCGAGCGGCAGGGGCAGGCCGGACAAAAACGCGCCGGCGATGAATAGGGAATACATCGGTCCCTTCATGAGCGTGAACTGGCTGTAAGGGCCCAGCCAGTCGCCCTTGAGCACTTGCTCGGCCAGTGCAAGATAAAGGCGATCGTCGAACGACGCATTCGCATGCGCAACGACTGGTTGGGCTGCGATCAGCCACAATTTTAACGCGACCAATATCAGGGCTGTGATTAGCAGTGACGAACAACGTCGTCGCGAAAACAAAGATGCAGCGCTGCTGGACGGCGCCCGCTCAACGGATTTCATTCGCACGTTTTGGTAAGCGATTGAACGGCGGCAGAAAATTTCTCATTAAACTGCACAGCGTAGCCAGACGCTGGCCGCGTGTCGAGCGATGCTCGGTCGCAAATCTGCGCGCTGTTCTTGACCACCATTTCCGATTTCGCTACGAGTCAGACTTCCTTTATGAGCGTTCCGCAAACCTCGGTCAGCGTGTTGATCCCGGCCTGTAATGAAGAAGGAGCGCTGGCTAACACGATCGCCGCAATAGAGAAACACCGAGCGGTATTCGGCGAGATGGAAATTATCGTGATCAATGACGGTTCGAGCGATCGCACCGGCGAGGTCGCGCGGACGTTACCGGTCACCTTGATCGAGCATGAAACTAATCGCGGCTATGGAGCGTCTCTCAAGGACGGCCTTCAGCGGGCAAAGGGGGAATATATTTTAATCGCGGATGCCGATGGGACTTATCCTCTGGCGGATATTCCACGCTTGGCCGCAGATATACCGACGTTCGATATGGTGATTGGTGCGCGCACAGGAGATCTGGTCAAAATTCCGTTCCTGCGACGACTGGGTAAATGGATCCTCACACAGCTGGCAGAATACTTAAGCCGACAAAAGATCCCCGACTTGAATTCTGGTTTTCGCATTTTCCGCAAAGACGTGGCGATGCGCTTTTTTGCCATGTACCCCGACGGCTTTTCTTTCACTACAACGATCACCTTGGCGATGCTTACCAACCACTACCGGGTCAAGTTTTTGCCGATCAATTATCACAAGCGCGTAGGAAAATCGTCGATCAATCCGGTCCGCGACTTTCTTAACTTCACGATCCTGATCATTCGGATCTGTGCCTGCTTCAAGCCGCTCTATGTTTTCGTGCCGCCCGCGCTGTTGCTAATCGCTTTGGGCATCCTTAAAGGCGCGATCGACTATAGCCAGCACCATTATCTTGGCGGCCTGTCGATCACCATGACGCTGACCGGCATCCAAACCTTGTTCATCGGTCTACTCGCTGATCTGATCGATCAACGGATGAAGCTCTGAGCTATAATCCGCTACTTGTGCAAGATAAAGGCAGCGAGTTCGTCGCAATTCGAAGACCGGGCACTTCTATCTCCTCGGCGGGCTCGCGACAGTTACGATCGCACTGGCCGTTCGCAATCGTAGCGGTCGTTGGCGCAGTTCTCATATTCACAAATCTCGGCTCAGATTATTTATGGGAAGACGAGGGCGACACCGCCGCGTTGGCCTCAAACATCCTCAAGTTTGGAGTTCCGAAAGCATGGGACGGCGGGGCGTTCCTGGATTCCGACCATGGCGCGCGTCTCAACCGCGACCTCGTCATGGTGACGCATCCATGGATTCAATATTACCTGACCGCGGCGTCATTCCTCGTTTTCGGCGAAAACACTTTTGCCGCGCGGATTCCCTTCGCGATCGCCGGCTGGATGTCGATCTTATTGGTTTACCTTTTTGTTTGGCGATTGTTCGGAAACAGACTGACTGCATTTTCCGCAGCGGCCCTCCTCGTCTTTTCGGTTCAATTTTTACTTTACGCAAAACAATGCCGCTATTGCGCGCTCAACATGCTTTTAGTCGTCTGGTTATTCTGGACGTTCTTCAAGATGAACTCGGCGCGGGATTGTGTGCTGTTCATTCTCGCATCGGTTTTTCTTTTTCACACGCACCCGTACGGAATCGCGCCGGTGGTCGCGCTTGGCGCACTAAGTCTGATTTACCGACCGTTTGTGATCCAACGCCGATGGATCCTGTTTGCCACGCCGGCAATCGCACTCTTAACTTTGCCCTGGCTCGCTCTTTCATCCCTTTCCTCCAGTGGATCTGCGCTCAACACGACCGCCGCTCAATCGGCAGGTGAATTTATCGAACGCTGCGCGCAGGCATTTATCGAATCCACTTCGGTCACGCCACTAATCGGAAGTATCATCCTGTTTCTGATCGCGGCGCTATCGATCCGCTGGAAACGAAAAGACACGATCGACGCAGCACCGTCAGATTCCGCTTCAGCCGAGCAGCAGGTTGCGCCGCGATTTTTTGAAACGAACGAAACGGCGCTCCTTTTAAGCGCACTGCTGACAATTGTTTTTTATGGCTTGGCGACAGCCATTACCCAATCGAGCGACAGTCTCTGGCTGGCCGGAATGCGCTACGGTTCGGCTGTGCTGCCATTGGCGGCAATGGTTGCGGCGCTGGCCATTGCTAAAGTTAGCCGGACAAGCGTGCTATTTTCGATTTTGTTGTTGCTTGTTTTTGGACTGACCAAGCTCGCGCAGCTTACGCCTTGGGTGGCCGGGAACCCCAGTGGCCTTATCCATTTCGGCAAATATTCTGTGGGCGCCCATGTTCCTGCAAAAATGGTCGACCGCTTTCTCGGCACGGGGCTGATGGCCTACGTCCGCGATTTGTGGCGCGAAAATCCGGGGACTGTCGCCAAAAGCTGCAAATTTCTGCGCGAAAACGCGAAGCCGGGGGACGTGCTGATTGTGAATTACGGAATGGAGCCAACCTACTTTTATACGCGATTGCCGCAGGCGATGGGCATTCTCCCTGAGTATCCGGTGTATCAAAGAGCGCGCGAGCTAGGCCTTCCGGAACGGGTCTTCGGCGTCGACCATGCTCGCTGGATTGTCTGGCGTTCGGCTTGGGAAACTGGACCCGGTTACGCGATCAATGATGTGTTGCGCGAACTCACTGAGCGCGGGGGACGAATCACCACTGTGGTGGAGATGGAGGAAACGGTTTGGGAAAATCGGGAAGATATCCACTTTCACCGGTT
>Ga0137415_10002027_pt1 | contig 20192 bp, 21 predicted proteins | sample CZODoug3_1_1_16f_FD_183082 | JGI IMG/M metagenome (GOLD analysis project Ga0137415, IMG submission 183082) | Vadose zone soil fungal communities from Angelo Coast Range Reserve, California, USA - CZODoug3_1_1_16fungal (Hybrid Assembly) | ecosystem: Environmental > Terrestrial > Soil > Vadose...
CAACCGTGCGCTGAACACTACCTCTTCCCCCCCCTGCCCGCGCAGCACCAGGTACCCCGGGCCTGCCTGCTCCACGAAGGCGGCGGCGCTCGGGACCCGCTCGGCGAAGAAGCGCTGCGCCGCCTCGAGCACCGCAGCCGGCGGCAGGGCGACAGTGGTCGTGTGCGTCACGGCCGGGCGAGGATCGTGATCCCGGTCGGCTGCAGCGGGACGGGGATGCTCGCGACACGCGTCTTCGTCTGCAGGTCGATCACGTTCACCGCGCCGGGATCCACGCCCTTGCTCTCCTGCGAGACGAAGGCGTATCGGCCGTCGGGCGCATACGCCACGCCGTGCGGGAACGGCTTGGTCGTCGGGATCCGCGCCACCTCCGTCAACGTGGCGGCGTCGATGAGCGAGACACTCTGGTCTTTCTTGTTCGTCGCGATCACCCACTTGCCGTCGGGCGACGGCTCGACGTTGTACGCACCGTGCCCCGTCGGGATCGCCTTCATCAGCTCGAGCGTCCGCGCGTCCAGCACCATCAGCTCGTCGCTGTGGTTGCAGGCGATGTACAACCGCGCGTCGTCGGGCGACACCGATACGAAGGTCGGCATACAGGCGTCGTGCACCATCGCTGGCGCCCCTTGCGCTCCGCCGTGCCCCATCTTCATCGGCATGGCCTGCGGGAGCATTCCTTCACCAGTCCGGTGGCGCCGCGTGATCGCCAGGGACGGGCGGTCGATCTCCAGCACCTCGTCCGAGTTCATGCAGGTGACGTAGACCTTCGTCCCGGCATGGTTCACCTTCACGCCGTGCGGCATGTCGCACGCCGGGAGGTTCGTGAGCGTGATCATCCGCGGCGTGTAGACGATCGACACCACGTTCATCCGCGGATGATCGCCGTGGAAATCGGAGTTCGCGACGAAGGCGAGCTCGCCGTCCGGAGTGAGCGAGATCGTGGTGGGGAACATCTCGACCGGCGCCTTCCCGACCAGGGTGTCCCCGTCCACCGCCATCTTCCAGAGGGTGCCATAGGGCGTGCCGTGGGCGATCGTCACGTACCAATATTTGTCGTCCGGCGAGACCGTCACGTTGTGCGGGCCGTCAATGTCGGCGGGCATGATGCCCACCGGCACGACCTTCACGGTCTTGAGCGCGACGCCGTCCCAGGTCAGCTGGGAGACGATGTCCCCGGACTCGCTCGACACCAGGATGCGGTAGCCGGGCGCGGCGCCGGCCGCGACGCCCCCGAGCCAGACGCCCAGGGCCACCCAAACGGGAACATGCCGGTTCACGAACGACCTCGCGCAGACGAGCGCGAAAGATAACTCCGTCATCCTGGCAAACCACCGGCTAACGCGGCAGGCCGGCTTGCCATCTCGGCAAACTGCGGACCCCGTCCCGCGGCACGCCGGTTGCTCGGCGCCCCGGGGGAATCAGTCCCGCACCACGTCCTTCATAGGAGGTCTGCTTATGTTCGTCACTACTCTTAACTCGAGAGGGCCCGCGCTGGACGGGACCACCCTCGAGCGCCGGATCGGTCGTCTCTTCAGCGACGCGTTCGGCAACCTCGATTGGCAGTACCGCGACAGCGCAGGCGCGTCCTGGGTACCGCCTGTGGACATCCTCGAGGAGCCCGACTCCATTCGGATCATGGCCGAGGTGCCGGGCGTGAAACCGGAGAACGTGAAGATCTCGCTCGAGAACAACGTCCTCACGATTCACGGGAGCAAGGAGCAAGTCGCCGAAGAGCGCACCGAGCGGGTGCACCGTTACGAACGGACCTATGGCACGTTCGAGCGGAGCTTCACGCTGCCCGCGACGGTCGACGCCAACGCCATCAAGGCGACATACGAGCACGGCGTGCTGACGGTGACGCTGCCGAAGGTCGAAAAAGCGAAGCCGCGGCACATCGACGTGCAGGTCGCGTCGAAGTAGGATCGGCTGACCCCGGGGCGGCGCCCCGGGGTTACCAGGAGGTTGGACAGTTCGGCTAACCCCGGGCCGGCGGCCCGGGGTCAGCCGCGCTTAGCAGCCCCCGGAGCCGTTCCTCCACCTGCGAATTCGGCACCGCCACGGCCCCCGCCTCGCGAGCGGTCCGCAGCAGATCGGCCCGTACGTGCGAGCCGTAGGCAAGGACCGGCGTCCCGCGGGCGACGAACGTCTTGATTCGCTCCGTCGACCCGGCGGGCTCGATCTCGAGAACGGCCAGCTCGCAGGTGGACTCGTCACGCGTCAGCTCCGCCCCGGCGGCCGCGACGACTCGAGCGAGCTTCGAGCGGAAAAAGAGGTCGCGCGTCCCGAGGAACACCAGTCTAGACATCGAGCGGCGTCACGCGCGCCACCAGCTGCACCGGATCTGGAGCACGCCGCAACAGGTCGCGCAGTCCGTGCGCCGGCTTCAGAACCACCACGGCGTCGCCGGGTGGGGGGTCTCGCAGGCCGTCCAGAACCAGGAACAACGCCGTGGTGGGCTCGACCGGCGGGACCGCCACGCGATAGGCTCGACCGTGCCAGGGAATCTCGATCTCTGTGCCGCGCGCACCCGAGTCCTCCAGCACCACGAAGAGATCGTCGTCGACTTTCCAGACGCCGTCCTCGACGCTTTCTCCCGACCGATAGAACAGCGGGTCGAAAGACTGTCCCTCGTGGCGCTTGAAGTTTTCCTCCGCCGCCCAGTCGTAGGCCTCGAGGCGGGAGAGATGGGCGCGCCACTCGAGGTGGTGTCGCAGCTCGTGTGTGAGGGTTTCCCACGCCTCCGCGCGCCAGTCGAACTCCCCGAGGCGTGCGAGCGCCGCGAACGAACCGTGATAGAGAACGACGCGCGATTGCAGATCGGCCCCGCTGCCGCTCCATTCGAGCGGGATGCATTCCCCCAGCGTGTAGACGTCGCCGCGCCGGGGGTGCGGCAACGTCTTTGGGCTCACTTCCACCACCACCACCCCGTCGAGGTACGCCGCCGGAACCTGCTGCACGAGCCGCTCGACGAGCTGGCGGAAGTCATCCAGCCGCACCGCCCCACCCCACCAATTGCGGATTGTGGATTGCGGATTGCGGAATCGACACCCGCCTATCCAATCCGCAATCCGCAATGCGCAATCCGCAATCCACTCTCAGCCCCGCAGGCGCTCCGCCAGGTAGGCCACCAGGCGATCGGCCGCGACCCGGTCCTGCTTCAGCGTGTCGCGATCCCGCACCGTCACCGTTCCGTCCGCGGTGGACTGGCCGTCCACGGTGATCCCGAACGGCGTGCCGGCCTCGTCCTGCCGCCGGTAGCGGCGCCCGATGGAGCCGCCGTCGTCGTAAAACACGTTGTAGTGCCGCCGCAGGTCGTCATACAGCCGGCGCGCCAGCTCGGGCATGCCGTCCTTATTGACGAGGGGAAACACCGCCGCCTTGAGGGGCGCGATGGCCGGATGAATCCGCAACACCACGCGCTTATCGCCTTCCACTTCCTCCTCGTGATAGGCGTCCACCATCACCACGAGCGTGGTGCGGTCGGCGCCCGCCGAGGTCTCCACCACATACGGGATGTATCGCTCGTTCGAGGCGGCGTCCACGTACTCGAGCTTCTTGCCGGAGAACTCCTGGTGGCGCGACAGGTCGAAGTTCGTGCGGTTGTGGATCCCTTCGAACTCCTGCCACCCGAAGGGAAATTCGTACTGGATGTCGTAGGCGTCCTTCGCGTAGTGCGCCAGCTCCTCTTTGGTATGCTGGTGAAAGCGCAGTTTCTCAGGACGGATACCCAAGCCGACGAGCCATTTCATCCGCTCCTGGCGCCAGAACTCGAACCACTCCGCGTCCGTCCCCGGCTTGACGAAGAACTGCATCTCCATCTGCTCGAACTCCCGGGTCCGGAAGATGAAGTTCCCCGGCGTGATCTCGTTGCGGAACGCCTTGCCGACTTGGGCGATGCCGAACGGGATCTTCTGTCGGGACGACTGCAGGACGTTGAGATAGTTGACGTAGATCCCCTGCGCCGTCTCGGGACGCAGGTACACCACGGCCGCCGCCTCCTCGACCGGACCCATGAACGTCTTGAACATGAGGTTGAACATGCGCGGCGCTGTCAGCGTCCCCTGGTTCCCACACACGGGGCACCGCGTGGTGGGCTCGCCGGGCGGGCCTTTGATGCGAGGGTCGTCGGCGCGGAACCGGTTCTTGCACTGCTTACAGTCGACCAGGGGATCGGTGAACCCCGCCAGGTGCCCGGACGCCTCCCAGACCTTGGCGTGCATCAGGATGGCCGCGTCGAGGCCCTCGATGTCTTCCCGCTCGTGGACCAGCGAGCGCCACCAGCGCTCCTTGATGTTCTTCTTCAGCTCGACACCGAGCGGCCCATAGTCCCACACGGACCCGAGGCCCCCGTAGATCTCCGACGACTGGAACACGAAACCGCGTCGCTTCGCGAGCGACACCAGTTTCTCCATCACGTTGTTGTGTGAGGACATGAGAGGTCGGAAGATAGACGGCTCACTACGGCAGGGGCAACCCGAGCGCCTGCCGTGTGGCGCGTTCGGCCAGGTCGGCGATGCCCGCGGCATCGAGTATCCGCCCCTCACCGTCGAGCGCGTGGATCCCGATCAGGCCTTCGACCTTTCCAGCTACCACGGCGAGGCGCTTCTTGGCCGCCTGCGCCCGCCGGACCACTTCGCCCGACGCCTTGCCGACGAGCGAGGTCCGATCGAAGGAGCCCTCACCGGTCACGACGAAATCCGCCTTGGCGAGGGCGGCGTCAAAGCCGACGCGATCCAGCACCCACTGGGCGCCCGGGACCAGACCGGCCTTGGCGAAGAACGCGAGACCCGCCCCGAGACCCCCCGCCGCCCCGCCGCCGGGGATCGTCGCCAGCTCGGGCCGAGCATGGCGCGCCATCAACTCGGCGAGCCGTTCGAGGCCGCGCGACAGCAGCTTGACGCCCTCGGGACCCGCCCCTTTTTGCGGAGCGAACACCGGCGCGGCCCCGTCCCTGCCGATCAGCGGCGTCGTCACGTCGCTGAGCGCGAGGACCCGCGCCGCGAGGCCCCAGCCACCACCCAGGTCCGCCAGCTGCGCCAGCGAGCCACCGCCCTCCGGAAGCGCGTCCCCCCGCGCATCCAGAAACGTCCAACCGAGCCCGCGAGCCGCGCCGGTTCCGCCGTCCACGGTGGCCGAGCCGCCCAAGCCGACCACCACCAGCGTGGCACCGCGCTCGGCTGCCTCCCAGATGAGTTCGCCCACGCCTCGCGTCGTCGCGCGCAGAGGATCCAGCTGGTCGGGGCGGAGCAGCGCGATGCCGCACGCGGTGGCGCACTCGAAGATCGCGGTCTCAGCATCCACCCAGCCGAGCTCGCCGCGTACCGGGTTGCCGAGTGGACCGGTGACCGAGACCTCCTCGCGGAGGGACCCAGGTGTGAGCACGACGTCCAGCAGGCCATCGCCCCCGTCAGAGATCGGGCATTGGAGCAGCGAGGCCCCAGGAAGGGCCCGGCGGATCCCGGCGGCCAGCGCTTCCGCCACCTGGCGCGGGCCGAGAGAGCCTTTGAATGCTGCTGGAGCCACGAGGACTACAGGCTGCATAGCGCGTTATGCATTGATTCTTGCATTCTGCTAGAACACCAAATGTCGAGATGATTGCTAAGTGACGCCTTGATGCCGCTCGCTCTTAGGGCACCGTTCTTGCCTCCTGTACGCCGCGGCACGTCTCTGTTCAGGGCAAACCGTCGGCGACGGCGGGGCGCAAAGCCAAGGGGTCTCAAGCTGCGAGACAGCCCGGCTGCCGGAGGATGGCACCGGCCCCACGCCCTGGAAACGGAGCGCGGGGTTTTTTGTTGGGCCCCTCGCGCACGAGTTTCGTCTCGCTCGCATCGGGTTCTAGGGCGCACGATGTCGAGCAGGCGATCACCCCCCAAGGGCAACCTTGGGGGGTTTTGCTTTGATGTGCTCGCAGATGAGCGCGCCGTGTGCGCGGCCGTTCTCGATGAAGATCTTGTTCGCGTCGAGACCGGACGCCAGGACGCCGGCGATGTAAACCCCCCGCACATTCGTTTCCATCGTGGTCGGCTCGTGGCGCGGCACGCCGGTGGTTTCGTCGACGTCCACACCGCTCAGGCGCAGCAGCCTCAGGTCCGCCCGGTACCCCGTGAGGGCGAGCACGAAATCGGCGGAGAGCGTCTCGAGCCGGCCGTCTGCGTCGGAGCGAATCACCACCTCGGAGCGCCGAATCTCGATGACCCGGCTGCACCAGCGGACGGCGATGCTGCCGTCCTTCACGCGGTTGGTCACGTCGGGCAGGATCCACGGCTTCACACCGCGATCGAACTCGCCCAGGAAGTGGATCAGCGTGACCCGTGCGCCGACGCGGTGCAGGTCGAGCGCCGCCTCGACGGCGCTGTTGCCACCCCCGATCACCACCACGCGCTGCTGCCAGTAGGGGTGGGCTTCCGTGAAGAAGTGCGAGACATGGGGAAGGTCCTCTCCCGGCACGCCGACGGCGTTGGGCGACTCGAAATAGCCGGTGGCGTGCACGACGTGGCGTGCCTGGACCGTCTCGGGCTCCGTCTTACCGGGATGTCGCGCCGTCAGCTCGAACCCGTCGCGCGAGCGTCGCACGCCGTGCACCTCGTGGTATTGTCGCACGTCCAGCTCGAAGTACTCGGCCACTTTGCGGTAGTAGGTGAGGGCCTCGCGCCGAGTCGGCTTGTCGGCGGCCGTGACGAACGGCATGCCGCCGATCTCGAGCTTATCGGGCGTCGAGAAGAAGGTCATGTACAGGGGATAGCGCATCAAGCTCGCCACCACGGGCCCCTTGTCGAACAGCGAACAGGTGAGGCCGAGCCGCTTCGCGGCCACGCCCACGGCGAGGCCGCACGGCCCCGCGCCGATCACGGCGACGTCGACTGTCACGTCACGTCACCTCGATGATCTGGTCGCGGCGGGTGCCGATGCTCACGTATTGGATGGGCGCGTGGGCCAGGTCCTGCAGCCGGTCGAGGTACGCCCGCGCCGCGGGCGGCAGGTCGGCGAGGCGCCGCACGTGGCTCAGCGACTTCTGCCAGCCCGGGAGCGTCTCGTAGGCCGGCTCGACGCGTGTGAGCCGCTCCACCTCGGCGGGCATGCTGTCGAACGGCTCGCCGTCGAGCCGATACCCGACGCACACGGGGATGTGAGAGAACGAGTCGAGCACGTCGAGCTTGGTGACGGCGAGGCCCGTGAGACCGTTCACGCGCACGGCGTAGCGCACGACCACGGCGTCGAACCAGCCGCAGCGACGCGGCCGCCCGGTGGTGGCCCCGAATTCGCCGCCCAGCGCGCGGATGCGCTCGGCGAGCTTCGGCTCCGCTTCCGTGGGGAGCGGCCCGTTTCCCACGCGGGTGGTGTAGGCCTTCACCACGCCGAGCACCGCGTCGATGGCGGTCGGGCCGATCCCCGCGCCGACGGCGGCTCCGCCCGCGGTGGTGTTGGACGAGGTCACATAGGGGTAGGTGCCGTGATCGACGTCGAGCAGCGCGCCCTGCGCCCCCTCGAGCAGCACCGACTCGCCCCGCTGCAGCGCCTCGTACACCACGCGGCCGGCGTCGATGGCGATCGGCAGCAGTCGGGGAGCGAGCCGGTCGAGCAGGCCCACGTGCTCACCGGAGTCGGCGCGCTCGGGCGAGCCGAGCAGCTCGAGGAACTCGTTCGCCGCCCGGACCCGAATGCAGACGAGCTCTTTGGCGCGGTCCAAGTTCCGCAGGTCGCCGACCCGCACCCCGCGCCGACCGTACTTGTCTTCGTACGTGGGCCCGATGCCGCGCCCGGTGGTGCCGATCTTCTCGCGCTGCTCGCGCGCCCGGTCGAGCAGCTTGTGGTAGGGGAGCGTCAGATGGGCGCGGTCCGAGACATAGAGCTTGTGCTCGGTGCGAATGCCGCGCGACGTCAATGCGTCGAGCTCGGTGAAGAACGTCTCCGGATCGAGCACCACGCCGTTGCCGACGACGCACACCGCCCCCTGGATGATCCCCGACGGAATCTGGTGCAGCACGAATTCGCCGGCCCCGGTGTCGACGGTGTGTCCGGCGTTGGCGCCCCCCTGGTAGCGGACCACCAGGTCGGCGCGCTCGGCGAGCACGTCGACGATCTTCCCCTTGCCCTCGTCGCCCCACTGGGCGCCGACGACCACGACGCAGTGTGTCTTCGGTCCGAACATGGCGCTCCCAGCGCTCCAACAAAAACGCCCCGGGGAACGGGGCGCCGAACTATCCTCTGGGGGAAGCTAGACCAGGCATCGGGTCACGTCAACGAGCTCGCTCCCACCCTGAAAGGGTGGGCTCGGCCGTCGCTGCCCTTAAGGGCAGTGTCTCGCCGAGCCCAGGCTTTAGCCTGGGGACCAGACGGCCGCGACGGCCCGCGCCACTTCTCTCACCCCCTCCAGCGTCAGCCGGTCGGCGGTATCCCGCGGCGTGTGAACCACCCGCGCCGTCTCCCAATCGCCGCGCATCACCGTCACGCACTCCCGCGCCACGGCCGCGAGGACCAGCCCGTCCTCGACGATCGGCAGCACGCGGGCGCGCCGCGCTGCCAGGGCGTGCACGACCGCGTCCACCAGCGGACCGCCCCGATGCACGAGGGCGAGCGTCCGCCCGCGATCGTCGATGCCGTCGAAGTTGATGAGCGCGGTGTCCTCGAAGAGGTGGGCGCGCTCACGCACCAGCGCCCTCGCGCCGACCAGCCCGTGCTCCTCGGCGTCGGGAAAGACGACGCCGACTCGGGCGTCAGACGGCAGCGCATCGACGATCGCCAAGACGGTCAGGACGCCGGCGCCGTTGTCCACGGCCCCGGGAGAATCATCCGAGATGCGGCTCAGCGCCACGAACAGTGCCACGAGTGCGGCCGGGAGTGCGAGCACGAGCGTGGGGGCGCCGGCGAGTCTGGCGACGAGGGCGGCGAGGAGGCCGGCGACGACCACACCCGCCAGCACCAGACGTGCGGCCATTGAAATCGCCTGCCCCTTAGAGTCGTAGTGCGCGGTGAGCCAGGCCGTGACGCGGGCGCGCGGCCGGACGGCGATCAGGTTGACGGCGTCGCTCGCGGCGCCACCCCACAGCGGCGCGCGGGGCCGCGTCCGGAAGTGCTGCTCCAGCACCACGAACCCCCGCGCCCCGAGCTCGCGCTTCAGGACCTCACGCACCCGGGCGTGGTGCGGCGTGCCGACCAGCCGCGCGACCGAGATCTCCTCGAGCAGAGCACGCGGATCCGTCACGCGCACACGAGCTGCGCCACGCGCTCCCGGTCGGCCGGGGCGAGCGGCGCGAGCGGCGCCCGCACCGGCCCGCCGTACAACCCGACGGCATCCATGGCGGCCTTCACTCCCGCGGGGCCGAGCTTCCCGACGATCTCCTTGTCGATCGGTCCGAGCCGCTCCTGCAGCGCCCCGGCACGGGCCTTGTCCCCCGCGCGGAACGCCGCCAAGATGTCGGCACAGCGGCGCGCCGCGTAACACGCCACCGCGAGCACCCCGCCGTCGCACCCGAGCTCCAGCCCAGCGAACAACAGCGAGCCCGACCCTGCCAGCACGGTCCACTGCGGCAGCGCGTCCCGATACGCCGCGAGGTTCTTCACGTCGCCCGAGGAGTCCTTCACGCCCCGGATGTTCGGATGGGTGGCGAGCTGCTGCAGCAGGCTCGCGGCGAGCGCCAAGTGCGTGTACTTGGGAATGTTGTACACGAGCACCGGAACGGGACTCGCGTCGGCCACGGTCCGGTAGTAGTCGGCGAGCGTGGCGGGAGAGGTCGCGTGCGCGAAGTAGCTGGGCGGGCGCACCAGCACGGCATCCGCGCCCTCGGCGGCCGCCGCCCGCGACAGCGCCACTGCCTGGCGGGTGGACTCCGCGCCGGTCCCCGCCACGAGCCAGCGCCCGTCCGGCAGCACGGGGCGCACCCAGCCGACCAGCCGGCGCTGCTCTTCGGGGTCGAGCATGGCGGACTCGCCCGTCGAGCCCACGACGACCACGCCGTCCAGGCCCGCCTCGAGCAGGTGCACCACGTTGTGCCGCAGCTGCTCCGGCGCCACGTCTCCCGTGGCAGCGTCGAACGGGGTGGTGACGGGGGCGAGGACCCCCGCGAACAGCCGGCCGCTCACCGCTTGCGGGGCGCGCTGGCCTGGGCCGCCTCCGCCGGCTCGGCCGCGCGCGAGCGGCGTCGCAGCGTGCGCATCTGGAGCTCGAAGTCGGCCGGCTTCGTGGCGGCGGCGAGCGCCGTTTCGTACGTGATGACCTCGTCCCCCACGAGATCCATCAGGTGCTGGTCGAACGTCTGCATCCCGTACTGCTCGCTCGCTTCACGGATGTAGTCGTACAACTCGGCGGCGCGACCCGCGTCCCGAATGATGGCGCGGGCGGCCGCCGTGCAGATCAGTACCTCGACCGCCGCGGCGCGCCCGTGCCCGTCTGCCCGTGGCAGCAGCCGCTGCGCCACCACGGCCTGGAGCGTCTCGGCGAACCGCAGCCGGGCGATCTCCTGCTCCTCGGGCGGAAACATCGCCAGCACGCGGCTCACCGTGGTCACGGCGTCCGGCGTGGGCAGGGTCGAGATCACGAGATGCCCCGTCTCCGCCGCCTTCATCGCGGTGTCGACCGTCTCGACGTCCCGCATCTCCCCGATCACGATCACGTCCGGATCCTGCCGCAACGCCGCCCGCAGGCCCGCCCGGAAGTCGTCGGTGTCCACCCCGATCTCGCGCTGGGTGATCGAGGAGTTGATGTCGCGATGCAGGAACTCGATCGGGTTCTCGAGCGTGACGACGTGCTTCTGGTTGTTCTGGTTGATGTGGTTCAAGATCGCGGCCATCGTCGAGCTCTTCCCCGACCCGGTGATCCCGGTGACGAGGATCATCCCCCGTTCGGCCGCCGCAATCGTCGTGAGGACGGACGGCAGCTTGAGCGACTCGAAGGTCGGGATGTCGAACGGGATGACGCGCATCACGATCATGAACGACGAGCGCTGCCGCAGGATATTGACGCGGAAGCGGCCGACCCCGGGCACGCCCCACGAGCAATCGTACTCGTGCAGCTTGTCGAGCCGGTTCCGATCGTCCTCGTTCGGCATCAGGCGCAACGCGATCGCGCGGGTCTGCTCGGGCGTGAGCCGTTGCTTGGTGAGGGGCACCAGCTTCCCGTCGATACGGGCGCGAAACACGTCACCGGCCTTGATATGCAGATCGGAGGCGCCGCGATCGATCGCCGCCTTGATGATCTGCTCGACGCCGCGCGGCTGCGCGTCGGCGGCGCTGCCGCGACCGCTGCGGGATTTCTCCTCCACTAGTAGCCGGCCTCCAGGTCGACGACGTTGGCGAGGGGCGCCCCTGCAAGATAGCGTCGGACGTTCTCCACGATCAGCCCCATCTCGCGCTCCCAAAAGCGCGTCGTCACGGCGGCGACATGGGGACTTACGAGCACGCGGGGGTGCCGCCACAGCGGATGCCCGGCGGGCAAGGGCTCGGTGGCGAAGACGTCCAGCGCCGCGCCGCGCAGGCGAGCTGCGTCGAGCAGGTCGAGCAGAGCCGTCTCATCCAACAGCGTCCCGCGAGAAACGTTGACGACGATCGCGTCCGAGGGCAGGCGCTCCAGCACCGCCCGGCTGACTACGCCGCGCGTCGCGTCGGTGTGCGGCGCCGCGATCACCAGGCAGTCGCTTTCGGCGGCGAGCCGCCCGAGGTCGCCCGGCGCCCCGACCCAGCGCACGCCCGGCGCCCCGCCGCGCTCGGGACGGCGCCGCACTCCCGCGACGCTCATCCCGAGCGCCAGCGCGCGCCGACCCACGGCCGTGCCGATCCCGCCCAGACCGTAGACGCCGACCCGCAGCTCGCCGAACTCCCGCACGGGGATCTCCAGCCCCGTGATTTCGGGTTGCGCCCAATGCTCTTCCGCCTGGAACTCGCGCATCCGGTCGAGGCCACGCGCGAAGTACCCGATCGCGGCGATCGTCCAGTCAGCGATGGGATCGGCGTGCACCCCGGCGGAGTTCGTGAGCACGACGCCGGTTCCCCGGACGTGCGGCACACTGGTCCCGACGCCCGCCGTGCTGGTGTGGGCCCACTAGAGGGTGCCGCGCGCCGCCTGGACCACGCCGGCGGAGACGCCGTACCCCAGGTAGATCTCCGCCCCGCGCGCCGCGGCTGCCGCCGCCTCGGTCCCCGACCCGCCGTCCCCGTCCGACGTCGCCGGCGCCTGGACCTGGACCGCCTCCCAGCCCGGGCCCAAGGCGTCCCGAACCGCCTGCACCGCGCGCGGCGGAATCCGCCAGGCCACCCGCGGCGAGGCGAGGTCGACCACGAGACGCCGCGTCACTCTCCGGTGGAGACGGTGCGCACGCCCGGGTGATTCAACAGCGCGATCATCACCTGGTCGTGCAGCCGCTTCGGCCCGCGCAGCGTGAAGTCGATCACGAGATCGACGTTCTCCCGACGGCTGGCCTGCCGCTCGATGTGGAGCCCGGTCCGCCGGACCACCGTCTCCAAGTCCTCGAGCAGGTTCGGATCGGGCCGGGCATGCACCGATAGGCTGCTCTCGGTCGTCTGCCGCTGCACCACCAGCTCGATGCGGCCCAGTCCCTGGAGCACGAGCAAGACGAGCAGGGTGGTGCCCGCGGCCTCCCAGTAGAAGGCGGCGCCGAGGGCGACACCGATCGCCGCGACGACCCAGATCGTGGCCGCGCTGGTCAGGCCCACGACCGCCCCCCGGGCGTGGAGAATCGTGCCGGCGCCGATGAACCCGACGCCGGTGACGATCTGCGCGGCCACCCGCGTCGGGTCGGCGGTCCCGGCGGCCATCGTAATCGACAGCTTGGTGTAGAGCACCGAGCCGATGCAGATCAAGATGTTCGTCCGCAGGCCGGCCGGCTTGCCCCCGAGCTCCCGCTCCAGACCGATGGCACCGCCGAACAGCGTCGCGAGCGAGAGCTGGAGGAACAGCTCCAGTCGGAACGTCTGAATCATCTGCCCGAGGAAATGCTGCATCAGGCCTCCGCTCCCTCGAGCAAGCCCATGCACTGCCGTACCCGGGCCAGGGTGGCGCGGGCGAGTGCCCGCGCCTTTGCCGCCCCCGCCCGCAGGGTCTCGCGCACCCGCCCTGGCTCCGCCCGCAGCTCCTGCGCGCGCTCGCGGAGGGGGGTGAGCGTGGCTATCATATTGTCCGCGAGCACTCGCTTGCAGTCGAGGCACCCCCAGCCCGCGGTGCGGCAGTTGTGCGCCACCTGCTGCTGGGTCGCGGGCGGCGAGAAACCCTGGTGGATCGTGAAAATGTTGCAGATCTCCGGGTTGCCGGGGTCCTTCCGCGTCACCCGGGCGGGGTCGGTCGCCGCGGGCTTGAGCTTCTCCCAGATGGTCTCCGGGGTATCGAACAGGCCGATAGTGTTGCCGAGGCTCTTCGACATCTTCGCCCGGCCGTCCAGCCCGAGGACGCGCTTCGCTGTGGAGAGGAGCGCCTGCGGCTCGGGAAAAGTGAATCCTGCGCCGTCGGCGAAGCGGGTGTTCCAGCGCCGCGCGATCTCGCGCATCAGCTCGAGGTGCTGCAGCTGGTCCTCGCCCACCGGCACGAGCGTGGCGCGATACAGCAGCACGTCGGCCGCCTGAAGCACCGGGTAGTTGAGTAGCCCGGCCGGGATGCTGTCCTGGCGCTGCGCCTTGTCCTTGAATTGGGTCTGGCGCTCGAGCTCACCGAGCGGCGTCACCGTGTTGAGCAGCCAGTTGAGCTCGCTGTGCTCCGGGACGTGAGACTGCACGAACACGATCGCCCGCTCGGGGTCGAGTCCGACGGCCAACAGCCCGACGGCCATCTCGCTGGTTCGCTGGGCGAGGCTCGACACGTCGTACGGTTGCGTGATGGCGTGCAGGTCGACGACGCAGAACAGGCAGTCGTGCTGGTGTTGCAGCGTAACCCAGTTCTGGACCGCGCCCAAGTAATTGCCGATGTGCAGCTCGCCCGAGGGCTGGATGCCGGAGAAGACGCGCGCCATGGGCTGACAACCTACGCCGGGGGAGTGCGGCGCCGCAAGGTGCGAGAACTCAAAGACTTAGTCGACGTGGCGAAGGACGCGGCGGCGCGCGCCGCGGGCTATCTGCGCGGGCTCACTCCGGCTGCGCCGAGCGACTGGACCGAGAAGGGCCGGCACGACTTCGTGACCGACGCCGACCGCACGGCGGAGGCGCTGATCGCGACCACCCTCACGCGCGGCGTCCCAGGGTCCACGGTCGTGGGCGAGGAGCTCTCCCCCGGCGGTACGCGATCGGGTGACGTGGTGTGGATCGTCGATCCGCTCGACGGCACGACCAACTTCCTGCACCGCTACCCGCAGTACGCGGTGTCGATCGGGTGTGCGGTGAACGGGGCGCTGTGCGTGGGGGTGATTCACGATATTCCGAGGGACGTGGTGTATTGGGGGGCAAGCGGGGCGGGGGCCTGGGAAGGTGAACACCGCCTCCGGGTCTCGGGACTCACCGAGCCACGCCACGCGCTCGTGGGCACCGGGTTCCCGTTCAAGGATGTTGGCCAGTTGCGGCGCTACCTGGACCAGTTCGCCGCCGTGATGGGCGCGTCGAGCGGCATCCGCCGCGCCGGCTCGGCGGCGCTCGACCTCGCCGACGTGGCGGCCGGGCGGCTCGACGCATTCTGGGAGTTGACGCTCTCGCCGTGGGACGTGGCCGCGGGTGTCGTGCTCATCCGCGAGGCGCAAGGAGTCGTAACGACGCTCGATGGAGGAGACGATGTGCTGCGGCACGGCTCCCTGGTGGCCGGCAGCCCGACGCTGCACCGCTGGCTGCTGGAACTCTTGAAGAGCGCGTGAAAGGACGGGAATGCCTGCCCCGCTAGTCGAGTGCGTCCCCAACTTCTCCGAGGGTCGCGATGCCGCGACCCTCGACGCGCTCCGGGCCGCCATCACGAGCGTGCTCGGAGTACGCCTGCTCGACGTGCAGGCCGATGCGTCGCACAACCGTTCGGTGTTCACGCTGGTGGCCCGTCCCGACGCGGCCGCGGAAGCCGCGTTTCGCGCGATGCGCGTCGCCACGGAGCGCATCGATCTCACCAGACACCAGGGGGAGCACCCGCGGATGGGCGCCACCGACGTCGTGCCATTCGTGCCCGTGCGCGACGTCACGATGGACGAGTGCGTGGCGGTCGCGCGTCGGCTCGCCGAGCGGGCGGCGACCGAGCTCGCGATCCCGGTCTACCTCTACGCGCGGGCCGCGACCCGGCCGGAGCGGGAGCGCCTGCCGGACATCCGGAAAGGGGAGTTCGAGGGTCTGCGAGACCGGATCGGACGGGATCCCGCGGCGGATCCGGACTTCGGACCGAAACGCATCCATCCGACCGCGGGGGCGACCGCGGTCGGCGCGCGGCCCTTCCTGGTGGCGTTCAACATCTATCTCGACACGGGGGACATCCGTGTCGCCAAGGAGATCGCGCAGCAGATCCGCACGTCGGGCGGCGGGTTGCCGGCGGTTCAGGCTTCCGGTTTCGCGGTGGGCGGCAAGGCCCAGGTCTCGATGAATCTGCTCGACATCGACACGACCCCTCCAGCCACGGTGTTCGCGGCGGTGGAGTCGCGAGCCCGAGCACGGGGCATCGAGATCCAGAAGAGCGAGATCGTCGGACTCGTCCCAGAGCGGGCGATTCTCGGCGCGGGCGCCGCCTGCCTGAAGATTCCGGACGCGGTGGATCACATGCTGGAGCAGAAGATCCGCGCCGTCGAGGGTCCCACGCTCGACGGCTGGCTCGAGGAGCTCGCGGGTGGAGCACCGGTGCCGGGGGGCGGGAGCGCGTCCGCCCTGGCGGGCGCGCTGGCCGCCGCGCTCGTCGCCATGGTGGCCCGGCTCACGACGGGCCGGAAGGCGTATGCCGGCGTCCAGGAGCGGGTGGCCGCACTTCTGGCCGAAGCCGACGCGCTGCGGGCGCAGCTGCGCCGGCTGGTGGATGATGACGCCGCCGCGTACGCGCGGGTGAGCGAGGCGTACCGGATTCCCAAGGGAGACCCCGCCCGAAGACGCGCGGTCGATCAGGCGTTGGTGGGCGCGGCGCAGACCCCGCTCCAGATGGCACGGGGGGCGGTGCGGCTGATGGCTCTGGCGCGCGAGATCGGGACCATCGGCAACCAGAACGCGCGCTCGGACAGCAAAGTGGCCGCCGCCCTCGCCCGCGCCGCGCTGGCAGGGGCCGTGGAGAACGTCCGCGCCAATGTGACGGCGCTGTCGGAGCCGGGGTTGGGGAAGGCGCTGCTCGACGAAGCGGAGACGCTGGAGCGGGACGTCAGTCCGCCGTCGTGAGGATGCGGGGCGGTCCCCCGTCGGGGAGCACCGCCACCGTGTGCTCGAAGTGGGCGGACAGCGAGCCGTCCTGGGTCACGACCGTCCACCGATCGTCGAGCGTCCGGATCTCGGGACCGCCCAGATTCACCATCGGCTCGATGGCGATCGTCATACCGGGCATCAGGCGGGGGCCACGCTTCGGCTTGCCGTAGTTCGGCACCTGCGGCTCCTCGTGAAACGACGAGCCGATCCCGTGCCCCACGAGCTCCCGCACCACCGAGTACCCCGCCGCCTCCGCGACCTGTTGCACGGCGTGCCCGATGTCGCCCACGTGGTTGCCCGCGCGCGCCTGGGCCACGCCGGCGGCGAGCGCTTCCTGCGTCACGTGGAGTAGCCGCTCGGCATCGGCGCCGACTCTCCCGACGGCGAAGGTAGCGGCCGAGTCGGCGTGCAGGCCGTCGAGCCACACCCCCACGTCCACGCTCAGCAGGTCGCCTTCCCGCAGAATCCGCTTCGCCGAGGGAATCCCGTGAACGACCTCGGCGTTGATCGAGGTGCAGAGCGTGGCGGGGAAGTCATACAGGCCCTTGAACGACGGGCGCGCGCCCGGATGCGAGCGGATGAAGTCTTCCGCGAGGCGGTCCAGCTCCTCGGTGGAGACGCCGGGGCGGACGTGGCGCCGCACGAGTGCGAGCGTCTCGGCGACGATCCGGCCGGCCGCCGCCATCGTCTCGATCTCCCGCGGCGACTTGAGCGTGATCATCGCCCGATGATGCGCTGGATCTCCGTCGCGATCTCCTCGATCGTGCCGGTGCCGGGCACGCGATGCACGATGCCGCGCTGGGCGTAATGCGCGACGAGGGGAGCCGTGTCCCGCTGGTAGACCTGCAGGCGCGTGCGGATGGCTTCGGGCGTATCGTCGGAGCGATTTTCCTGCGCCGCCCGGGCCGTGAGCCGCCGGAGGAGCTCTTCTTCGGGGACGTCAAGCAGCAGGACCTTACTGAGGCGCTGGCCGCGCTCGCCGAGCGTGGTATCGACGAGCTCCGCCTGCGCGGCCGTGCGGGGGAAGCCGTCGAACACCGCCCCTTCCTTCGCCTCGGGCTTCGCCAGCTCCTCCTTGATGAGGCTCAGGATCACGGCATCGGGCACGAGCTTGCCGTCGTCCATGTACTTCTTCGCCTGCAGGCCGAGCGGGGTCTCCGCCTTCACGGCGGCGCGCAGGATGTCGCCCGTGGTGATCTTGGGGAGGCCCAGGCGCTCCGCTACGATCTTGCCCTGGGTGCCCTTACCCGATCCCGGCGCGCCGAGCAGGAGGACGAACAAAGGATCAGCGCCGGAACCGCACGCGGCTGGTCCCGCTTCCGGCCCCCCCGCCCCGCATGAAGCCGTCGTAGTGCCGCAGCAGCAGGTGCTGCTGCACCTGCTGGACCGTGTCGAGCGCCACGCCGACCACGATCAGCAGGGCCGTGCCGCCGAAGCCGAACGGCATGTTGAGGACGGTCGACACGACGATGGGCAGCATGGCGACGACCGTGAGGAAGACCGCGCCCGGCAGCGTGATCCGCGACAGCACATCGTCGATGTAATCGGCCGTGGCGGCGCCCGGTTTCACGCCCGGGATGAATCCCCCCTGCTTCTTCAGGTTTTCCGCGAGATCCACCGGGTTGAAGATGATGGAGGTGTAGAAATACGCGAAGAAAATGATCAGGACCGCGTTCGTCAGGACGTAGAGGGGCGACGTGACGTTGAAGTACTCCGCCAGGTGCTTCAGGGTCGCGTTGCCGCTGAAGGTGGCGATGGTGCCCGGCACGATGATCAGCGATTGGGCGAAGATGATCGGCATCACGCCGGACGAGTTGATGCGCAGCGGGATGAACGTCTTTTGCCCCTCGCGGATCCGTCCTCGGCCCATCACCTTGCGCGGAATCTGGATCGGGATACGGCGCGCGGCGACCGTCACCGCGACCGTTCCCGCCACGACGAGCACCATTATGCCGACCACGATCAGGAGCACCGGAATGGTGAGCGAGCCGGCCCGCAGCGCCTCGATGGTTCGCAGCGTCTCGGGCCAGATGCGCTCCACGATCGAAAAGAAGATCAGCAGGCTGGCGCCGTTGCCGATGCCGCGCTCCGTGATCTGCTCGCCCAGCCACATGACGAACACGCCGCCCGTGGACAGCGTGAGGACCGTCGTCATGCGGAAGGCCCACCCGGGGTGCGCCACGGCGCCGGGGAGCTGCTCGGCGAACAACGCGTAGCCGTACGACTGGAACAGACACAGCAGCACGGTGAGGTAGCGCGTCCACTGCGTGAGCGTTTTCCGCCCCTCTTCGTCGCGCTGCATTTTTTCCACGACCGGAAACACGGGGGCGGCGAGCTGGAACACGATGCTCGCCGAGATGTAGGGCATGATCCCGAGCGCGAACACCGTGGCGCGCGAGAAGCCACCCCCCGCGAACAGGTCGTACAGGCTGAACAGGGTGCCCTGGCCGGCGTTCTTCAGGAAGTCGGCGAGTGCCTGCACGTTGACGCCCGGCGTCGCGATATGCGCCCCCAGACGGTAGATGAGGAGGCACAGGAGCGTGAAGAGGATTTTCTCCTTCAGCTCCGGGACTTTGAACAGGTTGGGGATCTGGGGCGCCGTCACCGGTCAGCTCGCGATCGTTCCGCCCGCCTGCTCGATCTTCACCCGGGCGGAGGCGGAGACAGTCACGCCTTTGACGGTGAAGCTGCGCCCGACGTCTCCCATGCCGAGCAGCTTGATCGGTCGATCCGGCCGGCGCACCAGCCCGGCCCCGAACAGCGTCTCGGGCGTCACCTCGACGCCTGCGGCGAGCTTGCCCAGATGGCGGACGTTCACCACTTGCGCGGGCTGCTTGAACGGATTCGTGAAGCCGCGCTTCGGGATGCGGCGGATGAGCGGCATTTGACCGCCCTCGAAGCCGGGTCGGGTCTGCCCGCCCGAGCGCGCCGTCTGCCCCTTGCCTCCCCGGCCCGCGGTCTTGCCGATCCCGGAGCCCGGCCCGCGCCCCTTACGGATCCGGTCCCGGTGCGAGCCCGCCGGGCGCCGCAGGCCGTGCAGCGTGATGCGCTCCACCGTGACGGGCTTGTCCGTGGCCTTCGGCTGCCGCGGCGTCGGCGACTTCGCCTTGGTGCGCGCTCGCCCCCGTCCCGTCGTCTTCGGCTTCCGTTTCGTCGGCGCCATCGGTTACTTGCCTTCCTTCACCGGCGTCACCTCGACGAGGTGGCGCACCTGATAGAGCATCCCACGGAGCGCTGGGTGATCCTTCTTCACCACGGTATGCTGGTGATGCTTGAGCCCGAGCGCCTCGAGCGTTCGCCGCTCGAGCGCCGGGCGGCCGATGCCGGAGTGGACCTGCTTGATGCGCAGCTCGGCGGCGCCCGCGGGCGGCAGCGCCCGGTCCGTGCCCCGCTTGCGCTTGCGGTATTTCCTGGTGGGGGGCAGTCTAGCCACGGGTGGCCCCCTGCCGGGGCCGGTAATGGATCGCCTCCACCTCGACGCCGCGCTCCTTGGCCACGCGCCGCTGCGTGGTCAGGTGTTGCAGCGCGTCGATGGTCGCGCGGACCATGTTGTGGGGGTTGGTGGAGCCCAGGCTCTTCGTGAGGATGTCGCGCACGCCGGCGCACTCGAGCACGGCACGCACGGGTCCTCCGGCGATCACCCCAGTCCCCGTCGCGGCGGGCTTCAACAGCACCCGGCCGGCACCGTGGTCCCCGATGATCTCGTGCGGGATCGTGCCGCCGGTGAGCGGGACCTCCATCATACGCCGGCGCGCGGCCTCGACGGCCTTGCGCACGGCCTCGCTGACCTCGTTGGCCTTCCCGGTCGCGACGCCGACCCGTCCCTGTCCATCGCCCACGGCGACGAGCGCGTTGAACCCGAAGCGCCGGCCGCCTTTGACGACCTTGGCGACGCGGTTGATCGAGATCAC
>Ga0137415_10002029_pt1 | contig 20172 bp, 16 predicted proteins | sample CZODoug3_1_1_16f_FD_183082 | JGI IMG/M metagenome (GOLD analysis project Ga0137415, IMG submission 183082) | Vadose zone soil fungal communities from Angelo Coast Range Reserve, California, USA - CZODoug3_1_1_16fungal (Hybrid Assembly) | ecosystem: Environmental > Terrestrial > Soil > Vadose...
ATGGATTTACCTACGTTATCTGGACCCAGCTTGTTCAGCCTCTACAGCGCAAGGGCGTCACCCTGGACATTCCCAACGTACGTGTGCTGCACAGCGGCGGGTGGAAACGTTTGGAGCGGGAAGCGGTCACAAAAGATGTCTTCATCGCCGGGGTGGCGTCGGTGTTTGGCTGTTCGCCCGATCGCATTATTGACTTCTATGGCATGGTCGAGAATGTCGGCGTCGTCTATCCGGATTGTGAGCGCGGCAACAAGCATGTGCCCGCCTTTGCAGAGGTCGTCGTGAGAAATCCACTGACGCTTGAGCCCGTTGCAGTCGGACAACGGGGCCTAGTGCAAGTCTGCAGCGTGCTGCCGACCAGTTTCCCCGGGTTTCTAGTGCTGACAGAGGATATGGCCGAAATCATCGACTACAACGAGTGCCCTTGTGGAAGGCGCGGCACCAGCTTCCGCTTTGCGGGAAGGGCGCCGAAGGCCGAGGTCCGCGGATGCGGCAACCTGGAAACCACTCGCCAAAAACAGGGGCAGGGTAACGGTTTGCATGAATGACTTGATGCTGAACCCGGCAGTGCATTCTCCTCAGGAGATTACCTGGGCGGCGAAGCAAGTTCGGGAGATTGCACGGGAAAAGGAGATTGCTCCTAACACAGTCCTCGAGGTTTTTGAGCAGTGGGCCGCGGCACTGGATAGCCGCGAGTTGCGCGAAGTTCCAGGGCTGGCGTTTCTCCGGCTTTGGCTCCGCCGGGGCACCTTAGAGCCGATTCTTCTCCGCGAACTGGGCGCGGATTTTCTGCATGGCGGTTGGCAGGAAGATGGACGTGCAAGGCTGCGAGCATTTCCGCTGGGAGTAGTCGGTCATTGGCCAGCTGGGAATGTTGAAATCCAGCCAATCCTGTCTCTTACGTGTGCCTTGCTCGGCGGCAATGTCTGTCTGGTCCGTGTACCCGGCGGCTTAGTCGAGATAACACAGCAGATCATGGAGAAGCTTCAAGAGGTTGATCGAAGGGGGTTGTTGACCGAACGCACCTTCATGGCGAGTTTCGATCGTTCGCGCACGGATATGCACGAAGCCATGGCGCAGGCCGTGGACGGAGCCATGATTTGGGGTGGTGCGGAGGCGGTTTCGCAAGTGCGCAAGCTGCCTTTTCCTCATTGGGCGCGTGTCGTGGTCTTCGGCCCACGGCTTTCCGTTGCGGCGATGGACGCCGAGACGTGGGGCGATCGAGCTGAACGGTTGTCCTGGTGCCGGCGCGTTGCACGGGACGTGTGGCAGTTTGAGCAACGATCCTGTTCTTCGCCTCAAACATTATTTCTCGAGCAAGGTGCCGGATGCGATCCCGATGAGTTCGTGGACGATCTGAGACAGGCCCTGCAAGAGGAGAACCGCGCGCATCCGCGCGGGCAAATCGAACCCTCGTTGACCTCAGAGATTTGTCTGGCCCGTGCGCTGTGGCTTCTTGAAGATGCCGCGAACCGCGCCGTGTTTTCTGCCTCGCCGGATTGGACCATCTTGCTGGGGAGGGGAACCGAAATACCAAAGCCCACGCAGGGGCGAACTCTCAGCGTCCTTCTGGTGGACGACCTCTCAGAAGTCATATCGAAGTTTGATGGAACAGTACAGACACTGGGGCTGGCGGTGAAATCCGCCGAGAGAGAAGAGAAGTTCGCCCGAGCCGCAGGACACAACGGCGTCGATAGAGTGGTGAAGATGGGCCGGATGCACCTTTTCAGTTCTCCTTGGGACGGAGTCGATCTGATCCGTCCGATGGTTCGTCTCGTTCGCCATGTGCCTTCACAGGAATGAGACAAGCGAGGTGTCAAATGGAGCATGCGGAACTATTTCTGGGGGCCCTAGATCGGAAAGCCAAGCCGTTAGCGGCCGGTGCACGGGCGACCTTCGAGGCGAACAAGGAACTTTGCTCGTGGTTGTTGAATCCGTTGGCACGCTGGGCGGAGGCAGCCTACGGGGAGAAGGTATTCGACGATGCGGCATGCGGGTATGCGAGGTATTGCTTCGGCGTCGCTCAGGCCCAGAAGGTTTACGAGCGCGCCGGCAGGTACACTCCTGAAGGCATGCCAGAAATCATGTCCGGGGTTTACGAGGATGAGGGCTATGCCGTGCCCTACATGTGGGCTGCCATTCTCATCTATGCACTCTGGCCGTCTATGATCAAGCATATCGCGATGTTTCGAGATGAGTTCTTGAGGCGATTAGCTCAAAACGCGTCTGTCCTTGAGTTGGCTTCAGGACACGGTGTCTTGAGCCTTCTGGCTGCGGAGGAGCGACCGGACATTCGGATTGATGGCTTCGATATCAGCACACCTGCCGTAGCTGTAGCAAAGCGCCTGCTAGCCGTCTCCGGACACGGAGGTCGGGTCAGCTTCGCGGTTAAAGATGCACTGAAGACTGACGGCGCGTGCACCAATGGAAAATACCAAGGGATCATATCCGCGATGCTTGCCGAGCACTTGTCCGATCCGAGACCGCTTTTCAATGTAATCTCTCACCGGACTTCACGAGATGGACTCGTGTTCTTCAGCACAGCCATCGAGTCCCCACAGAGAGATCACGTCTTTGAATACAACCAGGAAAGCCAGCCCCTCCAAATGGCGGAGGCTGTTGGCTTGCGCGTGACACGACTCGTCTCCGATGCTGGCTTAACGCGTCCCGGCACACGGTTTCTGCCGCGTGCGACCGCAATGATTCTACGGTCGCGTTAAGGGCGTATGCTATCTAAAGCGTTCCTGTCTCAATCGTTTTATTCGAATCCTGCTTGTCTGCCTCCCAGTGCCGCTTACACGCAAATGTGCGCGAGATGTGTTGGGGTATGTTCGTCGAGCAGTCTCACAGGAGAGGACAACTAGAAATGGCCGCGGCCCTTATGAAATTTGAAGAAGTGCGAGCGGTTCTAAAGCAGCGCTTTCCCATGATAATGGTCGATAGTGTTATCTCGCTGGAGCCGGGGAAGTGCATCCGAACAACAAAGAATGTGACGGGAAACGAAATCCAGTTTCTAGGTCATTTCCCCGAGCACGCCGTGATGCCAGGGACGCTGATTGTGGAGGCAATCGGCCAATCGGCTTCTATTCTCTTCTCAAAGACGACCGGAACCGGAACGCGGCCAGGAGAGTTCCTGGTGCTTGGCTCCATCAATAACATGAGATTCCTGGCCCCAGTGGTCCCCGGAGACAGAATGGAAATTGAACTGCGGGTGCTTAAGTTCATTGAGGATTTGGCGCTGGTGGAAGCAGTGGCAACAGTGGGCCATACGGTCGTAGCCACGGGCAAACTGGGGTTCGCCAGACGCAGTTTCGAACCTGCCTCTGCCAAAGACTCATCCGCGTTGAAAGCCGAGTGAGAAAATCATTCGTGACATGAGGAAGGTGTAACTTCCGGCTCATCAATTCGGTGAAGCCAACGGTTCATGATCGAGGGTCTTGGGAAGAAAAGTTGCCAATGCCGACGTGAAAAGCTGGGCGCCTTCAGAGTTGAGATGAAGTTCATCGGATTGGTAATACTTGACAGAGAGCGCCGTGGGATCAATCGGCACCAATGTATCCACTCCGGCCGTCCGCGAAGCGAGGGTCATTTGGCGGACCGCATCTTCGGACGACGGAGTCGGCGGGACAAGAATAATTAGTTTGGCGCCATGCGCTTCGCATAATTCACGGAGGCGCCCCAACCGAGAATTCGCTGTGGTCTGGAACTGGCGGGGCGGCAGGATAGCCGGTTGCGGTTTTAAGAGCAAGACGAGCTCGGTGTAATGGGGAACAGCGTAACGGAGAATCTGCGTTCGCAGGACAGTACGTGTATCCCAGAAGACACTCGAATGAGCCAGTAAAAGGTTACTGGTCGCTGTCCGATCCATCTTAAGATCGGACGCCACTGCGAGAGAATCTCGCATATCAAATAACATCAATGGAACGTAGTCCTGGCGCACGCTGTTTGCGAGGAAACTATTTACTCCAACACCGAGAACCACGACCTGGGGTTTCGCCCCTTCGCGAAAAAGGCGCTGCAACGCATAGAACCAATCATAGTACCCAGTGGCTTCAAGAAAGATGGGGTAGATGTGCATTTGGCTGGAGGTCAATTTCTTCAAACGCTCCACATCGACTCCCTCTAACAGCAGAGAGTTGCCTATCATTAGAACCGAGGTCGGCTCCCCGGGCTTTGCGGGACGCATCCTGATGGCTTCGGCGTATTGGCGCGAAACGCGAGCATAAGTTTCGGAGTGGTGTTTGAGCAGAAAATCACTGAAGAACTCGAAAGCAACGATGAGCAGAGCACAGATTCCGACTAGGAGTTTGGCGTAGAAGAGGGCGCCAGGCTTAGAACTGGAAGTAGACAAAGGCATTGAGATTGCTCCCCGAAAAAAGTGTCAGCACGAGAAGTGCGGCAGCAGCGAGGGCGGTTCGAACGGCGTAAGGCGACGTTGCGAATGGATATTCTTGGTTGCCGGCTTCCAGCAACAGATCCACAACGAACAGAGGGATAGAGAAAAGGCAGAGCATGAAGAACGCTGAAGCGTACTCACTCCGCCAAGCGAAACTGGACAACCCCGCGAGTAGTTGCACCGCAGAAGTGAGCGAGGTCGCCCGGAAAAAAGCGAGACTTAAGCAAAGAACGTTGAAAGTAAGAATTCTCTGCGCCCAAAGGGAGAAGAAACCGACGGAACGCTGGGGAAGGTATACACTTCCAGATTTAGATTTGGTTGAAAAAAAATACCGCTCGACAGCCAACACCACACCATGGATGGCACCAAAGACGACAAAAGTCCAATTTGCGCCGTGCCAGAGACCGGCGAGAACCATGGTGATAAAGAGATTGCGCGCGGTTTTCCATTGGCCATGCGCGCTTCCGCCGAGCGGAATATACAAATAATCACGAAGCCAGGTACTCAGGCTGATGTGCCAGCGACGCCAGAAATCCTGAAGACGATTGGCGAGGAAGGGCTGGCGGAAATTGACCATAAAGTGGAAACCCAGCAATTGAGCGCTGCCGCGGGCAATATCGCTGTAACCGCTGAAATCCCCGTAGACTTGCCAGGTGAATGCGTAGGTCCCAAGGAGTACAAGCCAGAAGTTTGCGGGGCCGAATTGTCCGCCGAAGACCGCATTTGCCAGAACCGCACAATTGTCTGCGACCACGCACTTGCGGATGAGACCCGAGAAAATCAGCATTATGCCATCGAAAAATCGATCGGCGTCGAAAATGCGCTCCCTTTGGACCTGCGGAAGCAGATGCCCTGGCCTTTGTATCGGACCGGCTATCAAGTGAGGGAACAGACTGATGAACAGACCATAATCGAAGAAAGATCTGGAAGCCTCAATCCTGCCTTTATATACGTCCACGATGTAGGCGACTTCCTGAAAGGTGTAAAACGAAATGCCCGGTGGAAGAAGAATGCGAATCAACGGCAATGGAATATTGTGAACACCTAACCTGTCCAGAGCGCCCAAGAAAGACCCTGCGAAGAAATCGAAGTATTTGAAAACCCCAAGAATAGTGAAATTCAAGACAAGCGAAAAAACAAACCACTTTTTTCTGTTAAAGTCCGAACGGGTGGGGGCAATTTTCTGCGCGATCAGAAAATCCACGCTGGTGCTGCCAATCATGAGCGCGAGGAAACGCCAGTCCCACCAACCGTAGAAAAAGTAGCTGGCGAGGAGGAGGAAAATGTTTTGGCCGCGATGACTGAGACGCCAGTACAGCAGCACGACTGGTATGAGGAACAGGAAATAAGCTGGCGAATCAAAAAGCATGGCGCCGAGTCAAATGGAGGTCTACCGTTTTCTTCATGATTGCGCCGGGTTCGCCCAAGAATAGTCAGCCCCTTGCCGGGGAGGCAATCAGTGGAATTATGGAAATGGAGTAAGGGGAATACCCGAGTGATATCGTGTCTGGATGTTCGTGGCGAATCGTAATTGAGGCGGGGCGAGCCGCTACATGGGGAAAACACGTTAGCCCAGGTCAGTAGCCCACCTATTCCAAGGAAGACATCCTTTAAAAAGTCCCGTCCAACTCACCCGACGTTTAGGGAAGACGACGAAAAATAATCTCACAATTGCTTCGGGAATAATCCGCTGCGGTATTTAAGGTCTAGACCGGATTGTTAAGGCGTTCCTCTCACGATACGGTTGAGCACGGGCGGGACTCCCCTTGACAGGAAAGTTGGTCCCAGTTGGCGGATGTTGTTGGGGAGCCCAAGCCTGCGACGCACAAGGGCCCGAAAGGTTTTGGGGCTCTTATGGCGGTAGCTTCTCAAGCGGAGTCATTATGCGTATTCGCAATCATCAACAGTGGCCATGGTTCGCGATTATGGCCAGAACTGGCAGAGAGAAGAGTTCGACCCTGCTGCTGGAAAACGCCGGTTACGAATGCCTCTTGCCTGTCAGCAAATACACTCGTCACTGGTCCGATCGCAAAAAGGAAGTCGAAGTCCCGCTATTCCCTGGGTATCTCTTCTGCCGCATGGACCCTTGCAACCGCTTGCCCGTTCTGATGACGCCAGGAGTAATCCAGATCGTCGGTGCCGGCAAAACACTCATTCCAGTCCAGGAGGAAGAGATCGTTGCCATTCAGCGTGTCGTAAGGAATGGTCTTGTGACGATGCCTTGGCCGTACCTGCAGGTGGGCCAGGTAGCACGAATTGAGGAGGGGCCTCTGCGCGGCATGACCGGAATCATTGTCCGAATCAAGTCTGGAATGAAGCTAGTTCTATCCGTAAGCTTGCTACAGCGCTCGGTCGCAGTCGAAATTGATCGCAGTTGGATAAGTGGCGTGCACCCGACAAGGCCTGCTGCGATTGAGGCGCGGATCGACTTGTCAACGGCAATCCCAGCCAGTCCGAATTGATCCAGTTAACCTGCACGTTGCGCAAGGCGGGTAAGCCAGACGGAGGTGGTTGAGTCGGTAGAACGTCTTGTGCCAAGGAAGGGGGCACAGTTGGTCCTCAGCCACGTACCGCGTTTGGGCCCATTGGTTGTTCTGATGGGCGTCGGGTGCCACGGCGCGGGAACCAAGCCCGACCTGAGATGCCTCTCTCCCAAACAACTATCTGCGAGGGCGGAGGCTGAGGCGACGGAAGAAGTCGAATCGTTCCTGTCTTGTAGTTGCGCCATTTCCAAGGAATGACAAATAGAACCAATGCTCCTCGATTTCTATCAACTGCGTGAGCAGCCGTTTGGAGTGACCCCGGACCCACGCTACCTTTACCTCAGCCCCGGGCACCGTGAGGCTCTTGCTTCCTTGTTCTACGGGATTGAACAGAATCGCGGTTTTCTTTCTCTTGTCGCGGAACCGGGGATGGGCAAGACCACACTTCTATTCCAGCTCCTGCAGCGCTGGAGGGGCCACGTCAACAGCGCCTTCCTGTTCCAAACTCAATGCGATTCCCGGGAGTTTATCCGCTACTTGATGAACGATTTAGGTCTCAAGAGCGACGGTGAAGATTTCGTGCGGATGCACTCAGAGCTTAACGAATTCTTGTTTCGCGAGACGCTCGCAGGAAGATCCGTCGTAATCTTCATCGACGAAGCTCAGAATTTAACTGATGCCGTCCTGGAGACCGTGCGTTTGCTATCAGACTTTGAGTCAGCAGAGAAGAAACTGCTGCAGATTGTTCTCGCTGGGCAGCCTGAACTGGCACAGCGATTGTCGCGGCCGAAAATGGATCAGTTACGTCAACGGATTGCTATCCAGGCGCGATTGGACGCCCTGCCTGCCGACGAAGTAGTTCGCTACATCAATCATCGGCTGCAAGTAGCAGGATACGGGGGCCCTGAATTGTTTACCCCTGGGGCTCTCGGGCTCATCACGGAGCGCAGCCGGGGGATACCACGGCTTATAAACAACCTTTGCTTCAATGCACTGTCATTGGGTTGCGCCACGCAGCAGAAGCAAATTAATTCCGAAGTCATTCGGCAGGCTGCTCTGGACCTAGCGTTGGTGCCCCATGCTCCGACACCCCCGGTTCTAGCTCGCCAGACGGCACCCAGAGCTACTCCCAATCTGAGGCAGTCTTTGCAGTCTTTCTACGCCTGGATCACAGACAATCTCTTTAGACTCTTCGGACGGCGGGACTTTCAAATGTCGGTTCTGTTCCTCGTGTGCAGCGGTTTCCTGGTCTACTTTGGGGTTCGTAGTGTGGCAGGGACGTCTCGACCGTCAGCGGCAGTCTACCAGGATACCCACACTACTTCAGCGATTACTGGCTCCGAGTCCCGGCCTTCACAGCGCGTGAAGGATTTAACTGCCGACCAGCAGCCCCACGAGTTGCTGCAAACTGGTGCCCATGAGAATTCGCTGAGTTTTTTCAATTATGTGGTCCAACCTAAAGACACGTTGCGCGACCTCTGTGTATCGACTTTGGGGCACTACGACAAGGCCGTCTTGTCACAAATTCAAACACTCAATCCGGAATTGAGAAACCCCGACCATCTGGATGCGGGCCAAAAAATTCGGCTTCCACTGCAGCCTTGAAATGAGGAAAGACCTTGTCGCGATCCGCCAACTCTTTGATGAATCCGTTTTGCGTTGGCTTGCCGGCCGCTTCCACCCTGCATGTGTGCACCGCGGATCCCAGAGGATTCGACGCTCTGTCAGGCTCCTATACGTTCAAGACAAAGGATTAGAGTCCCGATGGTAAATGGGTTGAGAGAAATATTTAATTCTGCGAGCTTTCCCAAGTTTGCTCTTCGACTGCGTATTTCTTCGAACCGGCGTCGGCATAGAGTCCTTGCTCAAGACGTGTTCCGGAGGATTTTCTGCTGGGAACGGAAGAGAGCGGAGCGTTCTGGCAGGTGCTTTCTGTTAATGCTTGTGCATGTAGAAAGCATTCTCCAGGCGAATCAAAGCGAAAAAGCGCTTTCCGAAATAGAGGCGGCAGTCTCCAGTTCCACAAGAGAGACGGACCTTGCCGGGTGGTATCGAGAGAGTGCCATACTTGGGGTGATTTTCACGGAGATCGGCGAAGGGAACTGGAAAGCGCTGGAGAGCTTGGCGTCCGCCAAAGTGATCGCGTCAATGCGGTCCAAGTTGAATCCAGAACAGCTCAATCAGTTGCACATCTCGTTCCACTTCTTCCCGGAGAAGGGAGACGATTCTGGCCTCCGCGTGTTGGCAAGCACGGAGCTTTATCCGGACTTGCTTGAGAGAGATGAGGAGAGGAAATTCTCTCGGTTTGTGAAGAGGTCGATGGATATTGCAGGAAGCCTTGCGGCTCTAATCATTTGCTGCCCACTATTTGCGCTCATCTCCCTGGCCATCAAACTCACTTCGAAGGGACCTATCCTGTTCAAACAAGAGAGGGTGGGCCGGTACGGCTCGCGGTTCACGTTCTTGAAATTCAGATCGATGCAATGCGACAACGATGCGCGCATTCACCGCGAATATGTCAAGCGGTTCATCGCTGGAGAAGCGCATCAGGCCCAAGTCAGGCATACACAAGATGCCGTTTACAAAATTCAAAGCGACCCACGTATCACCAATGTAGGGAAGTTACTACGCAAGAGCAGCTTGGACGAACTGCCTCAGTTCATCAATGTATTAAAGGGCGACATGTCTCTTGTCGGGCCGCGTCCCCCGATTCCCTACGAGTTGGAAGGCTACCAGATCTGGCATCGGCGTCGCGTGCTGGAGTCCAAGCCCGGAATCACCGGGCTCTGGCAGGTGAACGGTCGCAGCCGGCTCAAGTTCGACGACATGGTTCGTCTGGATCTCCAATATGCGAAAACGTGGTCGCTTTGGTTGGATATCAAGATCCTATTGCGAACCCCTCGGGCAGTCCTTTTCGGTACAGGCGCCTACTGAAACGCTTTGGCAGTGCAATCGGGTTTTCACCCTTCACGCCAAGAGTTAGTAATCGGAGCAACTTCTAGAACGTCCGCCAAAACGGCAATAGCTAGTCTTTTTGGAGAGTGCTCAATGGCTACCCACACAGATCCCGTTCGCTGTGGTTTTCCACAAACAACGGCACCGGAGATCTCCAAGAAGTTGAAATCCTACGCACACCAAAGTCCGTCTAATCTCGTTCGAGTTGGTGTTATCGGTTACGGTTATTGGGGCCCGAATGTAGTCAGGAATCTACAGAGTCTCGAAAACTGTCAACTCGTTACAATCTGCGACAAGAATTCAGACGCGCTCCGACGAGCAAGCAGGGTCTATCCGGGTATTGAGTTGACGATGGAGTACTCGGAGCTCCTGACTTCGACTCAAATCGATGCCATCGCCGTGATTACTCCGGTCTGGACGCATTTCGAGCTGGCCAAGGCTGCTTTGCAAAATGGCAAACACGTTTTTGTCGAAAAACCGTTCACCTCGACGCCGCAACAGGCCGAGGAGCTGATCGAGTTGGCGGAGCGGAACAGACTCAAAATTATGGTGGATCACACATTCCTGTTCAGTGGCGCGGTCAGGAAGATCCGGGAGCTGGTCGACGATGGTACCTTGGGCGATCTCTACTATTTTGATTCGACTCGGGTGAATCTGGGCCTCTTCCAACATGACGTAAACGTCGTCTGGGACCTTGCTCCCCATGATTTATCCATCATGGATTACGTCATCCGGGCGAAACCGGAGGCCGTCGTTGCAACCGGGGGGAGGCATTTGAACGGCCTGGCGGACGTGGCTTTCATTACCGTCTACTTTCCCGGCAATGTGATCGCGCACATCAATGTCAACTGGCTTTCTCCTGTCAAGGTTCGAAAGACGCTGATCGGCGGCGAGAAAAAGATGCTGGTGTGGAATGATCTTGAGGCCGATGAAAAAATAAAAGTCTACGATAAAGGCGTACAAATGACGAATGGGCGAGGGGTCTACGATTTGCTGGTGAGTTATCGATCTGGAGATGTTCATGCGCCCAAAATCGACCAGACTGAGGCCTTGAAGGTCGAACTTGAATACTTCGCCGACTGCATCCTGAACGACCGAACGCCATTCAATGATGGAGCAGCAGGTTTGCGGGTGGTCAAAATTCTGGAAGCAGCCGACCAATCATTGAAAGGACGAGGGAGAGCCATCTCACTATGAACAAGTACCACTGTATCGCCCCCGATGTGAAATTGGGAACAGACGTGGTGCTCTCCCAATTCATCAATCTCTATGGCTGCGAAGTTGGCGACCACACCAAGATAGGCGCCTTCGTAGAGATTCAAAAGAACGCCAGAATCGGCAAGAATTGCAAGATCTCAAGCCATAGTTTTGTTTGCGAAGGGGTAACCATTGAAGACAATGTTTTCGTGGGCCACGGCGTAACCTTCATCAATGACGCTTATCCCCGTGCCACAAATTCGGAAGGCGAACTGCAATCCGAAAAGGATTGGAAAGTAGAACCAACGCTGGTGAAAAGAGGCGCGTCCATTGGTTCCGGTGCGACGATTCTTTCAAATCTCGTTATCGGCGAAAATGCTCTAGTCGGCGCTGGCAGTGTGGTCACTCACGACGTGCCTGACAATGGCATCGTGGCTGGGAATCCGGCAAAGCTGCGTCGCTTGATCGCGCCAGACCTGAGGGTAGCGTCATAAACGGCAACGGCAAAATCCCTTTCTTAGACCTGGTGACATCCCACCGGGAACTAGAAGAGGAACTTGTCTCGGTCTTCCGAAGCGCGCTGAAGACGGCTGGATTCGTTGGCGGGCCGATGGTGGAGGAATTCGAGCGGGAATTTGCAGAGTTTTGCCAAGCCGGGCATTGCTTGGGCGTAGGTAACGGGACAGACGCCCTGCGGTTTGCCCTGATCGCCGCCGGAGTACGGCCGGGCGATACTGTGGTAACCGTTCCCAACACTTTTATCGCCACCACCGAGGCGATCTCGCAGGCCGGCGCGCGGCCGGACTTCGTGGATGTCGAGGAGCGCACCTTAAACATGGATGTACGAAAGCTCCAGGAATACTTTGAAACGCAATGCTGTCTCGATCGTGATACCGGAAAATTATTGAACCGCAAGACGGGAAGTCGTGTTACCGGGGTTGTCCCCGTGCACCTGTATGGCCAGATGGCGGACATGGACCCCATCCTGGGGCTCGCGGAACGATACAACTTGCTGGTGATTGAGGATGCTTGTCAGGCTCACGGGGCGGCCTACTATTCCCGAAAAGAGCATTGCTGGAAGAAAGCGGGGTCCATGGGTGCTGCGGCTGCTTTCAGCTTCTATCCTGGAAAGAACCTGGGTGCTTGCGGGGAGGCGGGGGCCGTCACCACAAATGATCCAGAGCTCGCAAGAAAAGTTCGCATGCTTCGCGACCATGGCCAAGCGCAAAAGTACAGTCATGAAATTGAGGGGTATAACGGCAGATTGGATGCCATCCAAGCTGGTATCTTGACGGCTAAACTCCAGCGCTTAGCGGAGTGGAACCAAAAGCGCCGCTCCATTGCGCGTCGCTACGGCGAGCTGCTTCGGTCGCAGGTCGAGAGAATGATTCTGCCGTACGAGTCTTCCCTACAGAGGGCTGTTTTTCACCTCTACGTGGTCCGCGTTAAGAATCGCGATCGACTTCAGGCGCATCTCGCCCGGGCTAACATCACGACCCAGGTCCACTACCCGATACCTCTCCACCTTCAGGCGGCGTATGCGACTCTGGGGCACAAAATAGGAGATTTTCCGGTTACAGAAAAAGCGGCGGCGGAAATCTTGTCGCTGCCAATGTATCCTCAACTCGAAGCTTGGCAGCAAAGAGAAGTTGCTCAAGAAGTGACCCATGCGCTTGCCGGAGAAACTGTCGGCGGCCGGAATCCGCATCTGGAGCCGGTCGCCACGTCTGAAAACCGCGCTGGCTGAGCCCCGCTTCATTCTGCAAGGAATCAATAATTGCCTTCCCATATGAATCTCGAAATCCCGATCAAGACTTTAACGGCCGTTTCAGCGCCGACAAAGACGGAAAAACATGCCGCGAAGCGCGCCAAAGGAAAGATCTGGATCGATCTGGATAACACTCCGCACGTTCCATTTTTTGCTCCCATCATCGAAGAGCTCCAAAAGTGTAATTATTCGGTTATGGTTACGGCACGCGACTGTTTTCAGGTGCGGGAGCTTGCAGATCTCTTGCATCTGAACTACAAGCTGATCGGCCACCACTCCGGGAAAAGCAAAATCCGCAAAGTGGCAGGCCTGTGCTTCCGCGCCTTGCAGTTGATTCCCACGATCTTGAGGGAAAGGCCCGACCTGGCCATCTCCCACTGTTCGCGCTCACAATTGATTGCCTCCATTCTTTGCCGGGTTTCCTCCTTTTTCTTGGGTGATTATGAATTTGCAACCGCCTGGATTTTCGTCTATCCCACCTGGCACATGCGGCCGGAAGTGATTCCGGATGAAACCCTCCCGTGGTATCCAAGCCGAAACCTGAAATATCCGGGGATCAAGGAGGATGTTTATGTCCCTCGGTTCGTTCCTAACCCGGGTATCAGGTCGCAGCTCGGGCTACGCGAAGGCGATCTGGTGGTGACTGTGCGTCCAGCGGCGAGTGAGGCGCACTATCACAGCCAGCAAAGTGACGAACTTTTTGAGGCGGCAGTCGAGTATCTAAGTAACGAGCCTGACCTTAAATTCGTGGCGCTTCCTCGAAGTGAGAAACAGGCGATGCATGTGAGGAATCGGTGGGCTGAGCTTTTCTCGAGCGGCAAGATGCGCATTCCGGAGAAAGTCGTGGACGGGCTGAACCTAATTTGGAATTCAGACTTCGTCATCAGCGGGGGCGGCACGATGAATCGTGAGGCGGCTGCGTTGGGGGTTCCCGTTTACAGCGTGTTTCGCGGGAAGATCGGCGCTGTGGACCGCTATTTGGCCGAGCGAGGCCGGCTTGTACTCCTGGAAACTGTTCAAGACGTGCGAGCAAGAATTCGAGTAGTTCGCAGAGACCGACCGGCCAAGCCCCAGAACAGCAGTGAGGTTACCCTGAACAGCATAGTGAAGCAGATTGTTGCGGTCATGGAGGGGAAGCGCCCGGATTTGAGCACATACGAAGCCGCGGGAACGGACCAACTTGCCCCCCTGGATACGAAGAGGATCTCGGGAATGAGTAGTCCGCACGCTATAAAGTAAATAGCTTTCCCGTGCTGCGCGCACTCAGAATGGTCGGTTTGCGTCTAGCTGTCTGGCCGGTGGTAAAACGAACAGCTATTTAAAGCGACTGCCGGAGCCGCAAGCAATAGTCGAGCCCAATTCAAGATTCAAGACGCTCAACTGGAAGGTAAGGTCCAGAAGCTGTGGTCCTACTGCCAAGCCAACGATTGGGCGGGGTACGACCCGTACGACGCGGTGTCATGTTTTCGTCGCCTGCCATTCCTGAATTCGAGACTTCCCCGGCTGTTCTTAACCCAGGCTTTGAAGCGAAGTCCAATCAATATACGCACGTTTTTGCGTATTCTAAAGACCCAGAATCCCAAAGCAATCGCACTGTTTCTCTCGGCATTCCTCAAGCTTTCAAGAACAGGAGTGGTTAAAACCGGAGACTTGGTCGACCCGATGATCTTGCTGATCTCAGAAATCACGTACGCGACGCGAATTTTCTTGGTGCGGCTCTGTTATGCCGTGCCGTATGTACCAGCACACGAGCGAAAAGAAATTCCTTGGTCCAGCGCTTAGAGTTGCCCGCTACTCGGCCGTCAAGCAGCACGCAGATGGCTCGTGGGACTAGGGGAGGGGCCGTCACAACGATGGATCGACAACTTCCATACCGGCTACAACCTGTGCGCGCTGCGGTCCATCGGCCGCTATGCCGAAACAACGGAGTTCGAATCGAGCATCCGCCGCGGGCTCGAGTTCTACCGAGCCCACTTTTTCCGCGAGGACGGCGCGCCCAGATATTTTCATAACCGCACGTATCCGGTGGAGATTCATAGTGTAGCGCAGAGTATCATCACGCTGATTGCGCTTTAAAGACCTCGACCCGAGCAATCTCATTTTGGTGCGCTCGGTGTTGCAATGGGCCATGAATCACGTGTGGGATGACCGGGCTTCTTTTACTATCGCGTTCTTCGCTTCTGTACCATCCAAACCCCAAACATGAGATGGGCCCAGGCCTGGATGCTCTTGGCAATGGCGACGCTCCTGTGCGAATCGGACGTGCTGGTGAAATCTCCAGAAATCTCGGATCCAGGAGCATTGGTCGAGGCATAGCGACGTTTCCCAAGTAGATTTCTGTACGCCCGCATGGAACGAGGCAGGCAACAAGACTTCGTCAGCGGAATCAAGAAGCCGGTTGGTCCGACAGGTATCCAAGATTCACGAGCATCAGCTGCATAAGTTCTCGCCCAATTCATACGGTAAATGCGAGGTTGCCTTGGCAGTTTACACGTTAAGTCCGCTGCTTGATCCGCGCTGGGGGGACTTTGCCGAAAGACATCCACGAGGTTCCATTTTTCACACACCTGGCTGGCTGGAGGTGTTACGCCGTACCTATGGTTATGAACCCATCGTCTACACAACTTCCGCTCCGGAAAAGCCGTTGGCGAATGGAATTGTGTTCTGCCGCGTCAGCAGTTGGCTGACCGGAGACAGAATGGTCTCATTGCCCTTTACCGATCACTGCGAGCCTTTAGTAGAAGGCCCCGAGGAAGGCAAAGAAGTCCTTAGTTCTCTGCAATGTACACTCGGCAGGGAAAAGTTCAAGTACATCGAGCTTCGCCCGCTGAGTGCGAACCTCCTGGGAGAAACCGGCTTGCAACAGAGCAACTCATTCTGCTTCCACGCACTGGATCTCCACGCCGAACTCGGTGAACTTTTTGGGAGGCTTCAAAAGGATTCGATTCAGAGAAAGATTCGGCGTGCCGAGCGCGAGGCTTTGTTGTACGAGGAGGGAAGATCGGACACGCTTCTGAAGAAGTTTTATCGCCTCTTTGTCCAGACGCGCCGCCGGCACAGAGTGCCGCCGCAGCCCATTAATTGGTTCCAGAACGTTGTTACGTGCCTTGGCGACCGGCTCAAAATTCGTGTTGCTTCGAAAGCGGGCCGTCCCATCGCCAGCATAATCACGCTGCGGCACGGCCACACCATGGTTTACAAATATGGCGGCTCTGACGCGAGTGCTCACAATCTGGGCGCTATGCCGTTCTTGTTCTGGAAGGCAATTCAGGATGCAAAAAACGATGGAGTCCAGAAATTTGACTTCGGCCGCTCGGATTGCGACAACGCAGGACTGATTACCTTTAAAGACCGTTGGGGCTCACAACGCACAGAGTTAACGTATTGGCGGCTGCAGGGCCGGAGTGCACATGGCCGCGACAAGTGGAAGCTCAAAGTTGCCGGTCCGATTTTCGCATGCATGCCGGATCTATTTCTGGCGGCAAGCGGGCGAATCCTCTACCGCCATCTTGGCTAGCAGAGCAAGCGAGATCCGCCCATGGCTATGGCAATAGATCTAGATGTAGAGCCGGCTCTGACGCCGCGGCAATCGGCGTCTCCCACCGGAGGCCATATCGGAGCCCTGGTTATGGACGCAGATTATCGCGGGCTCGCGGTCGTGCGTAGCCTGGGACGCCGCGGAATTCCCGTGTGGGTTCTGCGGCATGGGGATCAATTGCTCGCCACTTTATCCCGTTATAACCGCCGAACGCTATGTTGGCCCAGTCAAGACGAAGAAGAAAAGGTAAATTTCCTTGTCAACTTGGCTGATCGCGAGAGTATTCGTGACTGGGTACTGTTTCCCACGGGTGATGAAGGCGCCGCCCTGGTTGCGCGCCACCATAAGGCGCTTGGCGAACGCTTTCAACTTACGACCCCGCCATGGGATGTGCTGCAATGGTGTTATGACAAGCGACTCACCTATCGGCTTGCCGACAGAGTAGGCGTAGACCACCCGTGGACCCTGTACCCCGTGGATGGCGAACAGGTGGCGGCGAGCGAGTGCCCGTACCCGGTCATTCTAAAACCCGCCTATTCCCGCAGCTACAATCGATTCACGGCATCGAAAGCTTGGCGCATAGATAACCGTGCGCAACTCCTCGCGCGGTACGACGAGGCCAAGATGCTCGTTGACCCAGGTGCTTTGATGATCCAGGAACTTATTCCGGGGGGAGGGGAGTCGCAGTTTTCCTACACCGCACTGTGCCAGGACGGGCGGGTGACTGCATCACTTACTGCGAGACGGACCCGGCAAATTCCTATGGACTTTGGGCGTGCCAGTACATTTGTTGAGACGGTCGACGACCCATCAACATCAGCGACCGCGGTTCGCCTCATCGAGGCATTGCGATACACAGGCATTCTGGAAGTTGAATTCAAACGAGATCTGAGTGATGGGAAGCTTAAGCTGCTGGACATCAATCCGCGCGTCTGGGGCTGGCACAGTCTCTGTGGACCTGCAGGGGTGGACTATCCATATCTGTTGTGGCTCCTGACGATCGGCGAACCGATACCGGTGACGAAGGCAGCGGTCGGTATGCGTTGGGTGCGGATGAGCACTGACGCGCCCACGGCGATCCGCGAGGTTCTTCACGGTCGCCTGTCATTGCGCGAGTACCTACGCTCCATCCGGCCCCCTGTTGCCCAGGCAATTTACGCATCTGATGATCCCGTGCCTGGGGTTCTTGAAATTCCGCTTCTTGCGTACTTACTCGGCAAAAGGGTCCTTAGCGGTGGCAGGATCGCATGAACGAGTGCTGAAGTGTAGGGGGCGCTTGGTACTAGCGGAGCCACTCGGGGTTCCATTCAACCCGCAGCTCAGGGCATCAGAAATCGAAATTGCGAAGGCCGTCGAGTGAAGGCGATCCCTGATTGTAGGACTGAGAGTTCAGGTTACCTGCCTGACGAATTGATGCTGTCAAGTGGGTTTCATTCCGATCTCAGGAAAATCCAATGTTATGGAGGCTCAAAGTTGAAAGCGACATCTGACGTGGTGGTTGTCGGCGCTGGCCCTTATGGATTGTCAGCGGCAGCGCATTTGAATGCGTGCGGAGTGAACGTCCGTGTCTTTGGGGAGGCCATGTCATTTTGGGATCGCAATATGCCTGAGGGCATGTGTTTGCGATCTCCCTGGGAAGCGTCCCAATTGTCTGATCCCGGCAAGTCGCTGACTATCGACGCATTTCAAGCTGCCACCGGCGAGCGTGTGAGTCGGCCCATCCCAATCAGACGGTTCGTGGCTTACGGTCACTGGTTTCAGTCCCGCGCCGTTCCCAACCTTGAGCAGCGAAAGGTCGTCGAAATAGAAAAGAACACAGCGGGGTTCCGCGTGGTATTAGCCGATGGAGAGGCTGTACGATGCGGGCGCGTCGTCATCGCGGGAGGGATCGGACCGTTTGCCGTGCGACCGCCGCAATTCGGAGGACTCCCCCAGGAGTTGGCTTCGCATTCCTCGGAGCAGCGGAACTTGAGCATCTTTCGCGGAAAGAGAGTCGTGGTGATCGGGGGCGGGCAGAGCGCTCTCGAATCGGCCGCACTCCTGCACGAATCCCAGGCAGATGTTGAATTGCTGGTTCGCGAGAACACTGTTCAATGGACCTGGCAAAGCCCGTGGCTGCACACGTTCCGGCCCGTCGGCGCGGTCCTCTACGCCTGGCCAGACGTCGGGCCGGCCTTCATCAGTCATGCGGTTGCACGGCCGAATCTCTATCGGTTGCTTCCGCGACAGATTCAGGATTCCTGGCGTGGTAAGTCGGTCCGCCCGAACGGTGTTGGGTGGCTGAAACCTCGATTGCGCGATGTAAACATCTCCACCGGCCTCGCTGTGATTTCGGCGAACGCCCGCGGAGATCAAGTGGACTTGAAGCTGAGCGATGGCTCGCACGAACTTGTAGATCACGTGCTGATGGCTACAGGCTATCGCGTCGATGTGAGAAAGTATGAATTTCTTTCCGCATCTTTGGTATCCGCGCTGCGCCTTATCGGTGGACTTCCAGTGCTCGGGCGAGGCTTTGAATCCTCAGTTCCCGGGCTGCACTTTTTAGGCGCTCCGGCAGTATGGAGCTATGGCCCGCTTATGCGTTTCGTGGCGGGAGCCGACTTCGCCGCGCGTTCACTGTCCAAGTCCGTGGTACGTGCTCGCCGACGCATTGTTGGCCGGTCGATTGTGAATGCGGTCCAACGGCCACAGAGTGTTGCAGTGTCCCGTGGCCAAGAGGGGCAATAGAAACTCAAACCGAGACTGTATGTCTTCCGGTTCTTTAGCCTCACCCAATGAATAGAACATTTGTGGAGTACTATCGCTGTGCCGAAGAGTTCGCCGGTTGTTTTCTAAATGGCGTACCATCGGGGCGTTTAGGTCATTTCCGATTTGGACCCGATGCGATTTGCTATGGCTCTATCAACAAGGGGGCAGTACACCCCAGCCCGGAGGGAGAGCTTCACGACGCTTTGGAGGATGCCGTGGTGGAGCGGGGGGTGGTAAGGCTCTCTTTCGACGCCGACCAGGTTGTCAACAATCTTCGATTTGAGCGTTATTGCAGCAGCCCGGCAAAAAGATCGTTGCTCTCGGGAGGACTCGCTAATAAGTTGTACTACCTGGCACGGCCGATGCTAGGCGTGGCCGTGCGCCGGCACCTCCAGAAGCTCAGGCTCGCTGATTGGCGATCGATTCCATTTCCGCGCTGGCCAGTGGATCAAACCGTCGAGCAGGTGCACGAGACGATGCTTCGCCTCTGCCTGCAGGCCCACGATGGACGACCAGTGCCGTTCATTTGGTTTTGGCCCCGGGGTCTTCCAAGCTGCGTGGTTGTTACTCACGACGTAGAAGCCGTCAAAGGGCGTGATTTCTGCCCGGCACTGATGGACGTCGATGAGAACTTTGGCATAAAAAGTTCGTTTCAATTGGTTCCCGAAGAACGGTATGGCCTCAGTCCGTCGTTTGTCGAAAGCATCCGTTCGAGGGGTTTCGAAGTAAATGTTCACGACCTGAATCACGACGGGCGGCTATATTCCAGCGAGGCGAAGTTCTTTGATCGGGTACGCCGCATTAACCATTATGGTAGCGCGCTTGGCGCGCAGGGATTTCGCTCAGGCGCGCTTTACCGGAATCTCTCCTGGTACGGCGCTCTTGAATTTTCCTACGATATGTCCGTGCCCAACACAGCACATCTGGATCCACAACGCGGTGGCTGCTGTACCGTGATGCCCTATTTCGTCGGTAAGATCTTGGAGTTACCCGTCACTACTACCCAGGACTATTCCCTTTTTCATATCCTCAAGCAGTATTCGATCGATCTTTGGAAACGCCAAATTTCACAGATCATGGAAAAGCA
>Ga0137415_10002031_pt1 | contig 20166 bp, 18 predicted proteins | sample CZODoug3_1_1_16f_FD_183082 | JGI IMG/M metagenome (GOLD analysis project Ga0137415, IMG submission 183082) | Vadose zone soil fungal communities from Angelo Coast Range Reserve, California, USA - CZODoug3_1_1_16fungal (Hybrid Assembly) | ecosystem: Environmental > Terrestrial > Soil > Vadose...
CGGTCCGCGCCGCGCACCTCGCGGGCCTTCGCGGTGACCCCGAGCCGCCGCGCCGCGCCGACCAGGGCGAGCGCCGCTTCCGGGCCCGGGCAGGTCACCTCGAGGGCGGAGCTGCGGCCGGGCTCGGTCAGCGAGCCGTGCGCCAGGAACGCGCCCCGCCAGGCCGCCTCGGCGTCGCACAGCCCGCCGGAGACCACCTGCGGCGGCAGCCCGCGCACCGGCCGGCCGCGCAGGTCCAGCAGCCCGGTCTGGCGGGCCAGCCCGGCGCCGTCCTTGACCACCCGGATCACGTACCGGGCGCCCCGGCGCAGCCCACCGGAGCTGATCACCTGCACCTCCGAGGTGTGCCCGTACAGGTCGTGGATCTCCCGGCGCAGCCGCCGGGCCACCGACCCGGTGTCCACCTCGGCCTCGATCACCACCTTGCCACCCACGATGTGCAGCCCACCCGCGAACCGCAACACCGAGGACAGCTCGGACCGACGGCAGCACGGCTTGGTCACCGACAACCGGCTGAGCTCGTCCTTTACCGACGCAGTCATCGCCACCTCGTGCTCTCCTCTCGGCTGGGCACCGCCCGCGTGCCGCTGTCCCGCTCCCGCCAGCCCGACTCGACCAGCACCGACCGCACCGCATCCGCGAGCGCAGCGGGATTGTGCCTCGCCGACCCATCCGGCTCGCCAATAGGGGCCAGTACGGCCCGCGCACCGAGCGCGGCGGCCGAGTGTTGCAGCCGCTCCGGCACCGGCACGGCACCGGTGTCGGCCAGCACCGCGTCGATCCGCAGCTCTGGAGCGTGCTGGCAGAGTACGTCCAGGTGCCGTTCGGGTGAGAACCCGGCGGTCTCTCCCGGCTGCGGGGCCAGGTTCAGCACCACCACCCGGCGCGCCGGAGTGTCCAGCAGCGCCTGCCGCAGCTCCGGCACCATCAGGTGCGGCAGCACGCTGGTGAACCAGGACCCGGGGCCGAGCAGCACCAGCTCCGCGTCCCGCACCGCCGCGACCGCCTGCTGGCACGCCTTGGGGTGGCTGGGCTGCACCCACACCCGGCGCACCCTGCCCGGGGTGCTGGCCACCGCGACCTGGCCACGGATCCGGCTGACCGTCTCCGGGTCGCGCCCCAGGCCCACCACCTCGGCCTCGATGACCAGCGGCTCCGCGCTCATCGGCAGCACCCGGCCGCGCACCCCGAGCAGCCGGCAGGCCTCGTCCAGGGCGGCCACCGGGTCGCCCAGCACCTCGATCAGCCCGGCCAGCAGCAGGTTGCCCACCGCGTGCCCGGCCAGTGCGCCGCTGCCGCCGAACCGGTGTTGGAACAGCTCGCCCCACAGTTCACCGGACCGCGAGTGGTCGGCCAGCGCGGCCAGCGCCATCCGTAGGTCGCCCGGGGGCAGCACGCCCAGCTCGCCGCGCAGCCGCCCGGAGGAGCCGCCGTCGTCGGCCACCGTGACCACCGCGGTCACCCGCTCGGTGAGCAGCCGCAGCGCACTCAGCGTGGCATACAGCCCATGCCCACCCCCGAGCGCGACCGCCCGAAGCCCATGCAGAGCGCTCGCCGCGGACGTCTCGTTACCGAACTGCACACCAGGCAGGTCCGGACGCGTCAAAACCTGCCTCCTGTGCAGTTCGGTAACTCCGGGCAGAGCGGCCCCGAGCCGGTCGGGCCGGTCATTCGCGTCCCAGGTCGCGGTGCACCACGCTGACCGCGACACTGTCCTCGCCGCGCATCCTGCGGGCCAGCTCCTCCGAGATGGCCACGCTGCGGTGCTTGCCGCCGGTGCAGCCCACAGCCACCGTCAGGTACCGCTTGCCCTCCCGCCGGTAGCCGCCGTTCACCAGCTTCAGCAGGTCGTGGTACCGGTCCAGGAACTCCTCGGCACCTTCCTGGGACAGCACGTAGTCCCGCACCGCGGTGTCCTTGCCGTTGAACTCGCGGAGCTCCGGGATCCAGTACGGGTTCGGCAGGAACCGCATGTCCACGACCAGGTCCGCGTCCATCGGCAGGCCGTACTTGTAGCCGAAGGACAGCAGCGTCATCCGGGTCTGCAACGAGCTCTCCGTGCCGAAGGTCTGCTCCAGCGCGGCCCGCAGCTGGTGCACCGAGAGCGCGCTGGTGTCCAGCACCAGGTCGGCGACATTGCGCAGCGGGCCGAGCAGCTCGCGCTCGGCGGCGATGCCGTCGGCCAGCCGACCGGTGCCCTGCAGCGGGTGCCCGCGCCGGACGTGCTCGAACCGCCGGATCAACACCTGGTCGCTGGCCTCCAGGAACAGCAGCCGGGGTTTGTAGCCCCGGGCATCCAGGTCCTTGATCACCGAGGCCAGGTCGTCGGTGAACGCCCGGCTGCGCACGTCCATCACCACCGCGACGCGGGTGATGTCGCCGCGCGCTCGCGCACCCAGGTCGACCATGGTGGAGATCAGCTCGGGCGGCAGGTTGTCCACCACGAACCAGCCGAGATCCTCCAGTACCTTGGCGGCGGTGCTGCGACCGGCCCCGGACAAGCCGCTGACCAGCGCCACCTCGATGCCCGGGGTGCTCGCCGCGGTCTCCTCCGCCGCTTCGCTCACGATCATTCCCCCTCGTTGGCGTTCGGTTGGTCGGCGTTCGGCTGGTCGGCGTTCGGCTGGTCGGCGTTCGGCTGGTCGGCGTGCAGCGCGGCCACCACCGCCGCGGCCGTCCGGGGGCCCATCCCGGGCACGGCGGCGATCTCGTCGAGTCCGCCGCTCCGCGCGGTCTGGCGCAACTTGCGCAGTGAGCCGAAGTGCTTGAGCAGCGCGGTCCGCCTGGCCTGGCCGAGACCGGGCACCGAGTCCAGCTCGGAGGCGGTCATCCGCTTGGACCGCTTCTGCCGGTGGTAGGTGATGGCGAACCGGTGTGCCTCGTCGCGGATGCGCTGCAGCAGGTAGAGGCCCTCGCTGGTGCGGGGCAGGATGACCGGGTCCGGGTCGGCGGGCAGCCAGACCTCCTCCAGCCGCTTGGCCAGCCCGCACACCGCCACGTCGGTCACCCCGAGCTCGGCGAGCACGTCCGAGGCGGCCTCCACCTGCGGGGCGCCGCCGTCCACCACCAGCAGGTTGGGCGGGTAGGCGAACTTACGTGGGCGGCCGGTCACCGGGTCGATGCCGCCCCGGATCGCCGGCGCGGCCTCGTCCCGCTCGGCACCGTCGGGCTCGTCGGGGTCGTCGAGCGGGTGGCCGTTGGTACCCGGCTCGCCGCCCAGCCCGGGTTCGCCGGTCTGGTCGGTTTCACCGGTCTGGTCGGTTTCACCGGTCTGGTCGGTCTCCGCGAGGTAGCGGCGGAACCGGCGGCGCACCACCTCGGCGATGGACGCCACGTCACCGCCCTCGGCACTGAGCTCACCCACCCCGCCGGCTGTGCTCTCCCCACCCCGCCGGCTCCGCCCGCTACCGTCCCCCGTGCCGGCTGCCGTCCCCCTGCCCCGCACGGCGAACCGGCGGTACTCCGACTTGCGGGCCAGCCCGTCCTCGAACACCACCAGCGAGGCCACCACGTCGCTGCCCTGCACGTGGCTGACGTCCACGCACTCGATGCGCAGCGGCGCGGTGTCCAGCCCGAGCGCGTCCTGGATCTCGGTCAGCGCGGCGGACCGGGCGGTCAGGTCGCCGGCGCGGCGCAGCTTGTGCTGGGTGAGCGCCTCCGCGGCGTTGCGGGCCACCGTGTCGGCCAGCGCGCGCTTGTCGCCCCGCCGCGGCACCCGTAGCTGAACCCGGGAGCCGCGCAGCCCGCACAGCCACTCGGCCAGCGCGTCGGCGTCCGGCGGCAGCTCAGGGACCAAGATCTCCCTCGGTACCGGTTGGGTGGCGTCGTCAGCCGCTTCGGCCAGCGCGGCCTGCTCGCCGTAGAACTGCGTGATGAACCGCTCCACCAGCACCGCTGTGGTTTCACCGGCGCCCTCCAGCTTGTCGGTCACCCAGCCGCGCTGGCCGCGGACCCGGCCGCCGCGCACGTGGAACACCTGGACGGCGGCCTCCAGCTCGTCCTGGGCGAAAGCGACCACGTCCGCGTCGGTACCGTCGCCGAACACCACCGCCTGGCGCTCCATCGCGCGGCGCAGCGCCCCGATGTCGTCGCGCAGCCGCGCCGCCCGCTCGAACTCCAGTGCGTCGGACGCCTCGGCCATCTGCCGCTCGAACTCGCGCACCATCCGGTCGGTGCGGCCGGAGAGGAACTCCGCGAAGTTCTCCACGATGGACCGGTGCTCGTCGGCGGTGACCCGCCCGACACACGGCGCGGAACACTTGTCGATGTAGCCGAGCAGGCAGGGCCGACCGATCTGCCCATGCCGGCGAAACACCCCGGCCGAGCAGGTGCGCGCCGGGAACACCCGCAGCAGCAGGTCCAGCGTCTCCCGGATGGCCCAGGCGTGCGCGTACGGGCCGAAGTAGCGCACCCCCTTGCGCCGAGGCCCCCGGTAGACGTGCAGCCTGGGGTACTCCTCGTGCAGGGTGACGGCCAGCACCGGGTAGGTCTTGTCGTCCCGGTACCGGACGTTGAACCGGGGGTCGAACTCCTTGATCCAGTTGTACTCGAGCTGGAGCGCCTCCACCTCGGTGGTGACCACCGTCCACTCCACGTGCGCCGCCGTGGTGACCATCTGGCGGGTGCGCGGGTGCAGGTTGGACAGGTCGGCGAAGTACGAGTTCAACCGGCTGCGCAGGCTCTTCGCCTTGCCGACGTAGATCACCCGACCGCGCTGGTCGGAGAACCGGTACACCCCCGGGGCCTCCGGGATGGTGCCGGCGGCCGGGCGGTACGTGGAGGGATCAGCCATGGCACCCTCAAGCGTAGTTGGCCGGCCAAGCACCCTCTGGACCGTCCCGCCCCGGCACTAGGTCAGCGCTAGGCCGGCAGCGCGAGCAACCGCTCGATGACGTCGTCCAACCGCTCGGCGACCACGTGCGGCGCGTCGAACACGTCGGACATGCCGCCCTCCAACCGGGTGGCGAACCCGGCCAGCAGCCCGGCCCGGATCGCCCCGTGCACGTCCCAGGAGTGCACCGCGACCAGCGCCGCGCGGCCCGGCTCCGCGCCGACCCGCTGGCAGGCCCAGTGGTAGACGGTGGGCGGCGGCTTGAACGAGCTGAGCTCCTCGGCGGACAGCACGCCGCGCAGGTAGCTGCGCAGCTGCGCCCGGTCCAGTGCGGCGCGCACCACGTCGGCCGAGCCGTGGGTGAACGCGTACGCCGGTACCTTGGCCTTGGCCAGCATGATCAGCGCGGGCTCCACGTCCGGGTGCGGCGGCAGCTCGCTGAACCCGTCGAGCACGTGCTGCACGGCCGCCTCGGACAGCCGGCGGCCGGTGGTGCAGATCAGCGCGGAGCGGGCCACCTCGGCGAACGGCGGCGCCCCGCCGGCCAGGGTGAGCGCCATGCCGTCCCGCAGTGTGCGAGCGAAGAACAGGTCCAGCTCGTGCTCGGGGCGACCGACGTCAACGAACCGGGACCGCAGCGCATCCACCTGCAGCAACGTCTCGAAGACGTCGAGCAGCACCACCTTGGGGCGCCGGGCCTGGGTCCGTTCGGACCCGGTCATCGGCGGAGTCATGACCGCACCGCCTCATCGCTTCGGGGATCTTGAGGGCGTGACGGGAGACGAGGGTAACGGGATGCGCCCGCGCGGTTGCTCCCGGTAGCCAGATATGACGCGGAGTACATGCCGGACCCGGGCGGCATACAGCGGCGCGAGCAGGTAACCGGGGTAGGACGACAGCCAGGTGGCGCTGCCCAGGCTCACCGCGTCGGCGCCGGCCCAGAAGTACTCCCGGCAGTCGTCGGCGGTGCGGATCCCCCCGGTGGCGATGATCGGCAGGGTCACCCCGGCGTCCCGCAGCTCGGCCACCACCCGCAGCCCGATCGGCTTGATCGCCCGCCCGGACAGCCCGCCGAACCGGTTGGCCAGCAACGGCTCGCCGGTGCGCGGGTTCAGCCGCAGCGCCTTCACCGTGTTGATCGCGGTGAGCGCGCTCACCCCGGCCCGCGCGGCGCGGCGGGCGTTGTCCAGGTAGTCCACGTCGGGGGAGAGCTTGAGGATCACCGGGTGGTTGCTGCGCGGCACCGCCTCGGCCAGCACCGCGTCCAGGATCTGGGAGAAGTCGAAGTTCACGTTGTGACAGGACACGTTGAACTCGACGGCGGCGATGTCTCCGGCCGGCACGGCGGCGTTCACCGTGTCGACCAGGCTGACGAACTCCTCGGCGGAGAACCCGCCCAGCGAGATGATGGTGCGCTGCTCGCGGGTGCGCGGGTAGTAGTCCCGCAGGTAGGCCTCGATACCGACGTTGCACCAGCCGAACGCGTTGATGAAGCCCGCACTGGTGGGGCGGAGCACCCTGTTGTACCGCTTGAGCAGCCCCGGGAGCTCGCGCAGCGCCCAGTCGTCCCGGGTGGTGAAATGACCCTCCCGGGGCGCCACGGTGAGAGTGCGGGTGGTGACCGCGCCGAACCGGCGCAGCGGCACGAGCATGGCGATCGGGCTCATGCCGTAGAACGCCGTGTTCGCCACGCCGTAGCCGAGCAGGCTGGACGAGGTGACCAAGCGGTTGCGCAGCACGATGTCACCAAGCCTGACGCCCTGCTCCGCCTCCGCCGGCGGCCTGCCCCGCGACCACAACACGTCAGCCTCCTGAAATATCTACGCCATTGTCCACCACCGGCTCGAGGAGACTCCCCGGCGGGCGCCCGCCGGGGGGTCAGCCCGGGGAGGCGGATGCGTCGCGGTAGGCGGCGTGCAGCGCGCGCAGCTCCCGCATCGCGGCCACCGCCCGCTGCCCGTCCACCAACTGGATCGCCGACACCGGCAGGTACTCGTCGTCGGCCAGCTCCAGCCGGGCCCACCGGGAGCCGTCCGGGAAGCTCACCTCGAGCACCTCGGACCAGGGCAGCCGCCGGGTGATCAGCAGGTTCCGAACCTCCACGCCGTCGGCGTCGGCGCGCACCCTGGCCAGGGTCAGGCTCAGTACGGCCAGCGCGATCAGCAGCCCGAGCAGCACCATCGCCACCTGGTCGGCGGTGCGGAAGTACACGCCGGTGGACACGCTGCGCAGTTGCAGCGCGATCGTCGTCATCACCACGAACAGGGCCACCGCGCAGATCCACGCCACCCAGCGCACCCGCCGGGGCCGAATGACCAGCCGGGCCGGGCCCGTCCCGGCTGGGCCGCCAGCTGGGTCCCCCACTGGGCCGCCGCTCACCCTGGCTCCCCCGCCCCGCGTAGTACGCGCAGTGCCAGCGCGGTGCGCAGCGCGGCGACGCAGGCGTCCGCGCCCTTGTCCTCGACGGAGCCGGGCAGGCCGCTGCGATCCACCGCCTGGTCCTCGGTGTTGCAGGTCAGCACGCCGTTGCCGATCGGGGTGGCCTCGTCCAGCGCGATCCGGGTCAACCCGGCGGTGACGGAGTCGCAAACGTAGTCGAAGTGCGGCGTGCCGCCCCGGATCACCACACCGAGGGCCACCACCGCGTCGTGCCGGCGGGCCAGCTCCTGGCAGACCACCGGCAGCTCCAGCGAACCGGGCACCCGCACCACGGTGGGCGCGAGGATGCCGGCATCGGCGGCCACCGCCAGCGCCCGCTCGAGCAGCGTCTCGGAGATCTTCGGGTGCCACTGGGCGGCGGCGATACCCAGTCGCAGACCCGCCGCGTTCAGCTCACCGGCCTCGGCCGGCCGCCCTTCACCACTCATACCGCTACCTTGCCGGATCCGGCCCCGGCTCGGACCGGCCGGGTCCCGATCCGGGCGGAATTCTCAGGCGGTGGCCCCGCCGCCGGTGTCCCGCTCGTCCAGGCCGTCCACCGAGTCCAGGTTGGGCAGGTCATGGCCCATCCGGTCCCGCTTGGTGCGCAGGTAGTGCAGGTTCTCCCGGGTCGGCCGGATGGGCAGCGACACCCGCTCGATCACCCGCAGCCCGTAGCCCTCCAGCCCGGCTCGCTTGTCCGGGTTGTTGGTGAGCAGCCGCATGGAGCGCACCCCGAGGTCGACCAGGATCTGCGCGCCGGTGCCGTAGTCCCGGGCGTCGGCGGGCATGCCCAGCGCCAGGTTGGCGTCCACCGTGTCGATCCCGGATTCCTGCAGCTGGTAGGCCTGCAGCTTGTGCATCAGGCCGATCCCCCGGCCCTCGTGCCCGCGCACGTAGAGCACCACGCCGCGGCCCTCGGCGGCCACCGCGGCCAGCGCGGCGTCCAGCTGCGGTCCGCAGTCGCAGCGCAGCGAGCCGAACACGTCCCCGGTGAGGCACTCCGAGTGCACCCGGACCAGCACGTTCTCCCCGTCCCCGATCTCGCCGTAGACCAGGGCGATGTGCTCGATGCCGTCCAGCACGTTGTCGTAGCCGTAGGCCACGAAGCCACCGTGCGGGGTCGGGATGCGGGCTTCGGCGACCCGCTCGACCTGCTTCTCGAAGCGGCGGCGGTAGGCGATCAGCTCGGCGATGGTGACCAGCGCCAGGTCGTGGTCGTCGGCGAACACCCGCAGCTCGTCGGCGCGGGCCATGTCGCCCTCGTCCTTCTGAGAGACGATCTCGCAGAGCGCGCCGGCCGGGTTCAGCCCGGCCAGCCGCGCCAGGTCGACGGCGGCCTCGGTGTGCCCGGGCCGGCGCAGCACTCCGCCGGCCTTGGCGCGCAACGGCAGCAGGTGCCCCGGGCGGACGAAGTCCTTGGCGTCGGCGATCGGGTCGGCCAGCAGCCGGATGGTGTGCGCCCGGTCGGTGGCCGAGATACCGGTGCTGACGCCTTCCGTGGCATCCACCGTGACGGTGAAGGCGGTGCGGAAGTTGTCGCCGTTGGAGTGGTACATCGGCGGCAGGTCGAGCCGGTCACAGTCGCTCTCGGTGAGCGCCACGCAGATGTAGCCGGAGGTGTACCGGACCATGAACGACACCAGCTCCGGAGTGGCCTTCTCGGCCGCGAAGATCAGGTCGCCCTCGTTCTCGCGGTCCTCGTCGTCGACCACGACGACGGCCTTGCCCCCGGCCAGGTCCGCGATCGCGCGCTCGACGCGCCCGAACCGGTCGCCGTCCACGTTGTGCTCCAGGCTCACCACGACCTCGCACCGCCTTCCTCGACTGGCTCGCCCGCGACGGGCTCGCCCGCAACAGGCTCGCCCGCAACAGACAGAGCCTGCCCCGCCGGCCCGGGCAGGTAGCCCGAAACCAATCGCTCGACGTACTTGGCCAGCACATCGACCTCGATGTTGACGACTTCGCCCGCATGCCGCGCGCCCAGCGTCGTTTCGGCCAGGGTGGTCGGGATGAGCGCGACGGCGAAACTGTCCCCGTCCACCGAGGCCACCGTCAGCGACACCCCGTCCACCGCGATCGAACCCTTCTCGACCACGTAGCGGGTGAGCCCCCCGTCCAGCCTGAACCTGATCTCGGCGGTGCGCTCTCCCGGTGTGTGCGACATCACGGTCGCGGTGCCGTCCACGTGGCCCTGCATGATGTGCCCGCCGAACCGCTGACCATTGGACATGGCCCGCTCCAGGTTCACCCGAGTGCCGACCGTCACTCCGGCCAGGCTGGAGCGCCGGAGCGTCTCGGGCATCATCTCCACGCTGAAGTCCGAGCCGTCGATCTCCACCGCCGTGAGACAGACGCCGCTCACCGCGATCGAGTCACCGTGTCGGGTGTCCGACGACACCACCGGCCCGTTGATCACCAACCGCACCACGTCGGCCTGCTCGTCGACCGTGCGGACCTCGCCGACCTCTTCCACGATTCCGGTGAACATCGCCCTACCCCGCCCCTCCCCGGAGTGCCGCACGGTGAGCCTCGCGGTGTGCCTCGCGGTGTGCGGACACCTGGCCGGCCTGGGCGCGCAGCGCCGCCACCGCCCTGCTCGGGTCGTCCGCCCCGTAGACCGCCGACCCGGCCACGAAACAGTCCACTCCCGCCTCGGCGGCCGCCTCGATGGTGTCGCTGTTGATCCCGCCGTCGATCTCCACGAGCAGGGTGAGCTGCCCGGTGTCCACCAACCGCCGCGCGGTTCGCACCTTCTCCAGCACCTCCGCGATGAACCCCTGTCCGCCGAATCCCGGCTCGACACTCATCACCAACAGCGTGTCGTAGTGCCGGAGTATTTCCAGGTACGGCTCGAGCGGGGTGTTCGGCTTGACCGACAGCCCGGCCCTGGCCCCGGCGGAGCGCAGGTTCGCGGCCAGCTTCACCGGGTCGGCGGCGGCCTCCACGTGCACCGTCACGTTGTGGGCGCCGGCCTCGGCGTACCCGATCGCCCAGCGGTCCGGGTCGTCGATCATCAGGTGGCAGTCCAGCGGAATGGCGGTGGCCTTGAGCAGCGCCTCGACCACCGGCAACCCGAGCGTCAGGTTCGGCACGAAGTGGCCATCCATCACGTCCACGTGCAACCAGTCCGCGCCGGACACCGCGGCCGCCTCGTCCGCCAGCCGGGCAAAGTCCGCCGAAAGGATGCTCGGCGCGATCATCGGGACCACGAACCGCACATTACGCCCACCGGCCCTCCTCGGGCGGCCATGAAACGTGCCGAATGCCTCACCCCCGCCGCCCCGCTCGCACCCCCCGCCGCCCCGCTCACACAGCCCGCGTCCCGCTCACACAGCCGCCCAGGCCGCTGTGTCAAACCCACGGGCGCTGTGTCGGCCACCGGCGCTGTGTCGGCCACCGGCGCTGTGTCGGGCCACGGGCTGTGTCGGGCCACGGGCGCTGTGTGCGGTTAGGCGGTGCGGCGGAGGAGGGCTAGGAACATCGCGTCGGTGCCGTGCCGGTGGGGCCAGAGCTGCACGGTGGGTCCGGCACCCAGCCCGGGCATCTCCGGGAGCACCTCGCGCGCGTCCAGCCGTTCCACGTTCGGGTGTTTGCGCAGCACCCCGGCGAGCACCCCGTGCGTCTCGGCCACGTGCGGCGAGCAGGTCGCGTAGCCGACCACCCCACCCACCCGGACGTGCCGCAGCGCGGCGGTGAGCAGCTCGCGCTGCAGCGAGGTCAGCCCGGCCACGTCGGACGGCTCGCGCCGCCAGCGCGCCTCCGGCCGCCGGCGCAGCGCGCCCAGCCCGGTGCACGGCACGTCGACCAGCACCCGGTCGAACTCGCCGTCCGGCAGCGGTGCCTCCCGGCCGTCCGCCACGTGCACGGTGACCGGCAGGTCGGCGGTGTTGGCGCGAACCAGCTCCGCGCGGTGCTCCGCCGGCTCGACGGCATCCAGCGTGCCCCCCGACGGCACCACCAGCTCGACCAGCCCGGCCAGCATCGCCGCCTTGCCACCGGGCCCGGCGCACAGGTCAAGCCAGCGCCCCCGGTCCTCGCCCAGCAGCGGGGCCCTGGTCAACCCGACGGCGACCAGCTGGCTGCCCTCGTCGATCACCAGCGCCATGCCCTCGCGGACCGCGTCCAGGTCACCGGGGTCGCCCGCGCCGGCCTCCAGGCGCACTCCGTACGGCGAGTACGGGGCCTGCTCCCCGCCGCTGACCAGCGCAAGCTCCTCGGCGGTGATCACTCCGGGGCGGGCCACCAGGTGCACGGCCGGTCGCTCGTCGTCGGCGGCGAGCAGCTCGGCCAGCTCCTCGGTGCTCCCGCCGAGGGCGTCGGCGAAGGCCTGCGCGATCCAGGTCGGGTGGGCGTACTTGAACGCCAGGTGCCCGATCGGGTCGGTGGCGGCGTCCGGTGCGAGCTCGGCGACCCACTCCGGTTCGGTGTGCTCGCCGACCTTGCGCAGGATGGCGTTCACGAACCCGGCGGACCGGGAGCCCTCCGAGCCGCGTACCAGCTCGACGGTGGAGTCGACCGCGGCGTGCGCCGGGATCCGGGTGCGCAGCAGCTGGTAGGCGCCCAGCCGCAGGGCGTCCAGCAGCCGGGGCTCGATCCGGGTCATCGGGCGGCTGGCACACGCCGCGATCACCGCGTCCAGCAGCCCGCTGGCCCGACACGTGCCGTAGCCCAGCTCGGTGGCCAGCGCGGCGTCCCGACCGGACAGCCGGGCCCTGCGCAGGATGGCCGGCAGCGCCAGGTTCGCATACGCGGAGCGCTCCCGCACCGCTGTGAGCAGCTCCAACGCCGCGGTCCGGGCCGGGTCGGCCACCGGCGGGCGGACCGGCGTGGTCCGGCGGGCCGGCGGGCCCGAGTTACCCGGGCGGGACGGCCGGGCCGACCGACGCGGCCCGGTCATGCCTGCGCCCCGGCGCTCGCCGGTGACTCGGCGTCCACCGCGACGAACCGCTCGCCCGGCTCCGGGCGGGTGCCCCGCGCCCAGTCCGGCGCCGCCATCTCGCGCTTCCCGGCGGCCCGCACGGTGCTCAGCTCGACCGCGCCGGTGGCCGTCCCGGCCAGCACCCGGCGCTTCTCCACCCGCAGCTCGCCGGGCAGCAGGCCACCCTGGTCCACCGGCAGCACCGGGCCGAGGCCGACCCGCTCGCCGCGGAACGTGCTCCACGCCCCCGGCTCCGGAGTGACCGAACGGACCAGCCGGTCCACCGCCGCCGACGGCGCCCGCCAGCTCACCTCGGCGTCGGCCACCGTCACCTTCGGCGCGTACGACACGCCCTCGACCGGCTGTGGCACCGGGCGCAGCACCCCGTCCTCGATGCCGTCCAAGGTGGTGACAAGCAGCTCCGCGCCCGACCGGGACAGCCGGCCCAGCAGGTCGCCGGCGGTGTCGCGGGGCCCGACGGACTCGGTGACCACGCCATACACCGGACCGGTGTCCATGCCCTCCTCGAGCCGGAACGCACTGGCCCCGGTGACCTCGTCGCCGTGCCGGATCGCGGCCTGCACGGGCGCCGCGCCCCGCCACCCGGGCAGCACCGAGAAGTGCAGGTTGACCCAACCGAACCGGGGCACCTCGAGCAGCGCCGGGCGCAGCAGCGAGCCGTAGGCCACCACTGGGCAGCAGTCCGGCCGGTAGGCGGCCAGCGACTCGACGAAGTCGGGCGCGTTCGGCTTGGGCGGGCGCAGCACCGGGACCCCGCGCGCCACGGCCAGCTCGGCGACCGGGGACGCGGCCAGCCGGCGGCCCCGGCCGGTGGGCGCGTCCGGGCGGGTGAGCACCGCGACGACCTCGTGCCGGGGTGATTCGAGCAGGGCGGACAGAGCCGGCAACGCGGCGGTCGGCGTGCCGGCGAAAACGATCCTCAACGCTATCGAACCTTCCCGAACAGCGGGTGTGGGCTGGTCTTGACCACCGGCCGGCTGGCCGGGTCGGCCTGGCCGAACCACGGGGCCGACCGGATCTCCGCCATCGCCTGCTTGCGCGTCTCCGGGTCCAGCCGGTCCAGGAACAGCACGCCGTCCAGGTGGTCGGTCTCATGCTGGATGCACCGGGCGAGAAGCTGGCTGCCCTCCACCTGGACCGGGTCGCCGTGCATGTTCCAACCGTCGGCCACCACGTGCAGGTGGCGGCGGCACTCCCAGCTGTAGCCGGGGATGGACAGGCACCCTTCCGGGCCGACCTGGGTGTCCTGGCCGACCACGTCGAAGGTCGGGTTCACCAGATGCCCCTCGAAGCCGTCGCAGTGGTAGACGAACACCCGCAGACCCACTCCCAGCTGGGGGGCGGCCAACCCAACGCCGCCCTCGCCAGCCAGCGTGTCGGTGAGGTCGGCGACCAGTTTGCGCAGCTCGACGTCGAAGTCGACGACCTCGGCGGCACGGGTGCGCAGCACCGGATCGCCGAAGAGCCGGATCGGCTGGATCGCCATGGTGAGTGCCGCCCCCTGTATGTCTTCGGTCTGCTTCCACCAGCTTAATGACCGCCGCGGTGGCGACCGCCGTGACCGCGCCGGCAGGCCCGGCGGGCCCAGCGGGGCCAGCCCGGCGGGGCCGGCGCGGCGGGCCGCCCGGCCCAGCGGGGTCGGCCTGTAGTTACCGAACTCCACAGCAGGCAGGTTGCGGCGCGATCGAACCTGCCTGGTGTGGAGTTCGGTAACACGCGGCCGGGGCGGACGCCCTGCGCCGGGCAGGGGCGGCGGGTGGCGGCTGGGCGGGGCGGCTAGCCGATCTCTTGGGGGTCGAGCTGGACGCGGACCGGGTCGGGCGCCTTGCGGGCGGTCCGGGCGGCCTGGCCGGCGGCCAGCGCGGCGGCCAGCGCCCGCCCCTCCGACCGGGGTGTCCGCACCAGTGCCCGCTCGCGTACGCCACCGGACGGGCCGGGGTCGAGCTCCACCGGGCCGAGGATCTCCACGGACTCCGGCAGCCGCACCGCCTCGAGCAGGTCGGCGACCGCGTCCGGCGCCCCGTCCACGGTGGCCATCCGAACCGCCGGAGGGAACCCCACCTCGATGCGGGCGGCCAGCTCGGCGGCGGCGTGGCCGGCCGGATCCCACCGGACCAGCGCCTGCACCACGGCCAGTCCGGGGTCGGCGGCGACCACCGCGCGACCCCCGGCCGCCTGGGGGCGGACCAGCGCCACCGCGGCCATCCACCGCCGCAACGTCTCCTCGGCCACCCGCAGGTCCGGCCGGGACAGCAGCGCCCAACCGTCCAGCAGCAGCGCGGTGCCGTACCCGGCTCCGCCGTCGGCGCCGTCCACCCACGGCTCGGCGCCCGGGGTGGCCACCACCAGCGCCGGGCCGGCGGGCACCGAGGTGAGCACGTCCGCGCCACCGCCGGAACCGCGCACCGCCACCCCGGGGAACGCCCTGCCCAGTTCCTCGGCGGTGCGCCGGGCGCCGACCACCGTGGCCCGGAGTCGGCGGGACCCACACGCGGCACAGCGGAACGTCGGCTCGGCCACGCCACACCACCGGCAGGTCGGCGAGGCCGGGCCGCTGCCGTCAACGCTGTCCCGGACCTCCCGCCCCCCACCGGCCGACCGACCCGGGCCGCTGCCGTCAACGCTGTCCCGGACCTCCCGCCCGCCGATGGCCGACCAGCCTGACCCGCTGTCGGCCGACCGACCCGACCCGCCGGCCGCCCTGGGCAGCCCGAGCGGCCCGGCGCAGCGCCGGCAGCGGGCCGGTTCCCGACAGCCTGCGCAGGCCAGCCCGGGGACGTAACCGGCCCGGGGCACCTGGATCAGCACCGGCTCCCCCCGGCCCAGTGCCGCGCGGGCCGCGTCGAACGCCACCTTGGGCAGCCGGGCGGCCCTGGCGTGCGGGTCGTCCACCAGCTGCCCCTCGGTCTCCGCCACCGGGGTGACCCGGGGTACCGAGGCGCGCAGCTCGGGCCGTTCGGCGATCACCTCGCGCGCCCACCCGGACTCCACCAGCAGCTGCGCCTCGGCGGTCCGGGCAAACCCGGCGACCAGCAGCGCGGCGCCGGTGGCGTGCGCCCGGTGCACCAGCAGGTCCCGGGTGTGCGGGTAGGGCGCGCGCGGCTCGGCGTGCAGGTCGTCGCCGTCGTCCCAGACGGCCATCAGCCCGGGGTGGGCGACCGGGGCGAACGCGGCCGCCCGGGTGCCCACCACCACCCGCACCCGGCCCCGGCGCACCGCCAACCAACCGCGGTACCGGCGGGCCGGGCCGAGGTCGGCGGTGAGGGTGACCACCTGCTCGGGGCCGAGCAGCTCGGCGCAGGCGGCCGCGATCCGGGTGACGTCCCGCTGGTCGGGGGCCACCACCAGCGCCCCCCGCCCGGCCGCGTGCGCGGCGGCGGCGACCTCGGCCAGCCGGGCCGGCCACGCCTCGCCGGGCGTGGGCTGCCACACCGCGTGCGCACCCCGCCCGGCCGCGACCGCGTCCAGCAGCGCCGTGCCGTGCCGGTACCGGCGCCACCCACCGGCGCCAGGTCCCGCGTCGGCCCGGTCCTGCCCAGCCATGACCGCCGCGTCGCCGGTCTCCGGCCCCGCACCAGCCAGCACACCGGCAACCGGCTCCGCACCAGCCGGCACACCGGCAACCGGCTCCGCCTCCACGCGGGCGTGCCGGGGAGGCACGGCCAACCGCACCACGTCGGCGAACGTCCCCGCGTACCGGTCGGCCACCGACCGGCACAGCGCGGCCAGCTCGGGCGAGAGCACCGGTTCGGGGGACACCACCCGCTCCAGCCAACCCAGTTTGCCCTCGTGCTCGGAGCGCTCCAGCCGGTCCAGCAGCCAGCCGTCCACCAGCCGCCCGGCGAACCGGACCCGGACCCGCACCCCTGGCCGGGCGTCCTCGGACATCTCCTCGGACACCTGGTAGTCGAATGGCCGGTCCAGGTGCGCCAGCGACACGTCCACGGCCACCCGGGCAACCGGGAGCTCGGCGGCCGGCCGCCGCTCCCCCCGCCTGGGCGTACGTCGAGCAGCGGCGGTCACAACGCCCGGTTTATCAGACCCGGCGGCCCAGGGCCCCGGGCGGGCGGAAGATCAGGCGCCGGCGGCCGACTTCAGCGCGTCCGCCCGGTCCGCCCGCTCCCACGGCAGGTCCAGGTCGGTGCGGCCGAAGTGCCCGTAGGCGGCGGTCGGCGCGTAGATCGGCCGCAGCAGGTCCATGTCCCGGATGATCGCCGCCGGCCGTAGGTCGAACACGTCGGTGATGGCGCCCTGGATCTTGCTCGGGTCGACCACCTCGGTGCCGAAGGTCTCTACGAACAGCCCGACCGGGGCCGCCTTGCCGATCGCGTACGCCACCTGCACCTCGACCCGCTGGGCCAGCCCGGCGGCCACCACGTTCTTCGCCACCCAGCGCATGGCGTACGCGGCCGACCGGTCCACCTTCGAGGGGTCCTTGCCGGAGAACGCGCCGCCGCCGTGCCGGGCCATCCCGCCGTAGGTGTCCACGATGATCTTGCGGCCGGTCAGCCCGGCGTCGCCCATCGGACCGCCGATGACGAACCGCCCGGTCGGGTTGACCAGCAGCTTGGTGTCCGAGGCGTCGAGCCGCAGCCCGGCCAGCTCCGGCTCCACCACGTGCTGGCGGATGTCGCCGACCATCGTGCGTTCCAGATCCACGTCCTCGGTGTGCTGGCTGGAGACCACCACGGTGTCCACCCGGATCGCCTGGTCACCGGCGTACTCGATGGTGACCTGGGTCTTGCCGTCCGGACGCAGGTACGGCAGCACGCCGGTCTTGCGCACCTGGGCCAGCCGCCGGGCCAGCCGGTGCGCCAGCGCGATCGGCAGTGGCATCAACTCGGGGGTGTCGGTGCACGCGTAGCCGAACATCAGGCCCTGGTCGCCGGCGCCCTGCCGGGCAATCAGATCCTCGAGTGCGACACCGCTCTCCACCCGGGCCTCGTAGGCGGTGTCAACGCCCTGCGCAATGTCGGCCGACTGGGCGCCGATCGCGATGTTGACCCCGCAGGAGTTCCCGTCGAAGCCCTTGGCCGAGGAGTCGTAGCCGATCTCCAGGATGCGTTCCCGGACCAGCGTCGGGATGTCCACGTACGCACTGGTGGTCACCTCGCCGGCGACATGCACCTGGCCGGTGGTGACCATCGTCTCGACCGCGACCCGGCTGCGCGGATCGGCCGCGAGCAGCGCGTCGAGCACCGAGTCGCTGATCGCGTCGCACATCTTGTCCGGGTGACCTTCGGTCACCGACTCGCTGGTGAACAACCGCCGGCTTCCGCTTGCCACTGGCGTACCCCTCGTCCCGTTTGCAGGTCGAACTCGCTGCCCGAGCCTAGACGACGGCCCTCACGGTTACGGCACAGAAGACGTCGCTATCACAACCGGACCGGCCAGTACCAGCCCCAATTGAGCACTGAACGAGACCGATGCGTTACCGAACGGCAGGGGAGTCGTTGGAACCGAATGAATGCGGACCCCGCGACCGTTTCGAGAGAGGTAGAGATCATGCCGAAGGTTCGTTTCAATGCACGGATAGTCGCACTGGCCGGCTTGGTGGTTGCCGCCGCGACCGCGCTCGTGCTGGCCATGGCCGGCCCGGCGCTGGCCGCCGGCAGCCAGCTGACCAGCTGCACCGACCAGGTTCGGGTTCGGTCCCAGCCCAGCACCAATGCACCGGTGATCGGTTCCTGCAAGGCCGGCGAGAAGGTCACCGTCGACGAGACCCGCAACGGCTTCGCCCACCTGGTCAACAAGTCGGGCTGGGCTTCGTCGGACTACGTCGCCCTGAACGGCCGCAGCGGCCGGTCGGCGCACCCGGCCACCTCCCGGGGCACCAACAACGGCGACAACACCAACGACAGCGCCACCAGCGACACCGGTGACGACAACGGCGACAACGGCGACGACACCAGCGGAAACGACGATGGCAGCCCGGACCGCTCGAGCAGCTCGGGCGGGTTCCTCGGCGGCCTCTGAGCCCCGACAGCCCCTGGCCGTGGCCCCTGCTCCCTCACCGGAGCACGGGCCACGGCTTGCTGCTCCGAACGGTGCAGCGCTCCGCACGGCAGCGCTCCGAAACTCAGCTACGGGCGATCGAACTCAGCCGCGGGCGGCGATCGCGTCCCACACCCGCGAGGCCAGCAGCGCCTTGGAGCCGGCAGGCAGCTCGACCTCGCCGCCCTCCGCGGACAGCAACCAACCCGCATTGTCCGGCTGCTCGAAGGCCACGCCGTCGCCCACGGCGTTCACCACGAGCAGGTCACAGCCCTTGCGGGCCAGCTTGGCCCGGCCGTGGAACAGCACGTCCCCGGTCTCGTCGCCGGTCTCGGCGGCGAAGCCGACCACCAGCTGGCCCGCCGGGCGCAGGCCGACCAGCTCGACCAGGATGTCCGGATTGGTGGTCAGGGTGAGGGTGGGCGGCCCCGCCGCCGTCTTCTTGATCTTGTGGTCGGTCGGCGACTCCGGCCGGAAGTCGGCCACCGCGGCGGCCATCACCACCACGTCCGCCCCCTTGGACTCGTCCACCATCGCGGCGCGCAGCTGCTCGGCGGTGCCCACGTGCACCATCCGGACGCTGGCCGGTGGGGCGAGGTCGGCGGTGTGCGCGCTGACCAGGGTCACGTCGGCGCCCCGCTGCGCGGCCACCCGGGCCAGCGCGTATCCCTGCCGGCCGGAGGAGCGGTTACCCAGGTAGCGCACCGGGTCCAGCGGCTCGCGGGTGCCGCCGGCGGAGACCACCACGCGGTGGCCGGCCAGGTCGTACGGCAGTGCGTCGGCGCGCTCCAGCAGCAGGCGGGCGAGCTCGGCGATCTCGACCGGTTCGGGCAGCCGCCCGGGGCCGCTGTCCACCCCGGTCAGCCTGCCGGAGGCCGGTTCCATCACGACGATGCCCCGCGAGCGCAGCAGCGCCACGTTGTCCTGGGTGGCCGGGTGCAGCCACATCTCGGTGTGCATGGCGGGCACCAGCAGGACTGGACAGCGGGCGGTGAGCAGGGTGGCGGTCAGCAGGTCGTCGGCCCGGCCGTGCGCGGCCCTGGCGAGCAGGTCCGCGGTGGCCGGGGCGACCACGACCAGCTCCGCCTGCTGGCCGAGCCGGACGTGCGCCACCTCGGGCACGTCGTGGAAGACACCGGTGTGCACCGGCTGCCCGGACAGCGCCTCGAAGGTGGCCGCGCCGACGAAGCGCAGCGCGGCCTCGGTCGGGATGACCCGCACCTGGTGGCCGGACTCGGTGAGCCGGCGCAGCAGCTCACCGGCCTTGTAGGCGGCGATCCCCCCGGCAACACCGAGGACGACCCGCCGCCGTTCGGTCAATTCACTCGCCCTCGGTGTGCTCGAGCAGCCCATCGTGGATCTCGCGCATGGCGATGGACAGCGGCTTCTCCCTCGGGCCCGGCTCGACCAGCGGGCCGACGTACTCCAGGAGGCCCTCGCCCAGCTGGGAGTAGTAGTCGTTGATCTGCCGGGCGCGCTTGGCCGCGAAGATCACCAACGCGTACTTCGAGCTGGCCTTGTCGAGCAGGTCGTCAATCGGCGGGTTGGTGATGCCCTCGGGCGTACTGAGCGTCGAGGTGTCGGTCAGTGGCATGCTCACTCAAGAACTCCCGAGGGTTTGCTGTGGCTCAAGACAGGCTGTTCCCCCAGCGGGGGCGCCAACTAGCAAGGATACCAATCGCCGCACGACCCGGTTCAGGTCGTCGTTCACCACGGTCACGTCGAACTCCGTGTGGGCCGCCAACTCCTCGCGGGCGGTGGCCAGCCGGCGCTCGACCGCGGCCGGCGACTCGGTACCTCGGGACGACAGTCGAGCCACCAGGTCGTCCCAGCTGGGCGGCATCAGGAACACCATCAGCGCGTCCGGCCGGCATGCCTTGATTGCGCGAGCACCGGCCAGGTCGACCTCGATCAGCACCGGGTCGCCCGCCTCGAGGTGTTCCACGACCGGGGCGGTCGGGGTCCCCGAGCGGTGCAGCCC
>Ga0137415_10002032_pt1 | contig 20164 bp, 15 predicted proteins | sample CZODoug3_1_1_16f_FD_183082 | JGI IMG/M metagenome (GOLD analysis project Ga0137415, IMG submission 183082) | Vadose zone soil fungal communities from Angelo Coast Range Reserve, California, USA - CZODoug3_1_1_16fungal (Hybrid Assembly) | ecosystem: Environmental > Terrestrial > Soil > Vadose...
AGATGTCCCGATTGCCCCGGATAGGCATTCGACCATTTGGCCATGAAGGTCATCATCTTGCCCCGGCGCTGCGCCCAGACCTTGGCGAACGTCTTGAAGATCACAGCACGGTCGGCCGCTCCGAGCGCATCGGTATATTGAATAGCGGCTTCCAGAACGCCCGGCCCGGTTTCGGTGTGAAGCCCTTCGAGCGGCATATCCATGTCGTCGCTGAGCTTCAGCAACGCCAAATGAAAGTCCGACTCGACGGATGTTCGCAGCATCGAGTAGCCAAACCAGCCGGGCGTTAGATTCTTCAGGTCGCGGTAGCCTTTTTCCCTGATGCTGTGGGGCGTTTCGTCGAACACGAAGAATTCGAATTCAGCCGCGACCGTGGCGACAAGGCCCATCGTCGCGGCACGACCCACGACGCGTCGAAGCAGCCGGCGCGGGCAGAGCTCGGCAGCCGCGCCATCGAACTCGCCCAGGAAGAACAGCATGTTTTCTTCCGTCGGCACATCACGGCAGCTAGCCGGATCGATGCGTGCCGTCGCGTCGGGAAACGCCGTGTGCCATCCGGTGAATGTGGATCTGTCGTAGAGCTGGTCGGCAGAGTCCCAGCCAAAGATCACGTCGCAGAATTTGAAACCCTGCTCCAGCGCGTCGAAGAATTTGTCGCGCGCCATGTACTTTCCGCGAATGACGCCGTCGAGGTCGACCACGCCCAGCTTGACGTGGGACAGGCCGCGCGCCTCCACCAGTGAACGGGCATCTGCGGCGGTTTTTACACTTCTCGAATCCATCGGTTCCGGGTCTCTTTAGGCTGGACGGGCACAGTCTCGCTTTGCAGGATCGTCATCGAAAATGACGTCGTCGGTCAGGCTGGACAAATCTCGCGCAGAACCTCGTCGCAGGCGGCGATGAACATGTCCGCATTGTCCTTGGTGAAGCAAAGCGGGGGACGGATCTTCAGCGTATTGCCGCAGGGACCGGCTGCGCCGATGAGAATGCCTCGATGACGCAGCCGGTTAATGAGCTGGCTCGCGATCTCCGGTGCCGGCGCCTTGGCGTCGCGATCACGGACGACTTCGAGCCCGATGAATAACCCGGTGCCGCGTACATCACCGATCTGGATGTGGCGATTGCCGATCTCGCGAAGCCCGCTCATGACGTAATCGCCGATCTTCTGCGCATTTTCTATCAGCCCCTCGTCGCCGATCACATCGAGCACCGCGAGCCCGGCCGCCGCAGCCACGGGGTTGCCTCCGAACGTGTTGAAATATTTCATCTCCGCCGCGAACCGGTCGAGCAGCGCCGCGCTCGTCGCGACACCGCCCATCGGGAAGCCGTTGCCCATGGGCTTTCCCATGGTGACGATGTCAGGCACGACACCATGCCGGGCAAAACCCCACAGCGCGGCTCCGGTTCGTCCGAAACCCGGCTGGACCTCGTCGGCAATGAACAGGCCCTGGCGTTCATGCACGAGTTTGACGGCGGGCGCGAGAAAGCCAGGTGGATCGGCATAGACCCCATCGCTTGAAAAGATCGTATCGACCATCAGCCCCGCAAAACCGAAGCCGCTTTGCTCGAGGTCTGCGATGGCCCTGCCGACACTCTCGGCAAAGCGTTTGCCGAGATCACCGACGGGGGCGCGAAACGTTTCCGGCGCCGGAACGGTACGAACGAGGGGAGGCAAAGGCTGCCCCGGGCGGGATGATGGCGACACATCGGTCACCGCGGCGGTGTTGCCGTGATAAGCCGATTCCGTGACGACGAAGCCGGCGCGGCCGGTCGCCACCTTCGCCATCCGCAGCGCGAGGTCATTCGCTTCGCTGCCGGTACAGGTCAGGACCAGATGATCGATATCAGGCGGGAACGTCGCGAGCAGACGCTCCGCATAGCCATCGACGACGTCGCTGAGATAGCGCGTGTGGGTATTCAGCAAACCGACCTGACGCCGAATGGCTTCAACGACGCGCGGATGCGAATGCCCGACTGAGGGGACATTGTTGTAAAGATCAAGATAACGCCGGCCTTCGGCGTCAAACATCCAGACACCTTCGGCGCGCTCCATCCGCAGCGGCTGCTGATAGAACAGCACCGAAACCGAACCGAACGACCGCAGGCGGCGCCGGACGGCGTCCCGAAGGCCAGCGTCCATCGCGCACGCGTGGCTCGGGTCGAAGGCGTTCAGCGCCAGGATTCCCTTTTCCTCTTGCATCGCGCGCCCTCCCTGACCGGCGCCGGCGGATATCACTGGCGCCTGCAGCGATCACGCCGCGGCGGCTCCCAACCAACAGCTTGGAATAGTGTGGTTCTCTCCACAATATTAAAGCGGCTGACAGTCACGAAACATCGGAGCGTCAGTCATACGCCGCAGGACGGTATAGAAATTGTTCATAGAATCAAACGATTATACGGGAGACGGGGTCATCTGCGCAGAGGGCAGGCAATCCGCCGCCCAAAATTTGGGGAATCTGCCACATAGTTGTTGTGGACATCCAACATTGATTGAGAAAGGATTTTCCGAGAGACAGCCCCTCGCGTCGCCCGATTCTGTGGCGACCGACGCGGCTGCAAGGACACCTCGATGACGAGCGAGCGGTTACAAGCAACCGACGGCTCTGCGACCGACAAGAGACCGCGAAAACCGGAAGGCGATCGCCTTTCAAAGCTTGCGCGTCACAAGCACATCATTTCGCAATTGGCGGCAGCTCCGACCTTGCGGGCCTCGGAACTCGCGGCCGTGCTTGGCGTCTCCGGTGAAACGATCCGACGCGACCTGATGGAGCTCCAGGAGCAAAAGCTCATCAACCGCACCTATGGCGGCGCTTCCCGCCCCTTCGCGCTTGAGCCCACCCTCACCGATCGCAAGGCGATCATGATCGCCGAACGGGAGGCAATCGGCGCCGCCATTGCCGATCTCATCCTACCTAACGAAGTTCTGATGCTGGCCGCCGGCGCAACGACATTCCATGTCGCGCGACGATTGGCATCCCGCGCCCACGATATCACGGTGATCACGCACGACTTCGCGATCGCCGCCGCGCTGGGGCTGAATTCATCGATCCGCGTGCTGTGCTGTCCCGGGCGGTATCACCCGACGGAAGGCTATGTATTCGGCACCCAGACGATTGCCAGCATCAATAGCTATGAAGCCAACCGCGCGATCGTCGGCGCGACAGGTATCAGCGCCCGCGGAATCAACGATGCCGATGACGAGGCTGGAGCCATTTATGGCGCGATGGTGAAGCGGGCGGCGGAAGCCATCATCGTCGCCGACCATACCAAGTTCGACCAGCGCGCGCTGACGGTATTCGCGCATTGGACGGATATCGACCGCCTCGTGACCGATCGGCAACCGGAAGGAGCGCTGGCAGCCGCCCTCCGTGAAGCCGGGACGGAAACTATCGTTGCCCAACGCTGAGAAAGGCCAAGCCATGGCACGCCTGATATCTCTTCTTCCACGCGACGAGCGCACCGCCCTCGACGACGAAGCCGAAGGCCTTGCGTCGCAGCAGGCCCGGATCGGCCGCCTTGACCTCGAATTCATCCGGCCGGATCGGTCCTTCGCCCGCTACTGGAAGCGCGTGAGCAACGTGCATGATGCTTCCTACGTGCTGGCCTTTCCGCTGGCCGGAAGCGTCGCATTCAGCCAGGACGCGCGTACCGGTTTCGCAAGACCCGGCGAGTACGTTCTGCTCAGCGAACTCGCCTTCTACGAACTCTCGTCGGACAAGAATGCGCGCCTGCTCATGATGCGCATTCCCGCGGCGGAATTGCGCGGACGGCTCGTCTCGATCGAAGACCATGTCAGCCGGCGCTTCAAGCCGAACGAGCAGATGACGCGCCTGCTTGTGGGCATGATCAAAAGCGTCGCGGAACTGTTCATCAATTCTCCGCCGCCCAATCCCCAGGCGCTCGCGACCGAAATCATCAGCTTCGTCGCGCTGACGATCGGCTCGGAGGACAGGGGCGCGGCAACCGACGTTCGCAACGCGCGCTACCATCTGCGCCGCAGAATCGTCGACTTCATCGAAAGCCATCTGAGCGACCAGTCGCTCTCACCGAAAAAGATCGCTGCAAGCAGCCGGATTTCCCTGAGTTATCTCTACAGCCTGTTCAACGATAATGAGACGACGGTCAGTCAGTTCGTCCAGACCAAACGCCTGCAACGCGCTTACGAGATTCTCGTTGCCGACCCGAAAGGCCACCGAACGGTTTCAGAGGTCGCCTATGAGGTAGGTTTCAAGAATGTCTCGCACTTCTCGCGATGTTTCAGCCGTCATTTCAAGGTTGCGCCACGTGACGTTCGTCAGACGCACAACGCCTCCCCTCCTCCAAACACGGATCCGCGGCCCGCGCCTCCGAAAGGCCTTCTTGCGCCCCGAGTGCCGTCTCCCTCCCGCGGCAGGCTTGCCTCCCCCTATTGGGAACGGCGTCCGCTTCACGAAACCGTATAGAAACCGTTCCCCTGCGCCACGCCTATCGCTGCCCATCGCGGTCGCGCTTCCTCTCCGGAGCGATCATTGGACGATATTCAAGACAGGTTGTCCGAGAACGAGTTGGCTTCGTTTTTCCAAGACCTTGCCGATGCAGCCGGCCAGATTGCATTGACGTACTTCAGGTCCGACATCGACTTCGAGCGCAAACAGGATCTGTCGCCGGTCACCATCGCGGACCGCGCCATCGAACAGGAATTGCGGCGATTGATTTCCGCCCGATTCCCCGAGCACGGCATCCTCGGCGAGGAAACAGGATCAACGCCGGGCGATCGCTATACCTGGTATATCGACCCGATCGATGGGACCAAGAGCTTCATTTCAGGAATGCCGCTGTTCGGGACGTTGATCGCTCTCGCGGAAGAAAAGAATCGAACCGTCATCGCGGGAATGATCGACATGCCGGCTCTGGCGGAACGATGGTATGGCACCCCGAGCGGCACGACGTTCAACGAGGCGCCGGCCAGGGTGAGCCGCGCCGTCAATCTGGAAGAGGCGCAGATTTACACGTCGTCGCCGGATTTCTTTTCGCCGGAGGATTGGGCGCGCTACGATGCGCTCAGCCGCAAGGCCATGTTCAGACGATTTGGCGGCGATTGCTATCAATATGGTCTTTTGGCCTCGGGGCATTGCGATCTTGTTGTCGAGTCGTCGCTCAAGTCGTTCGATTTCATGGCGCTGGTGCCGGTGATCGAGGGCGCCGGCGGCGTGATACGCGATTGGGAGGGCCAGCCGCTCACCCGCCATTCCGACGGACGGGTGGTCGCGGCCGCCAACGAGACGCTGCTCCGGCAGGCGCTCGCAATCCTCAAGCAATAATCGGAGTTTGGCTGAACGAGAACGATTCAGATCATCCGCAACCAAGTCTCCCAGCGGGGATCATACATCACGTCGCGCGCCCGCATGTATTTCCATTCGCCGTATTTCTGGTAGTCGAAATCCCAGTCTTTCAGCTTGCGATTGACGACCGCCCAGAATGCCCATTTGATGTCCGCCAGCGCACGGTTGACGATGACCCGCGCGACCATCTCGGGACGCACCGCCCCCAGATATTGCTCGATCAAGCCTTCCGTCAGCCGTTCGTCGAAAAACATCTCGGCAAACAACACGCCGAGTTCATAGCTCCGCTCGTTGTTGGAGGCGAACTCGTAGTCGATCAGCCGCATCGGCTTGGCGCCCGACTCCGCGCCAATGAGGAAATTTCCGGGCATCGGGTCATTGAAGCAGGGTACGAGATCGAGGCCGGATGCCGTGAATGCGGCCTTCGCCTGGCCGTAGCGATGCATGATCCAAGACATGTCATGCGGAAAATGCGAGCCCAACTCACGGCCTTGCTCAACATGCTCCTCGATCATCTCGAAGATCGTCTTGGTCAGGCTCAGCTTCGGCCCGGCATGCAGGCGACGATAGAGGCTGAGAACGTTGGACTGGATCGTGGAGTCGCCGAAATCCCCGTTGGTGCAGGCCCGATAGCCTTCGAGGAATTCACTCACCTCGAGTCCATCCTGCGCGTCGAAGAAGATCACTTCCGGCGCGATGCCCATGGCGTGGGCATTGCGTGCCGCTTCGTTCGCGGCCACCCGGTCGATGAACATCTCCGAGCCCTCACCGGGCACTTTGATGAAATAGCGGCGCGGATCGCCGGCAATCTCGACCAGCCAGTTCTGATTCATCAATCCGCCGACAAGCGGGGTATAGGCTGCCTCCTTGCCGCGCCATTGCGGCACTCGTCCAATTGCACTCTCGACATTGCGCTCGTGGACGGTTGTGGCCTCACCGAGCTTTCTGCGAACCGTCATGCAATCCTCCTAAGCGCCTCGCCAAAGCGCGGCTCGCGGACCGCCATACTGCAACGCAGGAAGCGCCAACTGGCAAATTTGTAGAACTCGAGCGTATTGCGCGACGACTTGGCGGCAAGAAGCGCTCCGATCAGCCCCCATCGCAGATCGTCCGCCACGCCATAGATACGGGCGCGGTTGAACGCCGCCTCATCGAACGCTCCGGCGTTGCGGACAAAGGCATCGCGAGCCTCGGGCTGCTGGGCGAATGCTTCAACCAGGAAGCTGCCGAGGTCTTCCAACGGATCAGCCGTGGTGGCGCGATCCCAATCGATCAGGCGCACTTCGCCCGCGTCGCTGATCAGAATGTTCGACACGTTGCCGTCGCCATGGATCGGTACGGCAGCGACGTCGAGACCTTGAAAAGCCGCGGCTGCAAATCGCAATTCCTCGACCAGCCATTCGGCATCGACCGGAATCTGGGCCTTTGCCGACACCACGGCGGCATAAAACTGCTCGATCTCGTCAAAGACACTCTTTCGCCTCGGCAACGGCTTTCCCGCCTGGAACAGGCGGCGCGCTGCAATTACGGCATCCACGACCTTCGGCTCGAGCATCCGCTCGAGCGTACCCACGCGCCAGCCGTGGTTCAGGTCTTCCATGATGAGAATGCCCGCTTGGATGTCGGCCAGCATTACCCTGGGACCGATACCAAGATCGGATGCACGCTGCGCTGCCTCGAAGGCACAGGGTATGTCGACATAAAGCTCGGCGTCGCGATCCATCACCTTGATGAAAATGCTTTCGCCATTCGACTTCTTGATGGCGCGCCAGGGGAAGCCGTCGACGCCTCGCCAGCTTGGTGACGCCAGAATGGGGATTGCGGGTTCGATCGCGATGTCTGCCGCGCCCCAGCCAGGAAGCGAATCAATGCGGTCCCGGAGTGCGGCCACTTCCACTGCTGATTCAGTCATAGCTACGTGTCTCTCAAGATATTGGGCCGGCCGAGCCGACCGGCATCTGCCGCAGTTTGATCAAGAAGGATGCAAAAGGGATGCCTCGCGCTCTACCAAATCGTGCCGTTGGAACGGATGGCCTACCCCTGCACGGGTTATATTCGCTATCCGACCTGATGGTCCGGAGAGATGTCCGGATTCCACGGAGGACACATGTCTGCCCAAAAACTGATCGGAATGAGCCTTGCCGGGTTGGCTGACGCTTACGCATCGCGAAGCCTTTCGCCGGTCGAGGTCGTGAAGGACGTCATCACACACTCCGAAGCCGTGAACGGCTCGATCAACGCCCTGTTCTGCTTTCGCCCCGAACAAGCCATGGCGAGCGCGCGACGGTCGGAAGCGCGGTGGAAGGCCAAGGCGGCGCTAGGGCCGCTTGATGGCGTACCCATGACGGTCAAGGACAGCGTCGCCATGGTCGGCTGGCCCTATTTCCACGGTATCGGCGCAAACCGCTCACTGCCGCCGTCGAACTACGATTCACCGCCGGTCATTGCCCTTCGCGAGGCCGGTGCGGTGATTTTTGCCAAGACGACCATGCCGGATTGCGGCCTGATGGCGTCCGGCATCAGTTCCCTGCACGGCATCACCCGCAATCCATGGGGGCTGGCCTGGAATACCGGCGGATCATCGGCGGGGGCCGGCGCCTCGGTCGCCGCGGGTGCCGGATTCGTTTCAGTCGGAACGGACATTGCCGGCTCGGTTCGGCTGCCAGCCGCCCATTGCGGTCTCGCATCGCTGAAGCCCACCCATGGGCGCGTGCCTCACCTTCCGGCCGATACCATGCGCATGGCCGGACCCATGGGGCGCAGCGTCGACGATATCGGCCGCCTGCTGACGGTGTTGGCCCGGCAGGACGAACGTGACACCTGGAGCTTTCCGGCGGATGGCGTGCGATATCACGAAAGGCTCGGTCGGGATGTCAAGGGACTGAAGATCGGCATCCTTACCGACATGGGCTTTGGACCCAAGCCTGAAGCGGAGGTGCGCAACGCGGTGGAAGCTGCCGGGCGACTGCTCGCCGGCGCCGGCGCGATCGTCGAGCCGTTCGTCTCGCCGCTCGACTACGACGCCGTTGCGCCCATCGACCTGTTCCTGCAGGTGCGCGGCTATCTCGAATACAATTCGCTGCCGTCGCACACCGACAGCGCGAGCGACATCAACCCCTATGTGCGCGAATGGTGCCTTGGCGGCGCGCGGCATTCCGGCGCCGACCTCTATCGGGCACTTGGACAAATCGGCAAGATGAAGGCGGCGTTGCTCGCTGCATTCGAAGGCTGGGACTATGTCATCGCGCCGACGCTGCCCGTGGTGAATTTCCCGGCCGAAGAGCCGGGCGTTTCTCGCCAAAAACCCCTGGAGCATACGCTGTTCACCGCGATGTTTAATCAGACCTGCCAGCCCGCCTCCACGATCTGCATGGCGTTCGACAGCCGGCATCTTCCGATCGGGGTTCAGATCATTGGCCACCGGTTCGACGACCTCGGTGTATTGCAGATGACGAAAACTCTTGAAGGGCTGCGAACCCTGACAATGGACTGGCCGTTTCAGCCCCGCGCCTAAGGCGGTGACGTCGCAGAAACGAACCCACCTAGGCTGCGGCTTTCGCCTCGCCGCTGTCGAGAAGATGGCAGGCGACAAAGCGTCCGGGAGAATGCTCGACCAGTTTCGGGGTTTCGACGCGGCAGCGGCCGAACGCCTTCGGACAGCGCGACGCGAAGCTGCAACCAGCCGGAATGTCGATCGGACTGGGCGGCTCTCCCTCCAGCAGGAAATCCTCGGGATTGAACGGCTTGTCCTCGAGCGTCGGAGCCGCCGACAACAGCGCCTTGGTATAGGGATGCTGAGGGTCGAAGAACAATTCGCGATTATCGGCGATCTCGACCATCTCGCCAAGATACATCACCGCAATCCGCGTGCAGACCTTCCGTACCATCGCCAGATCGTGCGAGATGAAGACATAGGTCAGGTCGTTCTTTTCCTGCAGCTTCGAGAACAGATCGATCAGCCTGGCCTGCTCGCGCTGGTCCAGCGCGGACAATGTCTCGTCGAGGATCAAGAGCTTGGGGTCAAGGATAAGCGCCCGCGCAACCGAGATCCGCTGGCGTGCGCCGGTAGAGAGTGCGTTGGGCAGTTGATCGTAGAGCTCGGCTGCAAGACCCACCTCCGCCATCGCTGCGATGACGCGGCGGCGCAGATCCGCCCGCGTGACCTTGCCGCGAATGAGCAGGCTCTCCTCGATCATGCGGCCAACGGTGGTCCGGGGCGGCAGCGCATTGTAGGGATCCTGCAGCAAAAGCTGGAATTCGTTCCGCTTCCGGATCAGTTCACCCCGCGACAGGCCGCCGAGCGAAGTGCCGTTGAGCAGGATGCTGCCCTGGTCAGGTACCTCCAGCCAAGCTAGCAGACGGGTCAATGTCGATTTGCCACAGCCGGATTCACCGACAATGCCGAAATTCTCGCGCGGCATGATGTCCAATGTCACGCCGCGAACGGCCTGGACATTGCTGTAAGAGTTGAAGGTGCCCCGCTTGCGGGCGCGATAGGTTCGGTAGACCTTCTGCACCTGCATCAGCGGCACCTCGCCCAGCGCCCGACGCCTGGCAAGCGGTCCCTCCGCCGTCGACCACATGCGCGGAACGCTGACGATCGCCTTGCGCGTATAGTCCATCTTCGGCGAGGCCAGCAGTTCGGCGAACGCCTGCTGCTCGACAAACCGCCCCTGGTGCAGAATGGCGGTCCGGTCGCCGAACTGGCCGAGGGTCGGCAGCGAGGACGACAGATAGATTGTCGCCATCCGGTGACGCAGGCACAGATCGTGGAGCAGCGCCACGATCTGCGCTGCGATGGTCACGTCCAGCGGTTGCGTCACGTTGTCGGCGATCAGGACCGCGGGCTCGGCGCAAATCGCGTCGACGATCATCGCGCGCTGCATCATGCCGCCGGAAAATTTCGATGGATAGTCCCAGTAGCGTTCCTTGGGCGACGGAATGCGAACCTCGCTCAGGAGCTGCATCACCCGCTCACGGCATTCGCGCTGATTCCATTCCGGCCTGACGCTATGGAGCTTCTCGGCGATCTGGCTTCCCACCGGCACGGTCGGATCGAGCGAGCTCTGCGGCTTCGAGCCGATATAGGCGATGTCGCGGCCGGTACGGACCTCCTGGATCCCCGGCTTGAGAATGTCATGGCCGGCAAAGGCGACCCGGCCTCGTCGATATTCGAGGCTTTCCGGCAGCCAGTTCGCCAGCGCCCGGCTGAGAATGGTCTTGCCAGCGCCACTTTCGCCGTAGATCCCGAAAATATCCGACGTGTTCAGACCAAAGCTGATGCGATCGAGGATGGGAGAGGACCCCGGTGTCACCGGGCCCACAGTGAGATCGCTGACTTCGAGAATGAGCGAGAGATCCATGTCAGAGACCCCCGTAGATCCGGTTGCGGGCTTTCTCGAGCGCCGATCCCATCAGATTGATCGACGTCAGCGCGACGGCGAGAAATATGCCGGGCATGGTGGCGATCCACCACGCGTTGAGCAGATATTTGCGGGAATCGGCGATCATGCTGCCAAAGCTCGGCGTCGGCGGCTGGATCCCCAATCCCAGGAAGCCGAGGATCGCTTCGAAAATCATCATACGCGCGACGTCGAGCACGGCGACAAACGCGATCGGTGGCAGTATGTTCGGAGCGGCGAACAGCAGCAGAATGCGCCAGTCCCCCGCCCCGAGAACACGCAGCCCCCGTACATATTCCTTGCCGCGCTCGGCCACGGCGGCACTCCGGGCGACCCGCGCATAGAGCGGCCAACCTGACAGCGCCAGAACGATGATGATGGTTGCAACGGTCGGCCGAGAAACGCCGAGGATGGTGATGGCCAGAATGATCATCGGGATCGATAGCTGGGCGTCGGTGATCCGCATGATCACGGTATCCCACCATTTGCCCTTGAAACCCGCGAACAGACCAAGACCGCAGCCGATGATGAAAATCAGCACCACCGTGATGATGCCGACAAGGAGCGAGTAACGCAGGCCGATGAGGCTTCGCATCAGCATGTCGCGGCCGAGTTGGTCGGTGCCCAAGGGATGCTCCCAGGCCCATTTGTCGCCGAGATACAGCGGCGGAAGGAATTTATCCTTCACGATCATCTTGGTGGCGCTGACCGACGACAGTTCTGGATAGATCGCCGATGCCAGCAGAAGCGCCACGAGGATGATGAAGCCGACCCGGAAGCTCGGCATCCGCCATGCGCCAAGCAGGATCCGCCGGTTGACCGACCGGATCCGCGCCGGCCCTTGTTCCGGCTCCGCCGCAACTATGGTGGTGGCCGTCATGATCAGATTTCCACCCGAGGATCGATGAGATAGGCGACTAAATCCACGATAATATTGATGAAGACGAACACGGCGCTGGTCGTGATCGCGATGCCCTGAATCACGGGAAAATCGCGCCCGACCACTGAGACGACCGTCAGATTTCCGAGGCCGGGATAATCGAAAATGTATTCGATCACGAGCACGCCGCCGATCAAGGTGGAGAGCTGGATACCGAGCAGATTCACCAAAGGCACCGCCGCGTTGCGCAACGCGTGGGAATAGACGATGCGGCGCCGTGACAAGCCGCGGACCCGCGCCTCATCGATGAAGGTCGACTGCATGACCTCGCCAAGCGACGTCGTCAGCGTGCGAATGATGAAGGGCGCAATTTCAACCGACAGCACGAGGGCCGGCAGCAGAACGTAGAAAAACCCCTGATAGCCGAGCGCCGGCAGCAGCTTGAGCTTGACAGACAGGAACAGGATCAGGACGATCGCCAGCCAGAAATTGGGAATCGACACGAACAGCGACTGCACGCCGAAGGCCAGCGCATTCTGCCAGCCGTGCTGATGCAGCCCGCCGGCAATTCCGATTGGAAATGATATCAACAGCGCAAACAATAACGCCATACCACCCAACTGAAGCGTGAATGGCAGGCGTTCGAGAATGAGGTCGGTCACCGGCGCCATATCGGACTTGGTCGGATCGATATATTGCCCGCCGGTTGCGATCATGCCGCTGCGCGGGCGCAGATATGACTGCCCGAGGTCGCCTTGCAGCAGGCCCCGCATGTAGCGGCCGTACTGCACGATGATCGGATCGCGCAGCCCCATCTTGGTCGCCACCTTCTCGACGACGTCGGGCGGCGCCATGCCGCCGACGATCAGGCGCACCGGATCGCCGGGAACCACGCGCAGCAACGTGAAGATGATGAGCGAGGTGATGAAAACGATCAGGAGGCCCTGCGCGATCCGTTTGACCAGGAATTCCAGGATCAACATCGAGAAGAGCTACCTTGCATTTCATCGAACGGGGTGTCCGGCAGGCCGGGGCGATCCGGCCTGCCGAAGCAATCGTCAGGCCAGCGTGGCCTTGCTCATATCCTGCATACCATTTGGATAGATGTATAGACCGTCCAGCTTCTTGCTGTAGGCGTGGATGAAGACCGACGTGAACAGCGCAAGCGCCGGGGCCTTCTTGGCGATGGTTGGAAGCGTCTCGGTCTGCAGGATCTTCTTGCGCTCCTCGATGCTCGTGGCGTTGTGTTCCTTGTCCAGCACCGCATCGATCTCCTTGTCGACGATGCCGGTGATGCGCTTGGACGAGGAATGGAAGTGGGTGCGCAGCACCAGATCGGGTTCGGGCGATCCCGTACACCAGCCGCAGTCGATCATATTTCCCTCGCCGCCGCCGGGCTTGTCATACAGCAGATTGCCCCAGGCCGCGACCTCAAGCGTCTGGAGATTGACCTTGAACCCTTGCTCCTGAAGCATGCCCGTGATCAGTTCGGCATATTCCTTCGTCTTCGGATAGAAGCCGACCGAAGTGTAATAGGTCAGCTCGGGCAGACCTTGCCCCTTGGGGAAGCCCGCTTCCGCGAGAAGCTTCTGCGCCTTGTCCGGATCGAATTCCGGATAGTCGGCGACTTCGGCGTAGCCGAACTTCACCGGCGAAATATGCGCCTTCGAGAAGGTGCCCGAGACCCCGAGCACGTCGAGGACCTGCTTGCGGTCGATCGAGTAACATGCCGCCAGGCGTATCCGTGGGTCATCAAACGGCTTCTTCGAACAACGGAAGAACAGATATTTGTTCTCAACCGACACCGCCTTGTGGATGTCGAAGCGCGGGTCCTTCGCGATGGTCTCCACCTGCTCCTGCTCGAGCCGCTCGATGATGTCGGCCTCGCCGTTCAGAAGCGAAAGCGTTCGCGTCGTGGTGTCGCCGACGAAATGATACTCGACGCTCGGGATCTTCGGCGCGCCGAGGAAGAAGGCCGGATTCGCGGTCAGGACCGTCGTATCGCCTTTCTGCTCGACATATTTATACGGCCCGGTGCCATTCATGCGCGCCGACAATTGCGCCTTGTTGGCAACGTCCTTGGCCGACAGGATCGGCAGGAAGGACGAAAGATAATAATAGAGCGTTGCCGGATAGCCCTGCGCCTTGGTGTTGATACGGCAGGTGTAGTCATCGACCACGTCGACCGTGACGAGGCCCGGATACCATTGCGCCGGACGATCGGGCAGGCAGCCATATTCGTAGCTGGCCTTGACGTCCGCGGCCGTGAACGGCGAGCCGTCGTGGAACTTGACGCCTTTTCGCAGCTTCACTTCCATCGTGTAGGTGTCGATGGACGTCATCGATTCAGCCAGCTCGAACACCAGTTCGTCCGGCTTTTCCGGCTTCATCGGCGCCCGCGTCAGATACCCGAAGACGAATCCCTCAACAATAAGCTGACCGAGATTGGTGTGAGTGGTCGGGTCCCAGTTGCCGGTAAGCGCCTCCGCACCGAGAAAGCGCAACGTCTTGCCTTCGGCGGCGAAAGCGGAGTTCACCAGAAAATCGGGATTGACCCGCCCTAAGCCAAGCGCCGCGGCGCCGGCAAGCCCACCCAACATCACGTCTCTGCGGTTGATCATGTCATATCCCTCGATGATTTCGGCAACGCTGAAACTGCTCTCAAGGTCGCGAGGCTCTCAGCCGTTTCTATCGTCCTCAGCAACTTGCTCAGCGACTTGCAAAGCGTAGACCAAACGGCGCGAACGCCTGAATCCTGCTGCTCCACGATTCCGTTGCTGACGCTCCCGGGATCGGCCTTCCATGCTTGCGATGCCTCAGTCGCCGCAACGCGGCGCTCAATTCCGAGGCACTGCGCCTTTCAGCTGTGCAGCACACGAATGATGGACGGCCAGAACAACGGTTCGGCGCGGGCGACCTATGATGGCCTGACACCTGAGACGACATCTGACATGAACGGAATACCAGAATTGCAACAGCGTTATTCTCGTGCTGACCACCCAATTACTGGCATCATCTCGGACCTCGATGGCGTGGCCTATCGAGACGACCATCCGATCCCGGCTTCCGTTCAGGCGTTTCGCGCCTGGCATGAACGCAGCTTACCCTACGCATTCGTCACCAACCATTCGACCAAGTCTGCTGCGCAGTTTGCAGCGAAGCTGAACGGCATGGGTCTTCCGCAACGGCGCAGGTCTTCAACACCATTTCGGCGGTGACCATGTTGCTTCAACAGCGTTGGCCGCCGGGAACGCCGGTTTTCGCGATCGGCGAGCAGCCCCTGCTCGAGGCGCTTGAGGAATCCAGGTATCACTTGACCGGAACGAATGCAGAGGTCGTGATACTGGGTTTTGATTCCGGACTGAACTACGCCAAGTTGCGCACCGCGATCCGCGCGGCTCTGGCGGGAGCGACGGTCATCGCCACCAATCCCGATGTGCTAACGCCCGTGCATGACGGCTACGACCCCTGCGTCGGCGTATTGACGGCCGCGGTAGCCGCGGCCGTGCCGACCGCAGCCCCGATTGTGGTCGGCAAGCCGGATCCATTCATGATCGAGCAGGCGCTCAAGCATCTGGGCACAAGGAAAAAGGAGACGATGATGATCGGCGACCAGATCGCGACCGATATCGTGGCAGGCCAGAGCGCCGGCCTGCGTGCTATCCTGATCGCCAGCGACGTGCCATTCAATGCCGTGACGGGCGTGGTACCCGATCTGGTCATATCGAGCCTCCTTGATCTCGTCGCCGCGGCTTCGGAGGAGAGCGGAGTAGCCTGATGATGACTCCCGCTATCATCGAAATCATGCAATCCGAACTGAGCGCCGCGCTTCCGCGATGGGGCATGTCTGCGCGCGCTACGCTCACATTCCTCAGCCATTCCGAGAACACCACGTTTCTTGCGGAGGATCCCCTCGCTGGACAGCGGCTGGTACTGCGCGTGCAACGGATCGGTTATCACTCGCCAGCGGAGATTGTTTCGGAACTGTCATGGATCGCAGCGCTGATCACGGATGAGGTGATCGTTACGCCGCGGCCGCTGCCCGACCGCGACGGCCTGTTGCTTTGTTCAGTGCCGTTGAACGGATCGATGCGGGAGGTCGTGGCTTTCGAGCATATGAGCGGACGCGAGCCCGATCCCGCTGCTTCGCTCCCCACGTGGTTCCTCAAGCTTGGCGCGCTGACCGCCCGGCTTCACGGGCACAGCCGATCGTGGAAGAGGACACCTGCCTTCCAGCGCAAGACCTGGGACTTCGATGCCATGCTGGGCGCACGGCCACTCTGGGGCGACTGGCGCGCTGGGCTGGGACTTCGCAATCCCGAGAGACAACTCCTGCAGAGGGTCACTGATGCGCTCGCCCAACACGTCCGCGCTTACGGTCAGCAGAGCCAGCGCTTCGGCCTGGTTCACGCCGATCTGCGCCTCGCAAATCTGCTGGTCGACGGAGAAAGGCTCGGCATCATCGATTTCGACGACTGCGGCTTTTCCTGGTTCTTCTACGATTTCGCCGCGGCTGTGAGCTTTATGGAACATGAGCCGATTGTAGCCGACCTGCAGAATGCCTGGCTCGAAGGATATCGCAAGGTCGCACCTGTATCGAAAGCGGACGAGGCCATGCTGCCGGTCTTCGTCATGCTGAGGCGAATGCTATTGACAGCCTGGATCGCATCGCACTCGGACACCGAGACGGCACGCCGACTGGGAACGGATTATGCGGAAGGCACCGTCGCGATGGGTGAGCGGTTTCTCGGTAAGGGGCCCGTGCTCGGCGAGATCTGGTAGGAAATGCCGAAAACCAACTCAAGGGGCTATGAAGCCGCGCCGTGCTGATAGCCGCGATCGAGGGGTCGAACTGCCTTTGCACATGGCTCGGCTTGCGCTTCCGCCACCAAATCAACTCCTGCGCGTTGTTGACGATCACGATGACACCCTGTTGATTAGGCTGGCCATTCTTCGCCCCAAACCTGGACGACGTGGCCCGGCGTGACCTCGCGGTACTGGCGGACCGGCGGCTGGTAGTCGGGGGCCCGCACAGGACTCTTGATTTCATCGTTCGATACGCCGCGCTTCTCGGCGCGGCGCGCAGGATCAGGGATCGGCACGGCCGCCATGAGCTTCTTTGTATAGGGATGCTGCGGATTCCCGAAGACCGCCGCGCGGGGACCGATCTCGACAATTTCGCCGAGATACATGACCGCGACGCGATGGCTCATCCGCTCGACGACCGCGATGTCATGGGAGATGAAGAGATAGGCAAGGCCCATGCTCGCCTGAAGGTCGAGCATCAGATTGACGACCTGTGCCTTGACTGAGACGTCGAGAGCCGAGATCGCCTCGTCGGCAATGATCAGTTTGGGCCCAAGCGCAAGCGCGCGGGCGATGCAGATGCGCTGGCGCTGACCGCCGGAAAACTCGTGCGGAAAGCGCGACGCCATGTCTGCCGTAAGCCCGACGCGAACCAGCAGGTCGGCAACCCTGTCGCGCGCTTGCGATGAAGAGGCCAACCCGTGGGCATAGAGCGGCGCGGCGATCGCCGAGCCGACCGACATGCGCGGATTGAGGCTTGCGAACGGATCCTGGAAGACGATCTGCATACGCTTGCGCAACTCGCGCAGGGTGCGGGTATTCATCCCAAGAACATCCTCGCCATCGATCAGAATGGCGCCGCTGTCCGGCTCGATCAGCTTGAGAATCGACCGGCCTGTTGTCGACTTTCCGCAACCTGATTCGCCAACCAGCGCCAGCGTTTCCCCGGCGTGCAGGCTGAAAGATATGTTCTCCACGGCGTGAACGCGGCCCGAGACCTTTCCGAACAGGCCGGAACGGATCGCAAAGCGCGTTGTCAGGTTGGCGACCTCGAGCACCGGCCGCTCGGTGGTGGCCACCGTGTCCGGCGTCTCCGTCGGTTCGTCCGACGTCCCGGTCACCTTGTCCACGATCGGAAAACGCATCGGCCGCGCCCGTCCCTCCATGGAGCCGAGACGTGGCACGGCCGAGAGAAGCGCACGGGTATAAGGATGCGAAGGAGCGGCGAAGATCTGTGCGGTGCTGTCGGTCTCCACCGCCTGTCCGTCATACATGACCACGGTGCGGTCCGCGATTTCGGCAACGACTCCCATGTCGTGCGTGATGAAGAGGATCGACATATCCTCTTCCTCCTGCAGAACCTTGAGAAGCTCCAGGATCTGCGCCTGGATGGTGACGTCGAGCGCGGTGGTCGGCTCGTCGGCGATGAGCAGCTTCGGCTTGCAGGCCAGCGCCATGGCGATCATCACGCGCTGGCGCATGCCGCCGGAGAAGCGATGAGGATATTCGTGGAAACGCGACTTCGCCGCCGGGATGCGGACCTTCTCAAGCAGGCGAATGGTCTCGGCCTCGGCCGCCGAGCGCGACATGCCCCGATGGTAGATCAGCGCCTCGGCGATCTGGAAGCCGATGGTCAGCACCGGGTTGAGGCTGGTCATCGGCTCCTGGAAGATCATGGCAACTTCGTTGCCGCGCACATCCTGCATCGCCTGTTCCGGCAGCGTCAGGAGATCACGGCCCGCGAGCTTGATGCTGCCCTGGATGCGGCCGCTCTCGCGCGGAATGAGCCGCATGATGGAGAGAGCAGTCACGCTCTTGCCCGACCCCGACTCCCCGACGATCGCCACCGTCTCCTTGGCGGCGACATCGAACGACACGTTCCGGACGACGGGAGTCCGTTGCCCATCGCGAATGAACGAGGTGGTCAGACCCGAGATCGACAGCACCGGAGTCTGCGCTTCTCCGAACGAACTCGCTGCCCGATGCGGCTTCGCGCCGGCCGCCAGTTGGTCAAGTCCGCTTGGGCCATTACTCATCCTGAAGCTTTCAAAAGCGCGGTTTAATAACCGCGTTCACGATCGACAAGGCCTGGCAAGGTTTCGCCGCGGCGGTGACGACCGATGGTTTCGAGTACGAATTCAACCGCCGCTTCCGGCGTCGTCATGCTTGCGATATGCGGTGTAAGGAGAATGCGCGGATGGCTCCAGAACGGATGGCCCGCGGGCAGCGGCTCGTGTTCGGCGACGTCGAGAACGGCGGCTGACAACAGGCCGCGCTCCAGAGCCTCGATGAGGTCTGCCTCGACCAGATGCCCGCCCCGCCCGACATTGACGAGTTGAGCACCACGCGGCAGTGCCTCGAAGAGACGTGTGTTCAGGATGCCGCGGGTTTCGCTGGTCAGCGGCAGCAGGCAGACAAGGATGTCGGCCTGGGCGAGAAAATCCGATAAGACCTGCCCGCCCGCATAACAGCTGACATCTTGAATGGTGCGTGGCGAACGGTTCCAGCCCGCAAGCGGAAAGCCGAATAGTTTGAGCCGCTCAAGCACCGCCTGACCGAGCAAGCCGAGACCCATGACGCCAACTCGCCGTTTCCCGGCCTGCGTGATCTGGATCTCGCGCCAGGTCTGCTCCCGCTGTTGCGCGATGAACTGCACGAGATCACGATGCAGTGCGAGCACGGCCATGGTGACATATTCAACCATGCTCTCCGCGATGCCGGGCTCCAGCATGCGGATGAGCGGAACATGGGGCGGGAGCTGCGAGAAATCGAATTGATCGACCCCCGCTCCGACCGAGAAGACGAGCTCGAAATCGCGGAAGGTTGCTGCGAAGTTTTCCGGCGGCGCCCACACCGCCAGGTAGCGCACCTGCGCGGGGTCGCCGACATCTGGCCAAAGCCGGAACGGTAGGTCGGGGGCGCGCGCCGCAAAGAAGCGGGCCCATTCCATGCCGCGGGTAGCGTTCGCCTTGTAGAGGAATGTCATGCCGCGGCCCCGATCCGACACCGCGCTAGAACAGGGTGACCGGCGCAAGTGGCCGGCCATCGATCAGGCGCACGTGGCTGTACGCCGCCGGGTCGACCAGCGGTGCATCGCCCGTCACGATGTCGGCGGCGAGCTTGCCGGCCGCCGGCCCGATGCCGAATCCGTGACCGCTAAAGCCGGTCGCGAGGAAAAAGCCCGGCAGGGTATCGACGGGAGAAATCACCGGAATGGTGTCTGGCGTACAATCGATTGTGCCTCCCCAGGCCTGCGCGACTTCGATGCCCTTCAACTCGGGATTTGACTTGATCAGCGCCGCGAGCGCCGAATTGACGAGCGACATGTCCGGCGCGGGATCGCGCACGCGCTCAGCCTCGAACGGCGAAGGCTTATCGAAGCTCCAGTTCGTACCTCGCATGATCTGACCGAAGAACGACTTTCCGAACGACAGCTTCAGCCCCTTCCGGCGGTGCTGGTAGGTCGGCCAGAAGGTCCGCGCATAGCGAAAAAGATCCGGCGACACTTCCACCGTGCCACGGTTGCGTAGTGCGAGCGTGAAGCCGCCATCGAGGCGGCGGCGAATGCAATAGAAGTCGGTGCCGAGAGCGCCGGTGGTGATTTCCGGCGCCGGCGTGGTGCGGCATGCGGTTGCGTTGACGAGGCCGATCGGCAGCTCGATGCCGTGGCGCCGGCAGAACAGCGACGACCACGCACCTCCCGCAAGCAGCACGGACTGCGAGCGAATGGCCCCCTTCTCGGTGACGACCGCGCT
>Ga0137415_10002033_pt1 | contig 20155 bp, 15 predicted proteins | sample CZODoug3_1_1_16f_FD_183082 | JGI IMG/M metagenome (GOLD analysis project Ga0137415, IMG submission 183082) | Vadose zone soil fungal communities from Angelo Coast Range Reserve, California, USA - CZODoug3_1_1_16fungal (Hybrid Assembly) | ecosystem: Environmental > Terrestrial > Soil > Vadose...
CCCCCTGGAGGGGTTAATCCTGAGAGATCTGGGGGAGCATCGCCTCAAGGATCTGGGACAGGCGCAGCACCTATACCAAATCATATTGCCCGACGTGCCCTCCGAGTTCCCGCCTCTCAAGTCCCTGGGCATCCTACCGAACAACTTGCCCGTCCAATTGACCAGTTTCGTTGGGCGGGGACGCGAGATGGCGGAAGTAAAGCGGCTACTCAATAGCACTCGTCTACTCATGCTGACCGGTACCGGTGGCTCTGGCAAGACGCGTCTCGCCTTGCAAGTCGCCGCAGAACTACTCGACCAATACCACGACGGGGTGCGGCTGGTGGAGTTGGCTCCACTGTCCGACCCTACTCTCATCCCGCAAACAGTGGCGTCAACACTAGGAGTACATGAGGAGCCAGGTCGCCCCCTCACCGAGACGCTCGCAGACTTCCTGCGTCCTAAATCGTTGCTTCTGTTGCTGGATAACTGCGAACACCTGCTGTCCCCCTGTGCACAACTCGTCGACGTCCTGCTGCGTCTGTGCCCGACCCTGCGTATTCTCGCGACGAGCCGAGAAGCGCTGGGGATTACGGGAGAGACGACCTACCGTCTCCCGTCGCTGTCGCTCCCCGACGTGGCGCCTCTGCCCTTGAAGCGCCTGGCACAGTACGAGGCTGTTCGACTGTTCATGGACCGAGCCGCAGCTGCCCTCCCCACATTCAAAGTAACCACCCAAAACGCAAAGGCAGTGGCGACGATCTGCCAGCAGTTGGATGGTATCCCGCTTGCCGTGGAGTTAGCAGCGGTGCGCGTCAAGACATTGTCCGTTGAGCATATCGCCGAGCGGCTCCATGACCGATTCAAGCTGCTTACGGGAGGCAGCCGGACGGCGATGCCCAGGCACCAGACGCTGCGGGCGGCATTGGACTGGAGCTTTGCCTTATTGTCGGAACCGGAACGGGCGATGCTGCGCCGCCTGACGGTCTTTTCGGGCGGGTTCACGCTGGAGGCGGCGGAGGCGGTCTGCCAAGGCCAAGACGTCAATGGAGTCGAGGTCCTCGACCTGCTGGCACGCCTCGTCGAGAAGTCGCTAGTGGTGTTCCAGGAAAGCGAGAAACGCTACCGCCTGCTGGAGACTGTTCGCCAGTATGGCCGGGAGAAACTCCTGGAGTCGGGTGAGGAGGCAGCGACATGCCGGAAGCATCGAGACTGGTATCTGGAGCTGGCGGAACACGCGGACGTGCAACTTCACACGCCGCGACAGAGAGTGTGGCTAGACCTGTTGGATATCGAGCACGACAACCTGCGGGCCGCGCTGACGTGGAGCACAACGGCGCAGGCTGACCCGGAGGCGGGGGTGCGTCTGGCGGCGGCGCTGCGGTGGTTCTGGCATAGTCACGGGCATTACTACGAAGCACGCCAATGGCTGGAGAGGGCGCAGGATGCTGAAGACGGGGTCTCGGCGTCCGCTAGGGCGAGGGCGCTCAACACGGCGGGGCTGATGGCGTGGCGTCAGGCTGATTTTGGACGAGCCGAAACGCTCATTCGGGAAGCCCTGGCCTTAGCCCAGAAGGTAGGTGACAAATCTGAGATTGCCCTTGCCCTTCATCAGTCAGCGCATATCGAGGAGATGCGAGGTTCTTACGGTGCGGCAACGACGCTGTTCGAAGAAAGTGTGGCGCTCTATCGCGAAGTGAAAGACCAGTGGGGGCTAGCCAGTACTTTGGCCTGCTTCGGGGATACGAAGCGCAGCCTAGGTGAATACGAGCGTGCGGTCCAGCTGTACGAGGAGAGCATGGCGTTGTACGAAGGGCCTGTGTACGGACGCGCGGTGAGCATTTCTCGTCTCAAGTTGGGGATAATGGCCCGGATACAGGGCGACTATGACCGAGCATCTGAGCTGCTTCGTGAGGCTCTTACTCTAATTCAAGAGTCGGGGAATCAGATGATCATTGCGAGTTGTCTGGTGGCCATCGGCGAAGTGGCTGGAGGGAAAGGACAGCCGGAACGAGCGGTACGCCTGTACGGAGCAGCTGAGCGTCTGCGTGAGGTGGTCGGCGTTGCGATCGAGCCCACCGACCGTGCCGACTATGACCGAAATGTAGATAGCGCGCGCGACATGCTAGGCGAGAAAGCGTTTGAGGTAGCGAGGGCGGACGGCCGGGCGATGACGCAGGAGCAGGCCGTCGAGTACGCGCTCTCCGATACCTAACCCGGGTCCGTCGAGGGTCGAGTCCCAAATGTCCTCTGGGTCCATTTGTGTTTTCGAAAGCCCGTAGTCTAGTGAGGTCTAAAGGAAGAAAGGTCAGGCGTTCAACGAAATCGCCTCACGCGCAGTCCTAAGAGACCAAGCGGGCAACCAGAGGGAGGGTGAGGCTGGTCGGAAATAGACGTACCGGGGCTCCCGGCACCAGCATTCCGATCGATAATAGTCGCAACGCAGCCATCTTGTCGAGGAGTACGTCTCTTTCCCTGATGGTGATGTTGGGAACTAATACGCCTCCCGGCTCCAATTTCGTAATGACCTCAGTAGGTGCCAGGGCGAATTTCTCCGTAGAGGGCTTTCAACCGTTCAGCAGAGAACTTGGGCGATTGGCATAGATCGATGATTTGGCGCTCATCGGCCTCGATCTGTGCGGCAGCTTCGGGAATCTTGTCTGCGATCGCAGAGGGAACCGTTAAGACGCCATGCTGGTCCCCATGGACGAGATCTCCTGGATTAATCCATACCCCCCCGACCTTCACGGGCAGTTTGAAGTCGACGAGGTGGACGTTCGCGTGTGAGACGGAGACGTGCGCCGCGCAGAACTGAAATCCCAAGGCTCGTACTTCGGCAAGATCTCGTACCGATCCGTCTGTGACAACCCCGACGCATCCCAGGGCCCGGTGAATATTGGCTTGGACCTCGCCCCACTGTGCCCCCTGCCCGCGTGGATCGTCGAGGTCATGAATCACAATGACACGGGGGGCGGGAATTGACTGGACAAAGTCCCACCAGGCAAATGTGCTGGCTCGATGGCCTTCAACCGGCCCCTGTTCGCCGCGAATGACCCCTGTCACGGCGTAGCCCACCATCGGACCCATTTCCGGGAAGAGCGCTCGGATGGCGGAAGACAGATTGCCCTGTTCTCGTGGCCGGACTTTGAAAGTTTCGATCGCGTTGGCCACCGTAGGACTTGAGATGTTCTTGAGAGCGTCAATCTGCGTACGCGCGAGGTTCAAAGTACGTTCCTCCTCAGTCCAGCGAAGTGTCGGGGCGAATGATGAAATCCGTTCCCACGAGATTCTTGTTGCCTCTACGCGCAGCAGTCCGGCGTGCTCTGCGCAGCTAGTACTTCGCGAGCTTCGTGAACGATGAAGTACACAATGCCGAGTGCCGCGACGGGATCGGCCCACCACCATCCAAACACGGCCTGGAGCACCAGACCTGCGAGGAGCGTGGCCGCCATGTAGACGCAGACCACGCCACAGGCGGCGTCGCCCTTGAGAGCAGGACTATTGATCGCAGAGGCGACCTTCCGTTTCGTGCGGATCAACCAGGGCATTACTACCAACGCCGCAGCCGCCGTCGCGATCCCAACAGGAGAGGAATCGGAAGCGTCCTGCGTCCAGAGATTGTAGGCAGATCGCCCGGCGATGTAAACCGCGAGAAGAAGCAGGCTCCAACCCACCACTCGAGATGCTTGACGCTCCGCGCGCTCTCCTCGTGGTGTTGTCGCCACAGCGTCGACGGGTTCGAGACGAAGGCGCCACAGCACGACCCCTGCAGAGACGAGCTCGATGACACTGTCTGCGCCAAAACCGATGAGCGCAATGCTTCGCGCGGCTAGTCCCGCTGCTATGCTCACGAGGGCTTCGACAGTCATCCAGGCGATGGACAGCCATTCCACCCGTATGCCGGCCCGAATGTCTGCCGCACTTGCTCTAACGCTCATACGCGGTCCTTACAGGAGGATCCGTAGCTAGCGCCGGCCAATGCATCCGTCCGATGACGATTCATCGCCCACCCCTCACAATCCGATTCCTCAAGCGTTCCCTAGCGCCCTCCACCCCGCGATTTTCCCGGGGCCAGCAGTACACTGACTGGAGCGAGGGTTAGGCGCCGCTGCCGCAAGGCTTCCGCGATCTGGGGCAGGATACGGATTGTATCGCCCACACCCTGATGGAGCAAAATGATCCCGCCGTTTGTGATATTGGCGAGCGTTTTCTCTGCGAGGACGCGAGGCCCTGGGTTTGTGTAGTCTCCGGGGTTATCCGTCCAGAACACCGTGATGAGTCCAAGGGCCCGGGCGATTCGAAGCACAGTGTCATTGTAGTCGCCCCCCGGAGGACGGAAGTACCGCGGTGTCTGGCCCGTCACAGCGAAGATGACGTCCTGAGTTCTCCGCAGTTCGCCTTCCACCGCTTGCGCAGACAACTGTGTGAGGTTCAGGTGGTGGAACGTGTGATTACCGATCTCATGCCCGGCTTGTCCGATGGCCTGCGCGAAGAATGGATATTGCTCGACCTGCTCCCCGACGAGGAAAAAGGTGGCGGTCAAGTGCACGCGATCGAGTGTGTCCAGGAGCAAGGTCGTGTAGATGGGAAACGGTCCGTCGTCGAACGTCAGCGCGACGAGCGGAAGGGAGTGATCACCGTGGTAGAGTTTGTCTTCGATCAGAGTGCCGCGAGTGACCCCCGAGGCGCGATGTTGCGACTCGCGAACCTGGGCGGATTGAGTCCCCGAAAACCGCATCGCCAGCTCCGGGGCGACCGGCCGCGTGGGCTTGCCGGAAGGGAACCAGTCTTCCTTCGGTTCATGGCGTTCCACCTGCAAGAGTGCCGGATGGAACCAGACCCGAGAGACCCGTCGGAAGGGCTGGACCGGACTTGCGCTTTGTTCCATGGCGCGAAACTCGGTCCGGGAGATAGCGGCGGAGAATGTCACCAAATGCCGATAGGTCTCAAACGGGGCGGTTCCGCGAGAAAGGCCTGTCAAGTGAATCTCGTCGAGGGTCGGCACAGCAGTGAGCGTGGTTCGCACAAGATCCCAAGCGTGTGATTGGAGAGTCTCCACAGGATCAGCAAGATTGGTCGGATAGAGCAGCACAAGCCACCCGATCGTCAGATGTCCGTTCGTATCTGCTGCCACCCACGTGAGACGATCGGTTAAGTTTACGGCGACGAGGGCCTGCAGCATCGCGGCCTCGACGTCAGGCATCGTCCGGGCCAACTGCGGGGAGGGTTTCGTCGGAGACGCGTGGGTGGCCACATCACCCCTGGCGGGGCTCAGGAGCATGGACACGGCCGCGAGAAGCGCGATCGCAGAACGCATGACCTCTAAGCGCGCCCGCACGGGGAGGAGCTTACTGAATCCGACTTGCTGCATGCTCTCACTCTATCGGACGGGAGCTCACGGTGGGGGTTTAAATAGTCCTCAACCTCCCACATCGCGATCTCGAGATATGCAATTTATCGATGAGGCCAAAGTCACCCTTTCCGGAATGGACGGGTCCAACTCTCCGACATGGCTAGCCCAGCGGTATACTTCTTGGCGGAGGTTCTGCGCATTCATTCCGTCAAGGGTGGGGACGTTTCAGAGTGAGCGCAAGGTCTGGCAGTCCATGACGGTCAGCGAACAGCTGGCTGCCTTCGTGGTCCGAGCGTCCTTCGACGATCTCTCTGTCGAGTCTCGTCGGCAACTCAAGATCCGTGTCCTCGACGCTCTGGGCTGCGCCATTGGAGCCCTGACCGGGGAGCCGATCCTGCGAATACGGGCGCACGTGGACGAGTTCGGCGGGCCGGGCCGGTCTACGTTGATCGGGGGCGGGACCACCGCTCCGGATCGCGCCGCCTTCTACAACAGTGCCCTTGTGCGCTACCTCGACTTCAACGATAGTTACCTCGCCCCCGGAGAAACCTGTCACCCTAGCGACAACCTCGGTGCTGTCCTGGCTGCCGCCGACTACGCCGGCCGTAGCGGCCGGGATTTCCTGACCGCGCTGGCAGTTGCCTATCAGGTGCAGTGCCGGCTAAGCGATGTGGCGCCTGTACGCGCCAAGGGGTTCGACCATACGACGCAGGGATCGTATGCGGTGTCGGCGGCGGTGGCCAAGGCGCTGGGTCTGGATGAACAGAAGACTGCGAACGCGGTCGCCATCGCCGGGACGGCATTCAATGCGTTGCGCGTGACGCGTACCGGTGCCTTGTCCCATTGGAAGGGTCTGGCCTACGCCAATACCGCGTTTGGGGGGACGCATGCGGCACTGCTGGCGATGCGTGGGATCACGGGCCCGCGGGAGGTCTTCGAGGGCAACAAAGGATTCATGGACGCGATCGCCGGCCATTTCGAGATCGACTGGTCGCGAGAAGATCTGGAGCGCGTCCGGCGCACGATCGTGAAGAAGTTTAATGCGGAGATCCACTCGCAGTCTGCTCTGGAAGGGATCCTCGAACTCAAGCGCGAGGCGGAGTTTACGCTGGCGGATATTACGCAGATCACGATTGAGACCTTTGACGTGGCCTACCACATCATTGGGGGCGGCGAAGAAGGGGATAAGACTATCGTCCGGACCAAAGAAGAGGCCGATCACAGCCTGCCGTACATGGTCGCCGTGGCTGTCCTGGACGATCAGGTCATGCCTGAACAGTACCTGCCAGAGCGGGTCGGGCGCGACGATGTCCAGAAGCTGCTGCGCCGGATCACAGTGCGTCCTTCTGTGGAGTTTAGTCGCCGATTCCCAGACCAGATGCCCTGTCGGATTACCGTGGAGTTGCGCGATGGCCGCCGTGCGCTGAAAGAAAAGACGGACTACGAAGGATTCCAGACTAGGCCAATGTCGTGGGAGACCGCGCTCAAGAAATTCGAGCGGCTGGCGGCCCCGTACTCCAGTCCGCGATTGCGGGCGGAGATCGTGAGCGCCGTGGATCAATTGGATGAACTGGCGATTGCAGATCTGTCGGCGCTGCTGGGCCGCGTCCGGGCGCCCACGACCTAAAAGCGACCTCATGAGGAGGAGAGAAGATGGCTAAGCGCACATCACCTTCTGACCGAGCCTTTGAGTTTCTAACGATGAATGTCCGACCGCCGAAACCGCGCACCAGCGGTATCACCGAAATCCGCGGGCCCTACTACACGCCGATGGGCCCGCACTATCTCCAAGATGTCCTGGACACGATGGGGACCTATGTGGACAGCCTCAAGTTTGCTGGGGGATCGTTTACCCTGATGCCGCGGCAATCTCTGAAGGAACTGATCGACCTCTGTCACGATCATGACGTGTTGGTGTCGACCGGCGGATTCATCGAGTACGTGCTCACCCAGGGTTCCACTGCCGTGGACCGCTACATTCAAGAGTGTGCATCCGTGGGGTTCGACATTATCGAGGTCAGCAGCGGCTTCATAACGATTCCGACTGATGATTGGCTGCGTTTGGTGGAGCGGGTGCAGAAGGCGGGCCTGAGGGCGAAACCCGAAGTCGGGATACAATTCGGCGCCGGGGGTGCCACCGCCGCAGCCGAGCTGGAAGCCGAGGGGACGCGAGATGTGTCCTGGGCGGTAGCCCAAGCTAAACGATTCCTCGATGCGGGCGCCTATTTGGTCATGATTGAGTCGGAAGGGGTCACCGAGAACGTGAAAGTCTGGCGGACGGACGTGCCCGCGAAGATCATCGATACCTTGGGTCTAGAACGGGTGATGTTCGAGGCGTCAGACCCAGCAGTGTTTGCCTGGTACATCAAGAATTACGGCCCAGACGTCAACCTGTTTGTCGACCACAGCCAGATTGTCCAACTCGAATGCCTGCGTTCGGGGATCTGGGGGACGAAGAGCCTCTGGGGGCGGGTTCACACCTATCGAGAGTAGGCATTCCGGCTTTGCCTCTGACGATGTGCTCGGTCTAATTCCTTTTCCTCGCCCTTATCGGCCTCCGGTGAATACGGGCGCCGCACGACGCTGATCTGAGCTTTTGTCCCGGGTGTCGCTACGGGCCCACCGTTCGCAGTGGAGGACTTGCCGGGTTATGCGTGACGCTCTCCATCAATCGGCCGCAGGAAGCCCCGTCTCATCCGCCAATACAAGAGGGGCGCAAAGAAGCATTCATCACGAATAAAAGAACGGCTCGGGTGTGGGCTCAGCAGAGCTCCCGCAGGCCAACAAGGAGGCACAGCAATGCGTAGGAGTGCTCGTTTCCTGGTTGCGATGGTGACAGGGCTTGCCGTGTTCACCGCCAGCCCCGGCGCGGCCCAGATGGGCGGCCCCATTAAGATCGGCCAGCTCCTGCCCATGACTGGTAACTTTGCCTCCTCGTTGAAAATGCAGCGGCAGGGTGCAGAGTTGGCGGTGGAAGAGGTGAACAAGGCCGGTGGAGTCAAGGGCCGCATGCTGCAGCTTGTGCGCGAGGATGACAAATCGACCGACCCGGGCGCCGTCCAGGCTTTTCAGAAGCTGATCGAGGACAAAGAGATGGTGGCCGTCATCGGCTCAATCCGCTCCACGCAGATCCTGGCCATGCTGCCGACGATCAACGAGGCCCAGATTCCGGTGATGATCGGTGGGACGAACTTTAGCCTCACCCATCAAGGCAGCCGGTGGGTCTTCCGCCACCGGCCCCACGACGGCTTCAGCGCCCAGGTGATGGTGAAGTTCGTCGTGGAGGAGCTCAAGAAGAACAAGCTCGCGATCGTGCACACCTCCGACGGCTTCGGGAACGGCGGTCGCGATGAGGTGGTCAAAGGCCTGAAGGCTCGCCAGATGGAGCCCGTCGTGATCAAGGCCATCAACACCGGCGACAAGGACTATACCGCCGTCGTGACCGCGGTGAAAAACAGCGGCGCGGACGCCTTGGTTACCTATTTCACGTCGACGTCGGACCTTGCCATCTTCGCCACCCAGGCCAAACAGCAAGGGCTGCTTCCCCAGATGACCTGGATCGGCTCGCCATCTATCACCACCACCGACGCGACCAAACTAGCCGGAGACGCCCTGGTTGGCACGTACGGGATCGGGGACTACGACCCAACCGGTAACCCCACCGCTGGGGCGTTTCAGGTGGCCTATAAGACGAAGTTTAACGAGGACACGGATCTCTTCTCCGCGTGGACCTATGATGCTGTCTACAACCTGGCCACCGCGATGACACGCGCCCCAGACCTCAAGCCCGACTCAATCCGGGCGGGCATTCTGGCGATTAAGAAGCGCATGGGCGCGGAGAACGAGTACACCTTTGACGAGCGCGGGGACGGCCTAGACCACTACTATATCCTGCGCAATGAGGGCGGCACCTGGAAGGTGCTCAAAGCCGTTCACGTCGAGCGGTATTAGGGAAGCGGCAGCACGGGGCGCGGGAGTCCGCGCCTCACCTGCGCGGAGGGACCAGTAGTGGCCTCGATCGGCCAGATCCTCCTCGCCGGCCTCTCGTTGGGAAGCGTCTACGCCCTGACGGCTCTGGGTTTCGTTCTCATCTACCGGGCCACCAACGTCGTCAACTTCGCCCAGGGTGAGTTCCTCATGCTGGGCGCCTATTTTCTGTTCACCTTTGTAGAAGGCGCCAAGCTCAACTACGGCGTGGCCGCGCTCATCGCCTTCGGAATGCTTGGGGTGCTCGGCTTGCTCTTTGCCCTGGGCATCTACTACCCGCTGCGGAACCGTTCGTTCTTGCCGGTGATCATCGCGACCATCGGCGCCAGCATCATGTTCCAGAACGGGGCGCTGGCCATCTGGGGATCCTCCCCGGAGAGGCTTCGACCGGTGCTGGAAGGTGGCGGCTCCGGGGGTGTCACGCTCGGCGGCGTGTTCTTCAATTACCAGTACGTGATCATCCTTGCCGTCACATTGGTTCTCATGGGGTTCCAGTACGCTTTCTTCGAGTTTACCCTGCTCGGGAAGAAGACCCAGGCGATCTCTCAGGACAAAGACATGGCCCGCTTGCTCGGTATCCCCGTGACGGGCATGATCGCACTCACCTTCATATACAGCACCATATTGGGCGGACTGGCCGGAATGCTTGTGGCCCCGATCTTCTTCTTGCAGCACAACATGGGTTCGATCCCCGGCCTCAAAGCGTTTTCTGCCAGCATCATCGGCGGCTTTGGCGATGTGCGGGGTGCCATCGTCGGGGGCCTTACGCTGGGAGTGCTGGAGTCCTTCGGTGGCGCCTACATCTCCACAGTCTACAAGGACGCCTTCGCCTTCTTGCTGGTAATCATCTTCTTGCTGGTGCGGCCACAGGGGCTCTTTGGCGAGAAGGTGGGCGAGAAGGCGTAGCAGGCGGCGGAATGCGGACGGCCACCCTCAAACCGGTCCACTGGGCCATCCTGGGCGGCGCGTTAGCAGTCGCGCTGCTGCCGCTGTTGGTGACGGGCCGCTATAACACTAACGTCCTCCTGCTAGCCGGGGCTTGGGCCATTGCCGCCCTGGGCCTGACTGTGGTGTTGGGTTACGCCGGCCAGATCTCGCTGGCTCAGGCGAGTTTTTTCGGCATCGGCGCCTATGCGATCGGCCTGGGTACGGTGCACTACGGCCTGAACTGGTGGCTCGCGTTCGTGCTGGGGCTGGTCGCGGCCGTGGCCGGAGGCATCATCCTCGGCGCGACCACCCTCAAACTCGGCGGCCACTACTTGGCCATGGTGACCATCGGCTTCCAGATCATCTTCTCCCTGGTCATGACGAACTGGTCCGCTTTTAGCGGCGGCCCTGATGGGATCACCCGCATCCCACGCCCGCCGTTTTTCGTACCTCTGAACACTGCGCAGCGCTACGCGTGGTTTGCCCTGGCTGCGACGCTGCTGGTGGCCCTGGCCGTCCATGCCTTGCGCGATAGCCGCCTCGGTCGCTCGATGCGGGCGGTGCGCGAGAATGAAATCGCGGCCGAGGCCCTCGGGGTCGACACACTACGGGTCAAGGTCACCGCCTTCGCGATCAGCGCTCTGCTGGGATCCGCAGGTGGATCCATCTACGCTTCCGGCTTCCTATATATCGCCCCCGATACGTTCGACTTTGGCACCTCGGTGCAATTCTTAGCCATGGTCCTCGTCGGCGGCCGGGAGTCGGTGGCAGGCTCCGTGCTCGGCGCGGGGTTGCTCACGTTCCTGCCTGAATGGCTGCGGGAGCTCAAGAAAATCTACCTTATAGTCTATGGCTCGATCATCGTCTTGGTGATCGTGTTCATGCCCGAGGGACTCTGGGGGTTCGTCACCCTGCTCAGTCGGTCCCTGGTGCGGCCGAGCCCGGTCCCGCCTCCGCGAGGGGCGCTCCCCATGGGCGGCGCGCGCCCGGCGGGTGAGCCGGTGCTCGTGATCGAGAACCTGGGCAAACACTTCGGCGGCTTGAAGGCCGTGGATGGTGTCAGCTTCACCGTGCGTCAGGGCGAGGTGCACGCTCTGATCGGGCCCAACGGTTCCGGCAAGACCACCATCATCAACGTCATCTCCGGCCTCTATGCGCCGAGTTTCGGGGAGATCACTTTCCTGGGTCGGTCTGTCGGAGGCCAGCGGGCCAGCCGTATTGCCCGGTGTGGCATGACCCGGACCTTCCAGAACTTGCGGCTCTTCCGGGAGCTGACCGTTTGGGAGAACGTGCTGGTCGGCGCGCAGCGAGCTGGCGGTGACGAGACGGCCATCCGGGAACGGGCCGCCTCCGCGATCGAGTTCATGGGCCTGACGAGCCACGTACACAATAGGGCGAAGAACCTGCCGTATGGCACGCAAAAGCGAGTGGAGATTGCCCGGGCGCTCTCGGGAGTCCCTGAGCTGCTACTGCTGGATGAACCGGCAGCCGGCCTCACCCAGTCAGAGAAAGATGACCTGGTGGAGATCGTGCAGCAACTGCACGCGCGAGGGTTGACTATGCTGCTCGTCGAGCACGACATGTCGCTGGTCAGCCAGCTCTCCCACCACATCACGGTGATCAACTTCGGTCGCAAGATTGCAGAGGGGGCTCCAGAACGCGTGCTGGCTGAGCCGGCGGTCGGCGAGGCGTACCTGGGCAATCGGGAGGCGGCGCGTGCTTAGTCTGAACAAGGTTTCCGCTGCCTACGGCGAGGTCATCGCTCTGCACAGCATCTCCCTGATGGTGCAGCCGGGGGAGATCGTGACCCTCCTGGGCGCGAACGGTGCCGGCAAATCTACGGCGCTGCGCTGCATCTCGGGGCTGATCCACCCCAATGAGGGCGAGATCGTCCTGGAGGGTCAACCGATCCACAGGTTCGGTCCCGAGGCCATCGTGCGGTTGGGCATTGGTCATGTGCCCGAGGGCCGGCGCGTCTTCCCCGGCCTGACTGTGAGCGAGAACCTCCGCTTGGGCGCCAGTATTCGCAAGGACAAGGGCGGTATTGTCGCAGATATGGAGCAGATGATCGACCTCTTTCCTGACCTCGGCCGCTTGCGCCACGCCTTGGGCTGGACGCTGTCCGGCGGCCAGCAGCAGATGCTAGCGATTGCCCGTGGGCTGATGGCGCGGCCCCGGCTCTTGCTGCTGGACGAGCCGTCCTTGGGTTTGGCTCCCATTCTGGTGCAAGCTGTCTTTCGGGCGATTCAAGAGATCAATACCCGCTTGGGGACGGCGGTGTTGCTCGTGGAGCAAAATGCCAATATGGCGCTGGCCATTGCCAACCGGGGCTACGTGCTGGAGACCGGCCGCGTTGCCCTCGCGGGGTCGGCGGCCGATCTTCTGAACAACCCTGAAGTGCGCCGAGCCTACTTGGGCGGCGCGCGGGCGGGAACCCGGGACGTCGCCACGTAGCTGCGGCAACACGTTTACAGTTCTTTCGCGTCTCGTCCCTCTCAGGAATTTCCCTCACGTCATCTCCCAGGACGTGCGGGGAGGCTACCTGGAGCGTGGCGCAGATACTCGTCCCCGCCGATTGCTTGCCCGAGCTGGCTGTCCCCGGTAGTCCTCACGCGGGGGAGCGAAAATGTCGAGGATGCGACAGGGTGCGCCCAGGGTCCGTCCGCCGTGAGGAATGTGGGGCGGGGTCTCCCAGAAATCCCCGGTCTTGACCCGATACTCTCTGCCGCCCTGAATCCGGATCCACTTGCCTTCCAAACACACACCCCACTGCTCATTCATGTGTGAGTGCACCGGAGATTCTGACCACGGCTGCAACGTCACGACCGAGAGCATCAGGTGCGTGCCAGGAAAGATTCGGGCGCGAATGCCTTTGGCGAGCGCGCGCGGAATCCCGCCTCTATTGATGTTATGAAACCACTTACTGCTCATGCCTGTGCCCTCCTTGAGTCACTTCGCCTAAGGACTCCGATAGACTGCTCTTCGCCGCTTGGATGCGTCGTTTTGTTGCGTGCTCCGCATGACATGATCGGGCTGGGCCGGCATCCTGGACGGTAGATCAGGAATTTTTCGCGCCCCAGAGCTCGACCTTTTAGCCCTCAACCCCCCCACCCAGAGCGTCGGAGAGGGGATTCTACCCAGGTGCCGAACATGCTCGTACTCTTGGACCGGAGGTGCCTCGTGAGGTCGCTTCGCCGCTTTTGTATTTCTGCACTTATAGGTGTGGCCGTGCTCCTCCTCGGTTTTCCGCCAGGACTCGCATACCCGCAGGGGATGCGCGGTGGGACGATTACGTTCGCCCTGTATCAGGAGCCCGAGTTGCTGAACCGCTACATCGGGACTCAGACATCCCTCAGCGAGGTGACGATCTTCACCGTGGAGGGATTGGTCGACTACAACGATAAGGGCGAGTATTTTCCGCGGTTAGCGACGGAGGTCCCCACGCGTCAGAATGGCGGCGTTTCCGCGGACGGCAAGAGCATCACCTACCACCTCCGCGACGGCCTCAAGTGGTCAGACGGCCAACCGGTGACCTGCGAAGACGTGAAGTTCACGTGGCAGGCGGTGAGCAATCCGAAGAGCGGCGCCGCGTACACGAGTGGCTTTCGGGACATCGACCGAGTCGAGTGTCCGAACCCGGCGACCGCGGTGGTCGTGTACAAGACGTTCTACGCGCCGTACCTGGATCAGTTTACGCGCGGGATCTTGCCCAAACACGCGACCGGCGATCCCGCGGAGATGACCCGCTGGGCGTACAATCGCAAGCCGGTGGGGACGGGGCCGTTCACGCTTCTGGAATGGGTGTCCGGAGACCATATCACCTTGATTCGCAACCGTTTCTATCGGGAGTCCCCCAAGCCGTTCCTCAACGCCGTGATCATCCGAATCACCCCCAGCCGGGAGGTTGGCACACAACTGATCAAGACGGGCGAAGTTGATATCGTGTGGGACTTGATCGAAGCCAACGTCCCCGAGCTGCGGCCCGTTCCCGGCGTCAAGATTGGCGCGGCTCCCGGACCGAACGCGGAACGGCTTGTCGTGAACTTGGCGGACCCCGCACTGGATGCGCCCCCGGCCGCGGAGGTCGCGAAGCATCCGCATTCGATCCTCGGGGACGCACGTGTTCGCGAGGCGATCGAACTCGGGATTAACAAGCAGGAAATCAACGAGAAGTTGCTCTATGGGCTCGCGACCCCCGGGACCAACGAGTTAGGTATTGGGTGGGCCAAGTGCGTGACCAAGGTCAGCGAGTACAGTCCGGATCGCGCCAGGCAGCTCCTCGATCAAGCCGGGTGGAAGAGTGGCCCGGACGGGATTCGCGCGGCCCAAGGCGCCAAGTTCGCCAAAGATGGGACGCGGTTGCGCCTAAAACTCCAGACGACGACCGGGAACAAGCTGCGCGAGCAAGTGGAGCAACTGCTCATCGACTACATGAAGCAAATTGGCTTGGAATTCTACATCGAGAACATACCGTCCGCAGTCCTGTTTGGGTCCTGGTCGAGTGGCGCGTTCCGCAAACACGGTCAGTTTGACGTGGTGATGTACACAACCAACCCCGATGCAGATCCCCACTCGCAGATCGAGGGGTACTTCGCCTCCTGGAAGATGCCGACAGCGGCAAACAATGGGGACGGCTTCAACTACGCTCGCTGGAGCAATCAGGTGGCGGATGACAACATTAAGCTTGCCGGCAGTAGTGCAGACCTCGCGGTTCGCAAGAAAGCGTACTGCGCGGCTATGGATGAGCTGGTGAAAGACCGACCCCACATCTACCTGTACGGTCGAAGCCAGATTCATGGATACCGTGAGCGCTTGCAGGGTTGGGTCCTTAATGTCTGGACCAACGTGGGCTGGAATGCACAAGACTGGTCAGTGAAATGATCTAGAGCGGGGAGCCCCTAAGCGGGGGGCTCCCCGCAACCCTCATGGCAGCCTACATCGGCCGCAGACTCCTCCAGGCAATCCCGCTCCTGGTTCTCATCAGTCTGGTGGTCTTCGTACTCCTGCACCTCATTCCCGGTGGGCCGATGGCGGCCTACGGGAACAACCCCAACATGACCGCGGCAGACTTTGCCCGCCTCGAGCATGACTTGGGTCTCGACGCACCCATCCACGTCCAGTACCTGCGCTGGCTGGGGGCCCTGCTGCGCGGCGACTGGGGCTACTCGCTGGCGTCCAAGCGGCCGGTTCTGGTCGAGATCGGCGACCGGTTGCCCAACACCCTCTATCTGCTGAGTATTTCACTTGCGGTGACGTTGGGTATCGCCATCCCGATCGGGATCCTCTCAGCGGTGCGACAGTATTCTGTCCTGGATCACGCGGTGACCACGGTCGCGTTTGCGGGCCAGTCCGTTCCAATCTTCTGGTTCGGGCTGATGTTGATCATTGTGTTTCACGTTGTGCTCCGGAACCCCGTGTCGGGCGCCCCGTTGGCTCCCGGAGGGGGGATGTACACTCTGGGGGAGCCGTTTTCCATTCTCGACCGGCTCCATCACCTGATCTTGCCCGTGAGCATGCTGGCGGTAGTCGGCACGGCGACCTACACCCGCTACATGCGGGCGAGCATGCTGGAGGTCATCGGACAGGACTACATCCGGACCGCCCATGCGAAGGGCGCGCCGGTGCGCCGGGTCCTGTGGCACCACGCATTCAGAAACGCGGCGATCCCCGTCGTGACGATCTTGGCGCTGGAGGTGCCGGTCCTCTTTAACGGTGCCGTGTTCACCGAGACCATTTTCTCGTGGCCGGGTATGGGCAGGCTCTTCATCGAGTCCGCGTTTCGCTACGACTATGCCCTGCTCATGGCGATCATCCTTATCGGCGCGACACTCACCATTGTCTCCAACCTCCTGGCTGACATCGCGTACGCCTATCTCGATCCGCGGATTCACTACGGGTAACCGATGGCGGAAACCGGCGCGCTCCACAGACCGAGGACACGGACCCCTCGCTCGGAAACCATGGTCGGGGTCACGTGGCGTCGGTTTTTGCGCCATCGGATGGCGGTCATCAGCTTGGGACTAGTGGTCCTGTTGGCGGCTCTCTCGGTATTGGCGCCCTGGCTCTCGCGCTATGATCCGGACAAGCCCCATCTCACTTCTCAGCTCCAGCCGCCATCGGGCAAGCATCTGCTGGGTACAGACGACCTCGGTCGTGATCTCCTCACGCGAATTCTCTATGGGGGTCGCATCTCGTTGAGCATCGGCGTGCTCGCGATGCTCCTGGCTGTTGTCATTGGCACCACCGTCGGTGCCGTCGCGGGCTATTACGGCGGCTGGGCGGATAATCTCCTGATGCGGCTGACTGATCTCATGCTCTCGATCCCCAGCTTGTTCTTGCTTATTCTGATGACCCTCCTGCTGCGGACCTTTCCTGTTCCACTGCTACGCGGAGGAGTGCTCGCCATTACCCTCGCGATCGCCTTCCTCTCCTGGATGACGGTCGCCCGCCTGGTGCGCGCGGCCTTCCTCTCCCTGAAAGAGGGCGTGTTCGTGGAAGCTGCGAGGGCATTGGGAGCTGGGAACATCCGCATCATCATCCGCCATGTCCTGCCCGGCGCCGCCAGCTCGATCATTGTCGCCGCCACGCTCCGTGTGGCCAGCTCGATCATTACCGAGTCGGGTCTCAGCTATCTGGGGTTTGGCGTGCAGCTGCCGACTCCGACGTGGGGAAACATGCTGCGGAATGCCCAAGATCAGATGATCGTGGCTCCCTGGACGGCGATCTTCCCAGGCGTGTTCATCTTTGTCGCGGTGATCGCCATCAACTACGTGGGGGACGGATTGCGAGACGCGTTAGATCCCCGCCACGTCCGCTGATCGATGGTGAGGGGAGACGAAGGGCCTACTTCTGCGGTAGGCTCACGCCGGGATTCCAGATCTGGTGCGCTGGGTTAGGTGGAGGGACCGCTCGCGGAGGCCGCGCTTTGCGACGCGGGCATGACGTAGGGGATGCGGACGCGAACGCAGGTGCCCTGCGAAGGCGCGCTCTCCACGTCCAGCGTCCCGCCGATCTTCTTCGCGCGCTCGCGCATAGAGCGGAGCCCGAGGTGACCTGGAAATGACTCTTCGGCAAACCCCGTCCCGTCGTCACGCACTTCGAGGGTGACTTCGTCCGAGCTACAGTGCATGCGAATGTCGACCCGGTGGGCCCGCGCATGCTTGGTGATGTTGTTGAGCGCTTCCTGGGCGATCCGGTAGATCGCCTCTTTCACTTCGTAGGGCAACTCCGGTTCACCGCACCAGTCCGCATGCACCTCGAGGCTATGCCGCACCCGGGCCGATTCGATCTGCTTGGTGAGCGCGGCGACGAGTCCTTCGGTCTCGAGGGCTTCGGGGTGCAACTCGAAAATCAGAGCCCGCATCTCGGCCAATCCTGCTTCAGCCAGCGAGAGTACATAGTCGAGAGGCTCCGCTGCTTGGGACGGCTCGCGATTCAGTAGCTCCCGCGCGGTGCGGGCACCCAAGGCAATTCCGTACAGCGCTTGCGAGACCGAGTCGTGCAGTTCGCGGGCCAAACGCTGGCGCTCTTCCAGAATGGCTTTCTCCCGGACTTCCTCGAAGAGGCGAGCGTTCTCGGCAGCGACCGCGGCTTGATTCGCAATGGTCGTCAGAAACCCGATCTCCGCCTCTCCGGGCTCCTTGCCGCGCGCATAAAAGACGTTGAGGGCACCGATCGCTTGATCGCGGTAAATCATGGGGACCGAGACGACGGTGTCCCACGCGGCGTGCTGCAGGATCGGGTGCATGGGCTCAAATACGGGATCCTCCAACAGCTTCCGGCGCGCATCCTGGTGAATCAGCGGTTTCTTCGCGCGGACGGAATCGGTATTAGGCATCTTGGCCCCGCGCCGCACCGACTCTTCCCACCGGGCCTGGGCCTCGGGGCCTTCTGGGAGCCCGTGTCTGCCGATGACCACCAAGTCCTCTTGGTTTTCGTCTAGCAGGCACACCACGCACGCCACGGTTCCCGTCGCTGTAACGACCGTCTCGGCCAACTTATCCAGGGTCGCTTTGATCGACCCGGCGAACGCCGCGCGGGAGGCGACCTCGGTGAGGGCGCCTACTTCGCGGGCGAGCCGTTTCGTCTCTGAAACGTCGTGAAACATGATGACAACGAGTTTGCGCCGATCGATCAACAGCGGTGCCGCCGTAAACTCGATCTCAAATTCTTTGCCGTCCGCCCGCTTGAGCACGGAGGATCCCCGCATGATCGCAAAGGCTTTCTTCGACTTATGCTCCTCAATGGCTTTGAGGTGGGCTTCCCGCGCATGCGGAGGGACACAGGACCACGAGCTCTGACCGAGGATTTCGTCGAGCGGGAAGCCCGTAATTCGGCATGCAGCCTGGTTCGCGTAGACGACGTGATCCTGCTCGTCGACGACGATCACCGCGTCTAACGCCGCCTCGAAGGGTTTCGAGAGTTTGGCGAGAGTCGGGTAGCTCTGTTTCATGTTCCTCTGCCCATCTGGCCGACAGTCACCATGCCGATCCGCGCGGCGTAGAGAGCGGCCTGCGTGCGGCTTTGCACACCCAGCTTGGCCAAAACGTTGCTCACGTGTGTCTTCACCGTCTTTTCCCCGATGTTCAGCGTCTGGGCGATTTCCTTGTTGGCTTTGCCCTCGGCCAGCAACCTCAGGACGTCTGTTTCCCGCTCGGTCAGCGTCTCTGGACTTTCGGGGGCTCGGACCTCGCGCATCAGCCGCATGGCTGCTTCCGGGGACAGCTGCACCTGGCCGGCAGCGGCAGCTTTGATCGCCCGGCGCAACTCGTCAGCCTGCGTGTTCTTGAGGAGGTAGCCGATCGCGCCGGCTCGGATCGCTCCGACCACGGAGGCATCTTCGAGGACGCTCGTCAGCGCCACGACTTCGGTGTCTGGAAGGTCCCGTCGAATCTCTTGGGTCGCGGCGATGCCGTCGACTTTCGGCATCAGAATATCCATTAAGATCACGTCAGGATGGAGTTCGTGAGCAAGACGTAGGGCTTCTGCCCCGTCGGCGGCTTCACCGACGACCTCGAGGTCTGGGTCCAGGGCCAGGAACATCCTCAGGCCCTGACGGACGACGCTATGGTCGTCAGCGATCAGAATCCGTGTAACCATCGGCTCCACCTCCTGTAAGTTTCGGGTCTGACTGACTCCCTGTCCTCCGCCTTTGGGTGGAGCCCCTTCCAACCGCATACCCTATACGACGCCCGAAGGAGCGCAAAGATTCCGCTCCGCGGGCCTTTCCCTCGGCCTTTAGGGGGACATCGGGAGGGGTCTGAGGGCGCAGGGGGACTGCTGGCCGTTGGTCTGATGTCCAGAGAACGGCGAGGATGTTTAATTGATGGAAGCCCGCGCGCGGTCTTGCTCTGCGCGGGGAGGATTTGGAGAGTTTGCGATGTCCCACGATACACAAAACTTGACGCTGCAGGGCGCCGCTCAGAATCCGGCGTCCGCCCGGAATCCGTGGGCGGCACTGGCCGTCCTTTGTGCAGGCTACGGCACGATCTTGCTTGACCTCACGGTCGTGAACAATGCGATGCCCAGCATTATCGGGAGCTTGCACACCGGGGTAAACGGGATTCTCTGGGTGATCAATGCCTACGTCTTAGTCTATGCCGTCCTCCTCATCACCGCTGGCCGCGTTGGTGATCTCGTCGGGCAGCGCGCAATTTTCGCGGGTGGGCTGGCGCTCTTCACCGTAGCCTCCGCCCTGGCAGGCTACGCACCCTCAGCCCCATTTCTAGTCGGAGCACGAGCGCTTCAAGGGCTCGGCTCGGCACTCATGTATCCACAGGTCTTGTCAATTATTCAGGTCACTTTCAAAGGATCCGAAAGAGCTCTAGCGCTAGGTCTCTTCGCCGCTATCAGCGGCATAGGCGCGATCACCGGAAACATAGTCGGTGGCCTTCTCATCCAGCTCAACCT
>Ga0137415_10002034_pt1 | contig 20139 bp, 22 predicted proteins | sample CZODoug3_1_1_16f_FD_183082 | JGI IMG/M metagenome (GOLD analysis project Ga0137415, IMG submission 183082) | Vadose zone soil fungal communities from Angelo Coast Range Reserve, California, USA - CZODoug3_1_1_16fungal (Hybrid Assembly) | ecosystem: Environmental > Terrestrial > Soil > Vadose...
GGCCGGTCGCGCCGCGCCCTTCCCGTCCGCGCTGGACGAACTGCTGGTGCAGGTGGTTATCGTCGCCCTGCGTCGGCTGGTCGCCGACCGGGTGGCAGTTCACGCAACGTGGACTCTGCAGCACGGCTCGAACGGTCTCGAATGCGACCACCGGATCGGACGCGGGTGCTGCTGTCGGAGCTGCCGCAGCTGCAGGAGCATGGGCGTGCGAGCACGCGGACACGCAAGCCGCGGCCAGGATCCACCAACCGCGAGCGGGCCCAGGCAGGCCACCCGTTGTCATGCGAGCCTCAACGGCAGCGACCGCAGCCGCTGCTTCGTCAGGGCGTACACGGCGTTCGCGACGGCTGCGGAGATGGGCGCCGTCGCCGGTTCGCCGATGCCGCCCATCTTCGCGTCGCTCTCGATGATGTGCACCGCCACCTCCGGCATGTCCGGCAGCCGCAGCACCTCGTAGTCGTGGAAGTTGCTCTGCTCGACGCGCCCATCCTTCAAGGTCAGCTCGCTCTGCAGCACGGCGGAGAGGCCGAAAGCGACGGCGCCTTGCACCTGGGCCTCGACGCCGAGGGGATTGATCGCCGTCCCGCAGTCCACGGCGCAGGTGACCTTGTGAACGTGGATCTCTTTGTGCTCGTCGACGGAGACCTCGGCTGCCTGGGCGATGATGCTCCCGAACGACTCGTGCACCGCGAGTCCGCGGGCGCGTCCCTTCGGCGGCGCCTTGCCCCACCCAGCTTTCTCCGCGGCCGTCTTGAGCGCGCGAAGATGGCGCGGCTTCTCCGCGAGCAACGCCGAGCGGTACTCGAGCGGGTCTTTCCGCGCCGCCCAAGCCAGCTCGTCGATCATGCTCTCCATCGCAAAGGCGGTGTGCGTATTGCCGACCGACCGCCACCAGAGCACGGGGACCTCGAGCCGGGGCGAGTGCAATGTCACGAGCCGTGCCGGAACGCTCTCGAGGTAAGGCGAGTCCACCACCCCTTCCACGGAGGCTTCGTCCACGCCGTTCTTGACCATCTGCTCGAACGGCGTACCGGCGAGGATGGACTGACCGACGATGGTGTGCTTCCAGGCGAACGGGCGACCCTTGTCGTCGAGCCCTACCTCGATCCGGTGGAGAAACATCGGCCGGTAGTACCCGCCGCGGATGTCGTCCTCGCGCGTCCAGACGGTCTTCACCGGGACCCCCGCCGCCTTGGCGACGTGCACCGCCTCGCTGACGAAGTCGGACGCCGGAGTAGCGCGCCGTCCGAAGCCGCCACCGAGGAACTGGGTATGGATGGAGACGTTTTCCTGCGGCACGCCGGCGATGCGCGCCGCCGACATCTGGTCCATGGTCTGGAACTGGGTTCCGGTCCAGATCTCGCAGCGGCCGCCCGCGAGGCGCACCGCGCAGTTGAGCGGCTCCATCGTCGCGTGCGCGAGGTAGGGGACGTCGTATTCAGCGACCACACGCTTCGAGGAATGGGGGAGCGCTTCTTCCGCATCTCCCTGCTGAGCGGCCACAGTGCCCTTCGTCCGCGCTTGCGCGCGGTAGCTCTCGAGGAGCTTCCCGCTATCGACGCTGGCGCCCGGGCCCGGGTCCCAGTCGATCACGAGCGCATCGCGGCCGAGCTTTGCGCTCCAGAAGTTGGTCGCGACGACGGCGACGCCGGACGGCACTTGCACCACTTGCTCGACGCCCTTGATCGATGTGGCCTTGCCCGCGTCGAACGACCTGACCTTGCCTCCGAAGACCGGCGAGCGCGCGACCAGGGCGGTTCGCAGGTCGGGCATCCTCACGTCCATCCCGAACTGCGCCTTGCCCGTGATCTTCTCCGGCGTGTCGAGCCGGCGCGTGGGCTTGCCGATGATCTTCCAGTTCTTGCGGTCCTTCAGCTTCACGCTCTTCGGCGGCGTCTGCGCCTGGGCCGCGACAGCGAGCTGCCCATAGGAGATGCGGTCGTTGCCGCGGAGCACGAAGCCGTTCTCCGTGCGAAGGCGCTTTGCATCCGTCTTCCACTGCGCTGCCGCCGCCCGCACCAGCATCGCGCGCGCCATGGCGCCCGCGGTGCGATAACGGTCGAATTCCGACCAGGTGGTGGTCGAGCCGCCCGTCATCTGCATCCCGAATGCCGGGTGAGCGTAGACCGGCGCGGCGGGAGCGTGCTCGACGCGGATCTTCGACCAATCGCAGTCGAGCTCCTCGGCGATGAGCATGGCGAGCCCCGTCCAGATCCCCTGGCCCATCTCGGAGTGGGCGAGCAGGACGGTCACCGACTCATCGGGCGCCACGCGGACGAAGGCGTTCGGATCGGGCAGCTGCTTTGCGGCCGGCTGGGGCACCGCCCCTGCCTTGCGCGGTACGTGGAAGGCGACGAAGAGGCCTGCCCCGGAAAGAAGCGATCTGCGCAGCAGCTCGCGGCGCGACAAAGCGATCATCGCTCGGCCCTCCTCTTCGACGCGGCGCTGCGCACCGCCTCCCGGATGCGCTGGTACGTGCCGCACCGGCAGATGTTGCCGGCCATGGCGAGATCGATCTCCTGATCGGTCGGCTCAGGATTCTGGGCAAGCAGCGCCGCCGCCGACATGATCTGTCCGGGTTGGCAGTATCCGCACTGGACGACGTCCTGCTCCGCCCACGCCCTTTGCACCGGATGCGATCCATCGGACGACAGTCCCTCGATGGTCATGACCATCCGGTTTCCCACCGCCGAGACCGGCAGCACGCACGAGCGCACCGCTTGACCTTCGATGTGGACGGTACAGGCGCCGCATTGGGCCATGCCGCAACCGAACTTGGTGCCGGTCAGCCCGAGCACGTCGCGCAATGCCCAGAGGAGCGGCATGTCATCTGGAGCATCCACCTGCCGCTCGGTCCCGTTCACGTTCAGGCGCATGTGAACCTCACGCTTGGCAAGAAGCGGGCGGAGTCTAGCGGCGCGTTCGCGGAGGTCAACGGACTTCAATCAGCGCGTCGCCGATGCGGCGGTGCGCAGGCGCAAGCTGCCGTCCTGGGGGATGAGCAACGCGGCGGCGACCATGGTCGGTCAGGCCCTCGGGGCGCGCGATCCCGATCGCGCGGAGCGCGCGGTCTGGCGCGCGTGCCTCTACAATCTCGTCTTCCTCTCCGCCATCGGCGTTGCGTTCGTCGTCTTCGCGGCGCCCATCGTCTCCGCCTTCACTTCCGATCCGGTCGTGCTGGCCTACGGCGTCGACTGCTTGCGGATCATCGCTGCCGGTTTCGCGTTCTACGCGTACGGAATGGTGCTCTCGCAGTCGTTCAATGGAGCCGGCGACACCGTCACGCCGACCGTGCTCAACCTGATCGTCTTCTGGCTCTGGGAGATTCCGCTCGCCTGGGCGCTTGCGGTGGCCCTCGGCATGGGCCCGCGTGGCGCCTTCGTCGCCGTCGCGATCGCGTTCTCGACGCTCGCGGTCGCGGCGGGAGCGATCTTCCGCCGGGGCCGGTGGAAGCGAACGGTGGTCTGACGCCGGCGCCATTCGATCGTTACCTTCCGGCGATAGGAGGCACCATGCTGGGAGACAAGCAAGCGATCGCCACGATTGCGGTGAAGGGCATGGCCGCGGCCCGGAAGTTCTACGAAGGGACCCTTGGACTGCGGCCTGTCGAAACCCAGGAGGAAGGCGTGCTCTCGCTCAAGAGCGGAAACTCGACCATGCTGGTCTACGAGTCCCGGTATGCAGCGACGAACAAGGCCACGGCCGCGACCTGGGTCGTTGGAGATGTGGAAGCGGAGGTGCAAGCCCTCAAGGACAAGGGGGTGGTCTTCGAGCACTACGACGACTTGCCCGGAGCGACCCGGAAGGGCGACGTGCACCACACCGGTGGCAGGATGAAAGCGGCATGGTTCAAGGACCCGGACGGCAACATCCTCGCGCTGGTCGGTGAATGAGAGGGCGGTCTCGGCCGCATCGTGCGAAGATGTCTCCATGTGCCGGAATATTCGCGTCCTCTACAACTTCGAGCCGCCGACCACACGGCAGGAGATCCGCGCTGCGGCCCTTCAGTACGTCCGCAAGGTGAGCGGCCTGGCAAAGCCGCCGTCAGCGGACGTCGCGGCGTTCGAGACCGCCATCGACGAGGTCGCGAAGAGCACCGGGCGGCTCCTGCATTCGTTGAGCGCCCGCACCGCCGTGCGCACGCGCGAGGGCGAGCGAGTGAAGGCCCACGCGCGCTGGGAGAAGCGCGAGAAACAGCTGCGTCGCGATCAGCGCCGCACCGGGTCGGACCAGTCCCAGCGGAGCAAGGCCCACTCGTCGGTCGGGTCGCGATAGCGATCGATCACGGTGAAGCCGATCCGCAGGTGCGCGCTCATCGAGCGGACGTTGCGCGTCGCGACCTCCGTCACCGAGCAGTCGTACGACGAGCGCAGGTAGTGGCGGTGGGCGCCGTACAGGAGGTCGAACACGCCCTGTCCGCGCCACCGCTTGCCGAGGCAGATCTGCCCCATCACGTAGAAGCGCTCGCGGAAAAGCCCCAGGGCATCCAGTCGCTGGAACATCGGCTCGAGGAGGGGAACGAAGGAGCGGCATTCGATCGGCATCACCAGGGCATAGCCGGCGAGCGCGTCGCCGTCCTTGGCGACGATGCTGGGCGCGAACGCGTGCATGCGCTCCAGGACCGGCAGCGTGTGCTCGACGGTGACGAAGCCCTGCGTGACGATCTCTTCGGCGCTGACGTTGCGGGCGAGATTCGCGCGCTGGAGCTCGAGGATCTGCTCCAGATCGCGCCGATCCTGGACCTGTCTCGCGTCGATCATCTCCGATCGCTCCAACGGCTCGCCGGCGGAATGAAGGACATCGCCCGCTCGGCCAGCGCCGTGATGGTCAATGCGGGGTTCACCCCGGGGTTGGAGGAGATCGCCGACCCGTCGATCACGTAGAGGCCGTCGTAACCGAAGACGCGGTGCCGGTGGTCGATGACGCCGTCCTCGACGCTCGCTCCCATGCAAGCCCCGCCGAGGATATGCGCCGTCGTCGGCGTGCCGAGGATCGTCTCGGTCAGGAGGCTGCCCGCATACCCGTCGATCTTCTTCTCCACCCGGCGCGCCAGCTCGGTGGCTTCGGGAATCGCAGCGCTCGGCGCCGGTCCGGCGGCAACCGCCGTGGCCAGGCCGAGCGCGCCACGCCGCAGCTGAAGGTGTCCCTCGAGCGTGCGCATGTAGAGCAGGATCATCGTCCGCTTCGCCCAGTCGTCCACGAAGTACGCGCGCAGGAACCGGATCGGGTTGCGCGCCAGCGCGCCGAGCACGCGCAGCAGCCGCACCGGCGCGCTCTCGCCCGGCACATGCGGGGCCATCAGGAGCCGGAAGAAGCCCGAGCCCTTCGCGTACCGCACGGGCTCGAGGTGCGAGTGCTCGTCGGTGTGCAGCACGCTGGTGATGGCGATCCCCTCCGACATGTCGCGGTCAGCGCGAGTGGTCACGCCGATCAGCGCCTCCGAGTTCGTGCGCACGAAGGCGCCGATGCGTTCGGACAGGCGAGGCAGCCCCTCGGGACTCGTCTTGAGCTTCAACAGGAGCGGCACCGTGCCGAGCACGCCCCCCGCGAAGATCACATTCCGTGTGGTGAACGAGCGCTTGCGCTTGCCGAACCAGCCCGCGCCGGTGGTGGCGTCGATGCGATATCCGCCTCCAGGCAGCTCGCGCACCCAGGTCACCTCGGTGTCGGCCTCGATGCGCACGCCCCGCTTCTCGGCGAGCCAGAGATAGTTCTTGTCGAGCGTGTTCTTCGCGTTGTGGCGGCAGCCAGTCATGCAGGCCCCGCATTCGATGCAGCCGGTACGGTCCGGCCCCTCGCCACCGAGGTACGGATCGGGCACTGTCTTGCCTGGCTCGCCGAAGTAGACCGCCACCCGCGCGGGCGCGAACTGGTCGGGCCGGCCGATGTCCTTCGCGATCTCACGCAGCACCTGGTCCGAGTAAGTCTCGTGCGGATATTGCGCGGCCCCGAGCAAGCGCAGCGCCGTCGCGTAGTGCGGCGCCAGTTCTGCCCTCCAATCGGCCAGATGTCCCCAGGAAGGCGAGGTGAAGAATTCGTCTTTCGGCGTCGGCAGGGTGTTGGCGTAGACGAGCGAACCGCCGCCGACTCCCACGCCCGAGAGCACGGTCACGTGCCGCAGGAAGGTCATCTTGAAGATGCCGCGGAAGCCGAGCGCCGGCAGCCACAACCAGCGGGGCAGGTTCCAGTTCGAGCGCGGGAAGTCCTCGGCGCCGAAGCGGCGACCTTTCTCGAGCACGAGTGCGCGGTAGCCCTTCTCCACCAGCCGCAGTGCGCTCACGCTGCCGCCGAAGCCGGAGCCGACGATGGCGTAGTCCCAATCCACTGCGACTGCAGTCTACGCTGCACGGATCAGCGCCGCGAGCGCGGCGAGGTCACCTCGTGTCCCTCCCTCGCCCAGCGCCTGGATCCCGGCGCCAGCCCGGTGCCTCGGCAGGACGTGGACGTGCAGGTGGAAGACGTGTTGCCCCGCGGCAGGACCGTGGTTCCAGCCGACGTGAAACGCATTCGGGTGGAGTGCCTTGTTCAGCTTCGTCATCACCACCTTCACCGCCCGGAACAGTTGGCCGACCGATTCGTCGTCGAGGTCGGTGAGCGTCGGCGCATGGACCTTGGGTACCACCAGCGTGTGCCCCGTTGCAGCCGGCATGGCGTCCAGGAAGGCGACGGCGCCTTCGCCCTCGTAGACGCGTTCGGCAGCAGACTGGCCGGCGATGATCCGACAGAAGAGGCAGTCGTTCACGTCTTTTCCTCCGTACCCCGACTCTGGGACGAGCGGTTGAAACGGCGCCCGTACCAGGGATCGACTCTAGGATAATCTGCCTGGAACGAGGATGGGGGCCGATTTCTCTTTCACGGAGACGAGATGAACGAGGGAAACGACAAGAAGGTCATCTGGGCCGGGCGAGTGGTGTCGGTGATCGCAGCGCTGCCCTTTGCGATGAGCGCGGCCATGAAGCTCATGATCCATCCCGAGGTCGTCAAGGGCATGAGCCACCTCGGCCTGCCCGAGCCCCTCATCGTTCCTTTGGGCGTGCTCGAGCTCCTCTGCGTGGTGGTCTATCTCGTTCCGAGAACGTCCTTTCTCGGAGCGATCCTCTTCACCGGGTACGTGGGCGGCACTATCGTGACTCACTTGCGGCTGGGCGAATCGGTGTACCTGCAGGTCGCTCTTGGGGTGCTGATCTGGCTCGGGCTCTACCTGCGAAGACCTCGACTCCGTGAGCTGCTCTGGTCCGCTTGAGCGGGTCGCTCAGGGACCGCGTCAGTACAGCCAGAGGCCGCGGGCCATCGCGGCGGCGACGAACGGAATCACGACGACGAGCCCCGTTTCCAAATCGTCCACGAGCACGAGACGGGCGAGCCGGTCGAATTGCGGCAGCGGCCGCCCACCACGGCGCGCGCTACGCCAGCGGATGAACGTCGCCATCGGCCAGATCTCCAGCGCGAAGACGGTCGCGAAGAGAGTCATCTTGACCCAGAAGAAGCCGTTGCGCAGGTAGAAGTCGGGCGCTCTCTCGACGTGGCCGAACGCGCGCGTGAGCCCGGTGGCGAGCCAGAGCAGGGCGGCGATGCCCCACAGGCTGTCGGCGGCGAACAGTCGATCGAGAGCGCGCGGGTCGGGGCCGTCGCGGAGCGCGCGCAAGTAGCGGCCGCGCATGTAGACGGAGCCGAGCCCGATGCCGAGCGCCAGCACGTGCAAGGCCGACAGGACTGGCGCGGCGATCACGCGCGGACCCTAACCTGGCACCTGCCCGCCGGCAACCGAGGGAGGAAATTGCGAGCCCGAGGTGATTGCCGAGATTGAACGAAAGCCCGAAGAGCTGCCCGCCCCTGTGCGCAAGGAACCGGAGCCGGCGCCGGCGAGGATGCCCCGCCGTGCGGCATCACGCCGTCGGATCCTGACTGCGCAGCGGCGGCGGCGCCCTCGGCGATCTGCTCGCAGCCACCGCGCAGCCTCGGGTTGATTCGACTCGCGGCCAGCTACGCAGCGAAAAAGGTATGCAGCTCTCTGTACATCTCGTCGGGCGCTTCCTCCGGGAGGAAGTGACCGCAGTCGAGGCCGCGGCCACGGACGTCGTCCGCCCAGTCCCGCCAGACGGCAAGCACGTCATACCAATCCTGCAACGGCCCCTGCCGGCTCCACAGCGCGAGGACGGGGCATCGAATACGCCGCCGGCCTCGATCGGCCTCGTCGTGCTCGTAGTCCAGCGTGGCCGCGGCCCGGTACTCCTCGCAGATCGCGTGGAGCGTCCTGGGGTCGCGGAATGCCCGCGCGTACTCCGCGCGCGCCTCCTCGGAAAACGCATCCGCGGTCCCGGACCAACCGTCGAGCATGTAGTCCAGGAACATTTGCGCATTTGCGCCAAGGACGCGCTCGGGCAGATCGAAGGGCTGCGCCAGGAAGAACCACAACCAGTAAGCCAGGCCGAACGCCAGGTCGGCGCGGCGGAACGCCTCTCCGGTCGGCACGATGTCGAGCACGGCCAGCTTGAGCACTCGCTCGGGATGGTCGAGCGCCATGCGGTACGCGCAACGGCCACCACGGTCGTGACCCACGACGAAGAACCGGTCGTAGCCGAGCTGGCGCATCACCTCGACCTGGTCGCGTGCCATCGCTCGCTTCGAATAGGGCGCGTGGTCGGGGTCGGTCGGCGGCTTGCTGCTGTCTCCATAGCCCCGCAGGTCCGCGGCCACGACGGTAAACTCCTTCGCGAGGCGAGGAGCGAGCTTGTGCCACATGACGTGCGTCTGGGGGATTCCGTGCAACAGCAGGGCTGGCGGGCCGTTGCCGCCGTGCCTCACCCGGATCACCGCCTCGCCGGTGTCGATCATCGACTGCTCGAATCCCTCGAACATCGAGCCTGCTCCAGGTGCGCTCCATTCAGCGCTCATTCCTCGTAGTCGCCGTCGAGCGCCCGCCCGTGTGCCACGATGGCGTCCTTGGTGATCACGAACGCGCGCGTTCGATGGGCGTCACCCCGAAAGAGAAGATGGATCTCGTCGGGGATGAACGGCAGCGTCGGATGGAGACGGCGCAGCTGGCCGTCCTGCCAGTAGCGAGCAACGCGCCGAGGCAGCACCGCGACGCCGAGGCCGGCGAGCGCGAAGCTCTTGACCAGTTCGAAATCCCCGCAAGGCAAGAGCCGGGAGGGAAGCGCATCCATCGCCGCGAGCTGGTCGATGATCTGCTGGCTCTGGAGGACTCGTCCCGCGAAGACGAGCGGTCCGCGCCGCAGCCGCTCCTTCGCGGCCTCGAGGTCGCAGATCTGCGGCGCGCCGTCCTCGAGGACGAAGAGGTCGACCGCGTCGCGAAAGAGCTTCAGCTGCACAAGGTCCGGATGCGGGTCGGGATTCACCACGATTCCGAAATGCACCGCGCGCTCCACGGTGGCATTGAGCACCACGCGCGAGGGGGAATTGGAAAGGCTCAGCTGGATCCGCGGGTTGCTTTCGAGGAATCTGGTCATCCAGTGCGGCAGGAAATAGGCGGCCAGCGATTCATGACAGCCGATGACGAAGTTTCCCACTTCGTCCGATTCCAGGCCCTTGATCCGCTGCTCAACCGTGTCGAGCCTCGTGAGCGATTCATTGGCGAAGCGCAGAAGCTCCTCGCCCGTGCTGGTCAATGACACGCCCGTGCGCAAGCGGACCAGCAGCTTGGTCCCGAATCTCTCTTCGAGCTGCTTGATGACGGCCGTCAGGCCCGGCTGGCTGACTTGAAGGAGGCGCGCGGCGGCGGAAAGGCTGCCGCTGCGCGCGACTGCTTGAAAGTAGCGGAGATGCTCCAACATGCCGCGCGTGCATGGTAACAGCCGCTCACATCAGCCGCCTGAGCTCTTCGGGAGACGCATCGGCCATCAGCAGCGTGCCGCATCCGTTTGCGACGAACGCAATGATCCCTCGCCCTAGCTCCGAAATGGCATAGAAGCCCGCACCGCGCAGCGCCTCGCGTACCTCGGGCGGCCGCCGGATGAGCTCGGCCGGGACCAGGTATTGGACCACGACGATTCCTCGCCAGCGATAGGCGAGACCGGCGGCTGGAGATCCGGCGAGCGTCGTCTTCCAGGTGCTGAAGAGCTCGGTGTCTGGCCGGTTGAGAGCGCGGATGGGAAATTCGAGACCCTCGCCGACGGCCTGCAGATCCGCCTTGCGTGGAAAGTTCCGCGCCGTCGCGCGGCGGCAGTCGGCGATCGCATCGTGGAACATCGGAATCTCCGCAACCGGCCGGGGCCCGTAGCCGCGGTATCGGCGCAGCACGATTCCGCCCGCGACTCCGATCAGGACCACCGCGGCGGCTGCGGTCGCGGCCCAGCGTCGGTTCCAGAGGAAAGCGCCCCGCCGCGGGTTGGCTCGGCCGATCTGCTCGATGCGCCGGCGCAGGTCAACCGACGACCCGCGAACGGGCTCCTGAGCGAGCGCCCGCGCGAGGTCCTGCTGCAACGCCAGCTCGCGCCGGCAGCGTGCGCAAGTGCGCAGGTGCTCCCGGACGACGCGCACCTGATCGGGGGAAAGCTCGCCGTCGGCGAATGCGGCAACCAGCTCCTTGAACCGACCGTGTTCGAGGGCCGCCTCAGTCATCACATGTCCTTTTTGCTGCCTGCCCTGGTTCTTCCATCGGGATGCCCACCCATCGCGACGCTACGCCGAGCCAGATTATTCCCCAGGCAACGCGGCGTTCAGGTTGCCACTCCGCGCTTGGCCCTCTTCTCGCCGGTGAGCGTGAGCAGCCCTGCCAGCAACTGCCGGCCGCGGCTGATCCGGCTCATGACCGTGCCGATAGGCACCGAGGTGATCCGTGCGATCTCCTTGTACTTCAGACCGTGTACGTCATGAAGCTCCACCGCTTCGGCGAAGTCGTCGGGGATCGATCGCAGCGCCTCGCGGAGCCTGCCGAACTCCAGGCGCGCGAGCAGGTCATCGAGGGGCGAGGGTGCGTCGCTCGCCACGATCTCTTCGTGCGCCTCTTCCAGCTGGGCGATGAAGACCAGCTCCTGCCGTCGCGCGTGGGTGCGGCGCCGCTCGCTGGCCACCGCACGCAGGATCTGGCAAAGCCAGGGAAAGGCCGCATCGGGGTCGCGGAGCTGGTCGAAGGCATTCCAGGCGCGAACGTAAGTCTCCTGCACGTAATCCTCTGCCTCGTGCCGAGCTGCCCAGCGGGAGGCCAGCGCGACCAGTCGATCGAGATGGGGCAGGGTCGACGACTGGAAGCGCACCCGTTTCGCCTCTACGCTCACGTCTCCTCCAACCGGAGATGGATCGATGAGCGAGCGGGCGGGCCGGACAATCAGGAATCCGGATGAGACCCATCAGCGATCTCTTGCAGCGCGGACGCGTGCAAAGCCAGGCCGCGAGCGCGAAGAGGGTGAGCAGATTGGTCGAGCCGGAGCTGGAGCATCCGTACGCCGGCGTGGGACCGGTGGCTCCCGCTGGTGCATTGGGATCCTCGCCGGCCTTCAACGCGTCGACGTCGGAAATCCCGTTCCCGTTGCTGGAGTGGTGCTCGGCGATGTCTGCGAGCAACGCATTCTGTAGCGACGACTCGTCGAAGGGCTGCAGCCCGCGGCTGCGCAGATAGATGCCGAAAGGCTTTACTACTGTTCCGACGCCGCCCGCGTCGGTCGCATGGCAGATCGTGCATTGGGGCGGTGCCGCCAGACCGAGCTGCCGCTGGATGACTCCGGGGAAGTTGGGCGTCGCGAGCAGCGCCACCGCTATCAAGATTGGGGGCATGTCAGAGATAGCAGTTCAGTTGGATGAGGAAGGTGTTGGTGGTGGGCGAACCCAAGGAGGAGTTGCGGATCACATCGGCGCGGACGTCCAGGTGCGGCACGATGAACCAGGCCGCTCCGCCCCACCAGCCTAACTGAGCAGCACTGCCGTCGCGAGAAGAGAGGCGCTCGATGGCCGAGACGAGGTGCACGCCGCGCAAGACCTCGAGATCCGCCTGCAGCCATCCCGCCAGGCCAGTCTTCACCGTGCGGTTGCCGAGGACGGTGGAGAGGAGTGCATCGAGCTCCGCGATGAACACCAGCGGCGTCCAAGGCGACGCGCGCGCCGTCAATCCATATACCTGGCGCAGCGTGGGGGCTCGGGTATCGAGCCCGGCTTCCGCGCGTGTCGCCAACGCGCTCAGGCCTACGGCGACGGTCGGCGAAAGGGCCGTCTCCACATATCCGACCAATCCGCGCTCGCGGAACGCATCGGGTCGCAGCGAATAGTTTCCGAGGATGGCCATCACCTCCGCACGCCATTTCTCCTTGGTGATGGCGATCGCGATGCCGTCCTGCTGATCCTCGTTGATGTCCGTCCGCGTGGCTGCCCGGACGAAGGACGTGTGCTCGGGGTTCCGCAGTCCGAAAGGAAGGTTGATCCGGCCACCGCGCACGAGGCCCGTTCCATCGGCGAAAGCGAGCCCGATCCAGTGCTCTCGTGAGATCAGGTATGCGTCCTGGTTGCGGGTGACCGCGGCGAGCTGGCCGATTCTCGAGCTGGCGTAGCCGAGTTCGGCCGCCGCGCGCAGCGGGCCGAGCTGCACCGCCGCGGCCAGGGAACTTCGCATCTGCAGCTCGCGGTGGTCGACCAGCTTGCCGTCGACCGTATTCCAGAGGTAGCCCTGGCGTACCCAGCCGCCCAGCGTGAGCGACTCGGGTGGATCGACGAGCCCGAGAAGGAACTTGCTAGTCGCGGCCGGCTCGGCGTCCTTTGCGGCGCCCCAGCGGGAGCTGAGCAGGAGCTCGCTCTGCGCCCGCCCATACTGCGTCAGCAACGTGCCGCCCGAAGGGTCGGTGTGGCAGGTTGCGCACTGCGTGTACCCGTGGCGGATCATGGTCGGGTACGCGCTCGCGGCGGTCGAGAACAGCCCGACCGCCGCGACAACGCCCAGGATGGCCCTCATGTGCCGTCCATCGCCAGCTCGACCTTCACCTCGACCACCGGCGCAACCGTTACCCCGAGATAGGAAGGGGACTTGATCTCGAAGTCGCGGATGTCGAGCTGCAGCGCGCCCTGTACCTTGGTGACGCCGCCCGCGGCCAGCTCGGCGCGGTAGTGCACCTCTACCGGCCGCGATTGACCGCGCAGCGTCAGGTCGCCCTTGGCGGTCCCCTCCGCCGGCTGACGCTCTTTGGGGAACGTCAGCTCGGAGAGCGGAATCCGCAAGATGGCATCAGGGAACTTCTCCGCCTCCAGCATCTCGCGCAGGTGGCGGTCCCGCAGACCGATGCCGGTATCGATGGGCGCGATCGGCACTTTGAACGTCAGCGCGGAAGCGTCTTCCTCGACCAAGACGTCCGCGCTCTTGCCCTCGATGCGCAGCCCCGCCGGTCCGTGCGCGAGTACGGTGAGGGAGCTCTCGCGCGAGTGCGACAGGGCGATCGCTGCTTCCGTCAGCACCGAGACGAGGAGGAACATTCCGCTGAACAGGCTGCGTGTGTGCATGGCGGGATCTCCCCGATGGCCGGCCTAGAGCACCCTCGGGTCCAACGAGTCCCAGACGTTGTTCACGCCTCGCCCCTTCGTGTCGCCTGGAGCCGCGTCGCCGGCGAAGTAGTAGAGGGGATGGCCCTTGTAGGCGGACTGCATCTGCCCATCGGGGCGCGTGAACACGGTGAAGTCGGAGGCGGTAAGAATGCTGGGGACCACCGTTGAGTTCGTAAGGAAGATCGGCCATGAGGCCAGGCAAGTCGTGGTGCAGGCGCTGACCGGCGGGGTGGTCGTCGTCCCGACGGTGTCCTGGAAGAAGTAGTAGAGGGTGCGGCCCGCGCCGTCGGCAAGGTAGAGCGTAGGCGGCTGCCCGGAAGGGTTGCTCATCAGAACGACCGAGTAGGCCTGGTCGTGAAGCACGAACCAGATGCTGTCGACGCCTTCGCCGTTGACGTTGCCTGCGCTCATGTCGCCGGCGAAGTAGTAGAGCGGCCAGCCCCGAAAGGTCGTCTGCTTGGCCCCGTCGGAGCGGGTGATCTCGGCCACGTCGCTTGCGTTGATTCCCTGAACGACGACGCTGCTGGTATCAAAGACCGGCCAGACGGCAAGGCATCCACCGGTACAGTTGGAGACGGCAGCGTTCGACCCTGCCGCGGGAAAGTCCTTGGCGTAGTAGTAGAGCGACCGACCGTTGCCGTCGACGAGATAGTTGCCAAGCGTCGCATTGGTCGCGAGCTTCATCGTCGGGGCACCGGCAGCCGGGGGAGTGTAGGGAGGGTTGTTGCTGCCGCCGCCACCGCTACCGTTGTCACTGCCGCCGCAAGCGACTGCGCTGAAGAGCAGCCCGGCGACCGCGCCGAGCACGGGAATGCTGAGTACCTGTCTCATTTCGTCCGTCCTCACATGCTGACCGCGCTGGATTGCGCGGTCGTACGCACCGAGGATGAAACGAGCGACCGGAACTATTCCCGCTCCGGGGTCTGCAATCTGCAACGACAAAACCGTAGATTTCGTGCTTCTCGCATGATCGCGCGATCTCGCGGTTTCTCAACCTGTCCGAATCAGGCACTTCGTTCTTGGCATCCTCGATGCTCGCGTCGGCGAGCATGCACAAGAACCTCGCAGCGCTCCTGATGGCATTCGCGGTCCTGCCGGTTGCCGCAATCGCCGACGAAGCAGCCAAGCCGCCGCCGCCAAAATGGTACGACACCATCGAGATCCACGGACTCGTCGACGCCTACTACTCAGCGAACGTAGCCGGCCAGCAGACGGCGCCGAACTTCCTCCGAACTTTCGACAGCGCCAATGGCTTTCAGCTCGCCTACGGCAAGTTGACCGTACAGTCGGCTCCGGCGCCGGTCGGTTTCCGCGTCGACCTCGGCTTCGGGCCGGTGTCCGAATTCACGACCTTCGATCACCTCCAGCAGGGCTACGTAACCGTGAAGCTACCCGGCGACATCATCGTCGACGGAGGCCGGTTCGTGACCAACGCCGGCGCCGAGGTGATCGAAGCGAAGGACGACTGGATCTACTCGCGCTCACTGCTCTTCAATTTCGCCATCCCTTTCACGCACACCGGCCTGCGCGTGACCATCCCGATCCCGGGCATCGCGGGGCTCTCGGCGATGGCCGGTCTGTTCAACGGTTTCGACCAGCCCGCCGGGGTGCCCGGCGCGGGCGCGGGCGTGAGCAACAAGGTGGGCTCGCCCAAGATGGGTCATCTCGCCCTGCTGTACTCCGGTCCCTCCAACACCACAGTTACTCTCAACGGCTATTACGGCTATACCGACGCGACCCAGGGCGACACCAAGACGCTCCTCGATGGCACCGTGGGTCGCTCTTTCGGCGACCTGTCGCTCAACGTGAACGCCGACTACGGTCGGCAGAGCGGTAAACAGTACTGGGGCGTCGCAGGCATGGCGCGCTACTCGTTTTTCGACGACAAGTTCCGCATCTCGTGGCGCGGCGGGTACCTGGACGACAGCGACGGCGCCGCAGGGATTACGAATGCAGCTGGGGCGAAGCTCGTGAACAAGTATTGGGAGGGCACGCTTTCCCTGTCGGTTCCGGGGGGCCCCAACGCCGAGTTCCGGGTCGAGGGCCGCTACGACCGCTCCACTGATGCCAGGGTGTTCAAGGGCGGCACGGAGCAGGGGCAAGGCACCATCCAGGTTGCCGCTCTCGCCTGGTTCTAGAATCCGGGCCGGTTGGTCGGTCAGTGCGAGAGCCGCGCCAGGTACTCGTCGAGCCGCGAGGTGAACGCCTCGGTCGCACCGATGAACTGCACTCCGATGCCGCGTCCCGGGGCAACGTGCACCACGAACGCGTTCACACTCTCGTGAACGGCCTCCCCGGGGAACTCCAGGTCGATCTCCACGACCCGTCCGCGAGCGGGCAACGTCTCGAGCCGCACGAACGCGCCCGTGCGGCTCAGGTTGCTGACGAACGCTGCCGCTTTCGTGCGCCCTGGCTCTCGAACAATGGCCTTGAGGTAGGTGTGAAACCGCTGGGAGCGCTGGGTGCCGACCTCGCGTCCATACAGCAACGCGTAGAGTCGCTGGCGGCTGAACTCGTCGCAATCGGTGAACGTGGCTCGGAACTGATCTCCCATCGCTTGCGAAACGACGGCATGCTGGCTGACGACACCGGCCCCGGGGAAGAAGAGCTTGACGTCGATCGCCGAACCGGTGTGTGGCAACACGACCGACCGCACTTGTACGACGTCCGTGCTCAGGGCTGTCGACGTGGCATGTACGACGTCTCCACGCGCAACGTATCGAACGGGAATGACCAGCGGCTCCAGTTTCGCTGCGGGTACGGCGGCCGTCCCGGCTGCTGACACGTTCCCAAGCTGAAGAACCGTCGACGACATTGCCGCACCCTCCCTGACCGGAAACAGATGGAAGCCAAGGGAGCAATTCCGAGGCCACCTCGGCTTGGCGGAGGGATCAGCGACCCGCTCCGACGGAACGGAGTGCGGTGCGCTGCGACGAGCAGGGGTCATGACCCGACAAAAGACCAGTCTCGCAATCTGGCCTGCGGCCAGCGAAGGAGCCTGCCGCGATGACCAAGGTAGGTGTCCCCGCGCAGACCTGAGCCCGGGTGGCTCATGCCTTGCACCCGGCGGTGGTTGGAGGCACTTGGTTGTACCGGCTCTGGCAGCAGGAGCGATCATGGGCATGCAGCCGACAGTCCCGTCAGCCGAGGGAACGATCACCAAACCGAGCCCGTACTCCGTCGAGGAAACCATTCGCCGCCTCGACGAAGTCGTGCGCGGCAAGGGCCTCACCGTCTTCGCCCGGATCGATCACCGTTCCGGAGCGCGCGAGGTGGGCCTCGACATGCAGGATGAACAGGTCCTCATCTTCGGCAATCCGCGGGCGGGAACGCCGCTGATGGTTGCGCGGCCGCTCGTGGGCCTCGACCTGCCACTCCGGGTGCTCGTCTGGAGCGCATCGGATGGCCGCGTCTGGGTCAGCTATCAGGACAGCGCTTTCATCGCCAGGCGGTATGGGCTTCCCGATGGCCTGGAAAAGAACGTCTCGGCCGTCGCCGCGGTGGTCGAAGCGGCATTGCGCGCTCACTTGTAGAGCACGAATCCGGCGTAGTCGGCGGCGCTCATGCTGCCCGTCTGATCGCCGTCGGTCATGAGGCCGATGCCCTGCAACTCCGGGACGTCTCTGTCGAAGTGCTGCCGGAAGAGCTCCTCGGGATCGACCACCTCTTCCTCCCAGCCGTTGGTGGCGGGGCCGCTGCGCAGGACGATGCTGTCGGAGGCCACGAACGGATTGCGGATCCGGTTGCAGGTCGCGCCGACCGGAGCATCGGTGCTCCAGATGAACTTGAGGGAGTACCACCGCAGGCCACGCTTCCAGGTGATGTAGACGGCCGCCGCCGAGTCGCCGAGACCGCTCGCGCATTCATTCCCGTTGCGCGGAAGCACCTGTGCGCGCCAGCGCCACTGCATGCGGCGCACGCCGTGGTGCAACTCGTCGGGCACGTCCTGGAACAGCGTCACCGTGGACTGGGGTGGCAGGTAGATCCCGCGGACGAAGCTCTGCTGCCCGTCGTCGACCGTGTGGTAGTACGTAGGGGCCTGCTGGTGAGGATTCTCGGGGTCGTATTCCTCACCGAGCACCTTGAACTTGTGGACGTCGAGCGGGACCGCGCGCATCTGGCGCGCCACCGCCGCCGGCTGCAACGGCGGCGAGAGCAGGAGCACGGAGGCGAGCATCGGGAGGAGCATCATGGGCCGTGCTTCTGCATCTGACGCGCCAGTCCGATTTGGGATTCAGGCGGTACTTCGGGTCGATCCGCGGTCGATCCGTCAGCGGTGTGTTCGGATCCCCCGACAGCGAGTCCGGCAGGCTTCCAGGCGAGCGCTGATTACGGACGTGCCGCGACTCAGCGGGCAGCCTGCACCAGCTTCGCCGGGAGCGAGCGATCCTGCTCCAACGTGGACGCCGCACGATAAGCCCAGATGAATTCGGGCTGCTCGGGATTGCGGCATTCCAACGCCACGCGGTACCAGGCTGCCGCATCGCGCACGCGGGTCTCTGCTGCAGCGCGAACGCCGAAGTAGTACGGCGCTTCGCACGGCCGCGAGCCGTCCGAGGCCTCGTCCGCGAAGTCGTCCTCGCGACCCTCTCCCAGCACGTACCGCGCAAGCCGGACTTCCCAGCTGGCGTACGCGCCCGAAAGCCCGATGTTCCGCGCGAGGGCCGCTTTCCACCGCGCGAGTGGATCGGCGAGCTCTTTCAGCAATGCGTCGCGCCGGGCGCCTCGCTCGCCGCGACGAACGATCGAAGCGGCGCGCAACAGGGCGAGACGATCGGCGAATGCGGGCTCCGGCGGCCTGTTGTGGAACAGTTCCCACAGGGCGTCGTCCAGACGCTCGCCGTAGGCGGATGTAGCGAGCTCGTTGTCGGCGAGCGCGGAAGGGTCCGGCCCGAGCTGCTTGCGCAACCATGATTCCGCGGCCGATGCTCCTTTCCCTGCACGCAGGGCACCCCACGCGCTGAACAGGACGCTTGCGCTCTTTTCGGGTGGCATCTTCTGGCTGAGCAGCGCGTACAGCTCGAAAGCTTGCGCGGCCGCTCCAGCTTTCGCCAGCGGAGGCCCGAGCTCGAGGATCGACTGCGGTTGGATTCCGGCCTGGAGCAGCGCTTCGGTCGCGCGCTTCACGTCGGGGGCGGGGCGGCCGCGGAACACAGCGGCGAATCGTTCGCCGATCTCACGGAAGTCCCTGCGCGTGAGCGTGGCGGGTGGGTGCGCGAGGACGTCCGCGGCACCCGCGTCGTCACGACTCCGCCACCGCACTTCTGCCACGGTGGCGGCGGTCTCGGCCTGCGGATGGCGGGCGAGATGAGCGAGCAGCAGGTTTTCCGCATCTTCCTTCCTGCCGAGATGGGCGAGCTGCACGGTCGCGATCCGATAGGCGCAAACCACCTCCGTGGGAAGGGCCCGCTCGACCATCGCGAGGGCGTCCTCGTGCCGGCCCATCGCGTCGAGTTGACGGGCCGCCGCGCACCTCGCGCTCGCGACCCGGAACGAATCGTCGTCTCCAAGGGTCCGCAACAGGTCGAGCGCCGCCGCGCGGGCGTCGGCGGGTTTTCCGGCATCGTGGAGGAAACGGATGAGCCGCTCATGCGTCTCGACATCCGCGGGTCGCTCGTGGCCGAGACGTCGGAGCACGCGCTCCGCCGGTGCCTTCGGCCCGCGATCCGCCAGCGCTCCGGCCGCCTCGAGCCGCGCGGGAAAGGGAAGCCTTTCGTCGAGCGCGAGCTGTTCGAGGCGATCGATGGAAGCGCGCTGCCTCGCCAGTGCGACCTCATCGACGGGATATCCGCCGGGCGCTTTGTCGACGACGCTCGCAATCAGTTGTCCGGAACGATCGAGATCCCGCGTGTGGGCCCGAAGCACCTCCGCCCAGACGAGACGGCTCACAGGGCGGGAATCGAAGTGGCGCAACGCCACCCGAATGGCCTCGATGATCCGCGGATCCGGCGAGTCGGATTGTCTCGCCATCGCGTCGAGAAGGTCCGCGGCGGCGCGGGCGCCCGGCAATCTCGAGCTCGCCAGCGTCTCGTATGCTTCATCCAGGCTTCCCCGATCGGCGGCGATCCTTGCCTTGAGCCAGCGACTCAGATGCGCCGCGACGGGCACTGGCCAGGTGCCGAGCTCATCAGCGAGCCCGGTCGCATCGTTGCGCAACACGTAGCCGGACCGCCCCGAGGCAAGGAGTCCCGCTGCGGTTGCCGCGGCGTACCAGGCGCTCGTATCCGCTCCCCGCCACAGAGGGCCCTCCTGCGCCGTGTCCGCCTGGCCGAGGTCCGTTGCCAGGCGCGCCCGCAAATCTTCGTTGTTCGCGAGCGTCTGCAGCGCCGAATTCCGCGCGGTCATCAACGTCCTGACCAGTTCGACGTCCGTCGGCGCTGTCGCGCGCACACGTTCCAGCTCGGCCAATGCGAGGGCCGGCAGGGCGTCGCTCGCGGCGGCCACGACCTGGAGGTCACCGTGGAGCAAGATCTGGCCGACTGTGGGAACGGAAATGTGCTCGTTGTCGCGCGCCGCGCCGATGAAGCGGAGCAAGCCCTGCTCGTTCGCATCCTGCATCAGCCAGCGAAGGAGCAGATGGCGCTCGCCTGGGCCGGCCTCTTTGCGTCGCGCTGCATCGGCGAGCTTGCGCCGATCGAGCGTCACGAACGCATGGAG
>Ga0137415_10002035_pt1 | contig 20139 bp, 17 predicted proteins | sample CZODoug3_1_1_16f_FD_183082 | JGI IMG/M metagenome (GOLD analysis project Ga0137415, IMG submission 183082) | Vadose zone soil fungal communities from Angelo Coast Range Reserve, California, USA - CZODoug3_1_1_16fungal (Hybrid Assembly) | ecosystem: Environmental > Terrestrial > Soil > Vadose...
AAATTCGAAAGTTCGGTCGATTTGCTTAGCGTGAGCGAGAAATGCAGACCGTGATCCAAGTGATCGCGACCGGGCGCGGATCCTTGCGCAGTCAGATCACGCGCGATCCACAACTGGAAAAGAAATTCGGCTTCATCAAAGCGTGGTCGAAACAACCGGGGCGGCCGCATGGTTGGGCGAAAATTCATAGTGCGCGCGATCTTCACGGGGCGATCAACTTGGAATGGCACGGCCGGAGCAACACTCTCATTTGCCGCGTGGTGACGAAGCTCGGACACAAACCGAACTCGATCATCGGCGACTTCATCGATTACCTGCTCGCGCGCCACCAAAGCCGGATCCTTGTGATTCACATCATGCGGCGACCGAGACAAACCGAGTGATCAGGCGGTTAGCGGATCGTGCCGAATTCGCCTTGCTGCTGAATCAGTTTCGCGACGAGGCCGGTCCAGCCGGTTTGATGCGACGCGCCGAGGCCGGCGCCGATGTCGGCGTGAAAATATTCGTGAAATAAGTAATGATCTGAGCCGTTGAGCCCGGGCTGTGACGCGCGCGCGAATGCACGTTCGCCGTTTTCATCGCGCAGCCAAATCTTGATCAGCCGATTGGATAGTTCGTTGGCGACTTCTTTGAGGTGCATGAACTTCCCGGAGCCGGTCGGACATTCCACTTTGAAATCGTCGCCGTAGTAATGGTGAAATTGCTGGAGCGATTCGATTAGGAGGTAGTTGATTGGAAGCCAAACCGGGCCGCGCCAATTGGAATTGCCGCCGAAAATTCCCGTTTGCGATTCCGCCGGCTCGTAACTGACGATTTTCTCCTCGCCCCGCACCGTGATGGAGTATGGATGGGCCTGATGAAATTTGCTGAGGGAACGAACCCCGTAGTCGCTCAGAAATTCTTCCGGATCGAGCATGCGCCGGAGCAAACACTTCATCCGATGTCCACGCGTAAGCGCGACAAGACGCAGCTCTTTCATGCCCGGCTCCTGCCAACGCGAAACCAAACTCGCCAGGTCGGGCCGATATTCGAGATACCACTCGAGTCGCGATTTGAATCCCGGCAGGGCTTCGATCAGTTGCCATTGAACCGTTTCGACCGCGAGCAGCGGCATTAGACCGACCAGCGATCGGACGCGCAACGGAAGATTTCGTCCGCCGGGCGTGTGGAGAACGTCGTAGTAGAATTCGTCCTCCTCGTCCCACAAACCGACGCCTTTGCCGCAGAGTTTGTTCATCGCCGCAGCAATCATGAGAAAATGTTCGAAGAACTTGGTCGCGATATTTTCGTAAACGTGATTTTCTCGCGCGAGCTCGATCGCAATTCGCATTAAGTTCAGCGAGAACATTCCCATCCAACTAGTGCCGTCGCTTTGCTCGAGATGTGTGCCATCGGGAAACTGCGCGTTGCGATCGAAGACGCCGATGTTGTCGAGTCCGAGAAAACCGCCCTGGAAAATATTTTTGCCTTCGGAGTCTTTGCTATTCACCCACCAGGTGAAGGCGATCAGCATTTTGTGGAAGATCGTTTCCAGAAACGCGCGGTCACCTTTTCCAGTTTTTTTGCGCTCGATCTGATAAACGCGCCACGCCGCCCACGCCAGCACCGGCGGATTAACGTCGTCGAAATTCCATTCGTAAGCCGGAACTTTCCCGTTGGGATGCTGATACCATTCGCGGACGATGAGATCGAGTTGCGCTTTGGCGAATTGAACATCGACCAGAGCGAGCGGAATGCAGTGGAAAGCAAGGTCCCAGGATGCGTACCACGGAAATTCCCATTTGTCCGGCATCGACATGACGCGCTCGTTGTAAAGATGACGCCAGCCGGAATTGCGGCCGTGCTTGCGTTCGTCAGGCGGCGGCGGCTGGTCCGGATCGCCGTCGAGCCATTGATCGACGATGTAATGATAGAATTGTTTGCTCCAAAGCAAGCCCGCGAATGCTTGCCGCTGAACGGCGCGCTGCTCTCCAGTTAACGACGACGGCGCGATCTCGCCGTAGAATTCGTCGGCTTCGGCCCGTCGTTTCGTAAAGATTTCTTCGAAATCTGCGAATGGTTCATTGTTCCTTTTTTTACTTGCCGCGCCGTAACCTGGTGAAGGCGGGTCGCCCGCCCGAGTTAATCGCAGCTGGATCGAGATAGTCTCGTTTGCCGGGATGTTGAACTTGTAATGCGCGGCCGCTTTCGTCCCGAATCCCGCCGAATTAACGTGATCGATCTTGCCGCTGACGATGCGATCATTGATTGAATCTTTGACGAACGGCGTTGAATTCGGGATCCCCCAGAGCCGCTCCGAATTGCTTTCATTTTCGGTGAAGAAAAGGTCGTCCGGCGAGTTGCAGAATAAATCGTAATCCCCAAGGACCGTATGACTCGCTGTGATCACAGCTGCATGTCCCTCAGCGGTTTTGCGAAGCGTTGGTTTGGGTTGGGTCCGGTCCCAACTCCAAGTGTTACGAAACCAAATTGTTGGCAGCAAATGGAGTGGCGCCGATTCAGGACCGCAGTTCTTCGCGCTCACACGAATTAAAATGTCGTGCGGATCCGCTTTGGCGTACTCGATCTCAATGTCGAAGTAGCGGTTTTCCGCGAGTGCGGTCGTGTTCCAAATCTCAAACTCGCCCTCCATCTTCGAGCGCGCGCCGCTTTGCGCGACCAGTTCTTCGTAGGGAAAACGCGACTGCGGATAGCGATAGACCATCCGCATGAAACTGTGCGACGGCGTGCTGTCGACGTACCAATAAAGTTCCTTCACGTCCTCGCCGTGATTTCCCTCCGGGCCGCTCACGCCGAAAATCCGTTCCTTCAAGAACGGATCGTGTTCATTCCAAAATGCGAACGCAAAACAGAGCCGGCCTTTGTAATCCGAAATGCCGCCGATGCCGTCCTCGTTCCAGCGATACGTGCGTGAGCGCGCGTGATCGTGCGGAAAATAATTCCAGGCGTCGCCGTTGGCGCTGTAATCCTCGCGCACCGTGCCCCAGGCGCGCTCGGCCAGATATGGCCCCCAGAAATGCCACGGCTCGGGGTGCGGCTTGTTTTCCGCGAGGCGCAGCTGCTCGGCGTTCATCACCGCCGATTAGCAATTAAAAATCCGCAATTCGCAAGAAGTTTACCCGGTGCGACGGGAAATCCGCCACTCGATTATTCCCACTCGATGGTGCTCGGTGGTTTGCTTGAAATATCGAAGCAGACGCGGTTGACACCTTTAACCTCGTTGCTGATGCGGGATGAAATGCGGGCGAGCAATTCGTAAGGGAGCCGGACCCAGTCGGCGGTCATGCCGTCCTGACTCTCGACGATGCGCAGCACGATGGTGTTTTCATAAGTGCGCTGATCGCCCATGACGCCGACGGAGCGGACCGGCAGGAGCACGGCGAACGATTGCCAGACGCGATAATACCAATCGCTCGCTTTCATTTCGCTCTGCACGATGGTGTCCGCTTCGCGCAAAATCGAGAGTCGCTCGGGCGTGACTTCGCCCAGGATACGAACTGCCAGTCCTGGACCCGGGAACGGTTGCCGGTAAACAATCTCTTTCGGCAAACCGAGCTGCAATCCGACCTGACGAACTTCATCCTTAAACAATTGCCGAACCGGCTCGACCAGTTCGAAATGCATTTTCTCCGGCAGGCCGCCGACGTTGTGATGGCTCTTGATCACGGCCGCCGGATTGCCACCGATTGAGACACTTTCAATCACGTCCGGGTAAAGGGTTCCCTGCGCGAGAAATTTGTAATGGCCATGTCCGCCACCGGACGGACTCGCCGCGGCGAGTTTGCGTGCCTCGTTTTGCCGATCTTGTGCGAGCAATTCCTCGGTTGCGTGTTGAAACACCGCGATAAATTCATTCCCAATAACTTTTCTTTTCTGCTCGGGATCAGTCACCCCTTTGAGCGCGGTCAGGAAACGCTCGGTCGCATCGACGTATTTCAAACGAACGTGGAAATTTTCACCGAACACGCGTTGAACAATTTCTTCCTCACGCGCGCGCAAGAGGCCATTGTTCACAAAAATGCACGTGAGCTGGTCGCCGATCGCTTTGTGAAGCAGTGCGGCCGTGACGGACGAATCGACGCCACCACTTAAACCAAGCACGACTTTTTCGTCGCCAACCTGGCGCCGGACGCGCTCGCACGCTTCTTCGATAAACGAGCCCATCGTCCAATCCATCGCGCAATGGCAGATGTGATAGACAAAATTTTGCAGGATTTCTTTGCCGCGCGGCGTGTGCGCGACTTCGGGATGAAATTGCAATCCGTAAAGTTTCCGTTGTCGATCTTCGACCGCAGCAAAATCGGAACTCTCTGTCCGCCCGGCCGCGAGAAAACCTTTCGGCAAGGCCGTTACTTCATCGCCGTGACTGTTCCAGACATCGAGTTGATTGCCGAGTCCATCGAATAACTGCGAACCGTTGGTGATGTGCAACATTCCCGCGCCGTACTCGCGCCGTCCCGTGAAGACGACCTGGCCCCCGAGATGATGCGCCATCTGCATCAATCCATAACAAATTCCGAGCACTGGAATGCCTAATGAGAAGATTTCCGGATCAATCTGGGGCGCGCCTTTGTCGTAAACGCTGGCCGGACCACCGGAAAGAATGATTCCATTTGGATTAAGATTTTTGATCTCAGCGGCGGGAAGATCGAAAGGAACTACTTCGGAATAGACTTGGAGCTCGCGAATGCGGCGCGCAATGACCTGGGTGTATTGCGATCCGAAATCGAGAATAAGAATCTTTGAATGTTTTGGGGGCGCGGCTGTTTTCATTTGCTAGGGATGCGTTTGGGGAACGCCGTGTTCGCCGGCTGGATCGCCCGGGTCGCGTTGCTCAGGAACAAGTTGTCCCTGGCCGGTAACGCCGCGTTGCAATTGTGACTGCACTTCTTGGCCGCTTCGTTGTTCGAGCGGATCGGCGCAACCACCGGCAAGTGCTGCGCAAGCGATCGCGAGCAGGATCGATAAGGGCCTCATCCGCTCATTTTAGGAATGAAGTGATCAAAAGCAAATCGACGGGATTAACAAGATTTCACAGATTGGGTTCGGCAACGAAGCTAGTTGATTCGGTTTTCGAATCCTGTTCATCCTGTAAATCCTGTCTAGCATTCTGCTTCGGATGATCGATTCGGAGCTTTTGCTGCAAGGTTATCGACTGGGCGTTTTCCCGATGGCGATGGAAGACGATTCGATCGCCTGGTTTTCGCCCGATCCCCGCGCGATTATTCCGCTCGACGACTTTCATGTGCCGCACGCACTACGGCGCGTTGCCCGGAAGAATATCTTCGAGATCAAGATCGACAATCGCTTCGGCGAAGTAATTCGCGCCTGCGCCAGGCGAAAAGACACCTGGATCAATCGGGAAATCATCGAAAGCTACGAGCGCTTGCACGAGCTCGGCTGCGCGCACTCAGTGGAAGCCTGGAACAAGAACAAACTTGTCGGCGGACTGTATGGCGTTGCCGTCGGCGGCGCGTTTTTTGGCGAATCAATGTTTCACCGGGCGACCGACGCGTCGAAGATCGCGCTGGTCGCTTTGGTCGAACGCTTGCGCGCGCGCAAATTCCTGTTGCTCGACACGCAATGGGTCACGCCGCATCTGGAGCAATTCGGCGCAATCGACATTTCACGAGACTATTATTTGAAATTGTTGCGGCGGGCAGTGGAATTGCCTCGCAAATTCTAGGCGCGTTTGAGCGTTCTCTTCTTTCGTGACGGTTCGCACCGTCGGCGGGTTCGATTCCACCGCTCGCCATTTTGCCCGAATCGGCCAAGAATTACCGGATGCCGCAGCCAGCCCGCCTTCCGCGCAAACCGAATCTGGTTTTCTTGCTGCCTGACCAGCAGCGGGCGGACACGCTCGCGTGCGGCGGAAATTCGAAGGTCCACGCGCCGAATCTGAACGGTTTCGCCGCGGAATCGACGGTTTTTAGCCACGCATACGTAACGCAGCCGGTCTGTGCGCCGTCGCGCGCTTCATTGCTGACCGGCGTGTGGCCGCATACGAGCGGTTGCACAAATAATGGGTTCGCACCCGACTCGCGCATTCGTTTTTTGCCACAGTTGCTGGGCGATTCCGATTATCGAACAGCCTACATCGGCAAGTGGCATCTCGGGAAGCCGGGACCGAAGGTACACGGTTTCGAGGAATTTGTATCGGTCGAGCGTGTGAGCGATTACAGTAATTTCCTGGTTGAGAACGGGCTGAAGCCCGACCATGAGAGCGGCGGTTTCTCGGCGCTGGCGATCAGCAATCTACCGATCGAACTGTCGCAGCCGAAATTTGTGGAGAGGCATGCATGCGACTTCATCCAGCGGAACGCGCGCTCGCCATTTCTGCTGGTGGTCTCGTTTGTCGAGCCCCACTCGCCTTACAACAGCCCCTTCAACGACGAGCACGCGTCCGAGCAGATAGACGTCGATCCTAGCGCGACGGTCCCGCTCAGTGAAGATGTTCCGTTGCGTTATCGGTTGACGCGCGAATGGCAGCAGGACCGAGCGGCTCGAGATGGGACCGGAAAAATCCGCCGCTTTAATTTCGGGCTGACGCTCGAGGAGTATCGCGACATCAGGCAAAGGTATTTCGGCCTCATCACTTTCGTCGATCGAAGCATCGGCGCGATCCTGGCGAGCGTCGAAAACGCGGGACTGCGCGAGCACACCCTCATTGTCCATACCAGTGATCACGGGGATCTGCTCGGTGCGCACCAACTGTTTGGCAAAGGCGTTATGTTTGAGGAAGCCGTGCGTGTCCCCTGCATGGTGCGTGCTCCGGGACAGACTCGCGGCCGAGTCATCTCGCAGCCGTTGAGTCATATTGATTTTGTTCCGACACTGCTGGAGTTACTCGGTTCGCCGCCGGCGGCGCAATGCCCAGGAAAAAGCCGGGCTGCGCTGGTCCGGGGCGAAACCATGCCGTTGGACAACGTCTTCATGGAATGGGCGCCCTACCGCAAATTTGATAAGCGGATCAAAATGGACAGCTCACTGGCGCCGCGTGAGAAAGTGGAGCAAGCCGCCAAAGAATCAACGCGCGCAATGATTACGCCCGATGGATGGAAGCTTTGCCTGCGGGACAAGGATTTGAACGAGCTCTACAACTTAAGGGACGATCCAGTCGAAATTCACAACCTTTATAATAGCGCGCCTCATTCAGTGATAGCAGGCTGCGCAAACCAGATCTGGCGCTGGCAAGAATCAACGTCTGATAAGCTCGACCTTTCGACCAACAAGTAGCTCATTTCTGGAGAAATCAGTAGGTTCGTAGTTGGTACAAACTATTTTAGGTAAAGTTGCTATGTTGCCGAACGGCTTCTACAAGAGTCTTGAAGGAGTGGATGAGATAGAGATTGAGTTCATCTGTTATGGTATTCCGCGCTCGGGCAGCACGCTTGTCTATCAGTTAATCAGCGGCGTATACCCCCAAGGAGTAGTCAAAACCCACCGATATTGTTCGCAGCGCGTCAAAACAACCGCATCCTATCGCGATTTCCGGGACGTGGTTGTGTCGCTTTGGAGAAGGAGCAAGAGTGGGAAGGCACATCAGCAGATGACCGACGCCGAGGTCGAAAAATATGCGACGTTGTGCCAAGCGCGGGTAAAAGAGTTAGACCGGTACTTGGAACGCGGCGGCATTTGTCTGCTTCGCTATGAAGATTTCGTGGATAATCCGGCGTTCATTTTCAAAGCTGTCGAGAAGACTTTCGGGATTATTGTCGATCCGCAAAAAGTGGAAGAGCTTCTGCGAGAGCATTCGCTGGAAAAGAACAGAGAGGTCGCGCGTCGTCTTCGCGGATTTAAGGAAGTCGACTCAGCAACGCAGATTCACGGCGACCACATCTATCAGGCCGAGGTGGGAGGCTGGCGCAAATTCGTCAGGGATCGGACGGCGGAACGGCTGGAGCTTCTCTTACGGGCGCCACTGACTCGATACGGCTACCTAGACTGAGTTGTAATCGATTGCCCCTCCAACTTGCCGAGTGTGACGTATTTGTCGTTAGGCTTTCGAAACCATTTCGGGAGCTCGATCTCCGTTCTTTTGATACTCTCGTAACAGTTCCGGTTGATCGTGCCCTTGTGCGTACTCTCGCCGAAAACGGCGAAGTTTTCCCTGGTAACGAACAATCGATGCTCGGGCAGCTTCGGCACTTGGTCCTTGAGTGTATCCATTAACTTGGCTGAGGCGATGCGCTCCGGCATCTGCGAAAACAAAAACCGCAGCACCTTTACTCTGAGGAATTGATGGATCCAAATCTGGTGCCAGCCTTTGCGCTCCAGGTAAACGTCGCCGAACGAATTAATCTTTGGTTGCGGGTGCAATGTCGCCTCCGGTCGGCGCAGGAGCGCTTTGCAACGGCAAAAGAGTAGGCCGCTCATGTCGGCTGAGCGCTCGATATCCGAAACAAGATTGACAATCTTATCCACTACCAGCTCGATCGGATATTTATCGTCCGGGCACCAGTAAATCCACTCCTCGTCGTCCAGATCAGCGAGAGTTTGGAGGACGGTGGCGCGAATTTCCGCCGGCGTTTGCACGTACTCCGCTCGATTGCCCGGCGCCCCCTGGAGCTTCTGATACGGGACGCGAAAGACAAACGGATGATCCGGCCAGAGCTTTTCGTACTGCAGGATCATATGCTCGGTTACCGCCCGGTAGCGGTCGCAAGTCAAAACAATCGCCTTCATCAGCGCGCGAGAAATTTTTGCAGTCTAGGTCGGCGCCGTGTGCTGTCCATGCTTCATTGTGCATTGCCACGGCGACACTTGCTCAGCAATCGGAATCCGGCATAGTGAACGCCCGACTCCTGCGCGGGTGATGACCGATCTTCAGCATGCGGCTGGGTAGCTCAGTTGGCAGAGCAGTGGACTGAAAATCCACGTGTCGGCGGTTCGATTCCGCCCCCAGCCACATCTTCGCGTGCCGTAATCGTGAAGAGCGATAGCCATGCCTGATTGTTCGAGATAGACTTTCAATCTGATGAAATACGATTGGAAGGAGGCCGGAGAAGAATGGTCGGAGCCCTGGGGCAATTCTGCCGGGCAATGGTTCGGCGCAATTCTTCCCCGCGTGGGGGAGTGTCTTCCTGCCCGTATTATTCTCGAAATCGGTGCGGGCTTTGGGCGGTGGACACACTACTTAAGGGATCACTGCGAGCATCTACTCGCCCTCGATCGCAAGGAGGAATGCATCGATGCGTGTCGGCAGCGGTTCGCCGGCGATTCCCGGCTGAGCTACTATGTCAACGATGGGCGCTCACTTTCTATGCTCGGCGATGACTCGATCGATTTTGTGTTCAGCTTTGATTCCCTGGTCCACCCCGCTCGTGACGTACTCGAAGACTACCTAAGCGAGTTAGGAAGAAAGTTGAAGATCGGCGCCAAGGGTTTCGTTCATCATTCAAATCTTGGCCAGTACGCAAACTCCATGCGCGAACGCTTGCCCCGGCCAATGAGAAAACTGCTGAGAAAGGCCAGGATCCTAGACTGGGAGCACAATCGCAATCCGACCATGAGTGCCAGTCTGTTTCGCGAGTTCTGTGGGTGGTCCGGTCTGCATTGTCTCCGGCAGGAGCTGGTTAATTGGCGCGGCCGGCGGTTGATCGATTGTTTCTCTTTGTTCGAGCGGAATCCTTCAAACGAGCAAGCCGCCACCGAAATCGTGCGAAACCCGAATTTCATGCGCGAAGCGGCGCAAATTCGCCGGCAATCGCAAAGGGATTGACTGGCCAAGTTGAGGATGAACATCCGAGCTTGAAGAGATGGGACGTGATTATCATTCCGGCCGAGGTAAGACATCGCTTCACGAATCGGGCTGCGAAGCCGGCCGCGACTCTTAATGTTTATTCGCCTCCGGAATACCCGGCAGGAACGAAGAGTTAGCCGATACTTTTATGAATCCGGCTCTGGAGAACTGTTTCGCACTGATGCAGACCTTGGTGGAATACCGCGGTCATCCTATTAACAACGAGTTGCAGAAAATGCGGCGCAAACACTCGATGCTGCATCTGGATGTGCTGACCGCGATCTATCATTTCGCGAAGATAGGCTCGGGACATATTCTGGAGATCGGTCCCTATCTGGGCGGTTCCGCAATCGCGGCGGCCTACGGTGTCCGCGATTCTGGTCAGCCGAAGACAATCATCACTATCGAGCCGGGCGGCCGATGTGATCATCCGACGCTGCCTACGAAAAATATTCTCAAAGACTTGAAGAAAAATCTGGCCAAATTCGGTGTCGCTCATCTGATCACGCTAATCGAGGGATACTCGTGGAAGGAGGAGACACTTGCGGCAGTCCGGCAGCGATTGCGACCAGGCAGCGTCGGATTGCTGGTGATCGATGCCGACGGCAACGTGAAACGTGATCTCGATCTATTCCACGATCTGCTTGCGGACGGCTGTTGGATTGTAATCGACGATTACTACATGCCCGGCGCCAAAAGTAAGGAGGTCCTGACCAAGCCGCAAGTAAACGCGCTGGTCAGCGCCGGGCAATTGGAACCGCTTGGTCTCTACGGTTGGGGCACGTGGATCGGCCGTTGGCCAGGAGGAAGACCCGCGACCGTCCCTTAGCGCGCGATAAATTAGAGCGCCTGGACGCTCTTCATTATCTCGTTAAAGGAATGATAAAGTCCCTGATGCAGCGCGACTCCGCGTCGCAGGACCGGTTGAAAATTGGCGAGGTCGGCGATGTTAATGATGTGATCGACACTATGGGTGAATGCGCTCACGGCATCATTCGTGGCAAAGGCATGGCTGAGCAGTACCACGAAATGTTCGCGCCGCTGCACGTCCGGTTCCTGGATCATTTCGCGCAAAATCGGATTCGTCTCTAAGGTCGAGCCTTTGAAGTTTTCGTAGATGACGACCACGTCGTAGTTGTAGGTCTTGAGCTTGAGGAGCACGTCTTCTTCGAACAAACCGAGATGCACTTTGTAAGTCATATCGATGAGCTGAGGGACGACGACCTTCTGGTATTGCTGGTGATCGACACAAACCAGCGCGGTGTTGTCGCCGATGTCAATAAAACTGGAGTCTGCTTGCTGGTCCATGGCGGGCTCTAGTGGAAGGCGTTTTCAGGAAGATCGAGGCGCAAACCGGAATCCAGATCGACATCCAAGCCGCGCGCCTTTTTGATCAAATCGATGCCCTGGGTGACACGCGGTTTGCGCGAGGCGAAGAGTTTGGCCGTCTCTTCGGTGATGAGATCGTTTTCATAAGCGGCGAGGATCGATTGGTCGAAAGTCATCCAGCCAAAGGGTGCACTGGCCTCGATGATCTCGTAAAAATTGCGTTGTTCATCTTCACCCAGCACGATGGTTTCTTCCGTGCGCAAATTGTGGCCGAGGATTTCCATGAGCAATTGCCGGCCACCGCCCACTTTAGGCGCGAGGCGCTGGCTGATGACGTAACGCAACGTGTCGGCGAGGCGAATGCGCAGTTGCTTCTCTTCGCCGGGAGAGAACAGGCCGAGGATACGGTTGATGGATTGGCCGGCATCGACTGTGTGCAGGGTTGCAAGGACCAGGTGACCCGTCTCCGCGGCCGTGAGCGCGACTTCGACCGTAGCGCGATCGCGCATTTCGCCCACCAGGATGACCTTGGGCGCTTGACGCAGGGCAGCCCGCAGCCCGTTTGGATAATTGTTAAAGTCGTGTCCGAGCTCGCGCTGATTAAAGGTGGCTTTAAGTTTCGGGTGAACGAACTCGATCGGGTCCTCAAGGGTGACAACATGAACCGATTGCGTCTCGTTAATCTCGTTGAGAATGGCGGCTAGGGTGGTTGTCTTTCCGCTGCCTGTGGCGCCGGTCACTAGGACCAATCCATTTTTTTCATGGGCGATTTCCTTGAAAATAGGTGTTAACATGAGCGTATCGATGGTGGGCACTTTTGCTTGCAACTTTCGCAGGACAATCGAAAAGTGTCCTTGCTGGCGAAAAATATTAACGCGGAAGCGGCATTCCTGATCGAGCGAGTAACTGCAATCGCACGAGCCGGCGGTCAGGTAATCGTAAATCAAACGGCGATTTCCTCGCAGGAGCGTGAGCGCGACTTGTTCCGTCTGATAAGGTGTGAGGGCTTCGATGGGTGGATCGACGTAGACCGGTTTCAGTTCGCCGAAATCCTCGACCTGAAGGGGGGAGCCAACCGAAAAATTGAGGTCGGAGATGCCGTCATAGGTTTTCAGCATCGCCGATAAAATTTTGTCGAGGTCTGGTATTCTCATCTTTCCTTCTCATTCCTCCGAGGCATCGACCGGCGGTTCTTTCAAAAATTGGCGGAATTTTTTCTTGTCGATCGCCTTGTCGTAAGCCTCCTCGGGACTGATCCGGCCATTGTGCAAATGATCGATGACCGCATCGTCGAGTGGCTGGTTTCCTTTCTTTTTGCCAACCTGGATCATGCCCGGGATTTGATGCGTCTTTGCTTCGCGCACCAGGTTCGCGATCGCCGTATCGACAACGAGAATTTCTAAAGCAGCGACGCGGCCCGGTTTATCAATGCGCTTGAAAAGATTTTGCGCGATGACGGCTTTAAGCGATTCGGCGAGCGTGGCGCGGATTTGATTCTGTTGATTGGTCGGGAAGACGTCGATAACGCGATCCACTGCTTTCGCGGCGCTCGAGGTGTGCAGGGTGCCGAAAACCAGGTGGCCGGTCGCTGCCGCGGTCAGTGCCAGCTCGATCGTCTCCAGGTCGCGCATTTCGCCCACGAGCAAGATGTCCGGGTCTTCGCGGAACGCGCCGCGCAAAGCAGCCGCAAAGGATTTGGTGTGCACGCCCACTTCGCGGTGCTGGACAAGGCAGTTCTGACTGCGATGCACGAATTCGATCGGATCTTCGACTGTGATGATATGATCCGCCCGCTGAATATTTGCATAATCCACCATCGCCGCCAGGGTGGTGGACTTTCCCGATCCAGTCGGACCGGTTACGAGAACCAAACCCTTTTTGAGCATGGGAAATTTTTTCAAGACCGGCGGCAAACCGAGCTCATCCACCGTCAGGACAGTCGAGGGAATCAAGCGGAAGACCGCCGACATGCCATATTTTTGCTGAAAGAAGTTCGCGCGGTAGCGAGCGATACCGGGCACTTCGTATCCGAAGTCAACGTCGGAAGTTTCTTCGAAGATTTTGATTTTTGCTTCGGGCGCAATCTCGTAAACCATCGCCTTGAGCTCGTCGTTCTTGAGCGGAGGGAAATCCACCCGCACCAGATCGCCATTGATGCGAAGCATTGGCGGATTGTTTGTGGAAAGATGCAGGTCGGAAGCCTTCTGCTCGGCCATCAATTTGAAAAAGGCGTCAATGCGAGCCATGAGCGTCGTGCTACCAGAAGCTAAATTGATGCCACAAGCCGCGGATTTAGAGCGGCGAATGCTCTCCGCGCCGGCGCAAACCGGCACCGAGTTGTGTTAGCGCGCTGCCTCCCGGGCGGCGTCGAGCGTGGAGCGCACCTGCGCAAGGAGCTTTTCCCTCGAGTATGGCTTTGGGATAAAACCGCGCAGACCTTGCCCCAACATGGCGCTGATCTTGGACTGCTCGGCGAAGCCGCTGCTCAAAACCACGTTCACCTTCGGATTGAGCGCCTGGAGTTCATCGAACACGGCATCCCCGTCCATGACTGGTAGGAAAAAATCCAGGACGACCAAGCCGATCTGCTTGCCGATTTTCCGGTAAATTTCCAGCGCCTCAAAACCATCCTTGGCCACGATTACCTTGTACCCTTCATCAGCCAGCATCTCGGCAGTGAGTGTAGCGACCTGCGTCTCGTCCTCGATGAAGAGAAGATACTCGCGGTTGCCTTTTGGATTCTTAACCTTGATTTCCTGGGGGATGCTCGCGCGTGCAGACCATGGCCCGTCCGCGCGGCCGGGCTGCGAACGGCGTAAATTCTTTTCGGTGGCCAGCTTCGGCTTTTCGTTATTGGGAACGGGGAGCTTCGCTCTGGCTGCTCGCGCCGCGAACGCGTGGACTACTGGAGGCGGGACGACAGTGAAAGTCGCCTGCGAGGGCGCAGTCGGTGCAGCCGTTTTGGCAGTGGTCTTCGCAAGGATTGTCGATGTAACCCGGTCAAAAAGCGCCTGCGCGGTCTTGGAAGCCAGTTCCACCCGCTGGATGAGCAGCTGGATGAGCAGATCGATGTAATGGTGTTCGCCTTTGTGTCGCCGCGCCAGGTCGGCATAGCGAGCGATTTGCTGCAAAATCGAATTCAGCTCCGTCGAAGTGCCCGCGATCCACTTTAAGTCTTCATGATCCAGCATAAGCCGCGCTTCGGTTAGGGTTGATCAGTCTCCTTCAAACAGGCCCACCAAACGCAACCGAGGATGGCAAAAAAGGCGATGGCGAACGAACTGAGGGTCAGCATGACTCTAAAAGGTTGTTTCAATCAGCACGCTTCATGCCGAGCAAGAGAAACAGTAAACGATGCAGAGTTCCGCGAGCTTACTCATGCTCTTGCTCATAGTCTTGCTCTTGATCCTACTCCCACTAAGGTCGCAGGCGTGCCCAGTTGGTTCCGTCAAGGATTTTACGGCGGTCTCGGCCTCGCTCTCCTCATCGGACTGTTTCTCATCTGGCTTTGGCAACCGGAGCGGCAGGTCAACCGTCACACCGAAAACTTTCTGCGGACGATCGAAAAGAGAAACTGGACGGGCGTCGCCGATTTTATCGGCAACGATTATCAAGACCAATGGAGCGACGATCGCGCGCGTGTTCTTGAACGGATGCGCGAAGTTTTACGCTATTTGCGCCGTATTCGAATTGACGTGACCAACGCAGCTGTGCGGATCGATAGTCAGCGCGGATATTGGAACGCCAAAATCATCATTGACGGCGACCAAGGCGAAATGATGGCTTTGATCAAAGAGCGCGTCAATTCCCTCGCTACGCCGTTCGAACTCGAGTGGCGCCGTCAGTCTGCCAAGCCGTGGGATTGGAAGCTGGTGCGGGTCAGCAATGCAAGCCTCGAAATTCCAGAGGCTCTCCAATAAACGGATCGCCCTTTTCCGTGCGCTGTAGATGCGGGCGTGTCGCCCGCAAGAACTTGAAGATGCTCGTTCGTCCCCTTATTTGCCGAGTGCGTTGCGCAGATGCGTCTTGGCCGACTCCACTTCGCGCGGCGTTTGCTGACAAAGCAGAATGGCGCGGAGTTTTTCTCCCTGATAATAGCGTGCGGTAAATTTTTTCTTCGCGTAGGTCCCGCGAAGATCGACCCGGGTTGGTTGGACGCTGAAATCGCCCACAAAATCCATCCGCAAATCGAACATCTCGGTCCAGAAATAGGGAATCTGCTCGTAGCGTTGCCGTTTCTTGCCTGTCATGTTCGCGCCGGCGATCAGGCCTTGATCACGCGCGTTGTCCCAATGTGTCTGGCGTCGCACGCCGCCCATCAGCCGATCGGGATAAAATGCCAGGTCGCCGATTGCATAGATTCCCTTTTCTTCCGTCTCGAGATAATCGGTAACGGGCGATCCGTGTGGCCCCGCCAGCGGTGTGTTGCGGACGAGATCGAGATTCGGCTCGGCGCCGCAGGCCACGACTGCCAGACCCGCCGGGACCCGGTTGCCACTTTTCGTCTGGATGTTGCGGAGCACAGTTTTTCCTTCAAAGCCATTGAGACTTTCCCCCATCAACATGGTCACGCCGTGTTTTGCGAAATAATCCGTGAGCCACGTTCCAGTTTCAGGGTCCACGTAGCGGTTGAGCAAATGGGCATTTCGATGCATCACGCTCACTTTAAGTTTCAGCCGCCGCAGGCTGGCCGCGACTTCACAGGCCAGCAGCCCGCCGCCGACGACCATGACCGTTTTCTCCAGGTTTGCCATCTCTCGCAAGGCGAGCGCGTCGCGAATCGTCCGCAAGTAGATCACGTTACCGAGGCCAGTGCCCGCTACCGGCGGCCGCACCGGACGGCTCCCCATGGCCAGGCACGCTTTGTTGAATTCGATGCTTTCGCCGTTGCCCAGGACCGCAAGACGCCGCTCGATGTTGAATTGAGTAACGATGGCACCGAAGCGCGTCTCGATTTTGTGTGAGCCGTACCAACGCGCGTCGAGATGAATTAACTCTTTAAGCGGCGCGGTTTTCTCGCGCAGAAAACTCTTCGACAACATCCAGCGCTTGTAAGGATGAAAGATCTCGGCGCCCACGAGCGTAACGCTGCCGCGTTTATCGTGGTGGCGAATCCCTTCGCACGCACTGGCGCCCCCGATGCCACTGCCAATAATGAGATAATCGCGCGGAATCATTTGTGAAAGGTCGGACGATAGAGAATCAGCTCACCGGCTGGCGAGGGAAAAATTCTTTCGCCGCGAGCAGATGTTTGTAGAGCGTCTGTGTCAGACGCCTTTCAAACCGGCGTTTCACACGAAACGCCTTACAACACCGCGCGGCAAATAATCACCGACGCAACGACCCCCGTGAGATCGGCGAGCAAACCCGCCGGGATTGCATGCCGCGTTTGCTTCACACCAACGGCTCCGAAATAAACCGCCGCGACATAAAACGTGGTCTCCGTGCTTCCGTAAATCGTCGCTGCCGTCAGGCTGACGATGTTGTCGGGTCCGAGGCGGTGAACAATGTCGGTGAGAAGAGCCAGTGTCGCGCTCCCGCTGAGCGGTCGCATTAAGGCCAGCGGAAGCAAATCCGTCGGAAAGTGCAGCGGAGTTAAGACCGGTGAAAGCGCCCGGCTTAACAGATCGATTCCGCCTGCGCCTTTGAACATGCCAATTGCCACCAGCATCGTAACCAAGAACGGAATGATCTTGAGAATCACGCCAAAGCCTTCCTTCGCCCCCTCGACAAATTCCTCATAAACTTTCACGCGGAGCGCCGCCGCGTAGAGCGGGAAGAAGCTGAGTAAACATGGGATCGCCAGGATCGACAATGCATTCACGCTGCGGACAAAAGGATTCTGCGTCGCCGCCTCCGCGGACATCGGAAGATGGAAGAGATCTGGCGATACCATCCGCAGAAAGAGCACCGTGAAAAACATGCCGAGAATGATCAGTGCGATCAGACCCAAGATCGACAATCGACGCGGAGGCTCTTCCACAATCGGCGTCTCTTCAGGCAATTGCGCTGTCGATCTTTGCGCTGATCGATGCGGCGATTCATCGGCGATGGAATTCGACTCGCGCCTTGGTTGAAAGATCGATAATCGCTCCAAGAGCTTTACCGAGACGATCGCGACCGTGGCCGCGCACAAAGTCGCGAGCAGCGCGGTGCCGACAATTGCAGTTGGCCTTGTCGATCCGGAGGCGGCGAGGATCGCGATTGCCGTGGTAGGAATCAACTGCACGGAGCTCGTGTTGATTGCCAAAAAAGTGCACATTGCGTTGGTGGCGACGCCGGGCCGGGGGTTAAGGTTTTCAAGATCGCGCATTGCCCGCAAGCCGAGAGGCGTAGCGGCATTGCCCAGGCCGAGCATGTTTGCCGCCATGTTCATCAACATCGATCCCATCGCCGGATGCTCCGCCGGCACATCGGGGAAAAGTCTTGTCATCACCGGCCGCAGCGCACGCGCGATGCGTTGCACAAGTCCAGCGCGCTCGGCCAATCGCATCACGCCGAGCCACAGCGCCATGATCCCGATCAACGCGAGCGCAATCGTGACCGCCGTCTTCGCGCCGTCCAGCGCGCCCTCGGTTACATCTTTCAAACGGTCGTTCCAGCCGCCGATCGCCACCGCCAGCAAAACCAGCGCGAGCCAGATGTAATTAAGCACGCGTTACGTTTTAGCCGCGGTCGCTGACTGCGGAAAGTGAATTGTCTTGTTACATTGTCGATCTTTCTTTCAAAAGAGTGGCTGGGAGTTGTAAAACCGATTTGCTCTGTAACCCTTCTACAAATTGCACATGAACGAATCCATCACTCAAATCAAGGATACTACGGGGAATCCGGCTCCGCTGGGGCTGCTCGGCTTCGGCATGACGACCGTGTTGCTCAACCTGCACAACGCCGGCTTCTATGAACTCAACAGCATGGTGATGGCGATGGGCATTTGTTACGGCGGCGCCGCGCAAATCATCGCCGGCATCATGGAATGGAGGAAAAGCAATACCTTCGCCGCCACCGCCTTCATTTCCTACGGCTTCTTCTGGCTGTCGCTGGTGACGCTGATAGTCCTGGCGAAACTGGGATGGGGCGCGCCGTCCGACGAGACGGCGATGGCCGCGTATCTCGCCATCTGGGGAGTGTTCACTGCTGTCATGTTTGTCGGTACGTTGCGCCTGAACCTCACCTTGCAAGTCGTTTTCGGCTCGCTGGCGATTCTTTTCTTTCTGCTCGCCATCGGCGATTTCACCGGCGCGAGCGCGGGCTTCAAACATGCCACCGGCTATGAAGGAATCTTCTGCGGTCTCTCCGCGATGTATGCGGGACTCGCCCAGGTGCTCAACGAATTGTTCGGCAAAAGCGTGCTGCCGCTCGGTCCGGTGCCGATTAAGAAGTAATCGCGCTCGACTTCCGGTCTTATTGCGCGGTCGATCTTTCTTTCAAAGACAGGCAGGTAGGGGCGATTGACCTCAATCGCCCGCGGGCGGTTGGGTGAACCGCCCCTACATCTCTTTTAGAAGCGTCGCCGCGAGCTGCAAAGCCGATTCGCTCTTGCCGCCGAGCATGCGCGCGATTTCTTCGCGGCGCGCTTTCGCCGTCACTTCTTCCAAATTCGAAAACGTGCGGCCGCTCACAACTTCTTTGGTGACGACAAAGTGCGAGCTGGCTGCAGCGGCGACGGGAGCAAGATGGGTGATGCAAATCACTTGATGATCGCGGCCCAATGTTTGCATCTTTGCGCCAACTGCGTGGGCGATTTCACCGCCGACGTTGGTGTCGATCTCGTCGAAAACGAGCAATGGAATCTCGTCATGTGCGGCCAGCGCAGATTTGATTGCCAGCATGAGACGCGAGATTTCGCCGCTCGAGGCGATGGCGCGCAACGGTTTCAACGGCTCACCCGGATTAGGCGAGAAAAGTAATTCCACCGAATCGAATCCGTTTAGCCGCGGCTCATCCAATGCCGCCAGTTTCACCTCAAATTCCGATTGACGAAAACCGAGATCGCGAAGGTTGCGCCGGATGTTTTCGGAAAGCTTGGGCGCGACCTTTACTCGCAGTTTGCGCAGTGCTTCGCCCGTGCGATTCAGGTGGGTGCGCGCAATTTCGATCTCGCCAGCCAACCGCTCCAGCTCCGCGTCGCGTCCCTCGATTTCGCGCATGCGCTCGGCTGCGCGTTCCCCAAATGCGATCGCTTCCGCGATGGAGCCGCCGTATTTGCGCTTCAAAGTTTCGAAGAGTGAAACGCGCTGCTCCAGTGCGGAAAGCTGGGCCGGATCGAGGTCGAGTTTCTCGGCGTAATTGGAAAGTGAACGCGCGATTTCGGACAGCTCGACCACGCCGGCGGCGTGGGCTGAAGAGAATTGGGCAATGGAATTATCGATCTTTTCCAGTTCGCGCAGCAAGCGCTGCGTTTCGGCGAGTTGGGAGAGAACGGAATCGTCCGCTTCCGCAAGTTTGTTGGCGACCGCGCTCGCCAATTCAATCAGCCGTTTGCTGTTGCTCGCGAGTTTGTAGCGGCTCTCGATTTCCTCTTCTTCGCCAGCGTCGAGATTCGCCGTGGTAATTTCGTTGATCTGATGTCGAAGCAGATCGAGTTCCTGTTCGCGCGCCGTTTCCACAGTGTCGAGCGCCGCGTGGTCGGCGAGCAGCGCCTGCAATTGCCGGTACTGCTTTCGGTATTCGCCGAGCTGCTCCTGAGCGCGTGCGAAGGAATCGAGCAAGCTCAATTGCTTGTCGGGCGAGAGCAACGATTGGTGATCGTGCGGGCCATGAAGATCGACCAGTTCATCGCCAAGATTTTTTAAGATCAACAAAGTGGTCGGCGAGCCATTAATGAATTGGCGATTGTTGCCGCTTATCGAAAGTGTGCGTTTGACGATCAAGTCACTCTCGCAAGGTTCGACCCCGGCTTCGACGAGCTGAGGATTTAATCTTTGCAAATCGTCGCCGGAAAAAATTGCTTCCACGGTGCAGAGATCGGCCCCGGTGCGGATGAGCGACTTGTCCGCGCGCTCGCCGAGCAAGAGTTGCAGCGCGCCAATGATAATTGATTTGCCCGCGCCGGTTTCGCCCGTGACGGC
>Ga0137415_10002038_pt1 | contig 20130 bp, 13 predicted proteins | sample CZODoug3_1_1_16f_FD_183082 | JGI IMG/M metagenome (GOLD analysis project Ga0137415, IMG submission 183082) | Vadose zone soil fungal communities from Angelo Coast Range Reserve, California, USA - CZODoug3_1_1_16fungal (Hybrid Assembly) | ecosystem: Environmental > Terrestrial > Soil > Vadose...
TCCTGCGCCGCGACATCCAGATTATCTTTCAGGACCCCTATGCATCGCTCAATCCGCGCATGAACGTCGGCGCGATCGTTGGCGAAGCCCTGATCATTCACCAGTTGACGAAAACCAGACGGCAGTTTGAAGAGCGTGTGGTGAATTTGCTCGAGACCGTCGGTCTACAGGCGGATCACATGGGACGGTACCCGAACGAGTTTTCCGGCGGTCAACGCCAACGCATCGGTATCGCACGCGCGTTCGCCGTCGAGCCGAAACTGATTATCTGCGATGAACCGGTATCGGCACTGGATGTGTCGATCCAGGCCCAGGTCATCAATCTGCTGGAGGACCTGCAGCAAAAATTCGGTCTCGCTTATCTCTTTATTGCCCATGATCTGTCGGTCGTCGAGCATATCAGCAGGCGCGTTGCCGTGATGTATCTCGGTCGCATCGTCGAGACCGCGCCCGCCCGCGAGCTTTATACCTCGCCGCTCCATCCCTATACCGAAGCGCTGTTGTCGGCGGTCCCGATTCCCGATCCAAAAGTGAAGCGGCAGCGCATCCGATTGCGCGGCGAGGTACCCAGCCCCATTCAGCCACCATCCGGCTGCCATTTTCATACAAGGTGCCCGATCGCGCAGTTTCCGTTATGCAGCAGTGAGCCGCCGGCGCTCAAGCAAAGTTCCGACGGGCATTGGGTCGCCTGCCATTTCCGCTGAGCGCGGGTCTGCAGAAAGCCTTGTTCGTTCGGACTGATCCGATTTGGTGAGACTTGTCATGACAGCAACAGCCTATCTGGCGGGGCCTGATGTGTTTCTCCCCAATGCGGCCGCGCACGCCGCAAGGAAGGTGGAGATATGCCAGCGATTCGGTCTGCGCGCGCTCCCGCCGCTCAATCAGGATGTCGAGACGGCCGCCAAGGCGTTGGATGCCTGGCAGGCCATTTACGAGAAGGACATTGCGATGATGGAGCGATGCGACATCATCATCGCCAACCTCACGCCGTTCGGAGGCGCATCCGCGGATGCAGGTACCTTGATCGAGGTCGGCTGGTTTCTCGGAAGGGGCAAGCCGATCTTTGGCTACTCGAACAGTTCCGAGAGCTTCGAGCAGCGTATGCGGAGGCAATTTAGCGAAGGGTATGCGGACCTCGGCATCGAAGGCTTCCATTTGCCGGACAATCTCATGATTGTCGGAGCGGTCCATAGCGGCGGATGCCCGATCTTTGTTCCAAGCGACGGCAAAGTGCGCGGCGTCGATGCGCTGGACGTATTCGAGGCCTGCGCAGCCGTAGCGGCGCGATATGTTGCCGATCGGAAGAACCGGTGACGACGCAGGTCGCGCGTTGCGGCCCTCTTATCCGGGGACCTGAATGCGCTCTACGCCATTTGCTGGCGACGGGGCACGAGGGCGGCGACGCTTCACACCTATATGAAGACGCTAAGCTGATGGGGCAGATCTATTCCGCGCCCTATGCGCTTCTCGAGCCTACCCTCGTGCTCGTCGTCGCCGATGGCGATGAGGTCGCGGGTTTTGCTGCCAAATGTGACCCGTGAAGCTGATCAACCCGGTGTCACTGGCCCCATCCAATTGTCGAATTCCGACACGAGCGAACGAAGGTTGGAGAGTGGCACGGATGTATCGCTGGTTCGAAAGCTCATAATGGTGGGACTGGTCAGCTGGGCTCATTTCGATGAAGACGATGTCTCCACGTCCCAATTTTCGGACCGATTTGGTACGAGGCAGCTTCCCGAAGCCGCGGCGACCAATCCCAGCCATCGCCTCTTTGTTGGCGCAGGACTTGCTCGCATGAGCAGGCCCGACTGGCACGGTCTCGTCGGCGTGACGCGCAGCCTGCATGCCGCCATCTGCCGCGCTCACCGCTTGCACGGTCCGGATGCCCAGTCGCGGGCCGCGCGGATGATACGCACCGCGATCTCGTGACGGTTCGACGAAAATCTTGGAAATCGCCATCGCCGCGGCTCAGACCTCAAGGTCGCACAACGGCTGCCCCGCCATCGCCGCGTTCTCGTTCTCGTTCTCGACTTGGAACAGGACGCCTGCTTGTTCGGCGACGACGGGCGTAAGGGACTTCATGACCTCAATCGGGCCGACCGTGTCGCCGACGCCCAAAGGGTCACCGGGGCCTCGAAGGCCATCTCGCCAGGAGCGGGAGACCGGTTAGAACGCGCCCGGGAGTAGTGCTTGGATCGCCTTAGCACTTATGAGTCCGATTGCTCGGGCACGAGAGTTGCAGAGGATGCTGGTCCATGACGGACAGCGCGGCAGGCGCCCGCTGTACCGACCCTGCGTCGACTGAATTCGGAGTGCGTGACATGCAAACGACTTACGCGACCACCGATATTCCCCCACACAATCGCCGGCAATTCTGGCAGGAAATCGTCTCCAAGACTTACTTTCCGTTGGACCTTTCCTTCGCCGGAGGCGGTGACTTTCGCGGCAGCCTGGGCGCCTGGTCGCTCGGCCCCGTTTCGGTATCCCGCAATGTCTCGGACGGCCTACTCTACAAAAGGCACGAACGCCATCTTCTGAGCGAGCGGGAAGAGTGTTACCTGATCACGGTGCCTGAACTGGCCGAAATCCGCTTCGAGCAGGACGGCAAGGACGTTCGGTGCCGCCCCGGCGCCTTCCTGATCGAGCGCAGCCATTTACCCTACGAGTTCAGCCATCGTGATCCGGCCGCGCTGTGGGTGCTGAAGATCCCAAGTGCAGTCCTGCGCGCACGGATCTCCCGCCCCGAACGCCTTGCCACCCTGCAGTTCGATGCCAGCCGCAGCGTCGGAGCACTCTTTGTCGACACGCTGCGGCTTACCGGCGCTCGCATCGAGGAAATTGACGAGCGGGCCCGGGCGCTGGCGGGCAAGCATCTCATCGATCTCCTGGCGGTGGCGATCGAATCCGACGAACGCGTGCTGGCGGGCCACTCGTCCTCCGTCCGCAACGCTCATCTCCATCGCTGCGAACACTTCATCCGGACACGCCTCGACGACGCACGGCTCACGCCACAGATGGTAGCAGACGGTTCCGGCATCTCTCTGCGGTATCTGCACCAGATCTTTGAGGGAGAAGGCATCACCGTGTCCGCCTACATCCGCAACCAGCGTCTATTGATGTGCGACGCCATGCTGCGCGATCCGAACTGCCGGAAGAGCATCTCCGAAATCGCCTACCAATGGGGGTTCGGCGACCAGGCGCAGTTCAGCCGGAACTATCGCAGCCGGTTCGGCCGCACACCGAGCGACGTGCGCGCGGCTTCGCGCGGGCCCAATCCATGAATGGGCTGCCGCTCGTGGTCCCCGCAACGGTTCTCCATTCTTCTTCGTCAGGACGCCACAGCGTCGCCACTCTCGAGGACATCCGTGCCGGGATCGTCACCGGCCTGCCGGACGTCTGACCCTGACCGCCACTTTACCCTTTCGAGGCCGGGGCTTCCGTTCCGCCGGGATGATAACGGCACTGTTCGCCCTCGCGAGACCTTCATGCCTGTGCCTGACTGCTCTTTAAATATCAGCCATGTCCAGAAATTGGGCTGTTCGTGCCCTGTGGCACAAATCTTCCTGCGCTCAGCGTCAAGCGTGCCGCGGACGAGCTGCGTATAATCTTCACGATACCTCCGAAATCTGCTGGTCGAACGGGCCGTTCGCGGCAACGGGATCATAGATCCGGCTGCAATCGCGCCCCACGTCCAGCATGGCGAACGCGTGTTCGAAAGGAAGTCGTGTCGTGCAGAACCTTCGCGTGGCTGTCGATGTCGGCGGCACCTTTACCGACATCTGCATCATGGACGAGGCAACCGGCGTCATCCGCATCGAGAAGACATCGTCGACCCGCGATCCCATCGATGGGATCATGGGCGGCGTTTCCAAGGCCGGGATTGACCTCTCCAAGGTTGCGCTGTTCTCGCACGGAACCACTGTCGCAACCAACGCACTGATCACGCGCCGTCTGCCCCGCGCCGCCGTGGTGACGACTAATGGCTTTCGCGACGTCATCGAGATCCGGCGCGCCAACAAGGAAGACCTCTGGGACACCTACAAGGATGTCGTCAAGCCATATGTGCCGCGGCGCGATCGGTTGACCGTACCCGAACGCGTAGACGCCAGCGGCAAAGTGATCGAGCCACTCGACGTTGCGGCGGCGCGCGAAGTCGCACGCATCCTGAAGCGCCGTGGCGTCGCCGCCGTCGCGGTCTGCTTCATGAACGCCTACCTCAACGGCGAGAACGAGCGCGCCATGCGCGACATCCTGCTTGAAGCGATGCCGAGCATACCGGTGTCGATTTCCTCACAGGTGCTTCCCGAGATCTTCGAACACGAGCGGTTCTCCACGACGGTCGCCAATGCCGTTGTGAGCCCGGTCGTTGTCAACTACACGAGGCGGCTCGGCGAGCGTCTTGCGAGCGAGGGTTATACCCGCGATCTGCTGCTGCTGCACAGCGGCGGCGGCGTTATGACGCCGGCGAGCGTCAAGGATTTTGCCGCCCGCCTTGCCGGCTCCGGTATTGCCGCCGGCGCCATCGCCAGCCGTTACATCGCCGGCCTGTGCGGCTTTCCCAATTCGATCGGTCTCGACATGGGTGGCACATCGACCGACGTCTCGCTTGCCTACGAGGGCCAGTCGCGCATCACCAAGGACTGGTACATCGAATTCGGTTATCCGATCCGTTTCGCTTCTATCGAAGTGCTCACCATCGGCGCGGGCGGAGGATCGCTCGCCTGGACCGATCCCGCCGGTTCGCTGCGCAACGGCCCTCAATCGGCCGGCGCCTATCCGGGCCCGGCCTGCTACGGCAACGGCAATCCGCAGCCGACCAATACCGACGCTAACGTCACGCTCGGTCGCCTCGGCACGAGCCTCGCTGGCGGCAAGGTGATGCTCGAACCGGCACTAGCCCGCCGGGCGGTCGAGGAGGGTGTCTCAAAGCCGTTCGGCCTCGGCCTGCACGAGGCTGCGGACGCCGTCCTCAAGGTCGCGAACGCCAACATGTCGGATGCGGTGCGGTTGATCTCGATCAGCCGAGGTTACGACCCGCGCGACTTCGCGCTCGTCGCCTTCGGCGGCGCCGGCGCCCTCCACGGGGTCGACGTCGCGCGCGAACTCTCGATCCCCGTCGTGATCGTGCCGCCCAATCCGGGCGTCACCTCGGCGCTCGGCTGTCTGCTGGTCGACATGCAGCACGACTTCTCGCAGAGCTGCATGGTCGGCGCCGAGGAGGCCGATTCCGCCGCCATCGAGGCGCAGTTCGCCGCGCTGGAAAAGGAAGCACTCGGTCGACTTATCCACGAAGGTGTCGCGCTACAGGACATCGTCCTCCAGCGGTCGATCGACATGATGTATCGCGGCCAGTGGCGTTCACTCGCTGTCAATGCGCCGCGTCCCATCGGCGCGATCGCCGACCTCGTCGAAAGCTTCCATACGGAACACAAGCGCGAATACAATTTCCGCCGCGACAGCGCCCCGGTCAGCTTCTTCCGCCTCAACCTGAAGGCGGTCGGCATCGTCCCCAAGGCCGAGTTCGCCGTGCACGAGCCGACCGGAGCAATTCCGGAGCCGGTCGGCAGACGCAGGGTTTGGTTCGAAGGAAGAGGGCTCGACACCCCCATTTACCGGCGCGACCACCTGCCCTGCGGCTTTGGTTTTCAAGGCCCCGCGATCGTCGAGCAGGTTGACGCGACCACAGTCGTGCCGCTCGGCGCCAGCGCGGAGATCGACAAGTACCTCAACATCATCATTCGCGTGAAGGAGTGAACCGATGGCCGGAGATCTTGCCCTCGACCCCGTGACCTTCGAAGTTCTGAAGAATTCCTTCATTACCAGCGTCGACCAGATGGGCGAGCAGGTCCTTCGAACCTGCTACTCCTTCGTCATCTACAACCACGACTTCTCGAGCGCTTTGCACGACGCCATGGGCGAATGCGCCGCGCAAGGCAATCAGGATATCGCCGTCCATGTCGGCACGCTGCACTTCACCTGCCAGGAGGTCATGCGCCATTTCGAGGGCGACATACATGAAGGCGACGTCTTTGCGATCAATGATCCTTATGCCGGCGGCACGCACTTCTCCGACGTGCGCCTGATCCGGCCGATCTTCGCCGACGGCAAGATCATTGCCTTCAGCCAATCGAACGGGCATTGGTCGGACGTCGGCGGCAGCGTACCGGGGTCGTTTGACGTTGCCGCCCGCGAGATGTTCCGCGAAGGCTTGCGCATCACGCCGGTGCGCCTGTTCGACAAGGGCCGCTTCTGCAGGGATGTCGCCCATCTGATCGCCTCGAACACGCGCGATCCGGCCTCAATCATCGGAGACATTCAGGCACAGACTCAGGCAACCCAGGTCTGCGAGCGCGAGATCCTTCGCCTCGTCAACAAATATGGCCGTGACACGGTCGAGACCGGGTTAGCCGCCGTGCAGGACTACGTCGAGCGTTCGGCACGCCAGCGCATCGCCGCGTTGCCCGATGGCGAGTGGGAGACGGTCGACTTTATCGACCGCGACCCAGCCGGCGGCGAAGGGATGATCCCGATCCGGATCAAGATGACGATCAAGGGCGACCGAGCGATCTACGACTTCACCGGCAGTCATCCGACCATCGGCTCGATCTACAATTCCGCGTTCGGCGCGACCTTCTCGGCCGTGGCGGCGGGCATGAAGACCTTCTTCCCTGACCTGCCGCTCAATTCCGGCTTTTACCGCTGCTTCGAGATCATCGCTCCCGAGGGCTCAATCGTCGACGCCAAGTGGCCGATCGCGGTCACGGGTTTCCTGATGCCCTTCGAGAAGATCATGAACTCGATCTACGAAATATGGTCGAAGTTGATGCCCGAGCGGGCGCTCGCCTGCGCCTTCAACCTCGAATACCTGCTCACTGGCGGTCTCGACGCCCGCAGTGCCGACAAGCCCATTTTCATGTTCTACGACTGGCTGCCCGGCGGCTGGGGCGGACGCAATGGCAAGGACGGCAGCAACGTCACGACCGCCTGCTTCGGCACGGGACTCATGTCGCAACCCGTCGAAGGCCAGGAGCGCGCCAATCCAATCCTGACCACCAAGTGCGAGATCCTCAAGGACTCGCCCGGGCCGGGCAAATGGCGCGGTGGCGCCGGGGTGATGAAGACTTCGCGCATGCTGCAGGCGGAAAAGACCGTGATCTCCTACATCTGCGACCGTGAACGCGCCGTGGTGTGGGGCATCGAGGGAGGTTTGCCTTCGATGCCACACGGCCTGACGCTAAAGCGCGCCGGGGCGAGCGCCGAGGAGCGGCTCGGATCGATCTTCTCCGACGTGCCGATCGGTGAGGGCGATGTCTTTTCACGCCCTACTGCCGGCGGCGGCGGTTTCGGCGATCCGCTCGAACGCGATCCGAACCTCGTCATCGAGGACGTCAAGGACGACTACGTCTCGATCGAGCGCGCCGCCAAGGACTACGGCGTGATCGTGCGTACCATCGACGCGGAACTCTGCGAATACGAGGTCGACAAGCCCGCGACCGAGGCGCTCCGCGCCAAAATCAGAGCCGAGCGCATCACCAACGTCCGGCTCGATCCGGAAGTCGTGGCGGAGCGCTATCGCGGCGGCGCGATCGACGTGTTCGACGTGATCCGCCAGCACGCCGTGATCCTCGACTGGGGCACGGGCACTCTCCTTCCTGAATCCACACGTCAGTTCCGCGAGGTGTTCGAGCGGCGCTCGGTCGCAATGTGGGCCGCCGGCTAACCCCGGCGGCAACCGTGCGGCCCGCGGGCGGCACGGAGCGTGCATGCAGTGAGGATCCGAAGTCATCGGCCTCGCCCTTTCTTTCAAACCATGAGGATAGACCTATGACCAATTGCACGACGTCCTTCCCCTCCGCTCCAGTGCGGCTGATCCGCGCCACGCTTGGAGCCGTAACCGTCCTGGCGCTCGCCGCCGCGATCACACCGGCCGCGGCGGAAACGCCCTGGTTCCCGATGAAAGTCTACGACGCCTCCTCCGGCACACCCAAGCCGGCGGAGTACACGCCGCTTCCCAAGGCCGAGAAGCCGTACAAGCTCTGCGTCCTCTTTCCGCATATGAAAGACAGCTTCTGGGTGGCAGTCGCCTACGGCATCGTGAAACAGGCCGAGGCGATGAACGTAAACATGACCCTCTACGAGGCCGGCGGCTATGAGAACCTGCCCAAGCAGCTCTCGCAGTTCGACGATTGCATGGCGAGCGGCCCCGATGCAATCATTGTCGGCGCCATCTCCGGCGCGGGCCTCAGCAAGAAATTCGAAGAAGCCAAGGCCAAGGGCGTGCCGGTGGTCGGCGTCGCTAACCCACTGCCGCCAAACGCCCTGCCCGCTGCCATCTACGTCGATTTTGTCGCCATGGGCGCGGTGACCGGCGAGGGTCTGCTTGCGCAGACCAAGCCCGCTGACACGCTCAACATCGTGACCTTTCCAGGTCCGGCCGGCTCAGGCTGGGCGGAGTCGTTCAACGAGGGCTTCAAGAAGGCGGTTTCGAAGAACCCGAACGCCAAGGTCCTCGCCGAGAAGTTCGGCGACTCCGGCGTCGCGGTTCAGCTCCAGCTAATCCAGGATGCGCTCCAGGCCTACCCGAGCATGAACGTGGTCTGGGGCACCGCCCCGACCGCCGAAGCTGCAATCGGCGCCGTCGCGGAAGCCGGACGTGCCGACATGAAAATCATGTCCTCCTACGAGAACCAGGCCATGCTCGACGCGCTGAACCGCGGCGACGTCCTGGCCTTCGCGACCCAGTACCCGGTCGGCGAAGGCGCCGTCTCGGTCGACCAGGCCGTGCGTCTCATTGAGAAAAAGCCCGTCATGAGCCTGGCACAGCCGCTGGCCTCGGCGGTCGACAAGACAACCGTGCCGAAACTGCAGATGGACCTCGTCCTCGCGCCCGGAAGCTGGACCCCGGTCTACTCGGTCAAGGCCAAGTAGGCCCCGAACAGGCGAGCGTCAGGTGGGAGACACGATTTTCTGCCGCCTGGTTGCCGGTTGGATACGGAGAGGGAGATGGACACCAACACGGATCTGAAGCGGACCGAGCCCCTGCTCGAATTGAGGGGCATTTCGAAACGGTTCACGGGTGTCCTGGCTCTGGATCGGGTCGACCTCGATGTCCGAGCCGGTGAATTGCATGTCCTCTTCGGCGAGAACGGTGCCGGCAAGTCGACCCTGATCAATGTGATCTCGGGGACTTTTCCGCCCGACGAAGGCACATTCCGGTTCGGCGGCGAAGAGATCCGCCGTCTCACGCCGCAGCAGGCACGCGCGATCGGCATTAGTCCGGTGTTCCAGGAATTCTCGCTCGTTCCGAGTCTCACGGTGGAGGAAAACCTGTTCCTCGGACGGGAGCTCTCAAGCAAAGGGGTCCTGCGCGTGCGCGAGATGCGAAAGCGCGCGCAAGCGCTCATCGACGAACTCGGCTTTGACCTCGATCCTTCGAAACGCGTCGACGACCTCTCACGCGCGCACCAGCAGATGGCCGAGATCGCCAAGGCCCTGCTTGGCCGGGCGCGTCTGCTCATCCTCGACGAGCCGACCGCCTCGCTGACCGAGCGCGAGACTGGCCGGCTGTTCGAGCTGATCGCCCGCCTGAAGGGCCAGAACGTCGGCCTCATCTATGTCTCGCACCGCATGCGCGAGATCCGCGCGCTCGCCGACCGCGTGACTGTGCTGCGCGACGGCCGTCACATCCGTACGCTCGATGCTGCCACATCGACCGACAACGAACTGGTCGAACTGATGACCGGTCGCAAGATCGACCTGCTTTTTCCAACGATCCAGCACAAGGCGAGCAAGGTCTTGGTCGACGTCGAGAACCTCACGCTGGTCGACGGCAGCGTTCGCGACGTGAACTTCCACGCCCGGGCCGGCGAGATCACCGGCATCGCAGGCCTCGTCGGCTGCGGCAAGTCGGAGCTGATCCGCGCGATCTACGGGCTCGAGTCGATCGCCAGCGCCGTCGTGCGCATCGACGGGACGCCCTACGAATTCCCGGCCCCACGCCGGAGTTTGAAGCGCGGCGTCGCCTATTTCCCCGCCAACCGGATCGCGGAAGGGCTCGCGCTGTCGCGTCCCATCCGCGAGAACGCCTCGATGACCGTACTCGACCTTCCATCCTTCGCCCGCTTCGGCGTGCTGCGCCAACGTGCAGAACGCGCAGCGATCACGGCCATTATGGAGCAGCTGCAGCTCAGGCCTCCCAACATCGAGCGCGCCGCGGGCGCGCTCTCCGGCGGCAACCGCCAGAAAGTGATGCTGGGCCGCGCGCTAACACGCGATCTAACGGTCTTTCTATTCGATGAGCCGAGTGTCGGCATCGACGTCGGCGCCAAGCTCGAGGTCTACGAATTCATGAAGCGGCTCGTGGAGGCAGGTGCCGCTGTGATCGTGGTCTCGTCCGAACTGCCGGAAGTGCTCGCCCTTTCGAACCGGCTCTACGTTATGCACAACGGACGCATCGCCGCCGAGCTTAAGGGCGAGGAAAAAACCGAACAGAACGTGCTCGCGAGCTTCTTCAAGAACCATATCACGGCAGAGGTCGCATGAGCACCGCTCTCACTGCCTCCCAGCCCCGCACAGCTATCGCCCTCGGCAGATTGATCGCCGGACGGATCAGCTTCCTGCCGACGTTGTTGGTGGCTCTCGTTGCCGGCATGGCGGCGATTGACCAGCAGTTTTACGGGATCATCAACATCCTCAACATCCTGCGCAACGCCTCGTTCCTGGCCATCGTCGCCTGCGGTCAAGCGCTGGTAATCATTGCCGGCGGCTTCGATCTCTCGGTCGGCGCAGTCGTCGCGCTGGCTAGCGTGGTGAGCGCCAAGACCATGGCAGCCGTGTCGGCCACCTTTCCCGGCAACAATGCCATCATCATCGCGAGCGGCGTCGCCGCCGGGCTTGGTGGCGGGCTCGCGGTCGGACTCGTCAACGGGTTCTGCGTGGCGAAGCTCAAAGTCTCAGGCTTCGTGGTAACCTTGGGCACGATGTCTGCGACCGCCGGCGTCGGACTCATGATCACGAGCGGAATCCCGGTTTACGGCATGCCCGAAGCATTCGTAAAAGGCTTCGGGCGGGCCCAGGTCTTCGGCCTGCCCACGGCGGCCTATGTCGCGCTCGCCGTGGTTCTCGTGATGATGTTCGCGCAGCGGCGTACGCTTTTTGGCCGGTACGTCTACGCGATCGGCGGCAACGTGGACGCAGCCGTCGTGTCCGGCGTGTCAACCCAGCGCCACATCGTCGGCACCTATGTTGTCTCAAGCCTCCTGGCAGCTCTGACCGGCATCCTGCTAACCGCGCAGGTCGGTTCCGGTCAGGCGAGCTTCGGCGGCGACCGCATGATGCTGCAGTCGATCGCCGCCGCAGTGATCGGCGGGGTCAGCCTGCGCGGCGGTGTGGGTCGGGTGGAGATCGTCACCATCAGCGCGCTGTTCCTGACCATTCTGGGCAACGCGCTGAATCTCCTGCACATCGACTCCCGCCTCCAGCCGGTTTTTCTCGGTGTCATCATGGTGGCGGCCGTGGCGCTGGACGAACTCAGCCAACGGAGTAAGTCCCGTGTCTGACATCGAGTTGTCCGTCACCGCCAAGGACAGGGGATACACGAAGCTGCTGCCGAACCAGTGGCTCTCGCGCGCGATGCTGCCGATCGCTCTGCTTGTCATCTTGTTCGGCTTCGCGGTCGTCGATCGGGGCGTGCTCTCGCTGGCCAATCTGCTCAACATCGCACAGCAGACGAGTTACCTGGCTCTCTTCGCCATGGCTCAGACTGTGGTCATCCTGACGCGCGGTTTCGACCTTGCACTCGGCCCGACAGTGTCGATGGTCAGCGTCGGCACGGCGCTGGCCATGGCCGGCGCCACGGCAACCGGCCATGATACGACCGCGGTGCTGCTCGCCGGGCTCGGCGCCGGCTTCGGCCTCGGCATCGCTTGCGGCTTCTTCAATGGAGTAGTCATCGCGATCCTCGGGGTCAGCCCCTTCGTCGCGACGCTCGGCAGCTACAACATCGCGATTGGTGTCGCAACAACCCTCTCCGCCGGGCGTCCGGTGCAAGGCGTGCCGAAGCTGTTCTCGCAGATCTTCTACGGCGGCAGCGTGTTCGGCATGCCGGCGACAATCGCGATCACGGTTGTAATCGGCGTTGTGCTGCAATTGACGCTGGCTCGCACCGTCTTCGGCCGTTCGCTCTACATCATCGGCACCAATCCGCGCGCCGCGGCGGTGGCTGGCCTGCCGGTGAAGCGAATCCTGGTCGCGACCTATGTGCTCTGCTCGGCGCTTGCCGCGCTCGGCGCCATCATGATGACGGCACGCACGGGCTCGGGCGAGCCCAACCTCGGCGGTTCGCTTTCGCTGCAGGCGATCGCCGGCGCCGTGGTGGGCGGAACGAGCCTCGCCGGCGGCCGCGGTGGGGTCGGCACCGCGGTGCTTGGCGCACTGTTCGTCACGATCCTGTCAAACGGCATGAATCTCACCCGTATCGACGGTTACGTGCAGATGGTCGTGCTTGGCGCCATCGTCATCATCGGCGTGCTGCTCGATCGCCTGCGGCTGGAGCGGCGCTGATGCCGGCCCATCCATTTTTCGATCCAACCGAAGGTACCGGCGCCATGAATACGCACTCTCCGGGATCGATCTACGTTGCCCGTTCGCTCCCGGCCGCGCTCGATGCGCTCAACGAATGCGGCTCTGCCGGGGCCCCATTCGCCGGAGGCACCTGGATCATGCGGTCCCCGATCCGCAATGAACCGCACAAGCACCATTACGTCGCGATCGGGAAGATCCCGGAACTGACGGCGATCAGGATCGATGCCGATGTTGTCGAGATCGGTGCGGCGGTCACTCACGCAGCGCTTGCTTCGGCTCTGGCAGACCTCCCCGAATTCGATGTCCTCGCGACGGCAGCCGGCTGCTCCGCCAATCCGGCGATCCGCGCAATGGCAACCATCGGCGGTAACCTCTCGACATCGGCATTCGCCGCAGCAGACTGTGTGCCCGCGCTGCTCTGCCTCGATGCCGAAGCCGAGGTCTCCAGCCGAGGCGATCAGGAGCGAGTCGGCCTCGAGCGCTTCCTCAAGATCAGACCGACGCTCGAGCCTGGCCGGCTGCTCACTCGGATCATCCTGCCTCGGAGGGATCGCAAGACCGCCCATGCTCGCCTACCGCTTCGAAAGTCCGGCGATTATCCGGCAGCAATCGTCAGCCTCGCAGTGAGCTTCGACGCGGCGGCCCGCGTTCGGGCAGCGCGAATCGCGGTCGGCTCTGTCGAGCCGGTCGCGCGCCGATGGGAACGGCTCGAAGCGGCTCTGGTTGGCCGCCCGCTGGACCCGGCGCGGGCGGCGGAAGTCGCAGCCGAACTTGCCGACGAATTCACAGGTCGCGACAGCGTGGATATGCCCGCCTGGTACCGCGTCAGCGTCGTGCCCAGCCTAGTGCGCCGTGCGGTTGTCGCCGCGCTCGATGCCTGAACGTCGCGAGATGGAGAGTTGACCATGGTCCTGAGCCTGACTGTCAACAGCGATCACCTTTCGCCGGCCACCAATCCCATCACGCCGCTCGTCGACGTCCTGCGCGAGGACTTTCACCTCACCGGCGCCAAGCCGGTGTGTCGCGAAGGCTTCTGCGGCGCCTGCATGGTGCTGGTCGACGGCGTGCCCATTTTGTCGTGCCTGATGCCGGCGGCACTCGCCGTCGATTGCGAGATCCGCACCGTGGAGGGCCTAGCTGTCGACGGCACGCTTACACCGATCCAGGCGGCCCTCGAGGCCTGCGACGCGGTCCAATGCGGAATGTGTTTTCCCGGCATGGTCGTGACCCTGACACATCTTCTGACGATCAAGCCCGGCGCAACGCGCGACGACATCCGCGCTGCGCTGACCGGCAACATCTGTCGTTGCACTGGATACGAACGTATCGTCGAAGCGGCATTGCTCGCTGTCGCGGTGAGATGATCGGGGGGTACCCATGTTCGAGGTTTTTGTGGCAACGGACTTCCGCCGGCGCGATGCCCGGGACAAGCTGCGTGGTCGCACGCGCTATACCATCGATCGCTACTTGCCGGGGATGCTGCACGCGGCGGTGCTGCGCGCCAGCGTACCTTCGGGGCGCATCGTCCGTCTCGACGTCTCCAAGGCTGCTCGCATGCCAGGCGTCCGCGCGGTCGTGACGGCCGCGGATGCGCCCGGCAAGATCGGGATCGGCATCGCCGACCACCCGCTGTTCGCCAGCGACCTGATCTGCTACGACGGCGAACCGCTGGCGGCGATCGCCGCCGACACGTTGATCCAGGCCAAGGCCGCGCTCGCAGCGATCAACGTCGAGGTCGAGCCACTGCCGGCCGTGCTCACCATGGCAGAGGCACTTGCCCCCGAGGCCCCGCTCGTTCATCGTGACTGGCGCGAGCACGAGATTCTACTCGCAGGCGGAGCACGCGAGGGCAACATCGCCTGGGAGGCGACCGTTGTCCGTGGCGACGTCGATGCCGCCTTTGCCCGACCGGACGCCGTGATCGTCGACAGCGCCTTCCGCGTTGGCCGCCAGAACCATGTCGCCTTCGAGCCACGCGCTGTTGTCGCGAGCTACGAGGACGGGCGCTTCCATATCGAAACATCGACTCAGGCGCCTTGGAGCGTCCGCAACGCGACCGCGCGCCTCCTGGGCGTTCCCCCGTCGCAGGTGCGGGTCACAGTGCCACCCGTCGGCGGCGGCTTCGGACTCAAGTTCGACGTCGCAATCGAGCCCTTTGCCGCCCTGCTCGCCCGGGCTAGCGGCCGGCCGGTGCGCCTCGTCAACTCGCGCGAGGAAGAAATGCTGACTTGCCTCTTCCGCGAGAACGCCGACATCCGCATTCGCTCGGCTGTGACACGGGAAGGAGAGATCGTCGCCCGCGAGGCCGTCATCTTGATGGATTGCGGCGCTTATGGCGGCGAGCAGGTTTTCCTGACCACCATGACTGCTCACACGCTGGGGGGAAACTACCGGCTCGGTTCGGTGAGGCTTGTCTCGCGGGCGGTCTACACCAATACCGCTCCGAACGGCGCTTTCCGGTGCTGCAACGGCGTCTACAATACCTTCGCACTCGAACGGCACACGGATGAGATCGCCGCTGGAATCGGCATGGATCCCCTCGCCTTCCGCCGCCGCAATGTACTCGGCAACGGCGATCTCGGCGCAACCGGCCAGGTGTTCGAAGGAGACGTGCTCGGTCCGATGCTCGACCGGATGGATACGATGCGCGTGGCGACCGCAAAGCCGCCCGAGCGCGCCGACGGCCGGCTCTACGGCCGCGCGACCACAGTCGGCACCTGGTTCGTCTTTGTCGGCCCATCGGCGGCGACCGTAAATATGAACGCCGACGGAACACCCACGCTCGTCACGTCCGGCGTCGAGATCGGCTCCGGCTCGATGATGCAGGGGCTTCCCCAGATCGTCGCCGCCACACTCGGTATCGGTCCTGAGGACGTGATAGTGCGCGCGGCCGACACAGATGCCGCCGGCTACGATGTCGGAGTCGGCGGCGGCCGCACGACCGTTTCGCTTGGCGCAGCCAGCCTCGCGGCGGCGCAGGAGGTGCGCAAGAAACTGCTGCAGGTCGCCTCGGAGATGATCGAAGCGGCGCCCGATGACCTGGTCATGCGCAATGGACGAATAGAAATCGCCGGGGCGCCCGGCTCCGGTTGTTCGATTGCCGAGGTTGCCACCCGTGCTCAGGCACAAACCGGCCCGATCTCCGGCACCGGCGCCTCCACGGGGTGCGGCGTGCCGTCCATGCCGGGATGCGTCGCCGGTCACTTCATCGACGCGATCGACATCCCCGTCTTCGCTGTCCACGACTGTGAGGTCGCCGTCGACAGGGAGACCGGGCATGTCGAGGTGCTGAGCTACCGCGTCGTTCAGGACGTCGGCCGCGCGCTGAACCCGCGTGCCATTCGCGGTCAAATTCAGGGCGGCGTCGTGCAGGGACTAGGTTACGCCTTGCACGAGGAGGTCACGATCGGGACGAATGGCCGAGTGTGTCAGAATAGCTTCGAGACCTACCGCGTGCCGCTGGTGCTCGATGTCGTGCCGGTCGAGACGAGCCTGTACGAAGGCGCACCGTCGATGGGACCGCTCGGAACGAAAGGCGCTGGCGAGGTGCCGATCCTGAACGTGGGGGCGACCGTCGCATGCGCCGTGGCGAACGCTACAGGAAAGCGCGTCCAGGAACTGCCGCTGACACCGCCGCGGGTGCTCGAACTCCTCCTCGACCGCAAGCTTGACCTCAACTTCCCTCACATCGCCGAGGCCTGGACCGACAATCTGGTGCGCCCGCACGGCACGGCGGGATGAAACTGACGATGACCGAGACAGTGGTGACCCTCGCCGACAACTGCGTGAGTGTATCACGATCGCCTCGCGCGTCCTCAGCTTCAATCGATCCGGTCACCCACGAAATCATCCAGGGCAAGCTCCTCTCCGTCGTTGACGAAATGGCGATCGTGATGACCAAGACCAGCATGAGCCCGGTCATCTACGAGGTTCTGGATTTCGCCTGCGGCATCTGCAATGCGCAGGGCGAGCTCATCGCCCAGACCAATGGAATTACGCTTTTTACCGGAACGTTCGCCGCGCAAATCCGAAGCGTCATCGACCGGTTCGGCTCGTCGATTTTTCCCGGTGACGTGATTGTAACGAATGACCCTTTTCGCGGCGGCACCCATGCGTGTGATTTCGCGATCGTGCGCCCGGTCTTTGCCGAAAGTCGGCTTATCGCATTTGCCATCAATGTCGCACATTGGCTCGACGTCGGCGGCTCCATTCCTGGAAGTCTCCCTCCCGATGCGACCTCGATCTTTGAAGAAGGTCTGCGGCTGCCCTGCGTGAAGATCGCCGAAAACGATCAACTGGTTGAAAGCATCGTCGAAATCATCCGCGAAAACGTCCGGTTTCCCGAAATGGCCATCGGCGATCTCCATGCTCAGCTCGCCACGGTCAGAATCGCCGATCAGCGGCTGCAGGAGGTGGTTGGGCGATACGGCGCCGACATACTGCTGGCTTCATTCGATCAGTTGCTGCGCGATTCCGAAAACAGAAGCAGGGAAATCATCCGGTCTCTGCCCGATGGTGACTACGTCGCTACCGATGTCGTCGACGGTGACGGGATAAACCCGCTTCCCTTCGAGGTACGGATTTCGGTCCGCATCACCGGCGACAGCATGGAGGTCGACTTCACGGGCTGTCCCCAGGCGTGCGCCGGACCGATCAATTGCGCTCGAGGAGCGCTGCACTCCGCGGTGAAGACCATCTTTAAAGCCTTGGTTGCGCCGCACGAACCCTCGAACGAAGGCTGGTTTCGCCCGCTGTCGATCATAGCCCCGCAAGGCACGCTGTTTACCGCCGAGCGACCTTCTCCCACCGGCTGGTACTATGAGGGATCCGTGCAGGCTTCCGAGCTCGTTTGGAAGGCGCTGGCGCCAATTTTGCCCGAAAGGTTTTCTGCCGGCTCCTATACCAGCCTCTGCGTCACCTATATCGCCGGACATGATGAAGCGGGCGGATTGTTTGTACATATCGAGCCAGAGCACGGCGGATGGGGCGCCTGTCACGACCGAGATGGAGCCAACGCGCTGATCGCACTTACCGACGGCGATACCTACAACTACTCCATCGAATTGATCGAAGCCAAGTTTCCGCTGCTGGTGGAGCGCTATGGTTTCAATGTCGAAGGTGGCGTCGGTGCCGGTCGCTTTCGCGGCGGATATGGTCTGGTGAGAGAGTATCGGGTTCTGGCCGAGCGCGCTGAAGTGTATTGCGGCTTTGGGCGAACGGTCACGCCTCCGTGGTCGATGGATGGCGGCGAACCCGGTTCGGTAAACTATCTTGAGATCGTGAGCGCCGATGGGAACACCTTGAAGTTGGGACGATCCCCGGCCAGGCCAGTTGGCAAGGGCGACCTGATCAAGATCGTGACGGGCGGCGGCGGCGGTTGGGGAACTCCATCAGAGCGAGACCCCGCAGCGGTGATAAGCGATGTCAGGAGCGGGCTGATCTCTCCGGAATATGCGCGGCGCATTTACGGAAAACAGTAACAACGGTTGCTTAGGAGTGCGGCTGCATGATTCGCGTTGCCACGGATGTGGGCGGTACTTTTACCGACCTGATTTCATATGACGACGCGAGCGGTGCCGTGGTCTTCTCGAAAAGCCTGACGACCGTTGATGACCAGTCGATCGGGGTGCTCGACGCCATAGGCATGGCCGAGCAATCCGGATTGGAAGTTGATGGCATCGGCTTCTTCGTGCACGGCGGCACGACCGTTATCAACGCAATAACCGAACGCAAGGGTGTCAAGACCGCGCTTGTTACGACGGCCGGTTTCCGTGACGTGCTTGAAATCGGCCGAGGAAACAGACCCGATCTATATAATTTGCGGACAAGGACACCGGTTCCCTTCGTACCGCGTCATTTGCGGTTCGAGGTAAGCGAGCGCATGAGCGCCAAGGGCCAGGTCCTGCAGGCGCTCGACGAGGAAGATGTCGCGCGCTGCGCCCGGGAATGTCGGGAGCAAGACGTCGCTGCGGTCGCGATCATCTTTCTTCACAGTTATGCGAACCCCGCCCACGAGGAACAATGCGCCGCGCTCCTGTGCAAGGCGCTCTGCGGGATATCGGTTTGTGCCAGTCACGAAATCTCGCGCCAGTGGCGGGAATACGAACGGTCCAACACGGTTGCGCTCAACGCGTATGTTCAGCCCATCATCCGGAATTATTTCGACAATCTCCACGCGTCGCTGCAAAGGAAGCGGATTCATTGCCCTTATTATGCCATGCAATCCAACGGCGGCATCGCCAGCTTCGAACAGGTAGTGACAACCCCCCTCACGCTTGTTGAATCCGGTCCATCCGGAGGAGTAGCGGGAGCGGCGCGCATAGGATCCGAAGTCGGTGAAACGGATATTCTGTACCTGGACGTCGGCGGTACGACCGCGAAATGCTCCCTGATCAAGGCGGGGCAGCCCAAGGTCGACGCAGAGTATCGCCTTGAGAAGACGCGGAACTCCCCTGGTTATACCGTTCAGGTCCCGGTCGTTGATATCGTAGAGGTTGGTGCCGGCGGAGGCTCGATTGCCTGGCTCGACCCGAGCGGCAGGCTGAGGGTTGGACCCCAAAGTGCCGGATCGACTCCTGGTCCTGCCTGTTACGGTAGGGGTGGCGTCGATCCGACGGTGACGGACGCCAAACTAGCGCTCGGAATTTTGGACCCGCTGACCTTCGCCGAGGGCCGCATGCAGCTCGACATTGAGCATGCGCGCTTGGCAATTGCCCGTGTTTCTCTGCCGATGAAGCTTTCCGTAGAAGAGGCCGCGCTGGCGATCGTCAAGGTGGCCGAGGAATGCATGACGAACGCCTTGAAGTTGATCACGATACAGCGGGGGCATGATCCGCGCGACCTCGCGCTGATGGTATCTGGAGGCGCGGGACCTTTGCTGGCTGCCAGCCTCGGGAAGGAACTGAATGTCAAGCGGACCGTGATTCCCACGCATCCGGGTATTTTTTCGGCCTGGGGAATGCTTGCCGCCCGGCCGCGCGCCGATCTTCGGCGGACGATGCTAAAAACGGTTTGCGAGGAAGAAATGAATTCGATCTCACAACTGTTTGCGGAGCTTGAACAGGAAGCCAGGGAGTATTTTGCCGGAACCAGCGCGAGAAGGCTAAAATTCCACCATCGTGCCGAGATTCGGTATCGCGGTCAGGAGCACAGCGTCTCAGTGGGCTTTTCCGGCGGCAGCGCCGAGCAATTGTTGTCTGACTTCCACGCCACCCATCAGAAGACGTTTTCGTTTGCGTCGATGAAGGCGACGGCGGAGGTCACAATGCTTCATCTGCAGACCGAGGTGCTCAGCGAAGTGATCGACCTGCCAAAGATTCAAGGCAACAAAGAAAACACCCTCGACAACGCTCTCAAAGGCCAACGCTTCGTTTTCCTGGCAAAGGAGAAGGGTTGGGTCGCTTGCAACGTTTATGATCGAAGCCGGCTTCCGATCGGATCGTCGATTCCGGGCCCCGCGCTCATCGAGGAGCCGACGACGACGACGTTCGTACTATCCGACCAGAGATTCGCTCGCGACGAGACGGGTCAGCTCATCATGTGGAGCCC
>Ga0137415_10002039_pt1 | contig 20120 bp, 25 predicted proteins | sample CZODoug3_1_1_16f_FD_183082 | JGI IMG/M metagenome (GOLD analysis project Ga0137415, IMG submission 183082) | Vadose zone soil fungal communities from Angelo Coast Range Reserve, California, USA - CZODoug3_1_1_16fungal (Hybrid Assembly) | ecosystem: Environmental > Terrestrial > Soil > Vadose...
GAGATCGCAACGGAAGTCTTTCTTCTGCCCGCCGCCGGGCATGCCGAAAAAGACGGCTGCTTCACCAACACGCAGCGTCTGCTGCAGTGGCACCAGAAGGCCGTCGATCCTCCAGGGGACGCCCGCAACGAGACCTGGTTCATGTATCACCTGGGCCGCCGCCTGAAGGAGAAGGCGAAGCACGATCCGCGACCGCGCAATGCGGGGTTGAGCGCCTTGACCTGGGACTATTCGCTGGAAGGAACGATGCAAGAGCCCAAGGTTGAAGAAGTCCTGCAAGAGATCAACGGCTACGCAGTAGCCGACCACAATCTAGTAAGTGGATTCAACGAATTGAAAGCTGACGGGTCCACTGCTTGCGGTTGCTGGATCTACTCCGGCGTCTTCCCCCGCCCGGGTGAGAACCGCGCCAACCAGCGGAATTCGCAGGACCTCTGGGGACACGGCTGGGGCTTTGCCTGGCCTGCGGACCGCCGCATCCTCTATAACCGCGCTTCGGCCCGTCCTGATGGGCGGCCCTGGAGCGAGCGTAAGAAACTGGTTTGGTGGGATGAGCAGAACAAAGAGTGGACGGGGCTGGACGTCCCAGACTTCACGAGAACGAAAGCGCCGAATTACCAGCCGCCTAAACAAGCGCAGGGTGATGAGGCTCTTGCCGGGGATAAACCTTTCATCCTGCACCCCGATGGGACGGGTTGGATTTTCGCCCCAAAAGGATTAGCGGACGGCCCCCTGCCAACCCACTACGAAGGCCTGGAGGCTCCCGTTAGCAATCCACTTTATCCAGACCAGCAAAGCAATCCGGCAGCAATGCGAGACGAGCGCCCTGAAAACCGTTACGCCAGTTCTCCCGACGACCGCTTCCCCTATGTCATGAGCACGTATCGCTTGACGGAGCACCACACCTCCGGCGCAATGTCGCGCATGCTTCCGCACCTGGCCGAGCTTCAGCCCGAATTCTTCTGTGAAATATCACCCGAGCTGGCGTCAGAACGCGGAATCAAAAACGGAGGCTGGGTGACCCTGATGACTGCGCGCGGAATCGTTGAGGCTCGAGCGCTGGTGACTCGGCGCATGCGACCGCTACTGATCGACGGAAAGATGGTCCATCAGGTAGGCGTGCCGTATCACTGGGGCTATCGCGGCCTGGTCAAAGGAGACTCGGCCAATGACCTAGTGGCCATCTCGGAGGAACCGAACGTCCGAATCATGGAGGCTAAAGGAATTCTCTGTGACGTTTCTCCAGGACGTCGGGCTCGGGGAAAGGCCGCTCTCGATCAATGGAACGCCCATTTGGGGAGGAAGTGATGCCGATCAGTGCCTTTCTAACGGATGCTTCAGTATGCATAGGTTGCAAGGCCTGTGAAGTGGCCTGCAAGGAGTGGAACCACATTCCCGATGATGGGTTCGCGTGGTCTGGTCAGTCGTACGACAACACGCAGGCGTTAGGAGCATCGACGTGGCGGCACGTGCTCTTTTTGGAAGAGAAACAGCCCATGGGCCCGCAACTCGCCGGAATAGAAGAGCCGTTTCGTTGGCAGTTCCTCTCCGATGTCTGCAAGCACTGCGAGAACGCCGGATGCCTGGAAGCGTGTCCCACGGGCGCCATCATTCGGACCGAATTTGGATCGGTATACGTGCAGCCCGATGTCTGCAATGGCTGCGGCTATTGCGTGGTTTCGTGTCCCTTCGGAGTGGTCGACAAGAATCATGATGTTGGAACCGCTTTCAAGTGCACGTTTTGTTACGACCGGCAGCGGGACGGGTTAATGCCTGCTTGTGCGAAGGCCTGCCCGACAAAATCGATTCGATTTGGCGAACTCGAAGAGCTACGGCGGGAAGCGCAGGTGCGTATCAAGGAGTTACAAGATCGCGGATACAACGATGCGCAAACCTACGATCCAACAGGTTCCAGTGTAGGCGGTACTCACGCGATCTTTGTGATTCTCGGCCAGCCGGAGGCCTACAATTTCCCGCCTGCTCCCGAAATACCCACGATTCACTTGAAATCAGCCTGGGGCTCAGCGCTAGTTTCGGCACTCGGGGTTGTGCTGGTGGTATTCCTGGCTTTCACGCGGTAGCTGGATGAGGAATTCTTTCGCGTAGATCTCAAACGAGGTTATTGAGTATGGCTGCAGATCCTCAATTCACGGAAAACCGGCTGGATGCATTAAGGGAGGAAGCTGCACGAACTGGGAAAGTACAGGATCACGGGATCGCCCCTGGGGGCAGCCCTTTTCCAAAACCGGCTTCCGCAGTGAGTTATCACGGAAATCCGGTGCTCAAGCCGCCAACCTGGACGTGGCAAGTTCCCCTGTACTTTTTTGTGGGTGGAGTAGCTGGTATTTCCGCAGTAATTGCTCTGGTGGCCCATCTCTTTGGCAATGCTGGCCTGATACGCGCTGGGTTGTGGGTGGGATTCGCAGGGGCGCTGATCTCAGCGCCTCTACTCATCGCAGATTTGGGGCGTCCTGCCAAGTTCTTGAACATGTTGCGGGTCTTCAAGCTGCGCTCAGCAATGTCGGTAGGCGCGTGGACGTTAGCGGGATTTTCATCCGCAGCGGGCCTGGCAGTCGTTTGCCACGAACTGATCCTGGCAGGATACGGAAACGACTTCTTGCTCGTGCTCGAGTGGGTAGCTGAAATCTCCGCGGGCCTGAGTGGACTGATACTGGCGAGTTATACGTCAGTCCTCTTAGGCGTGACTGCGATCCCGGTTTGGTCTGAAAATCGGAAGCTCGTGCCCGTCGTTTTTCTTGCTGGAGGTTTGGGTTCGGCGGCGGCCGTGCTGGAGCTTCTGGGATTCCTTGTTCCGGTTACTCAGTTCATCGGAATTGTTGCGAGTGCAGTCGAGACGTTAGTTGCGATCCTTATTGAACTTCGCGGGCGATACGTTGATCGTCCACTGCGGGAGGGAGCTGTTGGTTGGCTGACCCGTGCTGGCGCCGCGTTGGCCGGGCCCACGTCGTTGTTGCTCAGAATTTTCTCGGGACACAGCTCTGTGGCTCGCTACGTGGCCGCAGTTTGTTTTGTCATCGGCGCTTTGATCAGCCGGTATGCCTGGATTGTGGCTGGACGAGTCTCCTCACGCGATCCGCAGGCCCTTTTCCGAATCCAGAGACCTGCCCCTAATGCAGCGGCTCATTAAGCTTTATCGTGAATCCGGGTTATCAAAAGAAGGACCAGCGGGAACCTCGATTCTCCGAAAGCTAGCGTGGCAACACGGTGTAATTTCCGGGAAACCTGAGGCGAGGACTCTTCTATATCGGTGATGGACATGCCGCGATGGGCGATGGTGAAGTTGCCGGGTCGGCGATCGTGGTTCCACCAAAGGCACGCGTTCAATGCAGCGTGACTAAAGACGAGAGCCCATCTTAGCGTGTCTTCTGCATTCACACTTTCATTGCCTTGGAGTTAGTCCCTTGGGAAGACGTTCGTCCAACAACGTGCACAGCGCGAAGCCGATCGCACGTCAAATCAATGTCAACAATCAGTCAATCCGCTTCGGATGCGTGTGCTCAGTGTAGGGCTTCGAGGCATCAAAAACGCAGAACTCAACCAGAGCTTACCAATGGATTGGGCAAAACATGGAGTCAAAATCGTACATTCGGATGAACTTGATTTGAATACACCGCAAACGTCGGGCATGACGCGCGCTGCCGCAATTACCCAGGCGACAGCTGGAGCAAGCAAGTTGTGGGCCGGCACAATGGTGGTTCAACCGGATGCCAAGACCGGACCGCATCACCATGGAGAACTGGAGACCGTGCTTTACGTGGTAAAGGGCCGAGTTCGAATGCGATGGGGCCATCAACTGGAACTGAGCGAGGAAGCCAGGCCGGGCGACTTTATTTACGTTCCACCTTACGTGCCGCACCAGGAGATCAATGCCAGCCCAAGTGAGATCTGCGAAGCTGTGGTCGTGAGGGACGGACAGGATCCTATTGTGGTCAATTTAGATCTGCACACTCCAGAACCCGCGAGTGCTGGGCATAGCGGCATGCCGTTTCACCCTGATCGCTGAATGTTCGTACTCTAGACGAAAATGGTGCTGATGGATGAGCGGACATGTCTGGGATGCGTGTTGTCGTGCTGTCCGGTCGGCGTGATTGAGGGCGAGCAGTTCATTTTCCCTGCACAGTGTGCCTTTTCCGAGTGGCTCATTTGTGGGGTTCAGTCCATGATTGCTCTAGAGTTTTCACGCCGGACGAACAAGAACATCGAGGGATCCCAATATTACGCGGCCGATGGTGAGGACGCCGCCACGTCGGTGGGCAGTGTGAACTGAAATGTCGCGCCCCGTTCCGTATTCGCACAAGCCCACAAACAGCCTCCGTGGGACTCGATAATCCTCCGACTGATGGACAGTCCTATGCCGGTGCCCTGCTCTTTGGTGGTGAAGAAGGCCTCGAAAATGCGATCGACTTCTCCCACAGGAAGGCCGATGCCTGAATCACTCACCGAAACGAGTAGTTGACCATCTGCGGTCCTCTTCGACGTGATGGTCAGTTCACCGTTCGCATCTTTCATCGCTTCGATGCCGTTGAGGATCAGGTTCACTATTTCCCATGATCGACTGGGTGGGTTGCACCACCGTTATGATCGGGCGGCCTAGCCCGAAGACCTTTCCGTCCATCCTTAATAATATGTGTGCGCCCTGTCGATGTGTGAGCCGCAGGGAAGCGCATGGCTAGGTTAAGGGCACGTGCGCGCTGTCCAAAGGAGCTCTTCGTCAAATGCAGGCTCAAAGTTCTCGCTTGGGCGAGAAAAGAATCGATGCAACTCTCGGCGGATGACATTTCGGCGAGCCACAGAGCTTCACGGTCTTTCCCGTTTCTTTTTGGAATCGGGCGGCAACATCCTGCATCGCGAACTGAAGATGGGCTGCCGCAGCCACGGTGCTCTCTTGGGGTGTACAGAACCCGCAGGTGAATGCAACCGCCAGAAAGACTGTCAGTCCTAGCCTTCGGACGATCATGGGACGCCTCCATGTGTGTTTATAGAAATTCAATTGGGCGACATCATGGCCCATGTGGTCGTTCGGGTGGGTGACAATCTGATCGAAAGCGCCATAGCGCCGACGAACTCAAGCTTAGGAAAGGCGATACGGTCACCGCTGTTGTCAAAGCCACCGAAGTGATGATTCAAAAGGATTGACTTACTTCCGTCAACAGCCTTCAAGGTCGGTCACTTTTGGTTCACAATCCAAGGTCCGAGATGGGCTGCAGGATTTCTCGGGCGTGGCGCAAGGTATCAACCCATTCTTGCCACTCTGCGGAGGGTCAGGCGCGATCACAACTCCGTTCCGACTTGTTTAGACCTATGCGTGCCCGCCATCGACCAAGAGTTCGCTGCTGACTCTCTTTCCCGTCACTTGTTCGTCGAAGCGGCGTTCCTGGCCGAGCATGGAGTATTTCGGCGCCTCAATCCAAACGCGGAAGGCCGGCCATCGCCACCAGACCAGAAGCAGAGCGAACATAATGGCTGAAATTGCGATCACAATTAGATTGATCATTGTCCTGAGTTCTCCTGCGGTGGAACATAAAGAGAGCGCACGAATTCGACCAGGGCGCGCCGCTGGTCTGCGCTGAGTTGGTTGCGCCACGGCGGCATTGCCGTTCCTGGCACGCCATTTTCTAAAACGTCCCACGCCCGTTCTTGCGTTGGCTTCTTAAGTTTGAAATTTGTCGGTGGTGGAGCTAGGGCACCTGCTGCTGGTCCGTTGCCCGCTCCTCCGCCGTGACAACTGGCGCAGTTGGCTACAAATAGGGATTGACCGTCGTTTAGAGTCTTGGCATCTGGCGTTGACGGGGCAGCAGCAGTTGGAGCGTGCAAGCTATGCACGTAGGCCACAAGAGCACGTAGATCTTCGGCGGGAACTTGGCGCCAAGGCGGCATAGAGGATCCGGCCACTCCATTCCACAGCACACTGCTCAATCGTTCATCGGAGAAGACCGCAGCAGTCAGGTTTGCCGGCTTCGGTAGTAGACTCGCGGACGCTTTGCCATCGCCCCTTCCGGTGGATCCGTGACACGAAGCACAATTCGCGGCGAAAAGGGTTCCGCCGCGGCTCACTTCTTCCTGTAAGTCGTCCGGATCCGACGCAGGGTGCAGAACGGGTGCGCTGAGGCTGTATCCTCCGATCATGGGAACCGGAACGGCAGGAGGAGTAGCTCTGCCTGAAGGCTCGTTCGCCATCGTCATATCAGATGTTTCGGGCTGAACACTCGCCGCTGAGGTCTGGCGGTCAAAACCGGAAAGTTGTCGAGCGCGTCCGAGAGATTGGAGATAGGCCAGAACGTCCAAACCTTCCTGTGTGGGCTGATTGGGGGCGCCATTAAATAGCCACGGATACGGAGGCATCACAGAATCCCGTACTACAAGGCGAGGATTATAAAGATGAGCGAGTTGCCAGTCGCGCGGATGAAGATTGAATTCGCGCGACAAATCCGGCCCGATGCGGCGCGTCCCCCAAAGCTGCGGGTAATCATATTTGGTCTCCCATGCCTCGGTGGGCGCGCCAAAACGGCGCACATCCGCCGCGAGAAACCGGATTTGCTGCGTGTGACAGTAGGCGCATCCTTCGCGTCCGTAGATAACTCTGCCCCGTTTTTCGGAGGTAGTGAGCGTTGCCATGGTGACCGGAGCCACCTGGCTGATCTCATCTTCCAATTCTTTTCCAGGAATAATCGCCAGAACAAGAAACGAAAGCGCGAAGAAACCTACACCGGCGCCGAAGGCGACGACATGTGCATAGCTGAGCCAGCCAGTCGAACCGCGTTTGTCTAAATCGGGCGAGATATCGTTGAATGCGGCGGCGTTTTCCGACACCACACGGCTGGACCTAGGCGTGATGGCCTCTGACAATCTTGGCCCTGTAACGAGAGAAGTCCAGAAAACAATGAAGCCCGCGAGAATAGGTAGCCCCGAGAGTGTGCGCACTAGCCAGTAACTTCCCACCGCCCGGACAGAATCGATCCATGGCGCACTCGACTGCCAGATCTGAGCCTCTACAAGGCCCGCAATCGTGAGATCGGCGACCATCAGTGTCAGGCCCACTCCAAGAAGCCAGAACGACCAATTCATCATGCGCTCGTTATAGCGTGTTCCAGGGATGCGTTGCCACAAATGGGCGATGCCGCCGAGCGCGATGAAACTGGCAAAACCGATCATTGCCAAGTGCGAGTGACCGATGACCCAGTCCGTAAAATGAATGAAGCGATTGACGGGCATCAATGCTTGCACCGAGCCCTGCAGACTCACCACAAGGTAGGCCATGAAACCAAACCAGACGAAACGCAGCGGTATGTCCTTCAAAGCAGTCCCACTACTTCCACGCAGAGAAAGCAGCAAGTTGGTAACGACGAGAATTACGTCCATTCCGAGATAGGCCGAAGCGACGATGGCACCCTTCTGCGCGGCCATGGGGATTGCTGAATAGACGTAGTGGTGGGTCCCGTTCAATGGATAAGTAAAGAAGAGCAGCCAGAAGCCGACCATCGACAGGAAATGACTGAAGATCGCGCGGCGCGTAGTAGCGGGAATGATGTAGTAAGCGATGGCAAGGGCAAAAGGCGTTACATAGAGACCAACGGCATCGTGAATCCAGAGGCCGCTGAAGGCTGCGCCCCGCGCACCGGGAACGAGTTCGGGTACAAGATTCCCGACCGGGTAGGCCAGCATCGTAAAGATAATGCCGCCGATGATGTACCAAGCGCTGACATACAGGTCTGGGAGCCGGGTTCTGAGAAATGGCAGGACAAACTCGAAGACCATCAGAATGAAGGCAAGGACGACGAAAGCGGCTACTACGAGCGGAAACTCTGCCCACTCCAGCGGCTGGCTGAAACCGGCAGCGACCAGCACCCATCCGGGGAGGACTACCGCAAAATTCCAGATCCAGAAGAGAAACCAACCGAGCCTTCGGCTCAAAACCGGCCGATTTGCCAGACGTGGGACAACATAATAGAAGAATGCCAGGAATGCGTTGCCCAGCCATCCGAAGAATATGCCTTGCGTGTGGTTGTAGCGAAGCCTGCCCCAGGTAGACCATCCGTGGCTTCCCAGAAATTCCGGAAAGGTGAACTTTGTGGCCACCAGAATGCCGAATAGGACCGAGATCACCAAGGTTACGAGTGACGCAAGGACGTGGGCCCGGATCAGGTCGTACTCAATCGACGGAAGCGCGCCTAAACTCCGGGTATTTGCTCGCTCATTGCGGCCGGATAGGTTTTGTACAGTAGTCGTCATTTACCCGCACCCTCTCCAGCATTTTTGCCTCGGTCGAAACTGCTCAGAATCCAACTCGCAAGGGCGATCCGGTCGTCAAGCGATAGCGCGGATTCCGGTGGTCCCGGCGCGAAATTGCCCCAGCCTGGCCGCGGATGTGTTACTGCTGAGGCTAGTCGAGAGCTCAAATCCGGATTGCTCCCTGTGGTAGGAAATCGCCGCCGATAGAAGGTTGCAATTTCCTGATAACTGGGTGCACTGGAACGAGTGGCCCTTTCGTGACAACCCGCGCATTGCCGCTGTGAAATTTGGGAACCACGATCCAGCAGTGCACTCTCTTCTTGCGTTACCTGCGGAAGAACCACACTCGCGGCGGCAACCGGTTCGCGCAGCGATTCTCCAAACATACGGCGATAGTCGCGGGTTCCCCACCAGGCAAACAGCGTACCCAGTAGCAACAGGAAGCCCAGCATACGTATCGGTGGCCGCGAGGGATGCTCACCTCCGATGTTATTCGCCATATGTGCCTTTCGGACCTTGACCCGTGCTGGCCTTTCCATTGATGGAAAAAAGGTAGTCCGTAATTTTCAGTGCCTGCTCATCAGAAATATGTGCGCCGTAGACATCCATCATTTTTTTGACTTCGCTCAGCCACGTTGTCCTGGAAAATTGCGGCTGCATCGTGATATATCGCGGTGAATGGCAAACGACACACGCGGTCACAAACTCATCACGCCCCTCTCCCGGCGGAAACACCGGCTCGTCATGCGGCATCATGATGGTATGCACAGGGCTGTCTGTTTTTGAATCAAGCATCGGCTCCATTTTTGCGTTACCGATGCCCCGATCTGCTTCCTTAGAGTTGTTTGGACTATGTCCGCAGCCGGTAACCAATGCTGCAAGCCCTAACGCTATGACCACACTTATTATTTTTAGGATCATGCGTAGTTATCCCACCTTCACGTCAACTTGTTGGATTACATTCCACATAAAGCCACTGCGGTTCCACTGTTCCTTGCTCTGAGTCTCTCCCGCCGCATTTGTCGCCCGAGCCATGAGTTGATACTGGCCGTGGTTTCTTGGTGTCCAGGACGTCCGCCAGCGTCGCCACGAATACTTTCCGATTTCCGGGTCGAGTCGAGCATCTGCCCAGGTGGCTCCCCCGTCCGTCGACACCTCCACTCGCCGAATCCCATAACCAGAGTCGAAAGCAATGCCCTCAATTTCAGTCGGCATTCCGGGGTACAAGATTTCATCGGGCTCGGGACGAACGAATAAGGAACGCACGTTGAATCGATTAATAGGGATTGTGTCCTTGGCCAAATCTTTTGGAGACTCCGTGCCATTTGGAGCGTTGGGTATGCGATAGGCTTTGTCCGTCCAAAAATTGCTGAAGGCACGAGGTAACACGGTAATGTCGCTGAGAGCTTTTACCCAATAAGTTCCATACCAGCCCGGTACAACGAGGCGCAGGGGGAAGCCATTGACCATGGGCAACGGTTGGTCATTCATGGCGTAGGCGATCATTACTTGGCCATCCCGTGCGTGATCGATCGAAAGAGCCTTCACGAAATCAGACACAGAAGGCAGTGGGGGAACATCAAGCCCATTGAATGAGACGTCTACGGCGCCCGCCTTCACTTGGGCACGATCCAAAATCGCCTTCACGGGAACACCGGTCCACCTGGCGTTCCCGCAAGCGCCATGCTTCCACTGGCCGCCTGGCACGCGTGGCTCGAAAAAACTACGAGAATTGCCGGAACATTGATTGACGGCGATGATAGAGAGTGGATCGAATTGTGATCGAAGGTCGTCCACGCTGAGCTGCAACGGTTGCCGGACGTAGCCGCTGACGTTGAGCCGAAAGGTTCGAAGATCTACAGAAGTCGGGATGCCTTCGAGATGCCAGCGAACGAAGAACGCTTCGTTTGGCGTAAGGTCCTGTCGAAAATAGTGGAGCGGAGTTTCCAACTGCGGGGGCCGGTCGGTGAGCAGGATCATCTCTGTTTTTTCTGGGAACCGAGCGAGGTTAGTCGAACTCGGTAGAGTCCCCACCACAGAATTGATTCGATTGCAGGAGGACGCCAATGCCGCCATACCGGTGGCCCCAATGAGTTGCAAAAATCCCCGCCGGTTCATGAAACTAACTCCCATCCTTGCGATGTTCGCAGGTTGTCGACCCATTCGAGATTTCACTATCCTGTCATCGACCGCACGTCCGTAGAAACCTCTTCGATAATGAATCGCGTACGTACCTAACGAACGTCGCCGGTTGACACCGTCCATCGTCCGACATTCAGTTCGATTCCTCGTAAATCTTTTCTGTGTTGTAGTCTTCTTCAACGCGCGGTCGACGAACCACGGTGAGACCGTCGCTGCCCAGCAGATAGGTGGTACCAGTTTCTTCATTGACGACCTTGTGCTTTACTTGCTTGATGGTGACAACAGGGGCGGGGTGCGCAGGATCTGACACGTCCATCAAGTGATAGTCGTGCGCCACGCCGCCAACATAGCTGTAATGTCCGTTGATCATCACCAAACCCGTCTGACCCAACGATTCAGTATGGCCGGGCTCGCTGAGACCATTCGCGGTCTTCAGAGTTGGACTCTTGGGCTCGCGAAGGTCGAGCTCTGCTAACTCCCCACTATCGCGGAAGCGGACCAGCTCAACTCGCTCATTCAATGGGCGCACAAAATCGAATGCCCCGGATGTCTTCACTGGAACCGAAGCCGCTGCCTTGATCTTTGCCGGATCTGTAACATTTAAAATGGCAAGCCGCTCACCATTTTGCTGCTCAACGTAGAGATAAGTCTCGCGATCCTCGGCCTGATACAGGAAGAGCGCCTGTCCAGGGGTCTGTGCCATCTCGGGAAGATCGGCAGGCTGCTCAACGATCAGATGTCCTGAGTGGGACTTGATTTCCGCCTGAAGAGGTAGCACCAGCACGATGCCCGTGATGACTGCAATTGCTATGTTTCCAAATCTAACTGCCTTTGTCGTTTTCATTGCTGCATCTCCTTTACGAGTCCGATTATCGAGCTGTCTGCGGGAGGTACTGTCGAAACCAATGAGTTTCTACAATCCCCGCCAGTTCATGAACACTTTTGACTTTTGGTGTGCCATCATGCAACTGACCTGGTCTCTCTTGAGTCACAGCAAGTCCAGTTCCACTCGCAGGAGAGAGCGACCTAGACCCGAGTGAACGCATCGCCGCAACTGTTGCGGCGTATGAAAGACGCGCCCGCCGTTGTTTCGCTGCTGCCTAGGCGAGTAGTGACAGCCCGTGAACACCGTCTGTCCAGATATGGTCAGGGTCGCTCCATTGGAGTGCAGACTTCGAGGATCAGCAAGTCCTCGAACCCACAGAAGAAGTCCGCGAAGATAATGAGGAACAAGGATTGTTGGAGGAAAGCGACGGGAATCTTCACGGGAAAACGAAGGAAAGTTCAGTGGGAGACAGACAATGGAACCTGACGGCGTACGACTGTGGTGGGGTTGCACGCCGGGAACGGCGCATCTTTTGCACCTGCCGCTGTGTGCTAAGAACAGGCACGAGCAGCAGTGCGATCGTAGACATACAACTATTCGGCTAGCATTCTCCTCGTTTCCGTCTCATACCGTGATGTAACTGTAATGACCATCTGTCTACAGCAGCGCAATCGCCGCGACCATCGAGGCTGCAACCAGCACGCCGGGGAGTGTGTGCGCGAGCATTACCTTTACGATCTCTTCCGGTTGCTGTGTCAGGCTGTTGTGTGCAATCAATGCCCGCGCTTGCTCGTAGGTCGCTGTATGGCAAGCCAACAGCTTCACTCCCCGGTGCTGCAGCGCCTGGAGGCTCGTGTCCTGGTAGAGTGACTCGGGACTGTCCGGGTTTTCTGAGTTGTAGTGCAGCGGTGTCTCTGCCTTGCTTGGATAGAACAGGTTCTTCACCGCCGGCCGGTCCGTAGACGGATCATTTACCTTTAGCCATGCTTCAATCTGATCCTTGTTCCAAATGAAGTCATCATGATGCTGCCGATTTTCCGGAGCAACCAGAAGTATTTCTTACTTATGGGGTGCCAACTGTAACACAAGATGCTACTTCTTGAAATCGCTGGCGATGAGCTGTGCGTCGGAGTGAGCGGGATCGATTTAGTGCACTGCCGGCGAACGAGCAGAAAACTGGTCCATCTGTCCAAGAAAAAGGTGCGCAACTGGCGAATGAAAACGCGTGTAAAGAATCTTGTTTGAGCTTGTGGGTATTGTGCTAACAGCTCCTGAATCGAAACCGATTGAACACCTGGTGAGGGTTGCCATTCGAGGGGTTTCAAACGGTCCAGACTGGCCTGATCCAGTAGTCATAATGCGGTTGAAGCATCACTGATGCCGTAGTGTGCGACAATAACAATTTAATGGTCCAGTGATGGTCCACTAATCCTTACTAACCGCTACTGAAAGCCCTTTTGGCCCACCCGCGTCGCGTGTTTTCAGTAGGTTACGAGTTACCCAGTCCCTTTCACGACGGTTACACGGGTTCAAATCCCAACCAGTGCGGCCTGTCACGAAACTCAAGAAGCCCAAGATCCTCAATTTACGTCTGTGATTGTTGTCTGGCCCGTCTCGACCTCTAAGTGCTGTCGGTGCGGCATTTGACGGTCGCAATTCCAGTCAGCAATTGAGTTCGCCAGCACTTATTTCCGAGCACTTCGGCAGTCTCCCGCGACCTGTAGGTTGTTGGAAGTGCTTATTGTTTAACAACTGAAAAGGCTGGCGTCGGCGGTTCAACTCCGTCCCTGGCCACCATATCTCTCAGTGGTTTAGCAGCCCGGTCCGAAATTTCACACCTGTGATTCTTCACCTGTGCCTCTCAGTTCACTGCATTTGATCGACTTCGGTTTGAACGCTGGCGCTTCTGGCTGTTGCGCCCTCGGTTCTGCGACGCGTGGCGGATCCATCGGCTTGGCCACTAGCTGCAAGCGAGGCATTTCCGTTAGCAGTTTGGACGGCGCGATCTGTTCGACCGCGGTCCACGCCTCGTACTCCTCGAGGAAGCGCTTCTGTTGGAAAGGGAAGTCGTCGTTCGTCATGCATTTGTATGCCCGCCATCCACCAGTCCTCCGGACCGTATCCAGGATTCGCTGGGCGAGTTTTGATGGTTCCGACGAGCGCACGCCCCGGGTGATCACGTAGCGACCCTCGACGTCACTCTGCACCCACTTGCTGACGAAAGAAGTCACCAGGTCCTATGCCTTACGACCCTCCGCCTCGAGTTGCGGAATCTCTTGGCCCTGAATCCGCTGCAAGATGTCCGGCAGCCGGATGGGATACCGGCACTCGTGCGCGCACCGTGTGAGTGCACCGTCGATTTCTTCGTCAGGGGCGCTCTGCGTCAGGATTTCCGCCATCAATGCCAAGGCGCCATGCTCGTCCGGTCGGCTCCCCACAACGCCGTAGAAGCCCGCGAGCTTGGCCACCAAGACTTCACTACGCCCGGCGGGCGCGGAGGATTGCCTGTTCACGTTCGACGATTTGTCCAATACCCGGCTTTCCATTTCCACTCGTTTCAAATTCCTTGAGCTTGTTGAATCGATCCTTGACCATCCAGGAAACCGACCTCGACAAGGGCCCCGACGAACGTGTTTGGGTCGCCGACCATCCCGCTGCGATTTCAATGTCCTCGTCTGACATCCCAGACAAGTCCCCGTCCGGCCGGTTGTCCGCCACCCATAGAAACAAGCAGACCAGAGACCCGCATCCCGTAGCACCAAGGCGACGTTGAAACTTCACCGTCTTTGGGTGCCGTGGAAAGGCTGTCGAGATTCGCGCGTCATCAGCCATGGGGTTCAAACGCCTCGGCCAGCTGCTCAAGAGCGCTTTCCAGACGTGCAAAGCGACCCGCCAAAGGCCTCAGCAGGGCCTTTGGTGGTCAACAGGTGTCAACGCTGCAGCCACCTCCAGGCTTGCCCGGGCCTGCGCGACGAACTTGGCGCTCTCGAAAATCTCCTCGTGTGTCAATACGGCTTATGGCCAGCGATTGTCAGCCAACTGGCTCGGTAGCCCAACATTCACACGATCAGCACCAGCGAGGCGCCGCAGAGACTCCGCAGTAATAAGCACCCGGCGACCGATCCGAATTGCGTGCAATTCTCCCGATTCGATGAGCAGGTCGATCGCTCCCGGGGACAGATCTAGTGCCTCTGCCGCCGATTTTCTTCCGGACAGAAGCTGCTCACTGGGTGCGACTTTCAGTAGCGTAGACATCCCGCTCCTCCTTCTCCACCGCGCGGGGTTGTTGACTGTGAACTACCTATGCTTGCTTGGAGTGGCTTCGGTGCGATTAAGAAACGCCAAGTGCCATCGTCTGCGGTGATCTCCAACCGCAGGTATCGGGTAGTTGATTCGTGGCGGGCGCTGCAGCTTATTAAGCCTCTTTGTTTGGGGAATCACCGCTCCCCTGCCTTGATCCAGTGGCCGTCGTTGAATCGCACGCGGCGCGATGCGCACCGAAATGCCTCGTTGCACTTCGTCCTCTGCGCGTCGTCGACTGATGTGGTACAGCGGCGAATCCACCGTAGGGTTCGAATCGGAAGTAAAGACAGAAATCCGCATGTTGATTCAGGCACCGCTTGTCTGGCGCGGGCAGCCTGTTGCTTGGTCTTGCAGCCGAGTACACCACGGCACTCGGTGCGCAACAATGCTCATCCTGTACCTTTTGGGAACTTTTTTGTTACAGAGTAGTTCAGCGGGTGGAGAGATATTGCCGAACCAACTCAGGACTGCGGTGGTTCTCTGCTGCTACCCATTGTTCGTAAAACTTGGTCGGCGTGAGGTCGCCCTTTACGCGCTTGAAATCGAAACCGCGGAATGCGAGTGCTCTGTGATCATCGAGAAATAGCAGAAGCGAGGCTTTGTTGCTCTTCAGGTTTGGGGATGATCCTGGCGATGCCTCGATCACGTCGTCGATGAACTGCCTCACGGAATCAGTAGTGGCGGGAAAAGCCTCCCGCAATTGCATCTGCAGCGCTGTACGCTCCTGGATCCAGAATAGCTTCGCAGCCTTATGTCGACCGTTAATCCGTCCTCGCGCTTTCCTCAATCCAATGAGGGCCGAACGGTGAATCTCATGAAACAACGATTTGAGTTTGTGGGCTCCATCCTTCTCCCCGCACTGCCACGACCATACACGTTGTATTACTAGGGTCGATAGAAGAAGCCACGCCCCGTACTGTTGCGCGACCCCCTGGATATAACAGTCCCATTTGCTGTGAACGGAACGGAAGTCCTCATGTCCGTTTGTAAGGGACTCTTGTTCACCATCAGAGAGTCGCGTGCTCGCGAAATCATAAAACAACTTCGCATCGATCGCAGAACAAAGCTCGGCGATCTCGTTCAGATCGTTCGGCAGCTCTCTTCGGGCCATGACATCAGTTGTGAGGAGGCTACGGAGTCGGGGGAGCTCAATGGGCTGAGCGAGATGATTCTTTGCCGTCGCCAGCGTGTTGTCAGGTTGAGGATTCTTCATGGTCACCTTCTGGTGTGACCTGGATCGGGGAGCGGCCAGAAGTTTCCGCTCCCCAAGGCCGCTGGTGATCAAGCCGGCGGCTGATCCGGTACTGGCGCGATACTAACTCCACCGAAAGGAAAATGAGAAGGGGGAGTTTCAGGAATTTCTGTGCAAATCACTACGCGAGTGCACTGTTCAGCATCGCCTGCCGACAGGTTGCACTCAAGCCGAGATCGCCTTGGAACAATCAGGGCAAATTTTGTGCGTGATTTTCGCGTCAGAATGCATTCTGACGTAGCGTTCGAACGGCTGCCAATCGCCCTCTTGATCTTGTATCTTCTTGCAAGAAAGACAAATTGGCAGTAGTCCTTCCAGGGTGCGAATGTTCGCCAGGGCGGTCTGTAGTTCGCGTAGGGAGCGCTCCTTTTCGGCCTCGACTCGGTCACGCGTTTTGAGCGCTTGCTCCAACTGTTTGAGGTTACGCCGAAGATCGAGTTGCGCCACTACCTGGCGGCTCAGCGCCCGGAGTGCCTCCAGTTGCTCAGGCCGCAGCTCTCGAGATACCCGGTCGACCACACACAAAGTCCCGAGTGCTTGACCATGGATCATCAAAGGTGCACCCGCGTAGAAACGGATTTTGGGCTCCGCGGCGACCAACGGATTGTCCGCAAACCGCTCGTCCTTGCTGGCATCCGGTACTATAAAAACATCCGGCTGGAGAATGGCTGAAGCGCAAAAAGCAATGTCGCGAGAGGTTTCAAGGAGAGAGACACCGACTTTCGACTTGAACCATTGCCGATCCGCGTCTACGAGGCTGATCAGTGCTACTGGAGTTTCGCACAGGTAGGAAGCCAAGAATGTGAGATCGTCGAAGCTGGCTTCCGGTTCCGTATCGAGAATCTCATATCCCCGCAGCGTTTCGAGTCTTTGCTTCTCATTATCTGGTTTGGCGGGAATCATCTCTGGCCTCTCAGCGGCCCGCGTGCCCGGACAGCAATAACTCTAGCCTCGCTCACAACAGAATTCAATCAGCTAATCGCGGTACAAAACCCACTCACAGATCGGATCGCGCAGCCGACGAACCGGCCTGTCCTGACTCCGACCGGCCTTCTCATGGAACGCAATTACACCAACCGAGAATTGCCGCTGAAGTTCGGCGCCGAGCTCTGGCAGGCACAACCTCTGAGGGCATCGGCCGTCGGTAACATTGACTGACGGCGCAGGGCACGTCACCATCCTTCCATCCCACTATTGGAGTACACCCAGTGACGCGTCTGTTAGCAGTCTCTTTGCTCTGCCTCGCTTTCGCTCTGCCCGGCTTCGCTCAGCGCAAAACGACGCCGCGCCCGCACTACGGCGGCGGCCATCACACCGAGTCCCACGGCGGTGCGTTTCCGGGAGGACACGGTAGCAGCCACAAGGGCGGCCACTACCGCAATCCCAAGAGTGCGAATCGGTACGGGACCCACAAGTAGCTATTGATATCTGCATAAAGAATGCAATAATAGGTGTTCAGGAGCAGAACACCTATGCCCAGACTGAAGGGGAGCGCCGACCTGCTTGAAGATCGGCGCAGGCGTGCCCTGGCGTTGCTGGATTCTGGTGAGTCTCTGAATGAAGTGGGACGGCGCATCGGGTGCAATCCAAGTTCGGTGATGCGCTGGCGCGATGCCCGACGGAGGGGCGGAGCCAAGGCCTTGCGAGTGCGTTCTTCCCCAGGACGACCGCTGAAGTTGGATCGAGCGCAACGACGGCGCTTGGTCAACCTTCTTCTGCAGGGGCCGATGATGCACGGCTACCGGACCAATCTCTGGACCACCGCCCGCATTGCGGAATTGATCCGAAGCCAATTCGGAATCCAGTATCACCGCGATCACGTCGGACGCTTGATGCACAGTCTGAACTGGAGCCCGCAGAAACCAGAACGACGTGCCTTGGAGAGGGATGAGAAGACGATTGCGCGCTGGCAACAGAAAGACTGGCCGCGGATAAAAAAAACGCTACGCGGCTGGGTGCCCACCTAGTCTTCGCCGACGGTTTCTCCGCGAGTTGTTGCGCCACCTGCGGGGGCCGGTGATCGTTCTTCTGGACAATTCTTCCACCCATCAGGGCAAGCCCCTCCAACACTCCTGCGACAACACAGCCGCCTGCAGATCGAGCTCTTTCCTTCCTATGCTCCGGAGCTCAACCCCGATGAAGGGGTCTGGTCTCTGGCAAAACGCGTACTCGCCAATAGTTGCCCCAATGATGTGGAGGAGTACGGGGGAGTCAAGAAAAATAGAAGAGCCCGGTGTTTCTTTCCTTCGGCGCGACAGGCGGTGTGATTTTCAGGGAACACGGGCCGAGAGCCTGGGACTCGCGGCCCGGTAGTTCTTTTAGGGGTTCGCGACGGCGGTTTGTTGAAACGCAACCGACTGCCACGTACCATTTTTCTTCAGGTAGACTCGGGTGAACATGATTTGGCCGTTGGTATCTTTTCCCCCCAGAGTTCCTTTGACATCAGCCTTACCGGTGATTACCGCAGTGTTCCCATACACACGCACCTTCATGTCGGAAGGCTCATTAGAGGTGAGCTTGGTTAGGCCGGTTTTGAACGCGTTTACCATCTGCGACTTGTCCGACATTTGGCCGTACAAGTTGATGAATGTGTAGTCATCCGCCGTTTGCTTTTCGAGTGTTGCCACATCCCCCTTAACAGCCGCGGCCGCGCGATCGGTTTCGAGCTTCTTCAATTCTTCTTCTACGTTGGCGGCCCACGCCAGGCCGAGCAACACGGCGAGAGACAAAGCTGATGCGATTAGGAACGCAGTGCATCTCCGGTTCATTGGATTGCCTCCTTGTTTTTTGGTGAGAAATCGGACTTGGGTTACCCGAGCGGCCCAAAGCTTAGGACTGGGGGCGAGGATTGTCAAATTCGGTGGAGGCGGTTTGGGTGCGACGAGAAAAACGAGAGCCCGGGTACCACAAATGAGGAGCGGCTATGCGCCGAAGCACGGGGTGCGCTGCAGGTCTTGTATCCTCGCAACCTGCTATTCCCTGCGTGGTTACCCGGGACGGCCCAGAACTTTACACCCGCGGGGACCGCTCGTCAAACTTCATTGGTCCGGTTCCGCGAAGCCCTTTCTCCGCGTAGATCTTTTCCCAGTGGGTTTGTGGATCCATGCCGATCGACGCCCCTGTATTGATAGACTCTTCCTTAATAATAGGCTCGTTATCCGACAGGGCGGCAATGAAATATTATTGGCCGATGTCAGGATTGATGGTAACGGGGACGTGCGGCGAGTGGGCGAAACGCAACGGATGGAACAGCTATGTCTTTCTACAAAGATCATGTCTATCCGCACCTCGTAAGCAAGCTGGGGAATCCGAAACCTATCGAAGAAATTCGGAGGCGCATCGTCCCGTTGGCCCAAGGGAACGTCCTTGAGATCGGGGTGGGGCCCGGCGTGAACTTCGTTCATTACGATCCGGCAAAAGTAGCCAGAATCTATGCACTGGAACCCAACCCAGGGATGCTGCGGCGCGCAGAAGAGCAACGGCGTCGAACGCAGCTGGATGTTGAGTTCCTCGATCTGCCTGGAGAATGCATTCCGCTGGCAGACGCGAGCGTTGACACAGTTGTGAGCACCTTTACTCTATGCACTATTCCCGACGTGGTGGCAGCAATTCAAGGTGTACGACGAGTCCTCAGGCCGGGCGGCAAGCTCATCTTCTTCGAGCACGGTCTGTCGCCCGATCCTCCGGTGCGGCGCTGGCAGGCGCGATCGGAACCGCTGTTTCGTTGGGCATTCGAAGGCTGCCACGTGACCCGTGATATTCCGTCTCTTATCGGCAAGGGCGGCTTCAATATCGAAAGGATGGACGCGGGGTACCTCGCTCCGTTTCCGAAGTCGGGCTCGTATTGCTGGTGGGGTATGGCGGTTCCAGAACTACGAAATTGAGATTTAACGAAATCCACAATTTCTGTTGAGCCTCCTGGTTGTTAGATGCCGTGTTCTAGCTTCTGCATTCCTCTCCATACTTCTGTTCTCGCGTCCCAGCTAGACGGGAAAACTGTCATTACTTACAGCTTTCCACAGCGAATTCCGACCGAAGGGCGACTGCTGCTCTGGCACAACGGAGCGGGAGCGCTAGCCACACTCTGACTCTTCGCTCCAGGCACGAATCTACGTCCAGCTTCTGCAGGGGATCCGTGGAGGCTGGACTGTCCCCATGTCCGGTTTAGGAGACTGTCGTCGGTTCGACGACTGGTCGATGTTTGCGGTATCGTATTCGCTGTCGCAACCCGACCCTGGGGCTTTATTGGACGAACAGCAAACCAAGCGTTCTCCCGTCCCGGTGTTCATCGCCACGACGGTGATGCTTAGCTTCATCTCCTTCTGGCGCGCCGCTGCCATTGTCCTT
>Ga0137415_10002041_pt1 | contig 20113 bp, 19 predicted proteins | sample CZODoug3_1_1_16f_FD_183082 | JGI IMG/M metagenome (GOLD analysis project Ga0137415, IMG submission 183082) | Vadose zone soil fungal communities from Angelo Coast Range Reserve, California, USA - CZODoug3_1_1_16fungal (Hybrid Assembly) | ecosystem: Environmental > Terrestrial > Soil > Vadose...
CGCCAGGGCAAGACGCAGCTGGCGCTGGGCAACATCTCCGGCGCGATGATGATCCAGGCGACCATCCCGTCCGGGCTGGGGCTGCTGTTCACGCCATGGCTCTTCGACACCCCGCTGCTGCTGGCCGGCGTAGCGACCGCGGCGGCCGTGGTCTACCTGCTGGTCCTGCTGCGCACCCGGCGGCTCACGCCGGGCCGTCTGGTGTTCGCTGCCGCCTTCTACAGCGCCTTCGCAATCGCTCTAGCGTTCACGCTCTAACCCCGCGCACCCCGCGCACCCCGCGCACCCCGCGCACCCCGCGCCGCCGCCCGGAGCCGACGCCCGTGGGCGTCGACCCGAGCCGGGCGTCAGCCGACCTCGACCGGCTCGGTGTCGCCGGTGCTCGGCGCCTTGCCGGAGCGCAGGAAGAAGGCCAGTACCACGCCGATCAGGGTGCAGATGCCGGCCACCAGGAAGACGTTGCTGTAGGCCTGCGCCTCGACCTCGACGTGCAGCTGCTGCCACAGCGGGATGAGCCCGGCCTGCCCGTGCTGCTCCATGGCCACGATCCGGGGGTCGAGGTTCGCGCCGCTGCTCTGCAACAGGGCGGAGCGGTCGGCCATGAACTGGGCCTGTTGCGAGGTGGCCAGCGCGGTGAGCACGGCCAGCCCGAGGGCCGAGGTGACCCGCTGGGTCAGGGTGTTGAACGCGCTGCCGCTGCTCACCACGCTCGGCGGCAGCGCCGAGATGCCGCCAGTCATGATCGGCATCATGCCCAGGCCGAGGCCGGCGGCGCGGATCATCATCCAGACGATCAGCTCAGGGCGGGTCATGTCGTAGTTGATCCCGGTCAGCAGCAGGGTGCCGATCCCGTTCAGGGCCAGTCCGATCACGGCTGGCCAGCGGGGCCCGATCCAGTCGTAGATGCGGCCGGCCAGCGGCATCATCACGGCCATCACCAGTGCCTGCGGCAGCACGGTCAGGCCGGTGTTCATCGGTGTGAGGTTCTGGCCCTCCTGCAGGAAGAGGGGGACGTAGAACAGCACCGCGAACAGGCCGATCGACATGATGCTGATCAGCAGCAGCGAGTTCACGAACGGCCAGTATGCGAAGACCCGGACGTTCAGCAGCGGGTCCTTGACGTGCAGCTCGATGATCACGAACAGCACGAGCAGGTTGACCGAGGCCGCCGCCAGGATGAGCACGGGATAGCTGGTCCATCCCCAGGTCTGCCCCTCGGAGAGGGCGAGCAGCAGCGCGAACAGGCCGAGCGCGATGCAGGCGAACCCGGGCACGTCGAACCGGTGGCCCTTGCTGCCGGGGAAGCGGGGCAGCACCATCATGGCCAGCGCCGAGCCGAGGATGCCGATCGGCACGTTGATGTAGAAGATCAGCCGCCAGTCGACGTACTCGACCAGGTATCCGCCGAGCGTGGGGCCGACGCCGGGGGCCACCACGATACCGAGGCCGTAGAGGCCCATCGCGGCACCCAGCTTCTCCTTGGGCACCATCCGGTACAGGATCGTCAGGCAGGTGACCGGCAGCATGCCGCCGGGAATCGCCTGCAGGATCCGGAACGCGATCATGCTGTTCAGGTCGCCGGCCATGCCGCACAGCGCGGACGCCGCGGAGAACAGCAGCAGGGATATCACGTACATGCGCTTGAGGCCCAGCCGTTCGCCCAGCCACGCGCTGGTCGGCACGATCACGCCGAGGCACAGCGTGTAGGCGGTGCTGATCCACTGGATCTGGTCGGTGGTGACGCTGAACTGCTTCTGGATGGTCGGAATCGCGACGTTCACGATGCTGGTGTCCAGCACCGACATGAACATCCCGATGACCACGATGGTGAGCGGCAGGCCCCATTTGACGGCCTGGGACGCCGCCGGGGCGGGTGGGGTGGTGGTGGCCGGCCTGCCGGGCGGCGTGTTGCGCGGCGTGCCGCCGCCGGAGCGTGTTGATCCCTGTCCGGCACCCCCGACCTCAACGCGGGCCCCAGCGCCGGCCTTGGTTCCGGTGTCGGAGCCGTCGGTGTGCGGTCTGGTCTCGGTCCGGGTGCCCCCGCCGGCGACGGCCGGCGTTGCGCTGGTTCCCGAACGTGACATAAGGCCGACGATAGCTCTTCGCTAAACTAATTAGCAAGGCGAATCGAAGGTGCTGTGGCGTTGATCTCGACGGGCAAGGGATGTGGGGTCGAGAGCGTTGGCATGAGTGTTGGGTGCGCGATGGGACCGCCGCGGTGCACCCGAGTGTGACCACCGAGACATCGAGTAGGGCCCTGACATGAGGATATTATTCGTTCGGTTAGCTAATGAAGTGAGTCGCGCCGCGGCGCCCTATGCGCAGGTGGGAGGCCGGAGATGACAGGCCCAGACGCCACATCCGGCAACGGAGCCCAGGCCGAAGCGGAGCAGGAGGAGCAGGGCTCGGTGCTTACCGCGCCGCCGCCCAGCGCGCCGCCGCCCGCGCCGGCCAAGAAGGCTGTGAAGCGGTCCACGAAGATCGGGCTGGCGATCGTCGCGGTGGTGTCGCTGCTGGAGGCGGCCGCGTTCGCCGGCACGTTCTTCCTGTACAGCGACCACTACGTGTCCACCGACAACGCCCAGGTCGACGGCGACAAGGTGGACATCAACGCCCCGCAGGCCGGCGTGCTCACCCGGTGGACGATCCAGCAGGGCTCGACCGTCACGCCCAACGAGGTGGTCGGCCGGATCGCGGTCGGTGACAGCAACGGCCCGCAGTACCCGATCAAGGCGCCCGGCCACGGCACCGTCGCCGTCGACAACGCGGTGAACGGCCAGTACGTGACGGCCGGCACCGAGCTGGCCACGGCCTACGACTTCAACAACATCTACGTGACGGCCCGGGTGGCCGAGACCGACATCAGGGACGTGCACCTCGGCAAGCCGGTGGACATCTCGGTGGACTCGTTCCCCGGGGTGCCGGTGACCGGCGTGGTCGTGGAGATCCAGGCGTCCTCGGCCGGTTCCTTCTCGTTCTTCCCCGGGCCGGACACCGACCCGAGCAACCCCCAGAAGGTCGACCAGTACATCCCGGTGAAGATCCTCTTCACCAACACCGGCGGTGTCGCGGTGACCCCGGGCATGAGTGTGACCGTGCACATCCACAAGCAGTAGCGGCCGACCGTGCGGGGGCAGTGAGTGAGCATTTCGGGCGAGCCGGTGTCGGGCGGTCCGGACCTGGCCGGGCGGGTTCGGCTGATGGTGGTCCGGCTGTACCGGCGCGTGCAGTCCGAGCACGCCCGCTCGGCCCTGTCCGGGGTGCAGATCTCCGCGCTGGACAGCCTCAGCCGGTTCGGCCCGCTCACGCCGCGTGAGCTGGCCGTGTGTGAGCGCGTCCAGCCGCCGACGATGACCAAGCTGATCGCCTCGCTCGAGTGCGACGGGCTGATCACCCGGGAGACCCACCCGAAGGACCGCCGCCAGCTGATCCTGCGCGTCACGGCCGCCGGGGAGCAGGCGCTGGCCATCGCCGTGCGGACCACCGAGGAGTGGCTCGGCAAGCGCCTGGCCGAGCTGCCTGAGGAGGACCGCGCCACGGTCACGGCCGCGGTCGAAGTGATCAACAAGCTGGCCGGCGGCTGACCTCCGGCACCGCACCATCGCCTCCCGCGCGGTGACCCTGCGTGCTGGCCCCCGCCGACGCGCGCCGGCCCGGCATACTCATCGGGTAGGGGTGCTGGGAGGCGGGCGATGGCTTCGTCGGGTATCGAACCCGCGATGCAACGCAGGCGGGTGACCATTCACGACGTGGCCCGCTCCGCCGGCGTCTCCCGGCAGACCGTGTCCCGCGCGCTCAACGACAAGGCCGAGATCGACGGCGCGACCAAGCAGCGCGTGCTGGACGCCGCCCGCGAGCTGGACTACCGGCCGAGCCGGTTCGCCCGCGGCCTGGTGCGCCAGGACACCACGTCGATCGGCCTGGTCATCCCGGACCTGCGCAACCCGTTCTTCACCGAGGTCGCGGCGAGCGCGCTGCAGGCCGCCAGGGAGCGTGGCTGGCACGTCGTCGTGTACGACACCGCGGACAGTGCCGAGCAGGAGCTGGGCACGCTTCGGGTGATCGGCTCGCAGGTGGACGCGATCGTCGGCTACCTGAGCCGCCCGGAGGAGGACCTGGATCGATACGCCCCGGGCATCCCCGTGGTGTTCATCGACCGCGAGCCCAGCAACCCGAGGTTCAGCTCGATCCGGGTGGACGGCGAGGACGGGGTGCGCCAAGCCATCGCGCACCTGGTGGCGGCCGGCCACCGGCGGATCGGCATGCTCGACCACAACCGCCGTCCCGAGCCGAGCGTCCGGCACGGCTGGTTCGCCGCCGCCGTGGCCGCACACGGGTTGGCGCCGGCGGACACCCCGGTGGTCGGCGCGGCGCAGTCGGTGGACGGCGGTGAGCGCGCGCTGGGCACCCTGCTCGCGGCGCACCCCGAGCTGACCGCCGTGTTCACCTTCAACGACCTGATCGCGATCGGGGCGCTGCGGCACGCACGCCGGGCGGGCCTGCGGGTGCCCGCCGACCTGGCCGTGATCGGGTTCGACGGGCTGGACCTCGGCTCGATCGTGGAGCCGGCGTTGACCAGCGTCGCCATCGACACCCAGCGGCTCGGCGCGCTGGCCATCGAGCAGGTCGGCCGGCTGCTGACCGGGGCGCCACCGCTGGGCGCCGAGCAGCTCACGGTGCGCGCCACGCTGCGCCCCCGGTCTTCGGGGTAACGCCGGCCAGCCCACTTCTTGACACTTTCGGGCGACACCGGCCAGACTCCCCACCACGTTCGTGAACGTTCACGGGACCGTTCACGGGGCGCCGGCGCCGCCGCCCGGAGGTACTCGATGACGCTCACCCGACGGACCTTTCTCGCCGCCTCGGCGGCCGCGATCGGGGCCGCCGCACTGGCCACCTCGGGCTGTGCCAGCCCCGCAACGGCGAGCCCCGGGCGGCTGACACTCTGGTACGCCACCCGGGGCCTCTCGGAGGCGGTGCTGCGGGACGCGGTGGCGCGCTTCCCCGCCGCCCGGCTGGACCCGGCCGCCGTGGGCGACGGGCTGAAACACCGACTGCTGGCCGTGATGTCCGGCGGCGCCTACCTGCCCGACATGACGATGCTGGGCGACGACGTGGCGAGCTACTTCCCGGACGCCGACCAGTTCGTCGACCTGAACACGCTCGGCGCCGCCCGGCTGGCCGGCCAGTACCTGCCCTGGAAGTGGCAGTCGGGCATCACATCGGACGGCGTGATGATCGGCTTCCCGATCGACATCGGGCCGTCCGCGCTCTACTACCGGCACGACCTGTTCGCCAAGGCCGGCTTCCCGAGCGAGCCGGACGACGTGGCGAGGGCCGTGCCGACGTGGGACGACTACTTCCGTTTCGGCCAGGAGCTGCAGCGGGCCCTGCCCGGGCACTACCTGATCACCGACACGAAGACCGTGTTCACGTACTCGATGGCGCAGCTGCCCGTGAAGTACTTCGACCGGCAGAACCGGTACCTGCCCGACCAGTCGCACGTGCGGGAGGCCTGGGACCGGGCGCTGCGGGCCTTCCGCCTCGGGCTGACCGCCGGGTACGCAGGTTCCCAGGACCCGGGCACCTCGGTGGACCGGCACGCGGCCTGGAACACCGGCAAGGAGCTGAGCTTCGTCAACGCCAGCTGGGTGACCGGCGAGCTGAAGGAGTCCGCGCCGGGCACCGCGGGCGCCTGGCGGGTCTGCCGCACCCCGGGCGGCGCCGGCAATCAGGGCGGCTCGTACCTGGCCATCATGCGCGCCTGCCCACGCCCCCAGGCCGCGTTCGAGGTGATCAGCTGGATGCTCTCGCCGGAGAACCAGCCGAGGACGTACCTCGACGCGGGGCTGTTCCCGTCGAGCCCGGCCGCGTTCGCCGACCCCCGGCTGCTGGAGCCGGAGCCGTTCTTCGGCGGCCAGGTCACGATGGACGTGTTCGCCCGGTCGGCCAGCGAGGTGAAGCCGGCCTACTTCAGCCCGTGGGACATCAACATCAGCGACGCGTTCACCGACGAGCTGAGCAACGTCGAGCTCGCCGGCAAGGACCCCGACCTGGCCTGGACCGATGCCCGGACCGCGGTCGAGCGGCTGCTGCAACGCAAAGGGGTGATCTGATGTCCCTGCTCGACGCACCCGGCGCCACGGTGGTCACGGCCGAGTCGGCGGCACCGCCCCGGCAAGGCAGGCGCGGCCGCTACCTGCCCTACTACCTGGCCATCTCCCCGTTCTTCCTGATCTTCGGGGTGTTCTGGCTCTACCCGCTCGGCTACTCGTTCTTCGTCGCGCTGCAGCGCTGGGACGGCATCGGGCCGATGCACTTCGTCGGACTGGAGAACTTCCGCTTCCTGGCCACCGATGCCACGTTCTGGCACTCGATTCTGAACACGCTGCTGATCTGGGTCATGTCGGTGGTTCCGATGACCGTGCTGGCGATGCTGATCGCGATCGGACTGAACTCCACGATCCGGTTCACCGGCCTGTACCGGATCGCCTACTTCGTCCCGAACGTCACCTCGACCGTGGCGATGTCGCTGGTCTTCGCCTCGATCTTCAGCGGCCAGTTCGGCATCCTGAACTGGGTGCTCGGCCTGTTCGGGGTGGACCCGGTGCCGTGGCTGACCAACCCCTGGGGCATCCGGACCGCGATCGCGGTCATGATCATCTGGCGGTGGGTGGGCTACAACGCGATCATCTTCCTGGCCGGCCTGCAAGCGATCCCCGACGAGGTACACGAGGCGGCCCGGATCGACGGGGCCGGGCCGGTGCAGACGTTCTTCCGGGTCACCTTGCCGCTGCTGCGGCCGGTACTGCTGTTCTCGGTGCTGATGTCGGCGATCAGCGGGATGCAGGTGTTCGCCGAGTCGCAGGTGCTGGTGGGCAACCGGGGCGGCCCGGAGGAGGCCGGCCTGACCATGGTCCTCTACTTCTACAACCAGGCGTTCTACTACAACGACTTCGGCTACGGCGCCGCCATCGCGTGGGGCATCTTCCTGGTGGTAGTGATCTTCGCGATCCTGAACTGGCGGTTGATCCAGCGGCCGGAGCGCCGGCGTGCGGGGGAGGTGGCGCCGTGATCTGGACCAGGCGCGGCCGGGTGATCACGTACCTGGCCATGACGGCCGGCGCGGTGATCCTGCTCTTCCCGTACTACTGGCTGACCGTGATGGCGTCCAACACGACGGCCGACATCTACGCCTACCCGCCCCGGCTGACCTTCGGCGGGCACTTCCTGGCCAACATCGGCCAGGTGTTCGCCCGGATCGACTTCTTCGGCTCGCTGCTGAACACCGTGGTGGTGGCCGTGGCGACGACGCTGCTGGTGCTGCTGTTCGACTCGCTCGCCGCGTTCACGTTCGCCAAGTACCGGTTCCCGGGCAGCTCGGTGCTGTTCGGCCTGCTGCTGGCGACGTTCGTGGTGCCCACCCAGCTCGCCGCGATCCCGCAGTTCGCGATCATGGCCGACCTCGGTTGGGTGGGCAGCCTGAAGGCGCTGGTCATCCCGGCCGCCGCGAACGCGTTCGGCATCTTCTGGATGCGCCAGTACTGCCAGAGCGCGCTGCCGGACGAGCTGCTGGAGGCGGCCCGGATGGACGGCTGCGGCTTCCTGCGCACGTACTGGAACATCGCGGTCCCGGTGCTCCGCCCCGCGCTCGCCTTCCTCGGCATCTTCACGTTCGTCAACTCGTGGAACGACTACCTGTGGCCGCTCGTGGTGCTGATCGACTCGCACCACGTCACGCTGCAGGTGGCGCTGGCCCAGCTGAACGGGCTGTACGTGAAGGACTACAGCGTCGTGATGGCGGGCACCCTGGTGGCGATCGTGCCGCTGATCGTCGTATTCCTGTTCGGGGCCCGACACTTCATCAGGAACATCACGGCTGGCGCCCTGAAGGGCTGACCGCCGGCTCGCCTCGGTGCGCGGAAGGAACCCATGTCCTACCTCGAAGATCCCTCGCCCGGTTACGGCGCGCTGCCGGCCCGCGCCGCGTTCCGGTCGGACGCGAGTTCGCTGGGGCTGGCCGGGAGCTGGCGGTTCCACCTCGCCCCGGGGGTGGCCGCCGCGCCGGACGGGATCGAGCGCGACGACTTCGACGACGCGGACTGGCCGGAGCTGGTGGTGCCGTCGAACTGGCAGCTGCACGGCCACGGGGCGCCCGCCTACACCAACGTGGCCTACCCGTTTCCCGTCGAGCCGCCTCGGGTGCCTACCGAGAACCCGACCGGGGACTACCGGCGGCGCTTCGACCTCGACGCCGAGTGGCTGGCCGAGCCCGCGGTGCTGCGTTTCGACGGCGTCGACTCCTGCGCCCGGATCTGGCTGAACGGCCGCGAGCTCGGCGTCACCCGGGGCAGCCGGCTGCCGGCGGAGTTCGACGTGACCGGCCTGCTGCGCGCCGGGCCGAACCTGCTCGCCGTCCGCGTGCACCAGTGGTCCTCCGGCAGTTACCTCGAGGACCAGGACATGTGGTGGCTGTCCGGCATCTTCCGGGCCGTCACGCTGCTCGCGCGGCCGGCGGGGGGCATCGCGGACTACTGGGTGCGCGCCGACTACGACCACCGCGACGGCACCGGCACCCTGCGGGTCGAGGCACCGCAGGGCGCCCGGCTCTCGGTGCCGGAGTTGGGCATCGCCGACCGGGCGGTGGACCGGCCGATCGCGATCGACGCGGTGCAGCCGTGGAGCGCCGAGCAGCCCCGGCTCTACGCCGCGACGCTGGCGACCCAGGTGGAACGGGTCGAGCTGCGGATCGGCTTCCGCACGGTGGCCATCGAGGGCGGGCTGCTCACGGTCAACGGCCGGCCGCTGCTGCTCAGGGGCGTCAACCGGCACGAGCACCACCCGGAGCACGGCAGGGCGCTGCCGCCCGGGACCGCGCTCGCCGACGTGCTGCTGATGAAGCGGCACAACATCAACGCCGTGCGCACCAGCCACTACCCGCCGGACCCGGAGTTCCTGGACCTGTGCGACCGGTACGGGCTGTGGGTGGTCGACGAGTGCGACCTGGAGACGCACGGCTTCGAGCCACTCGGCTGGGCCGCCAACCCGACCGACGACCCGCAGTGGGCGCCGGCCTGCCTGGACCGGATGCGCCGGACCGTCGAGCGGGACAAGAACCGGCCCTGCGTGATCCTCTGGTCGCTCGGCAACGAGAGCCACACCGGCCGCAACCTCGCGGCGATGGCGGACTGGGTGCACGGGCGCGACGACTCCCGGCCGGTTCACTACGAGGGTGACCACGAGTGCGAGTACGTCGACGTGTACAGCCGGATGTACGCCGACCACGCCGAGGTGGACCGGATCGGCCGGGGTGCGGACGACAACGCCCGCCGCCGGGCGCTGCCGTTCCTGCTGTGCGAGTACGGCCACGCGATGGGCAACGGCCCTGGCGGGCTGCTGGAGTACCGCGAGCTGTTCGAACGCCACCCGCGCTGCCAGGGCGGCTTCGTCTGGGAGTGGATCGACCACGGCATCACCCGGTACGACACCGACGGGCGGGCCTACTTCGGCTACGGCGGCGACTTCGGCGAGAGCATCCACGACGGCAACTTCGTCACCGACGGGCTGCTCTTCCCGGACCGGACGCCCTCGCCTGGGCTGCTCGAGCTGGCCAAGGTCAACGAACCGGTCCGGATCACCGGCCGCCCCGGTGGGATCCGGGTGGCCAACCACTACGACTTCGCCGGCCTGGACCACCTCGCCTTCACCTGGGTGCTGGAGCAGGAGGGCGTCGAGGTGGCCAAGGGCTCGCTGGATGTGCCGGCAGTGGCCCCCGGTGCGCACGTCGAGGTCGCGCTGCCCGAGCTGGTCGACACCACCGGCGAGACCTGGCTGACCGTGTGGGCCGCGCTGGCCGAGGACGCCGACTGGGCACCGGCCGGGCATGTCGTGGCCTGGGGCCAGCTGCCCGTCGCGGCGCCCGCCGAGCGCCCGGCGAAGGGGGTCGAGCCGGCGGTCCGTACCCCGGACCGGATCGAGCTGGGTGCCGCCCGGTTCGACCCGCACACCGGGCTACTGACCGCGATCGGCGGCCACCCGGTGCGCGGCCCGAGGCTGGAGCTGTGGCGTGCGCCGACCGACAACGACTTCGGCGGCGAGCAGCCCGCGGCACGGGCCTGGCGGGCGGCCGGCCTGCACCGGCTGCAGCACCGGGTGATCGACGTCGAGACCGGCACCGGGGAGCTGCTGGTGCGTACCCGGGTGGCTCCGCCGGCGCTCGGTTTCGGGCTGCTCGCGCGCTACCGGTGGACCGCCGCCGGGGACGCGCTGACGCTGCGGCTGGACGTCGAGCCCGACGGTGCCTGGCCGGTCACGCTGCCCCGGCTCGGGCTCGGCATGGCGGTGCCGGGCGGCTGGGGCGAGCTCGAGTGGTTCGGCGGCGGACCCGGCGAGGCCTACCCGGACAGCCGGCAGGCCGTCCGGATCGGCCGGTTCAGCAGCGGCGTCGACGACCTGCAGACGCCGTACGTGTTCCCGCAGGAGAACGGCAACCGGGTCGACGTCCGGTGGGCCCGGCTGACCGCCCGCGCCGGCGGCGGCCTGCTAATCCGGGGGGCGCCGACGTTCGAGCTGACCGCGCGGCGGTGGACGGCGGCCCAGCTGGAGGCGGCGCGGCACACCGTCGACCTGCGCCCGGGCGAGCTGGTCGAGCTGACCCTGGACGTGGCGCAGGGTGGGCTGGGCACGGCGTCCTGCGGCCCGGGTGTGCTGCCCCGGTACCTGCTGCGGCCCGGCCCAGCCACGCTCACGCTGGAGTTCACGGCGCTGTGAGTTGCCCCGCCCGCGTCGGCGCCGGGGCGGGGTCGTCGATACTGGGGCGGTGCCGATCGAGGACAGCGCAACGGACAGCGCAGCGGAGAAGTGGGTCGGGCGCCGACTGCGGGAGGCGCGCCGGCAGCGGGACCTGACGCTGGCCTCGGTGGCCGAGCGGGTCGGCGTGTCCGGGGCGCACCTGTCCAGGTTGGAGAAGGGCGAGCGGCAGCCCTCGATCGGCGTGTTGCTGGAGTTGGCCAGGGCCTACCAGACCAGCATCGGGGAGCTGCTGGGCGAGCAGCCCCGGCGCGAGTACCACCTGGTGCGGGCCGGCGGCGGCCCCGGGGTGGACGGCCCGGACGGGCGCTACACCTCGGTCAGCGGCCTGGGGCCGGGTGCCGCGCTGCACGCCGTGCGCCTGGTGCTGCCGCCGGGCGGGGCCAACCCGAACCCCGCCCAGCACCTCGGCGAGGAATGGATCTACGTCGTGGTCGGCGACCTGGCCGTCGCGCTGGCCGGCGAGCAGCTGACCCTGTCCGGCGGCGACACCCTGCACTTCGACGCCAACACGCCGCACCGGCTGAGCAACCTGGGCGCCGCCGAGGTCGAGGTGCTCATCGTGTCCACCACGGCCGGCACGGGCCACTAGTCCGGCCGCGGTTGCGTCACCGTCGTCCCTCGACCGCCGTGCTGCCAGCGGGTCGGTGAGGTACGCCAAGACCGTCATCGACACCCGCGCGGCGCGCAGGTTCCGCGAGTGGGGGCTCGAGGACAGGGTGGTCGGGGGTGTGTCCCGTTCGAGCCGGTAATGAACTTCCGGATCGACGGCCGGACGCGTCCCTCGGGTTCAGCCTCGACGACGGTGACGGACGTTTCTGCCCCCAGCAAGTCCTCGTCCGGAACCTCATCGAGGTCTTTGTCAGCGACGCGTACCAAGGCGAGTTCCGGCGCCAGATCGCTCGGGCGGACCTGGCGCGCCTGTTCGAGTCCGGCTCGGCCAACCGCCTGTTCAGCGAGTTCATCACCGGCCTGAACTAGACGGTTCAGGAGCTCTTGAATGTAAAAGCTCTAATACTCTACTATCGAGCAATGGACGAAAATCTGGTCGGCCCCGTGGCGGGCCGCCTCGCCGACGGTGGAAGCGCGTCGCTCTGATGCTGTCCTTCGCGTTCACCGACGAGCAGTTGGCATACCGGGCCGAGCTGGCCCGCTACGCCCGCACCCGGCTGCTGGCCTACCTGGTCGCGGACGGCACTTCGGAGATCCAGAAACGGATCATCGCCAAGGACGTGTTCCGGGCCGCGGCGGGCTGAGCTCCGCCGCGCACGTAGCTATCCCGGCGGCCGCCGCCGGGGCCGATGCGGCAGGTCATGCCGACCTGCCGAGCGAACCCAGCGCTTCAGGAGGATTCGATGACCGTCGAGACTACCGACCTCAACCTCAGCACCCTGCGGTTCTGGGAGCAGCCACGCCAGGTGCACCTGGACACGTTCAAGTGGTTGCGGGAGAACGAGCCGGTCAGCTGGCACGGGCCGCCGGAGGCGCTGGACCCGAACCTGGACAACGCCAAGGGCTACTGGTCGGTGGTCAAGCACGCGCACATCCGCGAGGTGTCCCGCACGCCCGCGGTGTTCAGTTCGGCCGACGGGGTGTTCCTGGACGACTTCCCGCAGCTGGAGTCGATGCTGTCGTTCATCGTGACCGACGCGCCCCGGCACCCCCAGATGCGCGGCATCGTGAGCGCCGCGTTCACGCCGAAGCACATCAAGAAGATGGAGGACGACACCAGGGCGACGGTCCGGCAGATCATCGACCAGGTCGCGCCGCGGGGCGGGGGCGATCTCTGCGCGCTGATCACCAAGGAGGTGCCGGGCCGGGTGTTCGCCAGCTTCTTCGGCATCACCGACCGGGACCAGATCCAGTACGTGATGGACGCCGCCGAGCAGATGGGCGCCTGGAGCGACCCGGAGTACGCACACATCGGCTCGCCGTTGCAGGTGTTCGCCGACGCGTCGTCGAAGTTGGGCACGCTGGCGCTGGAGCTGGCCAAGCAGCGCCGCGAGAACCCCGGCGAGGACCTGATGAGCTGGGTGTCGCAGGCCCAGTACGAGGGCCAGAAGATGACCGTCGAGGAGGTCGGGGTCTTCTTCGCGCTGCTGGCCGGTGCGGCGAACGACACCACTCGGCACTCGATGGCGCACCTGCTGGCGCTGTTCGCCGAGCACCCCGACCAGCTGGCCTACGTGTTCGAGGACTTCGAAGCCCGCGCCGAGGATGCGATCAACGAGGTGCTGCGGATCGAGCCGCCGCTGATGCACTTCCGCCGCACCGCCGTGGCGGACTACGAGCTCGGCGGCAAGACGATCAAGGCCGGCGACAAGGTCGTGCTCTGGTACATCTCCGGCAACCGGGACTCCGAGGTGTTCGCGAACGCGGACACCTTCGACGTCACCCGGCCCTGGAAGCAGAACCCGCACCAGGCGTTCGGCGGCGGCGGCCCGCACTACTGCCTCGGCAACATGCTCGGCAAGCAGATGCTCAAGGCCGAGATGTGGGAGATCTACACCCGGATGAAGGATCTGCGGGTCGGCGAGCGGCGCCTGATGCTGTCCAACTTCATGAACGGCGTGATGACGCTGCCCGCCACCTGGACGCCGACGGGAGCTTCCGCGTGACCGACATTTGGTCGGGTTGTCGAATGTGTTGGCGATCGAGGGTGCGAAGGCCAACATCAGGAGCAATGTGATCTGCCCGATCGCGCGGACCCGGATGACGGAGGAGTTGTTGGGTCCGTTGGCGGAGAGTGTGGAGCCGGAGCTGGTCACGCGCAGGACGGCTACCTCGTGCCGAACTCGGTCACCGACGAGTTGCGGGGCCTGTTGCCGCCCTTGCAGGGCTGAGCGGACGCGCGAACGCAGTGGGAGCCATTGCCGAATGGGGCGGGGCGCCGTTCGTCCGCTTATTTCTACCGGTGGACGACCGGCGCCGAATGCGATTCGGAATTATCGCTAGCATCCTGCAATGGCTGTGGCTGATGATGTTAATGGGACAGAAGTGATGCTCTGTGCATTGAGCGTCCGATTGCCCCTCGAGCTGAGCCCCCGCCTGCACCGCCAGTTGTTGAGCTGGTGCCGGGAGACCGCGCGCGAGCTCGACGTGCCCGGCGTGGCCAGGGGCGACGTGATCGAGGCCCTGCTGCGCTACCTCGTCGAGGACGAGACGGTCTCCGCCGCCATCCGGGGTCGGCTGGCCGCCGCGATGAGCCCACCGTGGAGCCCGAGGCAGCCCTACCCGCGTGCCGTCGCCGACGACTGAGGCAGCGGCCGGACAACACCCCGACCGGGAGCATCGCCGGGATCCCCCTCGACATCCACGACATCCAGCTCGACCGGTGGCACGGCGCGGGCCTTCGCTCGGGAGGGCCCGGGCCACCGGTCGTCGGCAGCCAGGGGGAGCGGCCATGAGCCAGGCGGGCACGGTGTCGAACCGGCGAGCGTTGATCTTCGACCTCGGGGGCGTCGTCATCGACTGGAGCCCTCGATACCTGTTCGACAAGCTCGTGGCGGACCCCGGGCAGCTGAATCGGTTCCTCACCGAAGTGTGCCCACCTTGGTGGAACATCGAGCTGGACCGAGGACTTCCGTTCGAGGACGCGGTGCGGGAGCGATCCGAGGCGTACCCGGAGTGGGCGCCCTACATCGAGGCCTACTGGCGGCGGTGGGCGGAGATGCTCGGCGGCCTGATGCCCGGCATGCCCGAGCTGCTCGCCGAGCTGCGCGCGGCGGGTGCCCCGCACTACGCGATCACCAACTGGTCCGCCGAGACGTTTCCGCTGGCTCGAGATCGGTACCCGTTGCTGGGGGTGTTCGACGGCGCGGTACTGGTGTCCGGTGAGGTCGGCCTGGTCAAGCCCGACCCGGAGATCTTCGAGCTTGCGCTGGACCGGTTCGGGCTGAGCCGGGAGAACTGACTGTTCATCGACGACAACGAGCCGAACGTCGTGGGCGCCCGCCAGGTCGGCATCGCGGCGACGCGGTTCGTCGACGAGCCGACGCTGCGGGCCCACCCGGACATCGCCGCGCACCTGTCCGGGCCGCCCGGCTGAACGTCATTCAACACGGTAGAAATATGTCGACCGGTGCCTCGATATGGCCATTCGAGTCACTCGAGATGGCCAGCCTCGGCCATTTCCGCCGGAGTCCGGCGAACTAGGCTCTGATCGTCGAGCCGATCCTGTCAGGCTCGACGCCCGGGCGGCCGGGCCGGCTGTTTCGGCCGCCGTGCCGACCGGCTCGTTGGCGCGCCCGGGCCGGTGAGCTGGGCAGATCCGCATGCGAGGCCACCGGGGGATGTCTTGGCGTTGGTATTTTCCGGCAATGAAAGTTCCTGATCATGGAATGGTTTGCGAGTGCCTTGCAAGCTGATATCAAGGTGCACTTGCCATGATGGCGGCACTCGTGGGCGCCGATGCCGCGAGATGGGGGTATTACGCTGTTATGAATTCACGGTACCGATCCGTGATGCCGATATTGGGGACGCACCCGGCACTCGGCCGGGCTGGCCGGGTTGAGTTCAGCCTCGGCGCGCCGCATACCGGTTGAGCTGGGGTTTCTGTATGCACTCGAGCATCCTGGAGTGCCGCGTACTCGGACCGACCGAGGTGGTGGTCGAGGGCACCGGGGTGGACCTGGGCGGTCCACTGCCCCGGCGCCTGGTGACCGCGCTGGTCGCCGTCGGGGGACAGCCGGTCTCCGACGAGCGGCTGGTCGAGGCGGTGTGGGGGCTGGCCGGCCCGAGGCGCGGGTCGGCGGCCCTGCACGTCTACGTCTCCCGGCTGCGCCGCGCCCTGGGGGTGCGGGCCCGGGAGGCGCTGGAGCGCACCGGTTCCGGCTACCGGCTGCTGCTGGCCCCCGAGTCCACCGACACCGAGCGGTTCTCCCTCGGCCTGGACGAGGGACGTCGCCTGCTGGCCCAGGGCCGGGCCGAGCCGGCGGTGCGCGTGCTGACCGACGCACTGGGGCTGTGGCGCGGCGAGGCGTTCGAGGACCTGCCGGCCTCGGACTTCATCGAGGGCGCCCGGTCGCAGCTGGCCGAGCTGCGTGAGGTGGCGGTGGAGGAGCGGCTGGCCGCGCGGCTGGCCGCCGGGGATGCGCCGGGAGCCGTCTCGGAGCTGGACCCGGCCGTGGTGGCCAGCCCGTACCGGGAGCGACGCTGGGCGTTGCTGATCCTCGGGCTGTACCGCAGCGGCCGCCAGGGCGAGGCGTTGGCGGCGTTGCGCCGGGTGCGCACGCTGTTGACCGAGGACCAGGGCATCGGTCCGGGCCCGGAGCTGCAAGAGCTGGAGCAGCGGGTGCTGAGCCAGGATCCCGACCTGCTGGCGGCCGAGCCGGTCCGGGGTGGCCCGCCGAACCTGGCCGGCGGCCATGGCGACGGCTGGGGCCGGCGACTGTCCTCGTTCCTGGGTCGGGATGCGGAGCTGGCCACCGTGGCGACGGCGCTGGCCGCCCGGCGGCTGGTGACCATCGCCGGACCGGCCGGCGTTGGCAAGACCCGGCTGGCCGTGGAGTACGTGGCCAACCAGACCCGGGGCGACGGCCCGTGGTTGGCGAAGCTCGCCGACGTCCCGCCGGGCCGGCCCGGTCGGCGCGGTGGGGTCGGGCTCGCGATCGCCGACGCGGTGGGTGTGGTCGACGTCGGCGACGATCCGGCCACCGCCGCGACCAAGGCGCTCGCGGACCGCCGGGGCGTGCTGGTGCTGGACAACTGCGAGCACCTGGTCGACCTGGTCGCCGAGACGGTGATCGAGCTGTTGGAGTCGTGCCCGGAGCTGCGAGTGCTCGCCACGAGCCGGGAGCCGCTGGGCGTGGACGGGGAGACGGTCGTGGCGGTGCAGCCGTTACCGCTGCTGGCGCAGGACGGTTCGGACGGGCCCGCGATGGCGTTGCTGCTGGACCGGGTGCGCGCGGTCCGGCCGGGCTGGGACCCCTCCGCTCCGGAGCTGCTCGCCGCGCGGCAGGTGTGCGCGGCGCTGGATGGCCTGCCGCTGGCGCTGGAGCTGGCCGCCGCGCGGGCCCGGGTGCTGGGGCTGGCGGAGATCGCCGAGCGGCTGGACGACCGGTTCGCGGTGCTCGGGCCGGTGCCGAAGGGCTCGCTGTCCCCGCACGCCACGTTGCGCGCGGCGCTCGGCTGGAGTGTGGCGCAGCTGCCCGAGCCGGACCGGGCGCTGCTGCTGCGGCTGTGGCCGTTCGAGGGTGGGTTCTCCCTGGCGGCGGCCGAAGCGGTGCGCCCCACCGAGGCCCCGGTGATCGAGTCACTGTCCTCGCTGGTGACCCGCTCGGTGGTGATCGCGGACACCGCGGCCAGCCCGACCCGCTACCACCTGCTGGAGACCTGGCGGGCGTACTGCCGGGAGAACGATCCGGACCCGACGGAGACCATGCGGGTGTACGAACGGTGGTCCCGCGACCGGGCCGACCGGGCCGACCGGATCGGCCGGGTCACGGAGGACCACTCGACCCGGGCGGGTGGCCCCGATGCCCCGTGACGGGTCAATGCGCCGAGCCGCCGGACGTGTCCTGCGACAGGCCGGGCCGGGGCGGCTAGGGTCGCCCCGGTGACGCGAGAGATCGGGCCGCGCGAGCCCGACGCGGTGGACATCGCGGAGTCAGCGAGTCGCCACGTACAGCGCGAGAGCCAGCCGCCCGCCAGACCGCCCCGCCGACGCCTGTGGCGCGGAGTGCGCGCCGTGTTGACCGTGGCGGTCCTCGCGGTCCTCATCTCGGCCTTCGTGGCTCGGGTGTACGCGATCCCCTCCGGCTCGATGGAGCAGACGCTGCACGGCTGCCCTGGTTGCGACAACGACCGGGTGCTGGTCGACAAGGTCACCTACCGGTTCGTCGACCCGGCGCCCGGCGACGTCGTCGTGTTCGCCCTCCCGACGACATGGACCAACCCCGAGCTGGAGCAGACACCGCTGCCGACCGGGCCGCTGGCCACGGGCCTGGCCAGGCTCGGTGCGCTGCTCGGCGTCCAGGCGGTCGGCGAGACGGACATGATCAAGCGGGTGATCGCCGTCGGGGGCCAGACCGTGGCCTGCTGCGACGTGCGGAACCGGGTGACGGTCGACGGCCGTCCGCTGGACGAGCCGTACGTCTACTACGCCCCCGAGTTCGGCACCGCGCGGCAGACGCCCTTCGAGCCGGTGCGGGTGCCAGCAGGCCAGCTGTGGGTGATGGGCGACAGCCGCAACAACTCGGTGGACTCCCGGGCGCCCGGGGACGGACCGGTGCCCGGGGCCGACATCATCGGCAGGGCCCGGCTGATCGTGGCGCCGCTGGGCAGGTTCGGCGGCATCGGGACCGGCCAGAACTGACCTGGACAGCAACAGGGGTGCAGGTCCCCGACACATCCGGAGACCTGCACCCCTGGTTCCCGACCGCGCGAGACGGTCAGTAGTTGGCGCCGGTGCCGCCATTGCCGCCGGCACCGCCGGTGGCGTTGCACTGCGAGTTGTCGCCACCCTGGCCGAGCAGGCCGACGGACGCCCCGATCGGCACCGCACAGTTGACGTTGGCGTCGCCGCCATTGCCACCGTTGCCGCCGGCCGCGCTGTAGCTGCCGTGCTGATGGCCACCGTGGTCGTGCTCGTCGCAGGCCGCCATGGCGACACCACCGAGCAACGCGGATGCCGCCGTGCCGACCGCGACCACCCTCGTGGCGAAGTAGGCTTTACGGCCCCAGTTGCGGTTCATGTCCACCTTCCAGTTTCTTCCTATTCACCAAGCCATTTTCACTTGGCGTGAGGTGTGGCCGAACTGACCTCGCGGTCCCGCACCATTCGGTCCCGATGTTCTTGCGGACACAATCAGAATGCGGTGTGTCTGTCGCCGCGGCGACAGACACACCGCACAGAACTGTGCTGTCCATCGACCTGGAACCAGGCCGATGGACAGCATATTGGTGTCGTTCTCGGCAGGTAACCCCGCACCCACCCCGACGGTGACGCCGGGGAATGGTCCTCGGAACTCCCAACCGGTCGGCCCCGTAATTCCGGCGGACCGGATATCACGGGTGTCCAACCACTTCACGGAAGTGCCGCGACCGGGGCGGGATCGAAAGGTGGTGGAGGCTCCCAACCTGTGCGGAACCTCCACCACCGAACTCTGCCGTCCCTACCGGTGGATCAGTAGTTCGCGCCGGTACCGCCGGCGCCGCCGGCGCCGCCCGTGGCGTTGCACTGCGAGTTGTCGCCACCCTGACCCACGATGCCGAGCGACAAACCGATGGGGAGCAGGCAGTTCGCGTTGGCCGCGCCACCGTTCCCGCCTCCGCCACCGGTGTTGTTGTGTTCGCCATGGCCCCCGGCAAGCGCGGTTCCAGCGAACCCAGCGGTAGCCAGAGCGACCGCGGCCGCACCCATTGCAGTGCGCTGGACGAACTTGCGCATCTTCGCCTCCCGATAAATTACGCCGAAGCGACTATCGCCCCAGCGGTGAATAGGTCTAACGTCCACTCCGCCATCTTGTCCAACTCTATATGGCAACGGACGGCTTAATTCCCCCGATAGGGTGGATCTCGACGTTATTTTCGCTGGTTCGAGAGTTCATATTCCCGCAGGTGGAGGTGCGTCCGGAAGGTGGGTCGGCGCGCTTTGCAACAACACCTCAAGCGGTTTGCAAGAACTCTGTAAGTTAATTGCAAGAAGTTGCGTGAGGGAATACCTTGCCGCCCGGAAGATAAATTCTGGAGAAGCGTAACCGGGCTGTCGAATGGTCGTTGCGACCGGTGAGCGGGGTCTCAAGTCAGAGATCATCCGCTGTGCGGAGCTGGGCGAATGAGATGGCGGGGCAATGATTCAGCTCGACAAGGTCAGCAAGGTCTACCGAGGAGGGTCGACCGAGGTGCGGGCGCTCGACGACGTTGAGCTGGCCGTCGAGGCGGGCGAGCTCGTCGCGATCATGGGTCCGTCCGGGTCGGGCAAGAGCACGATGATGAACATCCTGGGCTGCCTGGACACGCCCACGTCGGGTCGTTACCTGCTCGATGGGGCGGACGTGTCCGACCTGGGGGACGACGAGCTGGCCGACATTCGGAACCGGAAGATCGGGTTCGTCTTCCAGTCCTACAACCTGATCGCCCGAACCACCGCACTGGCCAACGTCGAGCTGCCGCTGCTCTACGCGAGGGACCGCACCCGTGCCGCGCGAGCCCGGGCCGCCCTCGAGGAGGTCGGTCTGTCGGATCGGGCGGGGCATGTGCCGAGTGAGCTGTCGGGCGGTCAGCAACAGCGGGTGGCGATCGCCAGGGCGTTGGTCACCGAGCCGGCCATCCTGTTGGCCGACGAGCCGACCGGGAACCTCGA
>Ga0137415_10002043_pt1 | contig 20105 bp, 14 predicted proteins | sample CZODoug3_1_1_16f_FD_183082 | JGI IMG/M metagenome (GOLD analysis project Ga0137415, IMG submission 183082) | Vadose zone soil fungal communities from Angelo Coast Range Reserve, California, USA - CZODoug3_1_1_16fungal (Hybrid Assembly) | ecosystem: Environmental > Terrestrial > Soil > Vadose...
AAAGTGCGCACAGAAGGGCGATTCCGGCCCCTATTCCAAAACAGCGCAACGCAATGTCGCTATCGCCAAAAACATTCGTGTAGGCGCGGATCAGAATCGGGAACGGAACCGGAAACGCTTCGTGTTGAAAATTTCGAACGATATCAGCAACGCTTGGCATCCTCGCGAGGTTGACCACCGCGCATTCATCGCGCCAAAGCGCGCCGGCATGGGTGGCGCGAACAACGAGGAGAAACAATGCCATTGTGGATAGAAGAACTGCCACTATCCATTCCGCTCGTTTCAAGAAATCAGGTCGAGTCACTGCGAATCTTCTTCGATCTGCTTCTTTAGGTCTTTGAACTCAGGTTGATCGGGTTCGAGCCCAATCGCGGTGTCGATCTCAACCCGGGCAGTACGGCGATCATTTTTTGCGAGCAACGTTTTCGCGAGGAGAAAATGGGTTTTGGCGTTGCGTGGATCGACATCTTCGGCGTGGCGAAACCATTTTTCGGCCTCGGCGTATTCCTTCGCGTCGAAGGCGATGACGCCGAGATTGTTGAACGCGCCCTTATGATCCGGGTCCAGGTTCAAGACGGAGCGATAGAACGATTGAGCTGCGCTTGGGTCATTTTGCGCGAAACGCAAATTGCCCAGAGCAAAGAGCGTTTCCGGATTTTCGGGCACATAGGCGTAGGCGACAGCGAGTTTTTTTTCTGTGAGCGACAGATTGTTCGATTCCAACGCTTGCCAGCCTGAATTGTAAGCGTCGAGCGCCCAGAGCGACCTGTCTTGCTGCGGCCAGGCGACGAAAATCGTGGCCAGAGTGAGTAGTGCGAGATAGATTGCTGCATTCTTGAATTCGCGTGCGGCGAAGGCTTTCCGCAAAATCGACAACCCGAGGGCGGCGAAAATGAGCAGGCCCGGAACCGCGACAAGCCGATAGCGCTCGGTAATAAAAACGCCGAGCAGCGCGAACATCGACAATAGGATCGCTGCGAGAACCCAGCGTGATCGCGGCGCCTGGGCCCAGCCAAGAAATATCCCGGGAATCGCAAATGCCGCGACCAGGCCGAACGAGATTCCCGGGAATATCACGTTTTGCTCGCGCAGACTCGTGATGATGCTGAGATCGTCATATTGGAATGCGCTCCAGAAATTGCGGAGCTTGCGCGCGAGCAGCGCTAACCAATCACCCGGATGGCTGGCGATATACGTTCTGGCTTTGTCTGACCAATAACCGGAAACTTCTTCGTGCTTGAGCGATCGACCGGCGGCCGCTTCCGCTTGGGTGATCGAATCTTGGAGCATCGCGGCTTGTCCGGCTCGTATTCCCGGCGGAAAACGGGGATAGCCGGTGGCTTCGGGATTATTGCCGATCCAGAAATTGATACCGCTGTGGGCGGAAAGAAGAACGGGATCCTTGGCGATGAAATAATTGTGAATCCAACAGGGCGACGTTCCCAGCGCGAGGCCGGCAAAAACAACGACAACGCGAGCAATCAGGTTGCGCCAGACCGCGGGGTCTGCTTTGAACAAGGCCGCGAAAATTAGTGGGACGACCGCCAGAACGGTTGCAACCGCCGTTGCGGTGAGACCGATGAGCAACGCAAGAAGAAAACATTCCGCAACACCTGGCGCACCCGTCCGGCGCACAATTCGCCAAACTACGAACCAAAACACGAAGACGAACCACGTCGTGGGCATCAGAACTACCGAATAGGCCTGGGCCGGAGCAAAAAACGCCCAACCCAAGGCCGCGAATAAGCCAACGAGTCGCGTGTTTACGAACAATGTTGAGGCAACCGAGTCGAGAACTCGAAGGCAAATCTGGTAAATAAGAACGGCGACGCCGGCCTCAATTCCGGCTTGGAGAAAGCTGGGAACGAAAGGGTTTTCGCCGAAAAACTTGTAAAGAAAGGCGAGCAGATAGGCATAGCCGGGTAATCCATAAAAGGCCAAGTGTTGGCTAAATTGACCGTGGAGGATGTCTTTGGCCCAGTCGTTATAGAAATGCATATCGCCTCGGCTGGGCAGCAAGAGCGATGAATGAGTGAGCCGAAGCACCGCCCCCAGGCGCAGTAGAAATACTCCGAGGAAGATCAAGTGGCCGGGGCCGAGGGACAAACGCGCGGCGGGCGGGTCAGATTTCACCGGTTTTGGCATTAACGCTGCTCATTCTGGACGCACTTCGCGATCGATATCGTGGAGCGCAGTCAAACAAACAAAAGATAAAGAAAGCAATAGCATGTTAAACGCCATCAATAAACGCCGCGGGGGCTTCACCCTCGTGGAAATCATGATCGTGGTTGCGATCATCGCGTTACTCGCGGCCATTGCAGTGCCTGGATTCCTCCGGGCCCGCAAGCGCTCGCAAGCCAGCCGGATTCTGAACGATCTGCGAATGATCGACTCAGCGGTTGACCAGTACGCGATCGAGACCAACCGGACCACCGGAGCCACCGTCGCCATCACCGATTGGACGAACTACCTGAAAAAGGGTTCGCTGCTTTACAACAGCGGCAACAGCTTATTGGGGTCTGCTTATGGTGCCCAAAAAGTTGATACCATTCCAACGGTGCCTCCAAACGACTACGCCACGTTGTCGGACGTAGCCGGCATCGGTTTCTGGTCGCCTTACGGTCCGTAACGAATCTGACGATTCATTCTCCTGTCATTCGCGGCTAACCGGAGTGGCAGGGAATGAGTCGTGAGAAAAGGAGAAGAATCCCGCTATCGCGGCTCGTTACGAAATAATCGAAAAAAACGCAATCATGTTTAAAAAACTTCAAACTAAACACGCTGGCTTCACCCTCGTCGAAATCATGATTGTTGTCGCGATCATCGCGTTACTCGCGGCGATCGCGGTCCCGGGTTTCCTCCGGGCGCGCAAACGCTCGCAAGCCAGCCGAATTCTGAACGATCTGCGCATGATCGATTCAGCGGTTGACCAGTACGCGATCGAAACGAACCGAACAACCGGTGCCACCGTCGCCATCACCGATTGGACGAACTACCTGAAGAAGGGTTCGCTGCTTTACAACAGCGGCAACAGCTTATTGGGGAGTACCTATGGTGCCCAAGTGGTTGATATCATTCCAACGGTGCCTCCAAACGACTACGCCACATTGTCGGACGTAGCTGGCGTGGGCTTTTGGTCGCCCTACGGGCCATAGTTAGAGCTTTGGCTCTATGTCGAGGCGTCCTACTCCTGAACGGAGAGGACGCTTCTTCGTTTCGCCGTAACCAATCGACCGATACCGACTTTGACCGCCCAACTTATCAGGCTCGGCGTCGGCAATCCAAAGTAAACGAAACTTGCGTGCAAGTGTCCCTATCGAAATTTCTTCACTTACGACGACTTCTCTGTCGTGATTGGTTGCGCTGCTTGTGTCTTGCCCTGGTAGGATTCATCGCTCGTTTACCAGCGCTGCAAGGCCAGCGGATCTGGGATGATCAGTATCTCGTTCGTGACAATCCATTAATAAAGAGTCCGCTCCTGATTCTGGAGTCATTTCGTCATTACTTATTCCTAGATTCCTACTCATCCCATTACCGGCCAGTGCAAAATATCTCGTATTTTCTCGACTATTTATTTTGGAACACGAACGAGTTCGGCTTTCATCTCACTAATGTGCTCCTTCACATAACAAGTGGCATTTTGCTCTATTTTCTTCTGCGACAACTTATTCTCTCCTTTCTCCTCCCCCGGGCGCCACAACCAGTTCGGCAAATGGTGCTCCAACGCATCCCGTGGATCTCTCACACCGCTTTCTTGATCGCTTTACTCTGGACGGTACATCCTGTTCACAGTGCGGCGATCGATTACATTTCGGGACGCGCCGACAGTCTCGCATTTGTTTTTGCGAGTGCCGGGTGGCTTCTCTTTCTGCAGGCAAGACAAACAACCAATCGAATTGGTCGCGTTTCAATTTACTTCTCAGCGGCCGCTTCGGGCCTGCTCGCGCTCTGCTCGCGCGAAATTGCGATCGTCTGGGTTCTCATCTTCGTTGCACATCTTCTTTTTGTTGAGCGACAAATCCGATCTCGCACGCGGATTAGCGCACTAGTGTGCTGTTTAGGCATCGTTTTGATGTACGTTGGGCTTCGGCACTTGCCCGCAGCCAAGCCAACGTTTCCAGCTCCGGAGGTCTTCACGCCGCCTGTCCGTGCGGTCCTAATGGTGCGGGCGTTGGGGGATTACGGCCGATTGATGGTTTGGCCATCCAACTTATACATGGAGCGCACCGTCGTCGCTAATCCGATTCACTACCAGAATCATCAAACCTGGCGAAGTACGATCGGCACAGAATACTTGTCGATTCTCGGATTGGCCGTCCTTGCCATGTTATTCTTGGGCAGCATCAAAAAGGATCGCTGGCAAGCAATGCGCGTATTTGGCGCAGCATGGTTTATAGCTGCGTATCTTCCGATCTCTAACATCATACAGCTCAACGCAACAGCGGCAGAACATTGGTTATATCTGCCCAGCGTCGGTTTGCTCGTTTTTGGCGCTGGTTTTTTATTTCAGTTGCCGATCCGCTTCCGTGGCCTAGTCACGACCCTCGCGGCCTTGGCTGTTCTTGCCCTCGGTTCCCGCAGCTTTATCCGAAGCAGCGATTGGTTGAATGAGGAGACATTTTACAAGCGCACTTTCGAGGCAGGAAGTAGAAGCGCGAGAGTCGCCGTCAACCTTGGCCAAGTTTACACCGCCCGCGGCGCCTATGCTGAAGCTGAGCAGATATTTCGCTCGGTGCTCGAGCAGAACCCCGATTATCCGGTCGCTCAGAATAACCTGGCCAGTGTTCTTGCTCGCCAAGGAAAAAACAAGGAGGCGGAAGTCCTGTTTGCGGTGATTGAGAAAAATTCGAAACGAACTCGCCAGGAATATCCTCGAACCTGGATAGGGGCTCTAAATCTGGCTAGTGTTCGACACAATGCTCATCAGGATGATTCTGCTTTAACAATTCTCGAGCGAGCCCACGACGATTACCCGGAAGTTTGGGAGCTCATTAGGTTGAAGGCGGAAATCCTGCGGGAAAAGCAGGGAGCTGATGTGGCCTTGAATCTGGTGGAGAATTTCGCGCGGGCAAATTGGTGGCATCAGAACGCCGCGCTCGCACTGGGACGCTTGTACGCTCAAAGCGGAGACGCAGAGCGTGCCGACGCGGCCTTGCGCCTGGCAAGTCGTCTCGATGTGCACGATACAGAAGCACTTCGGCTGATGGTCGAGATACGACTACGCGCGAATAAGCTCGATGATGCTTTTCAAATTCAGCGACGCGCCGTTGCACGGCAGCCGGATCAACCTAGTCAATACGTTCTCCTTTCGGATATCTTGGAAAAAATGGGGCGCAATATTGAGGCACGTGCCGAACTGGCCAAAGCTTCTTATCTAAGGTCGTTGGTGCAAACTCACACAGTCGCCAACTGAAACGCCTGCGCTGCCCCCATTGCACGACTTTGATAGACCTACGCGGAGGAGGCAATCCGCTTTTGTAATCTTGGTGTTTCTGCCAGAACGGAAGGCCGACCTAGGATCATTGGCAATTGGGCTCTACGCGGGCAAGATATGGCCGTGCGCATTTACCGCGATAAAGATGTCAATCTTGTCTGGCTAAAAGGAAAGACCTGCGCCGTGATCGGCTTTGGCGCACAGGGACGCGCCCATGCACTCAACTTGCGCGATAGCGGGATCAAGGTCGTTGTTGGCCTTTACCGCGGAAGTAGATCGCGCGCTCGTGCGAGACGAAATCGCCTCAAAGTTTTCGAGACGGCTGAAGCGGTGCGCCGGGGGAACATCGTTTTTCTCGCGCTGCCGGATACAGAGATGCCCGCCGTTTACAAAAAGGAGATTGCTCCGAATCTCCGAGAGGGCCAGACCCTTCTCTTTGCCCACGGCTTTGCGATTTATTATCGAACGATCGTTCCGCGAAAAGACGTCGATGTTGTGATGGTCGCCCCGAAGGGGCTCGGGCCAATGGTTCGCAGCGAATTCGTTAACGCTCGCGGAGTACCTGGATTGATCGCCGTTCACCAAAACCCGAGTGGCCGTGCCAAGCGGACGGCGCTGGCCTGGGCAAAGGCGATCGGTTGCACTCGCGCCGGCGTGATCGAGACAACCTTTCGTGATGAAACCGAAACTGATTTGTTTGGCGAACAAGCTGTGCTTTGTGGTGGAACCAGCGCACTCGTTCGCAGCGGCTTCGATACACTGGTGGACGCGGGTTATCCGCCTGAGCTGGCGTATTTCGAATGTCTGCATGAGCTCAAATTTATTGTCGATCTCATCCATGAAGCCGGAATGAGCGGAATGCGTGCACTGATTTCGGACACCGCCAAGTGGGGTGAATTGACGGTCGGTCCGCGAATCATCGACGCCCGAGTTCAGAAGGAGATGCGAGCGGTTTTACGCGATATCCGTTCGGGAAAGTTTGCGCGCGAATTCATCCACGAAATGAGGACAGGAAAAAAACAGTATCAAAAACTGCGCAAAGCTGCGGACAGCCATCGCATCGAAAAAGTAGGGCGCGACCTGCGTGCGCTTATGACTTGGAAATAATCCGGCATGCCGGCGTGAGGGCGCCGGAAACGAATTCGAGCGAAAGTTACTTCGCTAAAATCAATCGTTTGTCGCCGTGTGGCCGCCGATGCGGTCGAGCTGATACGGTGTGGTCGGGATCACGCTGAGCCTGTCACAGGATTGGCGAACGGCCGAACCTGTGATTAAAGCGACGCACCTCTTACTTTTCAGAACAGTTTGCTGTTTTGAGGTTGCGACGCTTTTGCTCGGAGCAGCAAAAGCCGATGCGCAAAACGCGACTGAAATCGCGACCATCGCGCATCGAACCGACCAACCGCATAAGCCAAATGGCTTTGTTACAGTTGTCATAACACGAGATTCAGCCTTTTTAGTGCCAATGACAAGGGAAAACGGGTAGTGTCCTAATTTGACGGCTAATGGTCCGATCGAGTATGCGGGCGAGTTTGGCTGCTGTAATTGCTGTGTTGCTCGATGACCTGACCGTCCTTGGTCCGAAACTTCACGTAATCGGAGCTATTAGATAGAATCTGAGCGTCGTGATTTGCGAGGCGAACGAATTTCTGACGTTCGACCAAGGTGGTAAGGACAAAAAATACTTGGGACTTTTAGGGCTTAGCAAAGACCCGCGTATTGACGAAGTGCTTATTCAAAGAGCCCGAAATACCTCCTCTTCCTACCGGTGGGTATCCGCTATTCTCAGAAAGGGGAGAGCCGTTGAGTCGAGGTTAATTCGGCCTATTCGAGCAATTAGGACACTACCGGAAAACGCGACGCATCGTCCGCGTCATTCCTGCCGCAAAAAGTGCTCGAGACGAAGACGATCCAAGCGCTCTCGCGCTTCGTCGGAGCGGGTTCCGCCCGCAGCCGCAAGTTTTTCGTAGACGGCGGCCGCCGATTCCCACTTTGCGTCCGCTTCTAACAACTGACCCGCGTCAAAGCCCGCTTTGTAAAACCAAAAAAATTCGTGTGGTCGGTCCGGCCGCATTCCTTCGTCGAGGACAGTGTAAAAACTGGCGAGCGCGGCGCCGCGATCGGCTTTCTTTTCCAAACAAAGACCCTTTTTAAAGAGCGCCTGGTTCCGCCAATGCGGCGGCGCGTCTTTATCCGATGCCAGTTTGTCGTAAGCTTCAATCGCGCGCAGATAGTTTTGTGGGTCGGTCGCGGCTATTTCAAAAAATATGTCGCCCTTTCCGCAAATCGCTTCGCGTTTTTCGGCGGGGCGAGCTGCACCGTTTAGAACTTCATCATAGAGGACGAGGGCGTCCTGCGACTTGCCCAGTTTTCGCTCAATCACCGCTTGCTCGTTGCGCGCGGCCCATTTCAATTCGCCATTGAGCTGAACAACACGATCGAACAGGACGATGGCGCGGTCGAGCGATTGACCGGCCATGCTTGCCATCGCCGACTCGCCGGCAAAGAACAGCGCTCTCTCGAAGAACGGTCCCGCGGAATTTTGCTCGGCCAACAATTCGAACTGCGTCTCCGCGTTCGCAAAATCCTCCGCGCGGTAATACATCTCGCCCAGCTTCATTCGCACCGACGCAACCAAACTGGAGGATTCGTGCTCCTGGATAAATTTTTTCGCCAGAGCGATCACTTTGGTTTCGCCTCCGGACGTCGTATCCTCCAGCCAAATCGTGAGATAATCGGCGCGTTCCTGTGCGGTCGGGGTCGGTTTTGATTCGGCGGCGCGGGCGAGGTCCTTGCGTGCTTCATCGAGTCGCGGTGGAGTTGCATGAAATGCCAATTCCGCCAGTGCTACCCACGCTTCCGATCCTCGTTCGGCCTCCGGAAACTCGCGCAGAAAATTGCGCAGCGAATCGGTTGCCCGTGGGTCACCCTTGGCTGCTTCCATCAGACCTGCCTCCAACCGCAAATCAGCGCGAGACTTTTCGTCCTTTGTTTTCTTTCCAAATTCTTCGGCGTCGGCCAGGAAACGCGTCTCATCGCCCTTTTGGAGCCAGCTGAGCGCTGCATTAAACATTGCCAGCGACGCCAGGTTGGAATCGGAATGTCCGATTTGCTCAAAGCTGACGGTCGCGTCTTCGAAATGTTTCGCGCGATACTGGATCTGGGCCGCGAGCAAGTTTACGCGCTCGAGAACGGTCGGGTCGGGACGTAATGTGCGGGCTTCATTCAATAGGGCGAGCGCCTCATCGAAATGCCGTTCCTCCAGTTCCAATTGCGCAAATTCCAAAAAGGCCGGAGCGAGGACCGGCAATTGCGGATGAGTGCGCCGCAGCGCACTGAAATGTTCCAGCGCGCGGTCGCGTCGCCCAAGTCGAAGGTCGAACCGCGCCAGATACCATTGGGCAAAGGCGCGGCGCGGCTCGGCCGGGTCCCTCGTCCAGCGATCAAGTTCAGTGCGCGACGGTTTTCGTTCGCTTCGATAAAGCTCGTCCAGTTTCGCGAAAACGCGCGCCAGATCTCCATCCGAGGGCCGATGGTCGATAAAATTTTCCAATGCATCGTCGCCGGATTCCGGCGTTTTCAATTGAAGATGCGCATCGGCGAGCGCGAAAAGCGCAGCGGTAAGCGTTTCGTGGGTTACGCCTTCAGGATTTTTTAGGACCGACTCGAAAGCAGCGATCGCCCGATCGGGACGGTGCAGGGCCACCTCAAGGCGACCGCGGAGAAAGTGTCGCTCCCTTTTTTCGAACGCTGTAGTCGGTTGCACTTTTTCGAGCAAACGCCGCGCTTCGACGGCGTCAGACTTGTCCAGGTAAAGCTCGGCCGCGCGCAACTGCGCTCGGACGGTCCATTTTGGATCGTGAAACAATTCGGAGAAGCTTTGGAGGGCTTCGTCAGTTCGACCCAACGCGCGGAGCATTTCCGCAGCTCCCAAAAGGGCGTCGCTCCCGAGGTTCGAATTTCGATCGGAGGCAATTTGTCGATAGAGCGCCAACGCTTCTGCTTCGCGATGGGAACTGGCAAGCAATTGCGCCCGCCAAAAATTCGCCGAAGGACTTTGGCGCAATCGCGGGTCCGCCAGCAGTTTGAAAGCATCTGCCGTCTGATTGGCTGCGACCATCGCCTCAAGCAACTTTTCCACGACTGCACGCCAGTCTGATTCCGCCAGATTCTGCTTCAGCAGCCCCTCTAAGCGAACGACTGAGACTTCCGGCACGCCTTCGGCGAGCGGCCGCGCGGCTTCCGCGAGTTGGCCGGAAATATCGGCGCGAGCAAGCGACGCAACCGCGATGAGTCCGATCAGACCTATATCCCTTATTCGTCTCATCTTTTCTCCAAAAGCGGCCGCAGATATTTGCCGGTGTGACTCTGGGCAAGATCGACAATCTCTTCAGGCGCGCCCACGCCCACTAGTTCGCCGCCTCTCTCGCCGCCTTCCGGACCAAGATCGATGATCCAGTCCGCGCACTTAATCATCTCGAGGTTGTGTTCGATAACGATCAGCGTATTGCCGGCATCGCGCAGTTTCATTAGCACTTGAAGCAATTTTTCGATGTCGGCAAAATGCAATCCAGTTGTTGGTTCGTCGAGAATGTAGACGGTGCGGCCAGTCGCCTTTTTCGCGAGCTCGGTCGCGAGCTTGACCCGTTGGGCTTCGCCGCCAGAGAGCGTGGTGCCAGCCTGGCCGAGCTGCAGGTAGCCCAGACCGACATCGAGGAGCGCGTTTAATTTGTCCGAAATGCTCGGCACATTTCGAAAAAATCGCGCCGCCTCATCCACGGTCAGGTCGAGCACGTCGGCGATGTTTTTTCCCTTATAAGTAATTTCGAGTGTTTCGCGATTGTATCGTCGGCCGTGGCAGACTTCGCACTGGACATAAACATCCGGCAAAAAATGCATCTCGATCTTGATCAGGCCACCGCCTTCGCAGTTCTCGCAGCGCCCGCCCTTGACATTAAAACTGAAACGACCGGCCCCGTAGCCGCGCACACGCGCGGCTGGTAATTGTGCGAACAACTCGCGAATCGGACCAAAGGCACCGGTATAGGTCACCGGATTGGAGCGAGGCGTGCGCCCAATCGCGCTTTGATCAATCACGATCGCCTTATCAATTTGTTCGACGCCGCGCAACGCGCGATAAGCCCCTGGTTTTTCCTTCGAATTATAAAACCGTCGAAACAGTGCGCGGCGCAAAATGTCGTCCACCAACGTGGATTTGCCGCTTCCGGAAACGCCGGTTACGCACGTGAAACAACCGAGCGGAAACGCCACTTCGATGTTTTTCAGATTGTTTTCAGTCGCGCCTTCCAGAATCAGCCAGCCTTCTTCGCTTTTCGTGAGTCGATTCCGAGGAAAGCGTGCTGGCGTGCGATGTTTTGGAACCGGAATGCGCAAACGGCCTGAAAGGTAATCAGCGGTCAGCGAATTTTTGGCGTGCAAAATCTCTTCTAGTTTTCCTTGCGCCACAATTTCGCCGCCGCGCGGTCCGGCCCCCGGTCCAAGATCGACAATGTGATCGGCCGCCCGAATTGTTTCTTCATCGTGCTCGACCACGATAACGGAATTACCGAGATCGCGCAGCCGTCGGAGCGTGCCGAGTAGCCTTGCGTTGTCGCGTTGATGCAGTCCGATGCTCGGCTCGTCCAAAACATAGAGGACGCCAGCCAAGCCGGAGCCGATCTGGGTAGCGAGTCGAATTCGCTGCGCTTCGCCGCCGCTGAGTGTGCCACTTTCGCGATCGAGGGTGAGATAACCGAGCCCCACTTCAACCAGGAATTGCAAGCGCGATTGAATTTCGCGCACGACGTCGGCGACGACTTTCTTCTGCGCCGCTGATAACTCAAGATTATGAATGTAGCGCGCGGCCGCCTTAGTCGTTTGTTCGCTGAATCTGTGAATGTTGAGCTCGCGTCCTTGTCGATCTTTGATTGTGACCGCGAGGATTTCCGGTTTTAGCCGCGCGCCGCCGCATGTCTTGCACGGTTCGCGCGTCATGAAAGCGCGAATCCGATTGCGGGTGAACTCGCTTTGGGTTTGCACGTAGAGCCGCTGCATCTGCGGCACCAGTCCTTCAAACGGCCGTTTCTTTTCGCCGTTGCCGCCGAGATTCATTTCGATCGGCGTGCCATTAGTTCCGAAGTAAAGCGCGTTTTTAAATTCATCCGGCAAATCCGCGAACGGAACGTCTTCATTGATTTGGAAATGCTTCACCAGCGCGCCTTGCAGCTGACGATAGTAAGCCTGCATCCGCTTCGTCCCGCGCCGCCACGGCGTGATCGCGCCTTCGGCAATTGTCTTGGTCTCGTCTGAAATCATCAACTCGGGGTCAATCACGAGTTGCGTTCCTAAACCGTGACATGCTGGACAGGCACCGAGATGGCTGTTGAACGAGAAATGTTTCGGCGTCAGCTCGTCGAGGGAAAAATCCGAATCACCCGCGCTGTAGTTTGTTGAATAACGCACCTCCTCCCAATCTTCTGATTGGACGTTGGCCGTTGAACGTTGAGCATTGGGGATTTTCTTCTCTTTTAAGATCGACAATTTGTTCGCGCCCCATTTTAGCGCGGTTTCGACCGAATCGGTCAGTCGAATCCGAATTCCCTCGCGCACGATTAACCGGTCGACCACGGCTTCAATGGTGTGTCGCTCGTTTTTTTTCAACCGAACAGGCTCGGGTCGATCGAGTTCAACAATTTCACCATCGATGCGAGCGCGGACGAATCCGTCGCGTTTCAGCCTTTCAAATACGTCGCGGAATTCGCCGCTCTGATTTTGCACCAGCGGCGCGAGCACAATGATTTTGCTGTTCGGTTCGTAGGCGAGGATTTGATCGACAATCTGCTGCGGCGTTTGTCGATGGACCGGTTTGCCCGTGGTCGGATCGTGGGGCTGGCCGACCGCAGAAAAAAGAACCCGCAGATAATCATAAATCTCGGTCGTAGTCGCGATTGTTGATCTCGGATTGGCGCCGGCGCTGCGCTGCTCGATCGCGATGGCCGGCGACAGGCCTTCGATGAAATCCACGTCCGGCTTTTCCATCTGATCGAGAAACTGTCGGGCGTAGGCGGAGAGGCTTTCGACGTAACGCCGTTGGCCTTCGGCGTAGAGCGTGTCGAAGGCGAGCGACGATTTCCCGGAACCGCTCAGACCGGTGATCACCACCAGCTTCTCCCGCGGAATTTCGACGTGGAGATTCTTCAAATTGTGCTGGCGCGCACCACTGATCTTGATAACTTGCGCAGGCATCGGGACGACAAATCTCGAACCTTTTAGTCAAGCACAGCCGCGCGTTTTCTCCAGCGAAAATCCCGATTTATGAATGAGACAAATCGCACCCTCTCGCCTGAGGAGTTGGTCCAATTGCAAAAAAAATTCAGCGAGATCAAGCATTCCATTAACAATGCACTCGCGGTGATGATGGCGCTGTCGGAAATGTCGCAGCGCCGGCCTGATTACGCCGAAAAACTTGCGACTACGGTGTTGAGCAAAGCGCCCCAAATCGTTTCCGGCCTTCAGGAATTTACCCAGCTTCTAAACGAAAAAGCTGGCGCGAAGCCTCTGGTCGCGGGCCAATCGAAGTAGCGCCTCAGTAACGTCTCGCGCGCATGGACGCGGTGTCGAGCAAACGAATTCTCATCGTCGAAGACGAAAACGACGTGGTCGATCTTCTTACGCTCAATCTGCGCAAAGCGGGTGGATTTCTCATTTCTAAAGCCGGCGACGGCGCCACTGGACTGACGAAAGCGCGTGCGGAAAAGCCGGACTTCATCATTCTCGATTTAATGTTGCCGAAAATCCCCGGACTTGAGGTTTGCAAAATTCTAAAGAGTGAGGCAGCGACCCGCCACATTCCAATTTTGATGTTGACCGCGAGGGCAGAGGAGATCGACCGGGTCGTCGGCCTTGAATGCGGCGCGGACGATTACGTGACGAAACCATTCAGTCCCCGCGAAATTGTTTTGCGGATCAAGGCGATCCTGCGACGCGGCTCTACTGAAGAAGCAGACGATCGGCTCTCGGCCGGACCGATTACGATCGATCCGGCCCGTCACGAAGTACTGGTGAACGGCAAACGGGTGGAGCTCACCAGCCTTGAGTTCAAACTTCTGCGAACTTTGATGCAACGGCGCGGCCGGGTCCAGGAGCGCGATCGTCTGCTGAACGAAGTTTGGGGTTATGAAAGCGTAATCGATACCCGCACGGTCGACACCCACGTGCGTCGCTTGCGCGAGAAGCTTGGGAAAGCGGGGGAGGTGGTCGAAACGGTGCGCGGTTTTGGCTATCGGGTGCGCGATAAGTAGAGGCACATGCTTTGGGTTCTACTTGGCGCGGTTGTTGGATCGACAATTGCAATCATATACCTGGTCTGGCGCAAATGGATTGCGCCCTGGCGACAGGTCGACCGGCTCGTTCGCCAAATCGGGCGAGGCGAGCGACCACAAACATTCTTGGTCGAAGGCGGCAAAGAAGCGCAGCGCGTGAGCGTCGCGCTGGAAGATATCTTCAGTCGACAACGAGAACTTGACCGGCAAGCCGGCGAACGCGCGGCTGGACAGAAAGCAATCTTTTCTGCGATGCAGGATGGTTTGCTCGTGGTTGACCGCGGCCGGCGGATCGTGCTCGCGAATCGCGCGTTTCATGAATTGTTCGCCGTTGGCGAAGACTCCCTAGGCGCTCCACTTCTGGAAAGCGTGCGCGATCCGGCCCTCGAACAGATCGTTGGAGAGACGTTCCGAGAGCGAGCCCCGAGCCAGGGCGAGCTTATAATCGGGAGGCGCGAATTTCAAATGACTTCAGTCCCGATGGGAAACGATAACGGCGAGGTAACAGGCGCAGTTATTCTGCTTCACGACATCAGCGAATTGAAGCGTGCCGACCAGATTCGCCGCGATTTCGTCGCCAATGTCTCGCATGAGTTGCGCACACCGTTGTCGATCTTGCGCGGCTACATCGAAACGTTACTGGACGATCCCAAAATGCCGCGCACCGAATGCGCTCGTATTCTTGAAGTAATGGACCAACACTCGAAACGCCTCGGGTTATTGGCGAACGATCTGCTGACACTCGCGCAACTGGAGTCGGGCAGCTCGAGCCTGCAATTAAGTGCGATCGATCTGGCGCAATTCTTTAGCGGTCTGGTGCGCGATTGGAAGAAAAAGCTGGCCGCGAAGCATTTGAAGGCAGTTGTCGATGTTGCCAAGATCGTTCCGATAATCTGCGCGGACGAAGCGCGCTTGAGGGAGGTTTTTGATAATCTGCTCGATAATGCCGTTAAATATTCGAGTAAGAGCGGTGAAATTCGTCTCGAAGCGGACCGTGCCGGCGATCAGATCGCGCTGAGCGTAAGCGATGATGGTATCGGCATTAGTCAGGAGGATTTGCCGCGCATCTTCGAGAGGTTTTATCGCGCGGACAAAGCGCGCAGTCGCGAACTCGGCGGCACCGGTCTTGGGTTGGCGATTGTGAAACATATTGCCCAACTGCACGGCGGCCGGGTCGAGGCTGAGAGCGAGCTTGGACGGGGAACGACCATTCGCCTCGTTCTTCCTCTGAAAATGGCGTCCGATCGCGCAGCTGTCACAGAATCGTAACATTAAATCCGTTGCCGCCCGCGACGGCGTTCCGCATCGTCGATAATGTGGAAACTGTCGCCCCGCGGATGTCGATCTTGTCGGAAAACGCCGCCGCGCGCCGTCATCGGCTGACCACAGAATCGGCGATCAAATGGTTCTTCGGCAGCAATGCGCTTGTCGCAATCGTTGTCCTGGCGCTGATCACAATTTTCCTCTTTCGCGAGGGCTTTGGATTTTTTGGCCAGAATCTGGCGAACCTTCGGCTCTATCGTCGCGCCGGTTTGGAATATGTGGACATCATCCGGACTCAAGCCCAAACCCATGCGGCCCTTTCGCGCCAACTGGGCGAGATCCGGCTGCAGGAAGCGCGAACCCTTCCAAGCAGCGGCAGCCTCCAAGTCTTCGATCAGTTTGCCGCAGCATTTAGCGACAGCGGCGAATTTCTGAACGCGCTCGTTTCGGACGCGAACGATCAGGCGCTCGCATTGCGCGAAGCTTTGATCGCGGCCGGCACTCCATCGGCGGTCTCGTCAGCTGAAGGTGAAGCGCCAATGGCAGCCGCGGCGCCGGTTGATCCGCACGTTGCGATGACCGGGCTCCGTTCGGTTGATAATAAGTTTCCGACAATCGCAACGGGGATGAAAGCCAAGATCGACGATCTCCTGGCTGCGCCTCCTGTTCTTAATGCTTCAAGAGCGCAGCGATTGTTCGAAAGCTGGAAAAAGAGAACGCGAGATTATCTCGCGCAATTTCCAGCAGTCTCGCAGCAGCTGCATGAATGGAATCCGGATAAACGAGTGCCTGCTTATCGAGCGGTTACTTCGTTCCTTTTCGGTACGAATTGGATTACCGCCAGCTTTTGGCAGGACTGGTATGGAATTATTCCGTTGCTCGTCGGATCGATCATGGTCGCGGCCGTTGCGCTGCTGATCGCCGTGCCGCTTGGAGTTTGTTCGGCGATTTATGTCAGCGAAGTGGCCGCTCGCGGTGAGAAAAGCCTGATTAAACCGTACATCGAATTCATCTCTGCGATTCCGTCTGTCGTTCTCGGTTTTTTTGGGATCGCGGTTGTCGGTCAAGCGGTGCGGGCCTTATCGCAAATGCCGTTCATGAAATGGGTGCCGTTTTTTCCGATTAGCGAACGCCTGAACGTTTTTACTGCCGGTTCTTTGCTCGCGCTCATGGCGGTGCCGACGATTTTCACTTTGGCGGAAGACGCGCTGCGCAATGTCCCGCGCGGGTTCAAAGAAGCTTCCTACGCGCTGGGGGCGAATCGGCTACAAACGATCGCACGGGTGTTGGTGCCGGCGTCGCTTTCGGGAATTATTTCGGCGGTGTTGCTTGGCCTGGGTCGGGTCATTGGCGAGACGATGGTGGTGCTACTCTGCGCCGGAAATCGGATCGCGATCCCTGATTTTACCCAGGGCCTCGGCGCGTTTTTCCAACCGGTGCACACTATGACCGGCATCATCGCGCAGGAAATGGGCGAAGTAGTGCGTGGCAGCATCCATTATCGGGCTCTTTTCATGGTCGGACTCGTTCTTTTTGTGCTGACTCTTGGGATCAACTATCTCGCGCAAAGATTGGTCGCGCGTTACCGGATGAGTATCGGTTGATATGATTGCCGCCGCATCAAATCGCCGCCGCAGCCAATTCCTGGAGTCGGCGCTCTTCTGGGCCTTTCGGATCGGGACCTATTTCGTGTTGCTCTGCGCGACCTACATTTTTCTCGATATTGGGATCAAAGGCGGCCGCACCGTTTTCACGCGAACCGCGCCGTTCGTTAATCTGAAATTCTTAAGCGAGCCGCCGCAAACGCTCTACGTTTTCGATTACCAGGGAAAAAAAATGGAGCTGAGCGATCGCGAATTCCGCGATTGGAAGACAACGCATAAGGAAGATGTCGATGTGACCAGCGTTTCTTACTCCGCCGGCGGAATCTGGCCCTGCATTGTCGGAACGGCGTTACTCGTGATCGGTTCGATGACGCTGGCGCTTTTCATCGGCATCAGCTGCGCAATTTATCTGAGTGAGTACAGCCGCGATGGCCGTTTCATTCGACTGATTCGTATCGCGATTCTCAACCTGGCCGGGGTGCCATCGATTGTGTTCGGGCTTTTCGGGTTCGGGTTGTTCGTGATCTTCTTTGGCTGGAATGTTTCGTTGCTCTCGGGTTGGTTCACGCTCGGCTTGATGGTCTTGCCGGCCATCATCACTGCCAGCGAAGAATCATTGCGCGCGGTGCCGCAGGGGTTGCGCGAAGGCTCGCTCGCGCTCGGCGCGACCAAATGGCAAACCATCCGGAAAAATGTCTTACCGTATGCGTTGCCGGGGATTTTGACCTCTTCGATCCTCGGGATCGCCCGGGTCGCCGGCGAAACGGCGCCAATCATGTTCACTGCTGCCTACGCCATGCGCGACGAAATGCCGTGGCAGGTGAGCCACTGGACTAATTTCTTTTTCCAAGGCGTAATGGCGCTGCCTTATCACATTTACGTGGTCAGCTCAAAGATTCCGCAGAATGAATACACCGAGCGCGTCCAATACGGGACGGCTTTTGTCTTCCTCGCCGTCGTCATGCTGATCGCTTTAACTTCCATCTTGCTCAGAGAGAGACAACGGAGACGCTTATCATGGTAAGCTTACTTGAAATGCCACAAACGCTGCCCCAACAAGTTCCGCGCCAGAATGATCGCCCGGTCGAAGAGACCGAGAGCGCTGAAATCATGATCGACGTGCGCGATCTCGATTTCGCTTACGGCGGGAACAAAGTACTACATAACGTCAGTCTCGACATTCCGCCGCATGCCGTGACCGCATTTATCGGCCCTTCGGGTTGCGGGAAGACGACTTTATTGCGCTGCATCAATCGAATGAACGACCTGATCGAGGGCGCGCGCATTACCCGGGGCGCAATTCACCTCGGCGGGATCGATATCAACGCGCCTCAAGTGGATGTGGTCGATCTTCGTCGGCGGGTCGGAATGGTTTTTCAAAAATCGAACCCATTTCCGAAATCGGTTTACGAAAATATTTCTTATGGTCTGCGCATTGCCGGAGTGAACAAACGCTCGCGGATCGATGAAGCGGTGGAGAAGAGCTTGCGCGGTGCTGCGCTCTGGGACGAAGTGAAAGACAGGCTGGGCGAAGGCGCCCTTGGTTTGTCGGGCGGGCAGCAGCAGCGGCTTTGCATCGCTCGCGCGCTCGCGGTAGAACCGGACGTCGTTCTGATGGACGAACCGTGCTCCGCGCTCGATCCGATCGCGACCGCAAAGATCGAGGAACTGATTCACGAATTGAAAAGGCGATACACCATCGTGATTGTCACGCACAACATGCAACAGGCCGGGCGCGTTTCCGATCACACCGGTTTCTTCTATCTCGGCAAGCTGATCGAGTTTGGACCGACTACGAAAATTTTCACAAACCCGAGCGAAAGACGCACAGAAGATTATATTACCGGGCGATTTGGTTAATACGACATGATGCCACCGAAACATATTCTTGGCACGTTCGACGAAGCACTCAGTTCGTTGCGCAACAACGTGCTGATGATGGCAGGCCTGGCCGAGCGCACCCTCGACCGCGCGGTCAAGGGATTGCTGCAGCGAGACGATAATCTTTGCACCACCGCAATCGCCGACGACGAAGAGATCGACCAGCTGGAAAAGCAAATCGACAAAGAGGGTGTCGACGTTTTGCTCCGGTTTCAACCGGTGGCTTCCGATCTCCGCCGCGTCGTCGCTGCGATGAAACTATCCCCCAACATCGAGCGCATTGCCGACCAGGCCACCAACATTGCTCGCCGGGCGCGAAAGTTGAATCGACATCCACCGCTTCCAGAAGTCGAAATCATTGTTCCGATCCAGGCCCACGCCATGGCGATGTTCAAAGACAGCATCAACGCTTTTTCCCGGGAAGATGTCGACCTTGGCCGCGCGGTCGTGGCCCGGGACAAGGATCTCGACCACATGAACAAAATGGCGAACCGCCGCCTGACCGACCGCATGGCCCAGGACCCGAAGCAGCTCAGGGGCTATCTCAATCTGATTTTTATTTCGCGTTGCCTCGAGCGCGTCGGGGATCACGCCACCAACATCGCAGAGGACGCGGTTTACGCAGCCGCGGCCGAAGACATTCGACACCAAACCGTCGCCGCTGCGACTTAACGCTTCGCGCCTTGTCATGCGGGGTTGATTTGTCGATCTTGCAAATATGGCGCAGGCGCAATCCAGGGTCGAAACGGAAGAAGGTGCTGTCATTGTACCTGTAGCCGCTGAGCAAACGGCGCATGAGCGGTTCGGCGATCCGAAAAATTTCATCAACCGCGAACTGAGCTGGCTCGAGTTCAATCGTCGTGTTCTCGAGGAAGCGCAGGATCCAACCCAGCCGCTGATCGAGCGGGTAAAGTTTCTTTGCATTTTCAGTTCGAACCTGGACGAATTTTTCGAGATCCGCGTCGCCGGTATCAAACAACAGATCGAAAGCGAAACCAGCGATGTTGCCGCGGATGGCTTGAGTCCGACCGAAACGTTCAATCAAATTCAACGGCTCGCCCACGAGCTGGTTGCAACCGAGTACGAGCTTTGGAGCACGGAGTTGCTTCCTCAACTGGCAAAAAACGGGATTCGCGTCCGCAATGTTTCAGAACTAAACGCAAAGCGCGCAGCATGGGCGCGCAAATATTTCCAGGACGAAGTTCTTCCGATGCTGACGCCGCTGGCAGTGGACGCGAGTCACCCGTTTCCGGAGCTGCTGAACAAGAGCCACAATTTGCTCGTGCGCGCGAAGGCGCAGCGCGGTGGTGAACCATTACTTGCGATCGTGCAGGTGCCGCGGGTGGTGCCACGGTTGATTTTGATGCCGCGCGGAAAAGGCGAAGAGGAACCGTGGGAATACATTTATCTCGCTTCGCTGATCAAGCAGCACATCGCCGAATTGTTCCCCGGTTTGATTCTCGACGCGGTCCACGCTTTCCGCGTCACTCGCAACAGCGATCTCTATATTGACGACGAAGAAGCAGAGAATCTTCTTCGAACAATCGAGCAGGAGCTGCGTCGTTCCAGTCGCGGTGACGCGGTTCGCTTGGAGGTGGAAGC